>WNGH01001591.1_pt1 | contig 25715 bp, 31 predicted proteins | sample 5400631 | NCBI WGS metagenome assembly WNGH01 (sample SAMN13153373, study PRJNA577476) | soil metagenome | isolation source: 115 cm soil or saprolite under Garry oak tree replicate 1 | place: USA:California | collected 2016-06-15
CTTGGGTGGTCCTCTGGGAAATTATCGTAAACATAGGGCCATGCTCATCCTTGACGCGCCCAATGAGGAGATTCTCCGAAAGAGACTCGCCGAAGACCCTTGGATGCGCGACGGAGTGCTTCGCACTATCGAAATCTATCCCTGGGAGATTCTCCTCGGAAAGCTGACGTGAGTACGTAGACTGGCTGAAGAAGCGATGACTCTAGCGACTACTTGGGATTCCTCGCTTGGCAGGGCTAGTATTTCTCACATCAGGGGTATTGGGGCTTCACTGACGAAAGCTTAAGCCTCGGTTAGCCGTTACTTCACAATGAGCATCTTGTCAGAGTCGACTTCTCAAACAAGTCTTGCCATAAATTGTCCAAGCTGCAACACGGCCATGGCTGACATGGGCGACATTCCATTCAGGACAGGAGGATCCAGCGGTGCTGCACATCTCCTCTTCGGGAACTGGGCAGAACTTGGAGAAGGTCTCCTCCACCTTGACGCGTTCGTCTGTCAGAGCTGTGGAAGGGTCCAGCTCTTCGCAGACTCACAGACCAGAGATTCGATCCGCTAATCGCTGATCCGAGACATAAGACAAGAACGGGCCGGAACTAGTAGCATATCGACCGTCCCGTTGAGGTGAGGGTGCTACTTGGGGTTTCCAGCCTTGAGCCAGTCGACATAGTGTCGAATGGCCGACTGAGTATCGAACTTGGGCGTGAAGCCGGTGTCTTGTTGTAACCGCTTGGTCTCCATGAGGGGCATTGGTGGAAATGGAAAGTGTCCTGGAGGAAGATCGACTTTGAAGTTCGGAACCACACTCTTGACCGCTTGCACCAGTTCTCGATTCGAGGTTTGCCTAGCTGAGCCTACGTTGTATACGTCGTACTGTAGCTTCTCCGCGGTCTGAAGCAGTGCGATGGCGCGGGCCAGGTCCTTGATGTAGAGCGAACTGCCCTCGTCTTCCTCGTGGCCGAAGAATACGTTTTCCAGGTTCACGGGCTTCCCGCTTGCTGCCGCGTGAACCAATCGTGACTCGAGGCCGAGTTGTCCTCCGTCAAATGGACCATACATCCCCATTAATCGGGCGCAGATCGTGCTGATGCCTGTCTTCTTTGCGAACTCGCTCGCAGCCACCTCGACTATCTTCTGATACGCGAGAATCGGGAACATACTTGGGAGAAAAAGAGGCGCCTCCTCGCTTACAGTTCCCTGTAGCCCAAGATACATTCCACCTGTACTCGAAAATGTTACCCGCTTGGCCTTCCACTCTTGCGCAACCTGGAAGGTAGCGTCAAGCATGTCGAAGTATCCGCGAAGGCCGCGCATCGGGCCCTCACCGGAGGCAAAGCCGCCGGCGATGTTAACTATGCCATCGATCTTGTGCTCTTCACCGATCTTTCGCAAGTCTGCAACCGAGGTCGAGTCAGCATGCTCGACGATAACACGCCGATGATCAATGTGTTTCTGAAGGAACCCCGGGACCTCTTTGTTCTCGTGCCGTGTGACTACGCAGTCCTTGCCCAGGTCCACTAAGGCTTCTGTTGTGTTGGAGCCTATGAAGCCGTTTAGGCCGCCGACGACGAGAATCATCGCGACCACTCCTTGCTAGAAGGGATGTTTGAGCCGTTATCATCCATGGTGATAATCACTTTTCCTCGGACGTTTCCTTCTTCAAGGTGCTTGATGGCTTGTGCTGTTTCGCTCAACGTGTAGCGTGTATCGATCACAGGCACAATCTTTCCTGCTTCCATGAGTTCCTTCAATGTAACCAGGTCTTCCTGGTTTGATTTTGCTATGAAGAAGACGAATTTCTTGTCTCCCCTTGACGCTAATGGTTTTTGGATTACAAAATAGAGTAATCGTCTGATGATCTTGTCCTTCATACCGACCAGGACGAAGATGCCGTTGGGATTCATTATGCGCTTGTAGTCAGATATTGAATGATTCGAAGCAATGTCACAAATCAGATCGTAACGTTGGCCTCTCTTCGTGAAATCTTCCTTGGTATAGTCGATGACATGATCTGCTCCGATAGATCGGACTAAGTCAAGATTCGCCGTGTTTGTCACGGCGGTGACTTCGGCTCCAAATGACTTGGCGATCTGGACCGCGAATGTTCCAACCCCGCCACCCGCACCGTTGACCAATACCTTCTGTCCGGGTTTGATGTGGCCATGGTTACGGAGGGCCTGTAGAGCGGTGAACCCTGCGATTGGGACGGCAGCGGATTCCTCAAAGGAACGATTCCCTGGTTTCAACGCCAATCTGCTTTCCTTAGCAGTTCCAAACTCCGCGTAACCGCCGATGCAGGCGCCGTACACTTCGTCTCCGGGTTTGAACTGCGTCACATTACTGCTAACTGCTTCGACTCTACCAGCGATGTCCGTACCGACCTGCCTTTCCTTGGGCCGGCGCACTCCTACTCCCATTCGAAACAGGGGCAGGAGGAGTCGTAAGAAGAACGACATCCCATTCACATCATACCGGTCCGCGGGGTTTACGGATGATGCATAGATCTTTACCAGTACTCCACGAACATCGTTAGGGACAGGCTTCTCTATCTCCTTCAGCTGGAGAACGTCTGGGGACCCGAATCGTTCGCGGACAATCGCTTTCATGAGTCCCTTCTCAACCTGTTTTGACTCGGCGATGATAGCAGGTTCCTCAATCATATTTCGCAAGCGCCTCCTCGGTGGTGTTTAACATCTCGCCAATGTCGATCGGGGTCCCCTCCATCACATCGCTAACCTGTTTCTTCGCCGTCTCAGTCAGTAGAGATCGCAGGTCATTCGCCAGTGCGTTCGATTCTGTTCTGCTGGTCTTATCCTCAGTTCTGAAGACGACGGTGTCCCCTGAGACCTTCAGTGTGAACTTTCGAATGTCAAGCGTGATCTTGTCCTCGGTGACACGGAGCGTGTGAAGAGGGGACGCGGTCTTCACTTCAGCAGGAGAGTAGGAGAAACTGTCGGACCCAGCCGAGAGTTCCATCGAACCATCCCCTACAGAGAGGATGCTGCCGTTCCATTTTGCCGTTGCGCGGTGTCCGTTTGTCGTGACATAGGTGTTGCTGCCGGTTCCTTTCGCCAACCATCTTTCCTTTGGATGATGCTCCCCGTCTCCGTCCCAGTCGAAGATGAGTGGGCCGATCTTCCATCGGTCTCCCATGCAGCCGTCGCGGAGCCTTATCCGCCCGACATCCAGATCATCTGCCCGCGAAGCTGTCTCTACGGACAGTTGGTTTGCCGACTTCCCTGTCATTTTCACGACCTCGTCGTTGGTTACCTTTCTGCCTTGGAATGGGATTCCAACTGTCGTGACTGGGCCAGGAAGCGACGCGCTAACCATCCCCATTGGGGTCTTGAAGAAGGATGAAACCTCGCCCAACAGTACGCAGCCAATGGTTCGACCTTCGCGTCTGATCGGCATCCCCACCGTGTCTTGTTTCACCGTTAGTTTGGTTCCTTCCATTGTCGGCCCCTTGCCTTCGGCGACAATGAAGGGAGTTGCGCTCCATCTTCTCGTCAGACCGAGCCTCTGTACGGCGAATGCTCCTAGACCGGCGGTTATTGCCGCAATGACGAGGTCTGGGACCCATCTTGAAATCGCGGTTGGGAAGACGTCGGATTGCAAGGACGCTACCCAGCCCAGGATCCAGATCGACAATATGATCCCGATAAGGGCGGCTACGATGTTCCAGAGGAAGCTGGCAACGGCTCGGCCCGTTCCTGAGTTGGTTTCTGTGCGGAAGAGCCGGCCCAGGAAAAACAAGCTGAAGCCAACGAGGAGTACGGAAACGGAATACTGTTGGATTCCGAGTGGTCCCCTGATGAGCCAGACCAGGCCGAGAATCGCCGACATGCCACCCAATGTGGCTGCGGCCCGCCGCGTCGCCAGTGACAGCCTAGAATCGCGTCCTATCTCAATCAATTTGTTCTCCTCCGAGTGCTTCGCTCATCAACGCTAAAGTCCTGGTGAGGATTCTCCCTCTCTTGGTGAGTTCGTAGCCTCCCTCGTCGCTATGGGAAACTAGACCCATGTTTAGGAGGCTCTTCAGGTGATTGTTGACAGAGGCCGCCTCAAGGCCTGTGGAGGTCTTGAAGTCTGAGAAGGTTTTCCTCGTAGAGTACAGCATCTTGACCATCTTGAGCCTGTCAGTATTGGCCAGTGACTTCAGCAGGTCGGCCGCCGTGGTCTCGGGCATGCTCTCGACAAGTTCGTCGACGGCAATCTCTCCCCGCGTAGCCAGGCTTGACTTCACATTCTCGCGAATCTGTCTGACAAGGTCCTTAACGACAACAAAGGAGGGCTCGGACTGAGCCACGTCATCTTTATGGAGGTCAACCCTGATTGAACCAGTACCCGAGCTCTCAAGGGCTTGTGATACTTGATGCCGTATCTCGTCCTTGAGCGACTTGATTTCCTCCCGGAGTTCTTCTCGTATGTCGTCTTTTTCGCTTGTCAAGTAAACGCCTCTATACTCCGTCAAGCGTAGAAGTATATATAATTTTACTTTAAGCATGGATTGGGTAAAGACAGTTTTCCTAGTTTTTCGCCCGACGATCAAGGAAGCTGAATCTAATCGACGGACCCTTTTCTTCAGTTATTAGGTTCCCTCGACAAGAGTGTGTACCCCAGTCGTCCGAGACCCACAGGAAGGGGATACTAATCACGATAAGTGAGATGACACCTCCTCCTGCGCCTTGAATAACGGGTGCGATAACCACGATCAAGGGACCAATTAGGACAAAGACCATGGGCGGGGCAATCTGCATATCCTGTTTCTGAGAGATCCTAGACGGAGAACCGTGGCAGTACAGACATAACGCCCGAGCTGGTCTGCTGGAACCGGTCCACAACAAGTGGACTCCGAACAAGTCTGAATAACCTAACGCTTTCACTCCTCGCTACAGGAGACAAGCCCTTGATTCACTCACCTACTCCGACAACAGGCAAGTGACCCGATTCAGTACGTGAGTCAGGCTGATTTGAGACCTGCCTCTCTGTTCGTCGATAGCGAGGATGAGGCTAGGCGACCGTTAGCAAGACTGTGACTGTATGGGTTATGCCACCGCTTGTTGCAGTTACGGTGATGGTATATGTTCCAGGTGCCGTTCTGTGAGTTGTCCCAATCCTCAGGATGGAACTCCCTGGCCCTCCTGGGCTGAGCGATAAACTGTTCGAACTCAGGCTGAGCTTGGGACCTGGGGCCGAGCAGACCGCGGAGAGAGATACGGTACCAGTGAAACCATTGATGCTGGCCAGGTTGATGGTCACTGTACCCGAAGTGCCTGCCGCGAGGCGAATCGAGGCGGTGCTTGTGGCGAGACTGAAGTCTTCCACTCGGACGCTGATAGTAACCCCATGGCTGATCGAGCCGCTGGTTCCAGTCACCGTGACAGTGTAGTTGCCCGCGGTTGTGGATCGGACTGTGAGTTTCGCGGTTCCTGAGCCACCTGTGATGGTGCTCGGGCTCACAGTGGCGTTGAGACCTGCGGACGGGTTGGCTGTGAGCTCGACTGCTCCTATGAATCCGTTGAGAGGCGTGACTGTTATCGTGACGGTCGTCGTGGCGCCCACGTTTACGGCGACCGAGGCGGTGCTCGCGGTAATTTTGAAGTCTGTAAAAGTGAAAGCCGCGGTAGTGCTGTGAGCGAGTATGCCATCAGTGCCGGGTACTGTAACCGTGTAGGTGCCCGCATTAGTGGAGCTGCAGCTCAGACTAGCGGTCCCCGAGCCTGTGACCGTGGCTGGGGTGATAGCGTTGCATGTGAGTCCTGATAGCAAGGTGTCGCTTAGCGTGACGTTTCCGGCGAATCCATTGACCGCGGCCACCGTTATTGTCGATGTGGTCGAGGAGCCTACGGTGGTGGAGCCAGGTGAACTGGCTGTGATCGTGAAGTCTACAAATGCGAATATGGCCGTGGCCGTATGTGGCAGCGAACCAGCCGAGCCTGTGATTGTTACCTGGTAAGTGGATGCGCTTGTAGAGCTGCAGGAAAGCGTTGCGGTTCCGGATCCAGTGACGGCAGGTGGAGTGATTATTCCGCACGTTAGACCGACAGGCACGTTGTCTGCGAGAGATACGTTTCCGGCAAACCCATTGAGCCCGGTCACGGTTATAATGGATGTGGCAGACTTGCCGGCGTCGATCGCAGCCGGGGAGCTGCCAGTTATGATGAAGTCTGTTGCTGTGAACGTTGTGGTTGTAGAGTGATTGAGAGTTCCGCTGGTGCCTGTCATAGTCAGGGTGTAGTTGCCTGCCACACTAGCGCCACAGGAGACCGTTGCTGTCTGGGGCGATGTAGTAATGGTCAGGCTACTCGGCGAGATTAAGCCGCACGTCAGTCCCGCGGGGAGACTGTCGGTTAGGGACACTGTTCCAGTGAAGCTTCCCTGCGAGGTTACCGTGACTGTTGATGTACCAGACGCACCGGCGTTGATTGTAATGCTCGTAGCTGAGATCGTGAAGTCCGCAGTGGCGAAGGTGAATGTGGCGGGGGTCGAGTGAGAGAGTGTTCCGCTCGCTCCAGCGATCGTCACAGTGAACGTGCCCAAAGTGGCGCTACATGTCAAGGAGGCAGTACCCGAGTTCGTGATACTGTTCGGGGTAATTGCGCCGCACGTCAGTCCAGATGGAACGTTGTCGGTGAGACTTACTGTTCCAGTGAAGCCGTTGAGGGCAGTTACAGAGATTGCTGAGGTCAAGGAGCTCCCGGAGGCCCCCGACGGTGAGGTTGCGGCTATCATGAAGTCGGTAAACGTGAATGCTGCTGTTGTAGAGTGGGATAGTGTTCCACTCGTACCGGTTATGGTAAGCGTGTAGGTTCCGGCGGCAGTCGAGCTGCAGGACACAGTCGCAGTTCCAGGGTTCGTCATACTCGCGGGAGAAAAAGCACCGCAAGTAAGACCAGACGAGACAGTCTCGGTCAGACTGATCGTGCCAGTGAAGCCGTTCAGATATGTGACCGTTATGGTAGAGGTTACAGAGGCTCCTGAATTGACAGCAGCCGGAGAAGCCGCGGTTATGTCGAAGTCGGTAACGGTGAATGTAACTGTTGTCGAGTGAGACGTTGTGCCGCTTGCACCCATTATCGTGAGCGTATAGTTGCCTGCTGTTGTAGAACTGCATGAGACTGTTGCAGTACCCGAGTTGGTCACGCTGGTTGGGATGATCGAGGCGCAGGTCAAGCCAGAAGGAACTGCATCAGTGAGACTGATTGTCCCAGTGAACCCGTTGACTGCTGTCACTGTAATCGTAGATGTTGCTGATGCCCCAGCCGTTGTCGCGGCCGGGGAAGTTGCCGTGACTGTATAGTCAGTTATGGTGAATGTTGTGGTCATTGATCGGGAAAGTGTTCCACTAGTACCACTTATGGTGAGGGTGTAGGTTCCGGGGGTGTTCGAACTGCACGTGACTGTCGCAGTGCCGGAGTTTGTCACAGTAGCGGGAGAAATGGTGCCGCAAGTGAGACCTGGTGGAACACTGTCGCTGAGTGTGACTGTTCCAGTGAACCCGCTGACGGCTCCTATCGTGATGGTTGAGGTCGCTGATGTTCCAACCGTTACTGCGGCCGAAGAGTTTGCCGATACGGTGAAGTCGGTTAGAGTGAATGTGGCAGTTGCAGAGTACGTAAGGGATCCGCTGGTGCCCGTGATCGTCAGGGTGTAGGTTCCAGCTGTGACGGAGCTGCATGATACGATGGCGGTGGCTGTTGGTGGTACTGTTACGCTGCTAGGGGATACGGCTCCGCAGGTGAGTCCTACTGGAACCGTGTCCGTTATTGAGACTGTTCCAGAGAACCCGCCCGAAGCAGCTACGGTGATGGTGGATGTGGCGGAGGTGCCAACGGTGACTGTGGTGGGCAAAGAAGCGGTTATGGTGAAATCGTTGACAGCGAAGATCGCGGTGGAAGAGTGCGATAGTGTTCCACTCGTACCGGTTATGGTAAGCGTGTAGGTTCCGGCGGCAGTCGAGCTGCAGGATACCGTCGCAGTTCCAGAGTTAGTTACGCTCGGCGGACTGATTGCGCCGCACGTCAGTCCGGATGGAACGTTGTCGGTGAGAATTACTGCTCCAGTGAAGCCGTTGACAGCCGTCACGGTGATAGGAGAGGTTGCGGAGACCCCGACGTTCACCGCGGCCGGTGATGTCGCGGTTAGGGTGAAGTCTGTTACTATGAATGTCGCGGTTGTGGTGTGGCTGAGGGTACCGCTCGTACCGGTGATCGCTGGCGTATAGGTCCCGGCGGTGGTGGAGCTGCAAGATACCGTGGCTGTTCCAGAGTTTGTGATACTGCTCGGTGTGATCGGAGCGCAACCGAGGTTAGCCGGAACAGTGTCCGCCAGGGTAACGGTTCCGGCGAAGCCGTTGACGGCTGAGACTGTAATGGTGGAGATTGCGGATCCGCCTGCCTGGCTCGCGTTGGGCGAAGTGGCTGAAATGACGAAGTCTGTAACAGCGACGACTACTGTCGCAGAATTGGTGAGAGTGCCGCTTGTCCCCTTTATGGTGACAGTGTATGTGCCGATGGTAGTCGAGTTTACTGTCAAAGTTGACGTCGCTGTTCCCCCACTGGTCAAAGTGATGCTCGTGGCACTCAGGATTGCCCTTGGACCTGGGGGAGAGACTGTTGTGGAGAGGCTGACTGTTCCCGTGAAGCCGTTTACGCTTGAGACGGTTATGGTGGAGGGTCCGGAGGATCCTGCCTTGATGGATAGGCTTGTTGGGTTGGGGGCGAGGCCAAAGCTTGCCGGATCGAGCGGGATGAGTCTTGTGAACTTGACCTGGACGGGTGCTGAGGTTCCTTCGGCGTACAGTAGATCGAGTGTCGCGCTGGACCCTGTTGGCCTGATGCTAGTGACTTGATTGTCGGATGCTGTGTTCAACCATGTGATGGTCGCGTTCCAGGACCCGCCTGAAGTCAGTCGGATGTAGCCGAGGGGACCGCTTCCTGCGTCGGTGTTGACGCTGATGAGGAAGATGTAGTAGTCGCCGGTTGTTGTCTGGACTCCGATGCTGGCCCAGCCCCTGTCACCTGTCACCGCTAGGGCAGGGGTATCCAGATGGGTCTTGACATCCTGGCTGTTCAGGGTGAAGACTCCATACTTGAAAGTCCCAGTCATCCCGTACTGGGCAACCACCAGAGACTTGACGGGATCCCACGCCAGTCCGACAAAGTCGTCGTCAGCATCAGAGGCATTCGTCTCGTAGGTTAGGTTTTGGACACCCCAAGACCAGCTGGAGCCGTTCCATGTTGCCTTGTTGAATGCGATGGTCGATGGTGGACCGGTGAACCTGTTGGCAAAGAGGTAGATGTTATGGTTGTCCGGCCTCTCTATGAGGTTCGGCACAAACCATTGGATGGTTGACGAGTCAACTAGGACTGCGTCCGGAGTTGTTGAGGAGCCGGCGAGATTCGTCCAGCCCGTCGAAGGGTCCCAGCGGAGAGACTTCACCATAGTATGGGTGCTGTTCTGCGCCCAGGCGAGTAGAATGTCGCCGTTGTGGGTTAGAACGGCGGTCGGGTATCTGTCGGGACCAGGCGAGTCGAGAGTGGCGGGTGTTCCGAAACTCACTGCTGTAATATTGTTCTGAGAATCCCGTGTTATAGTCACTGGAATATCAGTGATTACCCCCGAAGCCGAACCTCCGCCGGCTATGATCCGGAGAGAGGTAAGAGAGACAAGCACAGCGGCAGGCCAGGCGTAGCGTGAGGCGGGTGTCGACGACTTTACAGGGGTTGACCAGCCCTTTGAGATGGGATCAGAGTTAGCGTAAGAGAGACTCATTCTTCCGGAGCTGTCAACGTAGACTGTGATCATCCTCCCCGCCGAGTCCTCGATCAGCTTCTGGCCTCCGGCAGTGGCGAGTGATGAGGGTCCAACTCCACTATCAGTGGCAACAACAGCAACAACGGACGCTGGAGCAACGACGACACTGACGATTGTCGAGTGGGTCAACGTGCCATTGGTCCCGGCTACGGTGACAGTGAAGTTACTAGGGTTTTGGGAGGCGACCGTGAGGGTTGACGTAGCAGACCCTCCACGCGCGAGAAAGACACTCTGAGGGCTAAGAGACGCTGTCGGACCGGACTGCGAAACCGATGAGGAGAGTGTGAGTGTTCCAGTAAAATTGTCGAGACTGAAAAGACTGATCGTCGAGGTCCCCGAGGTAGCGGTCTGGATCAATAGACTAGAGGGAGTGCTGTAGATGCTGAAGTCGGGGACAAGCGAAGTGGCGCGGAAGAATTCTTGCATGTTACTGGCGCTGCCGTCGTTTGAAGCGAAGAACGGCGTCAGATTCCAATTGTCCTCGATCGTCCGCAAAGGAGAATAGAGCGTGTAGCTATGGTTAGACTTGTGACCAGACAAAATAGTGGGGTTTGACGGGTTCGACGCCCAGACAGAGTAAAGTTGCAGATTTGTGCTTGTTCTGGGCTCGTCAAATGTGACAAAAAGCGCGGCTCTGCGCGTCTGGAATAGTGTACTGCCAAGGATCGTGGGAATCATCTCCTTCATCCAAGCATTACCAGCTGAGACGTTGTTTGGGCAGTCATGAGTATTGTCGATGCTGTTCGGAGTTAGAAACATGTAGTTCGAAGCTGTCGAGACAGAGTTCAGGTCATTGATTAACAGGTCATCATATTGAATGGCTGTTGGCCAACAGCCTGTTGAATTTTGCACGACATTTTTGGAATTGGCACTGACTATGTTGGAGCATCTCGTCTGATTGTTTACAATGTCAGAGTAGTAGACGAACGGATTGTGGTTGCCTGAGTAGTAGTTGGGAGAGCCGGAGAAAGCAGTGTTGGAGCATCCCGATAGGATGGGATACCCTTCTATGTAGGCCTTCCAAGTCAAATGAACACTGTCGAGTCTGTCGACCATATTGGGAATATTGAGCATGCATCCGCTCGATGGCCCATTGTTGCAGCTACTGTTAGTGCTTCCATATCCCGATGTGATCGCAGTGTAGCTACCGAGACTTGCCCCTTGAACATTGCCCATGGTGAGGTTCTCCGCCAGACCGTTGACATTGGCTAGTGCCGAAAAGTAGGTACAGTTTCCAAGACAGGAGTTAACATTCCCACCGTTGTAGTAGGTGTCGTTGATGCCATGATTCTCAAGCATTATGACCGCAACGTAGTCGAACCATCGTCCCGTAGGCGGACCGACAACCGGCGCGTTCTTGAATGCGCTCAGATTAGTGCTCGCCATATTACTTGGTAAGAGAATGACGGCCAAAGGAATGAGAGAGGTCGCGATTAATCGCAAATGTTTCACATATTTCGAAAGCGAAATGTATGTTGAAGCGGGCTTACCACGTCTTCCCTTAGATCGGGCTGTTCGATAGTGCTCCAAAGAATCTAGACTCCAGACCACCGGCTTCCCCGGACCGGAAGGCCCCTCCTCTCTCCATCTGATGCCGGTGGATATACTAAGGTATACTACCCAAACCTGACTTGTGACCAGAGGCCGCGGCAGCTTGATAACTATGAAGAAGAAACGACGGAATTATCATGAGAATAGACGTCACAATCAACCCCCTCGCTCGAGACCTCAACTTGTTAACCCCCTTCACACTGGCCCAGCCCGAGCCTGAAATAGAGGAACCGCATGCGAGGAGATTCGGGGTCCGGACTGTAAGCTGGCGCACACGCGACGCCTCATGCCAACGCAATATATACCTTCTTGTCACGGGCTCTATCCAGAGGCATCCAAACCAATCAATTTCAAACCACACCGCCTACGATCAGGCCTAGCCGGCCTAGAAAATGAGTCGCGAATCTCGTAGTCTAGAACGGGGTTAGACGCTGACCCCCGTTAAGTCGGACGAGATGCAGTTCAAACCGATACAGAGGCAGAATGTACCAGAGCCGTAAAAGGCATCGCGACCACCACACAGCGTCGATGTCGATCCTTACAGTCGACTAGACGTAAGTTAGAAGACTCACCGGTCACGATGGAAAAAGGGGTTTCTGCCAAACCGATCGGTTCCCGGCCCGCGTCCGGTCTTGAACCCTTTGCTGTTAGAGGAGGTACAATCGTCCTTTGGAGCGTTATTCTCGGCTATGTCCAAGCCTTACGGAGAGAATCCCCGGTAGGATAAGGAACCATTAGGCCCGTCGTGGCGACATCCGTACGCGCAATCCTGCTATCCCAAAGAGAAAGAATCCGATAATCCAACCGAGACTACTGACCACGAACGGCAATTGGTAGCCAGAAGATCCGAATAGCGGTCCGTTCAACCCACCGTTGCGACCGGCTATACCCGGATCCTGAACTGTTATGATTGGTCGAATAGTCGACTCAACCCAGAAAAGAGATCCTGCTGTTATCGTTCGGGATTTCTCGAAGTAACCGCGATTTTTCCCTATTATCAGAGCCACACCGTGCTTGAATTGCCATGCTCGCCCGGAATTGGTGCCAGACAGGAAATAATTCCAGGAAAAGGGGGGGTAGGTGTCACATCTCACGACGCAAGAGCGGTCGAGGGCATTTCTATTCATACCGGATTCGGAGGAGGCTGAACAGCTAGCGAGCCGGATTCGGCTTCCGGATCTCGTTCACAAGCCGTTCGAACATCATTCCTGAGAGACCAAGAATTGCGATCACGTAGGAAGTTGTCAGAAATGGAACCGTGGCTCCACCGCCCAAAGTAAACGACAGCAGCAGTTCCAGCGCTAAAAGTGCAACCCCGAAAATGATCATCCATAAAACATGATTCTCTGCAACCTCGTTGTCAGCAGACTACTGCCGCCGCCACTGCTACTCATCGAATATTCCCAGGCTTGATGAGCGCTCGGTTCCGGATTTACGTACCGTTACCAGCGTGTCGAAGCCGTGCTACTTATCGTGGTCAGCAAAGAACAGTCAACCGTTTGTGATTTGCCTGTAACTATTTGTGGGCGAAGTAGACTGTCAGTGGTTCTTCCTTGGAGTCGATTCTTCCGAAGCCAAATCGAACCATCTGAATAATACTCCCCACGCGCTCCCCAAGCAAGTTCGTCTCTCCAAACCCCTTGGTCCTAGTGGCGTCCGGCATGACCACTTCACACGAGATGTGTTGTTCATCCGGGACCCACTGGATCAGAGGTGCTTTGAGTTCTCGCGCCTTCGCGTACTCCTGACTATGAAAAGTTGCTTTGACCAAATCTGGATTGGTTGAATGAATCTCTACGTTGAACAGCTCCATAAGCCGCACAACCTTCGCCTTCTCAAACAGCTGCAGATCAGATCCCGGGAGCCAAACGCGAGCTACCCCCTCCTGAGGTACCACTTTCAACGTCCGGTTTCCAAGCGATGGAAGCTCTGGGTGAAGAGGCAGATGCGCTTCGAACGCCTGTGAGACATGATCCACATCCATAGGTACAGGATTAGGAATGAAATTGTATCTATGGGCCAGCTTGTCAATTTCTTTCCGATTGGCGGCGTTGATGTTATCCCAGCTGAGTGTCGCGTCCACCGGACGCGCGCCCATTTCGTGGACGATCTTTCGCAATGCTTCAGGCGAGTATCCCCTTCTCCTGAGAGATGCTATGGTTGGAATTCTGGGATCATCGAATCCATCGACCAATCCCTCTTCAAGCTCTTTCACCATCTCTGATTTGCTGAGCTTGAAGCCTATCATCTTCAACCGCCCGTACTCGATGGCTTCCGGATATGACCAGCCCATGTGCTTGTACAGGTAGGTTTGTCTGACCGTGTTGGTCAAATGCTCCTTTCCACGAATGATATGAGTAATTCCCATCAGGTGATCGTCTACTGCAGCGGAGAAGTTGTAGAGAGGCCAGACCCGATACTTGGACCCGACTCGTGGATGCGGATACTTCTCTGGATCGATTATTCGGAAAGCTGGCCAGTCTCGAACCGCCGGATTCGGGTGAGTTGTCTCGGTCTTGACTCGAACCACAGCTTCTCCTTCTTTCAGCCCTCCACTGAGCATCTTTTGCCACAGTTCGAGATTTTCAGCAGGACACCTGGACCTGTGAGGACAAGCCCGGCCTGATTCGATTATCGCCTTGAACTGGTCCGGCTCACACGTGCAAACGAAGGCGAATCCTTGTCCAAGCGCTTTCTCCGCGTACTCGTAGTAGATTGGGACTCTATCGCTCATGGTGTACTCCTCGTCCCACTGGCAGCCAAGCCACTTCACGTCTTTCTCGATCTGTTCATAATACGCGAGAACTGACTTCTTCAGTCTGGGATCTGTGTCTTCAAAGCGAAGTATGAATTTGCCTTTGTACATCCTCGCGTAGTCATGGGAGGGGAACACAGCGCGGAGAGATCCGATGTGGAGAACGAAGTCAGGATTCGGCGCAAAACGAGTTACGATTTGGGAATACTTGTTCACGTTTGGAAGTGGAGCCAGACTCTTAGCATCTGTCGGTCCAGCAATTGGTCCTTTCTGCGAAGACATTTGAGTTTCTTATTCCCGCGAACTCAAACGGTGTGAGGAGTTAGAAAAGGTGCTTGTCAATGATCTCAGCGGGCCCACCTGGGTCCGAGACTAAGATAGTGTCTGCTATCCTGCTGAGACTCCTTCGAACTGACTGGGCTGCGTCTCGCGTAGTGTTGACAAAAACCGACGGGCCAGTGTCCAGAGAGAACCATGCCGGAAGTTCCTCCTCCGTTCGGAGCCTTCTTACTTCTCTGATGACTTCGATAGAGAGTGGACTGAGAAGAATCAGCCCCTCCCTACCCGTCATCGTGACTGCATGCAGGTTGAGAGTATCTTCCTCAGCTAATCGTCCAATGGAATCCACATCCTTCCGTGAAATCGCCCGCTTCATCCGTGGAAGAATACTTCGAAGGTAAGCTAGCCTGGGCTTGAAAAATGGAGACTTGACAGCGTCAGCATGGGCCCTATCCGTCTTGATCTCTGACTCTATCGGAACAACTATCGTTCTTAGTTTGATTGAGCTGGCAGACGCCAACTCTTCGGCGTAGGATCGCCCGTTTCTGTTCGCGTACCAAATCGAGAAGGCTCCGGCCAAGCTCCGTGAAGCAGAGCCAGCACCTAATCTAACAACTTCGGACAACTCGGGCGTCTTGATGTCCAGCTCCAACGCTCTTGCTGTTGCGAGTCCTAACGCTGCGAACCCGGAGGCAGAGAAGCCCAGTCCCTTACCCTTGACATCAGGGTTCCTAGACTCAATTCTTGCCTTCAAGGACCCCAGACGAGACAAGTGCCGGAGATGGTTAACCACTGCCAACACTCTGTCCTGTTCCTTTCGGGATGGCGACCTGCCGTTTATCCTGATACGATCCTCAGCAAACTCTCGGTCGAAAGCCACTGTTGTAATCGTGGGAAGCGCTTTCATGCAGACAGAAATACTGTCGTGAAACGGTAGCCGTAGTCTCTCGTTCCGGAGACCGTGGTATTTCACGAGCCCTTGAATCGCGTAGGCTCGAGCGGAGGACTTCAACGTCCTATCCAATAACGCCGGTAGTCCGAGCGACTTTCTCCGCAGCCGCCTCAGCCACTCCCGTCTCTCCGAGAATCGTATATCGTTCGGGACGCAGACTGTGAGCCATCGTTAAGGCTCTCACCAACTGTTCAGGGGAGACGTTAAGCTCCTTAGCAGTTGAAGGAGCTCCAATCTCTTTCAAGAACGTTCGAATTGCTTCCCAGTTGGATCCTTGGAGATAAGCGCACAAGATTGCGCCAACCCCTGTTCTCTCACCATGTAGACTTGTTTCACCGGCCACAATGTCGAGTGCGTGACTGAACAAGTGTTCCGACCCACTGCATGGTCGCGAGCTTCCTGCTATGCTCATTGCAACGCCGCAGCTTATGAGAGCCTCTACGACCGTTTTGACGCCTTCGACATTTCGTTTTAGAATCTCCTTGGCGTTCTTGGTGACGAGTTTAGCACTCATCATAGCAAGGTTGGCCGCGTAATCACCGTAGTATTCATTCTTCAGTTTGTGGGCGAGCTGCCAGTCCTTAACGGCTGTGAACTTGGCAACGATGTCAGCACAGCCAGCGGCCAATAGGTTGTAGGGTGAATCGGCTATAACATCAATATCCGTAAGAATCGCCACCGGCGCTTGCGCTCTGACCGAGTAAGGCCTAGAACCGCCCTTGATCGAAGCATAGGGGCTCGCAATTCCATCGTGGCTTGCAGCCGTCGGAACACTCATGAAAGGCACCCTCGACTTGGCAGAAGAGAGCTTCGCCAGATCGATGTCCTTGCCGCCACCCACCCCAAGGACCAGAGAGGCCTTCGCTTTCTTGATCGTCTCTACGACATGGTTTGCAACTTGTTCAGTTGATTCCTTGACGATGATGTGGTCAACCTTCAACCCGGCCTTTGTAACCGATTTCGCAACAGGCTCGCCTGCAAGAGGATAGGTTACGGGACCCGAGACCACAAGCGCAGTCCCAATGAAGCCGAGCCGTGAGCAAACCTCGCCAACGCGGCTGAGAACATTCTTACCCACGATGACCTCCCGCGGAAGCTGCATGTAGTGAAGGGACTCGTCAACTTCCATGGCAATCACGGGAAGAACAAGATAATCAGGGTCACAACAAGAGTTAGGGCTTCAAGCCTGAAGAACTGACGACCTATTCGTCTCGCGATTCGACCAACAAAACTCGTGATGGTCTGGAACGTTTCCGATCCGAGCACTCGTACTTCAATCGAGAATTTGGAGAAACCCGCGGTGGATTCCTCCATCGACGCCATCGCACGCTGAACAGTTTCCCTCACTTTCCGGGTCAACAGTCCAACGTCTAGATGGGCGCCAACAGGGTAGTATCCGAGACTAGATCTCACGAGCCCCGTCACCAAGTGCGTGTCTGTAGTCATTATCTCGCCATCGGCTACTCCGATTGTTTCAAGGTCTTCCAGTATGGCCTCTCTGACTCCTGTATGCATGTTATTCCCATCTATGGTCAGATAGGCAATAATCTGGTTCCCACTCCGCACAACCAGCGAGGAAAGCCCTCCAGGACCAATCCCTTCTTCCAGCCGAAACTCTTCTAGAGGGTCCGCAGCCGACCCTGCTCTGAACGGCGATCTTCGGGCGAGAGCCAGCTGGTCCAGCACTTTGACTGAGGCCTCAACGAGCTTTCGTGCCTGTTCAGAGGTTATTGAGGTTTGATTTGACAGACTATTGTGAGCGTCAACAACAATAGCCGTCAAACCCCGTGCTTGCGCCTCTCGCTCGATCTCAAGAGCAACATCGGAAGGCAGGTCCTCCATGTCCATGGGGGACAAAGTCAACGTGAGAAAAGCGACATTTCCGAAGACCTGGCCGGATACCTTAGCCGCGTCTACGTTGGATCTAACCATAGTGCTGGAGTCGCGAATTGGAGTCGCAGTAGGGTATTCCTCTAGGGCCCTGTCTATAACCCGCTGCACATCCGTTTGGGAAACGATGTTCAATTGATGATTTGAGATCCCGTGTGGTACCAGCGAGATCCCGCCTTTCGATCCTTCTATAGACCACTTCAACCTGGACGGGAGCCCTGCGCTTCCAAGGTCACGATAAGGTCCCGGATGGAAGTTCGACACCACGACACAACCAACCGCTCCTTTCACGCCAGAGAAGCCAAGCATCGAGCCCTCGATCGTTCCCTGTTTCCCCAACGCGCCAAGTCGCTTTTCCAGAGGCTCTGGGTCAGACTTGAGCCAGTGTTGGAGGAATACTCTGAAGAGGGTCATTGGGGAATCCCGAACTTCAGCTGTGCCCGAATGTTCTACATTCCGTATGATCCTTGATACGCTAGCAGCCGAGAGGACGATTCCTGCCAAGACCGCGGCTGTTCCGCGGATGATTAGACCACTGTCAACGTTTGTCAGATCAACACTTGGACCGATGATCGAAAAGGATCGGATCGAGAGAATTGGCGGCAATGCCGAGGCCGCGAATTTCTTCCAAGAAGACACCGATGAAATGGAGGCAATTGTGAGAAATCGTATGGGCAAAGACAAGGCCAATACGATAAAGAACCCATCAGCCCAAAATGCTGTATTCGAAGCGGCCGTCCCGGCTATCGCCGCGAGCGGCAATGCCACCAAGAGAAGGAACCATGATAGAATCTCAAGCCCAGTGAGCCGTCGAAAGTTCAGAACTTTGTCGCCGTGAAGAAACATTGTTGAATTCAGGGCCTCGCCGATGATGGTCGGGATCACGACCGCAATCAAGGGGAAGAGCAATGCAGTTTGGAGTCCCACTCCTGCAAGAGGGAGGGCAAGAATCGACGAAAGCAATGACAGAGTTAGGAAAACGGAGAGGACCTCGGGCGTCGATGGAAAGCCTACTCTTCGGATAAAATTGAAGGCCCCAACGGTACCACCTACTCCTCCAGAACCCTCTCGAGTCACGACCCATTCACTAGGCGCGTCTCATCGCGGATACGATACTCTTCACTGGACCCGGCCCCTGTTGCTCAAGAAGGGTACCCGTCACGATAGCCGAGGCACCTGCCTTAGCCAACGCTCGCGCCTGGTCTGGTGTTCGAATACCTCCTCCGACAATTATCGGAGTGTCCAGGTCAGCGCAGACCTTTTCGACCATACTCGTTTCTACCGGATGTTCCGCTCCACTTCCGGCTTCAAGGTAGACGAATCGCATCCCCAGATATTGCGCGGCAAGGGCGTACGCAGCCGCCAATTCCGGCTTAGAATACGGGATTCTGTTCGCTCTTCCGACAGAGCTTACGGCGGTCTTTGAGTCTCCTACCACCAAGTATCCCAAGGGAATCGGTTCGAGCTTGAACCGCTTGACCGACGGAGCACCTTTCGCTTGGGCACGGATCAGAAATCGCGGAGTTGAGGAATTGAGAAGAGACATGAAGAATATCGCATCAGCGAATCGACTCACTCCAGCCGGACCGTTTGGAAATAGAATGACTGGGAGGCTGGTCAATTCCTTGATCTTCTTCACTGTTTCATCAAGCTGGTTGACTGATCTGACGGTGGAGCCTCCAACCATTATCGCGGCAGTTCCCCAACTCTGGAGATCCTCTAGTGATTTTGATAGGCGTCCTGTAAACTTCTCCGGGTCAATGAGCGATAGGTGAATGCAACCTTGCTCTTCAATCGCTGCAAGCAAGGAAGATTCTACAGGTCCCATTTGTCCCACATTCTATCCGGTCAATAGTTGATAGGCGACCTTCATCGCGAGGAGCGGGTGTCGGGCCATCAGTGCTACTGCTTTCGTAGGACTGAAGCCATTTGCCATCTCAACTAAATCCTCCCCCTCTAAGAGACCCGTAATGATGTTGAGTTCATGATCGGAGAATCTTTCAAACGAGTCCAGGGCTCTCAGACTGTTGGAGATGCGGTGCCCCCACAGCTTGTCAAATCTATCTCGGTAGCGTTGCAGGTTCTCTGCTGACGTGTTCCCATTGAGAGCTGAGATGGCTGCTTCTTCGCCTGCAATCCTTCCAGCTACTAGACCGGTGTGAATCCCAGCTCCGGTAAGCGGTATGACTTGCCCGGCAGCATCGCCGCAAAGCATCATATTGTCAGCAACGTAACTCTCTACTTCTCCACCAACTGGCACGGGGGCAGCAAGTGTCCGTTCGATTCCTGCGGCACCGAATGCTCGCGGGTGTTTCTCGATGAACTTGTCGAGAAGGGCTTTTGCGCCAGCACCCTTCACGCCAATGCCCACATTCGCTTCGCCCTGTCCTTTAGGAAACACCCAGATGTAGCCAGCGGGTGCTTTTTCGTGGCCGACGTAGATTTCGAGTTTCGACTCGTCCTCGACCTCGCAATTGGTCATCGAGTATTGTAAAGCTGTAATCGCTTGGTAGTTCTTCCGCGGAAAGAACCGCCTAGCCAGTATAGAACCCGTCCCGTCGCACCCTATGACAATTTTCGCCCTTACCGAGCTGGGCTCTCCGTCCTTCTTGCCCCGGATCTCAACAGAGCCATCTTGTCGCTCGACATCCTCTACTGAGGTCGAGTACCTCGTAACTGCGCCTGCCTTTTCAGCCCGGTCGGCAAGGACTCGGAGAAAAGCTGGCTTATCCAGGATGTAGCCTTCGCCGCCAACATTCACTCTCTTCGCTTCATCTGGAGAGTAGAGGAAGGCTCCGGAAATTTCATTGGCTACAAACTCGGGTGACGGCTTAACCTCTGCGTCAGTAAGAACATCTGCCAACACTCCCTCGGCACAAACTTTCTTTCCAGGAGAACCCTCCCGCTCTATCAAGACAGTCCTTGCGTGTGACTCGGCTGATTTCCACGCGGCCATCACTCCCGCTGGACCGGCTCCGATTACGGCTACGTCATAGGCTTCCAAAAGCACATTTTTCCCTAGGATAGTGATTCAGGTCTGGTCTACAGTTGGGTCTATCGGCTGCTGGGCAGTGAGACCGGCTTCGATTTCTATAGGTTTCCTCGACGGGCTAGCCAAAGGAGCTTTCACATCCATATCGAAAGCCTTCGGTGTCTGATTTCGCCTTTCCGTCTCCGCCTCCACGCGGTGAAGGAACCATAGCGAGTACATAGACAAACCGAATGCAGTAGTCACTATCTTGGTTGCGAAAACCAGGTTGATAGGAGCGTTGAGATCGAAAATGCTTGCTATCTTGTCAGGGTTGCACGGGAAAGGTACACAATTAGTCGTTAGAACTTCCAGCGCCAACCAGACCATGAAGTTGTAGAAAATCTCGTAGAACGAGGCGAAAGCCACGAGGGCGGTGCCGAGGAACAACATGTTTCGAACCCTCGAGGAAAGCTTGAGAAAATGGTCTTTGTTGGACTCGAGGCCCGCTGCCCAGTATACGAAGCTGAAATAAGCGAACCAGGTTATCGGTTTCGCATAGAAGTATGGAAAGATCGATGGGTCAGGCCATTCTGACTGGACAAACTGTATCCCCACCTGGGAGTTAATTGTCGCCTGTAGTCCGTAGAATACGATGAAAGCCAGTGCGGACAAGCCAGCTGACCAAGATAAAACGGACCAAGGTCGTCTTTCGATGAAAGATCGAATCTGAGTCCAGGCCATGCGACCCGGCTTCCCCTCTGTCATAGGAAACGCGTTCCTTTGACGGACAATGGAGCCTTTAGGCTTTCGTAGAATGAGAAATAGAGGATTTGGGAGAAACACGGTTTCTCCCTTATTCCTAGGGCGTCCTTATTGGATGACTTCGCCTGAAGCGAAGCGGTTCGAAACCCGTGTGATCTTTATCTTGATGTGATCTCCGGGTTTGGTGTTTGGTACGAAGACAACAAGACCTTCGACGCGCGCGATTCCTTCACCGCGGCGACTGATCTCCTTACTCACGGCCGCCGGACGTTCTCCGGCCAGTCAACCTGACAATAGAAAAGCGGACACCTCAGAATATAAACATGCTTTCGTCGTCGGGGGGCAAGAAACGTAATTCTCTCCTAAAATCGAGTTTGTATACCTCAGAGCACAAGCCGGCTCATATGCCCGCTCCCGTGCTGATACTTCCCTTAACTGGACTCCCACTAATCAAGCCGGGTGATGATTTGCCCCGGTTGATAGTTGACAGCGCCCGCAAAGTTGGATGGGGGATTCGAGAAAAAGACCTACTTGTTGTGGGTCAGAAGGCCGTTTCGAAAGCCGAAGGCAGACTCGTCAACCTTGGCTCTGTCCACCCGTCAAAGAAGGCCTTGGTCCTTGCCCGAAAAACTGGACGGAAACCCGAGTTCGTTCAGATCGTCCTCAATGACTCCAAGAGAGTTGTTAGAGCTGACAAAATGGCCTTGATAGTAACAACAAAACACGGCTGGACCTGTCTCAACGCAGGTGTCGACAAATCAAATGTGAAAGGCGACCAGAACTATGCGCTACTTCCCACAACCCCTGATGCTTCAGCCAGGAAGATCAGAAACAGGATAAGGCGGCTCACTGGAAAGGACATTGGCGTCATCATAACCGATACTCATAGTCGACCGTTCAGACTGGGACAGGTTGAGGAGACGATCGGAATTGCGGGCCTCAAACCTCATGCCGACTATCGAGGCCAAAGAGATCTGTTCGGTTATCAATTAAAATTCAAGAACGTAGCATTAGCGGACGAAGTAGCTGGGGCGGCGGAGCTCGTCATGGGACAAGGAAGGGAAGCTATTCCCGCGGCAATTGTCCGAGGATTGAAGAGAGTTCAATTCCAGGACAGAGCAAAGAGCTCTGACCTTACTGGACCCGCCAGCGAAGACCTGTTCAAGGGGACATTGTGAAAAGACGGGGCTCGGGTTCAAAACCGAGCAGAACCTCTGACAAGGTCTCAGTCGTCTATCCTACGGCTCATTGGGCAAGACTGGACTCCCTGAGAGACAGAGCTGTCCATGTCATCAACGCTCTTACTGCATGGTCACAAACTGCTCTGACGCATGGTAGCGTCGCTAGGGGAGACGTGGATGACAAGAGCGACGTAGACGTGTTGATCCCGTCCAACGTCAACACCCAGATCGTGGAGGCTGCCCTGGAAAACGCGGGCTTTACGATATTCTCAAGAGAAATCGCCCAGGCAACCCCATCTCATTCTCCTAAAGCTCATCTGCATTTGGACCCTGAACAGACAACATCGGTTCCAGGTTGCACCAAGAAACTGCTCCTAATCGAGCCCATTCCCGAGGGCCATTTTGAATCTCCCGTCGTTGGCAGAGAGAGCGAAGTCGCGAGATTGCTGGGAGTAAGTGTCGCAATCGTTGTCGAACGAGTACGGGTCCTGACTCGCAGAGACATCGTCGGCAGAACTGGAATGTATCTTAGGATTCCTGTCCGAGAGGGAGAATCCTTCGATGAAGTACTTCGAACACGTTCGGATTCAGATCCGGCTCTGCGACGAACGCTCCGAGGCAGAAGCTGAAAAGGTAATATGAAACCCGCTTGAGCCGAGCCTAATTCCCCGACACTAAGAGAAGAGCCTCTTGAGTCTACTTGACCCCTACATCCCGTTACTCTTCTACCTCGCCGTTTGGGTCGTCATTTACGCTCTGGCAGTGCTCTTGAAGGCCGACAAGCACGGGATCATAGCCAAGCCATACTATCTCATGCTGAAAACCGTAGTTTTCAACAGCTGGATCGAGAAGATAGGCAGCCGGTTTCGGAGGGGCTGGCTCGCCTTCTTCGACATCGGTGCGGCAATGGGAATCGGCCTCCTAGTATTCGTCATCTACAGTTTCATCAACAACGCCGTGGGATTGTTCAGACACAGTTCAAGTGCCGGACCGACCCTTCTGATAATTCCGCTCCCCGGTTTGACCATCGGATGGGATATCTTTCCATACATCCTCCTCGCGATAGCCGTCCTTCTCATTCCCCACGAATTAGCCCACGGAATAGCCAGTGTCCTCGACAAAGTTCCCCTGAAATCCTCAGGGGTCTTCATGGCCATATTCCTCCCAGGGGGGTTCGTGGAAATCGACGAGGAAAACCTGACCAAACGCAAGGCCAGAACAAAGCTGAGAGTCTTTGCAGCAGGATCATTCACCAATGTTGCCACTTGGGCACTAGTGTTGCTGCTGCTCGTGGCTCTGTTTCAGCCCTCCCCTACTGGTGTCCTCGTTACCGGATTCACCAGCGGAAGCCCAGCACAAGCACAGGGGATGCCACAGTGGTCCATAATTACTCAAGTTAACAACAATACGACGCCTGATGTCCAACACTTAGGGGCATACTTGGCGAGTCTAGCCCCTGGAGCGATCGTCACTGTTCATCTGAGCAATCCTTCACAGACCCTAACGGTGACCACGGGAAAGTCAGAAACTAACGCTACCAGAGCAATACTCGGGGTGCAGACCGCGAACTACGTTCCGCTCAGATACCAATTTCTACCAGTTACCTCAACATACCAGCTTCTGACTGCGTTTAGCTGGATGCAGCTGATTCTGCTCGGAGTTGCCCTTGTCAATATGCTGCCTCTCTTTCCGTTTGACGGCGATCGATATCTGGATACCCTGCTGGGGGTTCTGGGACTGAAGAATACCAAGAACGTACGGACAGTCGCCAGTGTTATCTCTCTCGGTCTTTTAGGCTCCAACATAATTCTGTCCTACATCTTGTTCGGTACGATATTTCCGAGATAGATCCGATGGATCTCAGATCCTGCACAGTGTGCAAACGAAACGCTGCGTATTTCCGAAGAGAGTACGAGGGGAATATTCTATGCAAGAGCTGCTTTAGAGACTCGTTGGAACGAAAAGTCCGTCGAACTATTAGTCACTGGGACATGTTCAGCCCCGATGACCATGTTGCTGTGGCAGTGTCGGGAGGCAAGGACAGCCTCACACTTCTCATGATTCTCCACAAGCTCGAGATGCGATTCCCCCGCACCCGTATTACCGCGGTCACCGTTGATGAAGGCATTGCGGGCTATCGAGAGGAGGCAGTTGATCTTGCGACGAAGTACTGTAAAGATCTCGGGATTGAGCATGAGGTCGTTTCGTTCGAAGATCTCTACGGGTACGGGCTAGATGACTTTCTGAAGAGCAAGCAGGAGAGGATGACCGCTTGTTCCTACTGCGGTGTTTTTCGCAGAAAGGCCATCAACCTAGCTGCAAGGAAAGTGGGAGCAAACAAAATTGCGACAGCCCACAATCTTGATGATATTGTGCAGACCTACATGCTGAACTTGTTCCAAGGCGATGCTGAGCGATTCGTCCGGTTCAGCCCAGTTCTCAAAGATCCCCGCGGCCTCTTCCTAACCCGGGTGAAGCCGCTGTGCGAGATTCCTGAGAGAGAGATTGTCATGTACGGCTATGCTGAGGACCTGCAGTTTCAAACAGCCTCTTGTCCCTACATGACCGAAGCTTTGCGAAACGAACTCCGCTCCGTTCTGAACAAACTGGAACTGGCTCATCCAGGTGTAACATTCTCTGCTTACCGGGCGATGCTCCGGCTTCGAACCCTCGCCGAACCAAATCTCGCGCCATCTCATCTGCAACCTTGCAAGTCCTGCGGAGAGCCAACGACATTCGAAATATGCGAGGCGTGCAAGATGCAGGGGATAAACTCAGTCATTCCTGAGCTTCCTGCTTAGAGCGGGATTTCTAGAATTGGAAGCAGCTCAGTAAGGACCCGGTATGTAAAACCCCAGACGATCTTTCCTTCGACAACAAAGGACTCCACACTCCAAGGTTGGTTTCTGATTGTAATTTCGCTCATTTTCTTCGTGGAAGGTAGATGTGCTAGGTTCGCCCAGAAAGAGCTGGCAATTTCCGAACCGATACTGATCCTAGGCATTATCCTCAAACCGTAGACCCAGGGCTGAACCCTCATTTCCATTCGCCTCATAGGATGACCGACCGAGAGGCTGCCGAGTTCCACACCGACTTCTTCGAGCTTGATTCCAACTTCTTCATCGACCTCCCGATGAAGGGCGGTTCTAGGCGTTTCGGCGCCTTGTTTGACTCGACCGCCTGGGAGTCCAATCTGGCCCGACCACGGGTCCCCCTCTCTTTCCGCCCTCTGTACTAGGAGTGTCTGCAGCCCTCTTCCAAGCTCGTCCCAGAGAAGAATCGCAACCACAGCCTCAACGTGGTCCCCGTCGTTTGATCGATTAATTGACCCGAGTTTGTTCTTTAGATTGAGGAGGTTTGGACTCAGGTCTGGGTGGGGCAAAAGCCTAGCACACTGTAGTTGCTGCTTCATTCATTGACGGTAAGGAGAGTTCGGCATGGGTCTGTGTCCCTAGGGATTCTAGAAGGCGATCGGTCGTTCCTCTCGCGGTTTGCCACCGGCCTCTTCAGCAATGATCTGGTATTTTGCCTTGACGAGTTCCATGAAGGGTCCCA
>WNGH01001006.1_pt1 | contig 25686 bp, 27 predicted proteins | sample 5400631 | NCBI WGS metagenome assembly WNGH01 (sample SAMN13153373, study PRJNA577476) | soil metagenome | isolation source: 115 cm soil or saprolite under Garry oak tree replicate 1 | place: USA:California | collected 2016-06-15
GACATCGCAGCTATCTCGCGCGATTTACTTCGAGCGCGCGCCATTTACAATTCGTTGAAGCATGGAGGCCGATTACAAGGTTAAGCTCGAGGTCTTTGAAGGCCCGCTCGATCTCTTGCTTTACTTGATCAAACGGGACGAGATCGACATTTACGACATTTCGATCGAACGAATCACGGGCCAATACCTGGAATACCTGCAGGCGTTCAAGGAACTCAAGATCGACATCGCGGGCGAGTTCGTCGTGATGGCGGCTAATCTCATTTATCTCAAAAGCCGTAGCCTGCTCCCGCTCGATCAACAGCCGCCGGAGGAAGACGCCGAAGAGGACGATCCGCGCTGGGACTTGATCCGCCAACTGATCGAATACAAAAAGTTTAAGGAAGCGGCCGTGCAGTTGCACGATCGCGCGCTCGAACAGGAACGGATTTTCACTCGCGACGGCGGGAGTGTCGCGATGCCAGACGCGCTCTTGCCGTTGCACGAAGTTGGAATTTTCCAGCTGATCCACGCGTTTCAGGAAGTCATCAAACGGGTGGAGGCGCGGGAGGACTTGCAGGAAATCTTTGGCGAGCGGTTCAGTGTCTCCGATAAGATTGAGAAGATCCTGCAACGCGTTGGCGACGGGACGCCGGTGCGTTTTTCGGAGCTGTTTGGCCAAATCGTCTCGCGCGTTGAGATCGTGGTCACGTTTCTGGCCTTGCTGGAGTTGATTCGCTTAAACCAGGTGCGCGCGTTGCAGCGCAAGATGTTCGACGAAATCGAGATCGTTGCCATCGCAGGGTAAGAGCGACATCATGCCGCAGGTCCTTATCGCCGGGTGCGGTTATCTCGGCCAGGCAGTCGCCGACCTGTTTGTCGCGGGAGGTTGGGAAGTCGAAGGCTGGACAAAGTCGGCAGAATCGGCGCAACAGCTTTCAACGAAACCTTATCCGGTTCGCGCGGTCGATATTTCGCAATCGGATCAAGTGCGCGCGCAAAAAGGAGCTTTCGATTCCGTGATTCATTGCGCAAGTACGCGCGGTGGCGATGTCGATCTTTACCGGCGCGTTTATTTGAAGGGTGCGCGCAATCTTCTCGAACGATTTGGAGGTTCGCGAATTCTGTTCACTAGCAGCACGAGCGTTTACGCGCAGAACGATGGAGATTGGGTTACAGAAGAAAGCGCGGCTGAACCGAAGCATGAATCCGGCAAAATTTTGCGTCAGGCCGAGAATCTTGTAATAGCCGCAGGCGGCGTTGTCGCGCGACTGGCAGGAATTTATGGTCCCGGCCGTTCCGTTCTCCTCAGAAGATTCTTGAGTGGCAAAGCAGTCGTCGATCCAACTCATAATCGCTTTGTCAATCAAATCCACCGAGATGACGCCGCCGCGGCGCTTTTTTGGTTGGTGAACCGACAATCAGACACAGCGACCATTTACAACGTAGTGGACAATGAACCAATTTTGCTCGCTGAGTGCTATTCTTGGTTAGCGGCCAAATTAAATCGTTCGATTTTGCCTGTCGAAAGATCGGTTGGAAGATCGACATCGAAGCGAAAGCGCGGCGAGAGCAATAAGCGTGTCAGCAATGCGAAGTTGCGGGCGATCGACTGGGTGCCGCGCTATCGCAGTTTCGCCGATGGAATGGAACGAAGCGTCTTGCCAAATCTCGGTATTGAGAATGGATAAAGCTCAATCGTGGACGGAAATACCGGTATGGAAGCTGCTATTTTTTTGGGGTTATGCGTCAGGTTAAACTTACCGGCCGGGAAGCGACGGTGGTGCGCGCGATTGGGTTCGCGGAGTCGATGCTCGGTGCCGAAATTCAAGATCACGTGCGAATGGAATCGGAAGATGTTACCGACACCCTCAATAGCCTAATGGCAGCGGGCTTTGTCGAAAGCATTCCGTACGCTGAACAGGTACAGCTCGCCGAAATGCCGGTAACAGCATTCGAATTGAATCCGGCATATACCCACGAGCTCAAACGCGCTCTGATTCGGAGCTGATTCTTATCGCACGCTCGCTCCGTCCGAGGGCATTGCCGCAGTCGTCGAACGCCGGACGCGGCGCTCGCCAAAAAGTTGGCGGATCACTTCTTCGACCGGCACTTCCTGGACGTTGATGTCGCTGACATCGCACGCCTGAAGGACTTCCCGGCAAGTCTCGGTTACTTTTGCCCGCGCCACTTTTAGCTGCACCGACACCGGCGTTTGCTCAATCACTTCGCCGAACCGGGAAAAATCCCGCGTGACCTGTTTGTCGAAAGTGAGGCTGAGAATCTTGTGACCTGAAAAACGGTCGATGATTTCGTCGAGTGGACCGTCAAAGAAAATTTTGCCGTGATCGATGACCAGCACGCGATGGCAAAGTTCCTCGATGTCTTGCATGTAATGACTGGTCAGCAGTGTCACAATGCGATGTTCCTCGTTGTAAACGCGCAGAAATTCTCGCACACGCTTTTGACTAACGACATCCAGCCCAATCGTCGGCTCATCCAAGAACAACACGCGCGGTTCGTGGATGAGCGCGGAAATTAATTCCATCTTCATCCGCTCACCGAGCGAGAGCTCACGGACCATCACATTCATTTTATCCGTGACTTCGAGAAGCTCGGCCAGACCGCCCACGACTTTGTTGAAACGATCGCGATCGATTCCGTAAATCGCGCGGTTGAGCTCGAGCGATTCCTGCGCTGGCAGGTCCCACCAGAGCGCATTTTTTTGCCCCATCAGCAGACTGAATTGCCGCTTCATTTCGTTGCGTCGTTCCCACGGAACAAAGCCGAGCACGCGCGCATCGCCGCCGGTTGGATTGAGCAGGCCGGACAGCATTTTCAACACGGTCGTCTTGCCAGCGCCGTTTGGACCGAGAAATCCGACGAACTCGCCTTCTTCGATTTGAAATGAAACCTGATCGGCGGCGCGCGTCTCGTCGTAGCGCCGTCGAACGAGTCCCTTGATTGCGCCCCGCAGACCGCGCTCCTTGCGATAAGTACGGTAAACTTTTGTTAAATCGCGAGCTTCAATTGCAGGCATGCGTTAGATCGACAATCAACGTGTCGATCTCTTCTGCAACTATGCTACCGAGGTTTTCGCCGTCTGCTTTTTCTTCAGCAGCGGCAGAACTTTTTCTACCAGCGCGTCGGCGGTGATGCCATGCTTTTTCCGCAGAAGCGGAACCGCTCCGTGCTCGATGAATTCATCCGGCCACCCAACTCGGACAACAGGAGTATTGATTTGCTGTGAATGCAGATGCTCCATCACCGCACAGCCGAAGCCGTTATGCAAAACGTGGTCTTCGATCGTAGCGAGGACTTCCGCGCTCCGTGCGAAAAATTCCAGCGTTCCGGTGTCCATCGGTTTAATCCAGCGCGGATTAATCAGCGCCACTGAAATTCCTTTTTCTTCAAGTTTCTTGGCCGCTTCTTCCGCTACTTCGAACATGTTGCCGAGTCCGAAGATCGCGACGTCGCGACCGTGCTTCACCACTTCCGCTTTGCCGATCTCGAGAAGTTTCGGTTCGGGTTTGATTTGTGCGCCGGTACCGGAACCGCGCGGATAACGCACCGCGATTGGACCTGAATTGTAATTGGCCATCGTCCAAAGCATGTCGACGAACTCGTCTTCGTTCTTCGGCTGCATATGAATCCAATTCGGGATGTGCCGTAGATAGCCAATGTCGAACAAACCGTGATGCGTCGGTCCATCGTCGCCGCTCAAACCGGCGCGGTCCATGCAGAGTCTGACGTTTAGTTTTTGAATGGCCATGTCGTGAATGGCCATGTCGTAGGCGCGTTGGAAGAATGTGGAATAGATCGTGAGAAACGGCGTCAAGCCTTGCGTGGCAACGCCGCACGCGAAAAGCGCAGCGTGTTCTTCCGCGATCCCGACGTCGAAGTAGCGGGTCGGATGCGCTTTCGCAAAATGGGAAAGGCCGGTGCCACTGGGCATCGCTGCCGTGATCGCGACCAGCTTTTGATTGTTGTCCGCAAATTTCGCGAGCGTCTTTCCAATGATTTCCGAATAGGTCGGCGTCGGCGTCGGCGCGGTCTCGCCGCTGTCGATCTTGTATTTGCCGAGGCCATGAAATTTATCCGGCTGTTTGATCGCCGGTTCGTAGCCTTTGCCTTTTTTGGTCAAAATGTGCAGCAGCACCGGCTCGTCCTGGGTTTTCAAGAATTCAAACGTGCGGATCAGAAGCGCCATGTCGTGTCCGTCGATCGGTCCGTAGTAGCGCAATCCCAACTCCTCGAAGATCACGCTCGGGACAATCAAACCTTTCACGCTTTCCTCGACCTTGTGCGCGAATTGCACGCCCGTTTTGCCGAGAATCCATTCAACGAAATCCCGCGCTTTGTCGTGCAAGTGCGCGTAAGTCTCGCTCGTCACGATCCGGTTAAAGTAATTCGCAATCGCACCGACATTTTTCGCGATTGACCATTCGTTGTCGTTCAGCACGACGATGAAGCGTTTGGTTTGCGACTTTATATTGTTGAGGGCTTCGTAACTGATCCCGTTGGTGAACGCGGCATCGCCCGCTATCACCACAATGTTTTCGCCGCCGCCGCGGAGATCGCGTCCGACCGCCATCCCGAGCGCGGCCGAGAGCGCGGTACCGGCGTGTCCCGCGCCATAGCAATCGTGCTCGCTTTCGGTCCGCAAAAGAAAACCGTTGAGTCCGCCAAACTGGCGCATCGTCGAAAAACGATCGAGTCGGCCAGTGAACAATTTATGGACGTAACCTTGATGGCTCACGTCCATCACGAACCGATCGCGCGGGGTATTGAAGACGCGATGCAGCGCGATCGTCAGTTCAACCACGCCAAGGTTCGGACCGAGATGTCCGCCCGTTTGTGACAAAACGCGGATCAGCTCGTCGCGCACTTCCTGTGCAAGCTGCGGCAGGTCGCGTTCGCGCAACGCTTTGATGTCCGCGGGCGAACGGATTCCGTCGAGCAGGCGCTGCGGCACGGCGATTGTTGTTGTCTCAGAAGAGTCTGACTTCGTCATTTTTTAGTTCTTTCTCGGCTGCTTTGTCATCGTTCGACGATTCGGCAGCGGGTTCAAAGTTTTTAACTATTGGCTTGCCCGCGTTGTTGCGGGCGATGATCTCGATCTTCTGTTCGGCGTTGGTCAATCGTTCCTGACAAACCTTCACCAGGTTCATCCCTTCTTCGTAGCGCACGATCAAATCCTCCAGCGGCAATTTGCCGGTTTCCATTTGTTCGACAATCGCCTCGAGTCGATCCATCGCTTTCTCGAAATTCAATTCTGGGGCTGCGGTCTTGGCCTTACTGCTCATCGCGCGAAACCGAAAATTAAGCACAGCCCGTCGAAGTTGAAAGCGACGATTCGACTTTGTATTTCCCCGCGCTCTGTCATCCCGAACACAGTGAGGGATCTCACAGGCGCTGATGGATCACACAAGCCTTCTCGCATGACGCCGTCACTTTGTGCGAGAGATCCCTCGCTTGTACTCGGGATGACCGCGCCGACGGCTTTGCGGGACGACTGGTGGCATGTCCAATGCTCGGGCATGGGAACATCAACCATTCAGCACTATGAAGTTTCCAAAAAAAATCCTCTTAATCGATCACGAACCCGGCGTCACGCGCCTCATCCGGCGAGCCCTGGAACGCGCCGGGAAATATCTCATTCGGGAAGAGCACGACGATAAACTGGCGCTCAATGCCGCCCGTTGGTTCCAGCCTGATCTCATCCTGATCGATACGGCCGGCCAGGACCGCCGCAATATCGAGCGCGAAATTAACAGCGACGCCGCGCTCAAAGGCACGCCAATTCTTTCGCTCAGCAACCTTCGCCCGGAAAGCCAAATGGTTTCCGGCGGAATTCTCAGCGGCTATAGCTTTTTCGCCGCACCCATCCGCGTCGAAGAAGTTCTTCGGGGCGTAGACGACCTGCTTTTCGGCAAAGATTGATCAACCGCCGATTTGCTTTTTGTAGGCCGCCGCGTCTTTCAGATTCTTCAGATCGTCGGTGTTGTCGACCTTGAGGACGAAGATCCAGCCGTGGCCGAACGGTTCGCGATTGATTAAGCCCGGGTCTGCTTCGAGCGCCTTATTTACTTCGACCACCGTGCCTTTGACCGGCGCGTAAATGTCACTCGCGGCTTTCACCGATTCGACGACGGCAATCGCTTCGTTCGCGTTCGCCTGGCGATCCATTTTTGGCAGCTCGACAAAAACAACATCGGTCAATTCCGATTGGGCGTGGTCGGTGATGCCGACGCGGACCTTGTCGCCTTCGCGCTTAATCCATTCGTGGCTCTCGGTGTAAAGCAAATCGCCGGGAACGTTCATGATTTTTTATAGAGCGGTTTTTTCTCGATCGTTGCCGGAAATTTTTGTCCGCGAATCTCGATGTCGATCTTGGCGCCGATCTTCGCGTGCGGCGCATCGATGTAAGCCATGCCGACGCCCCAATTCAAGCTTGGGGAAACCGTGCCACTGGTCACTTCACCGATGCTCTGGCCATTTTCGAAAACCGAGTAGTGCGGTCGGGGCGGCGGACCTTTATCGTTCATCCTGAACGGCACTAGTTTTTCGCGCGGACCGTTCTCTTTTGTTTTCAACAGAACCTCGCGGCCGATGAAATTCGGTTTTGTTAGATCGACAAAGAAACCGAGCCCGGCTTCGATCGGATTTCGTTCCGGCGAAAGATCGGAACCGTTCAGCGGATAACACATTTCCAGACGCAACGTGTCGCGCGCGCCGAGACCGCACGGTTTGATCCCAAGGTCTTTCCCTTTTTCGAGCACGAGATTCCAAAACTTCACCGCGTCGCTCGCGCGAAAGAAAACTTCGATGCCATCTTCGCCGGTGTAACCGGTCCGCGCCATCGAGATAGGCATTCCCTCTAGTTCAAGATCGACGATGTGATTGCGCGCCGGCAGATTCACGAAAAGCTCGCTGACGCGTGGACCCTGAATCGCAACGCCACCAAAATGAGCGCTGCGGTCCCCGAGACGGACATCATTTGTACGATGTCGATCTAACCATTCGAAATCTTGGTCGGTGCACGACGCGTTCACCACCAGCAGAAATTTCTTGTCGCCAATGCGATACGCAATCAAGTCGTCGATGATTCCGCCGCGTTCGTTCAGCAAAAAAGTGTATTGGCCCTGGCCGACCTCCAGTTTCTCGAGGTTGTTGGTCAGGATGGTGTTCAACCAAATGCGCGCGTCGCTGCCTTCAACGATCAACTGCCCCATATGCGAAATGTCGAAGATCCCGGCGTTCTTTCGCACGGCCTGATGTTCTTCGACGATGCTCGTGTACTGGACGGGCATTAGCCAGCCGGCGAACGGCATCATTTTCGCGCCCCGTTTCACGTGCTCGTCGTAAAGCGGAGTCTTTTTTTTGGCGGCTGCTTCGCGCACGAAAACACCGTAGCCGTCAATTAAACTAAGGTAAAGATACCTCGCACGAAGGCCACAAAGGTCACAACGACAGAGAATGCGTTGTGGCCGTCGTGTCCGTTGTGCGAGTAGTTGAACATTGGTAATGCATTCTCTACGGTGCCGCCGAGATGAGTTGGCTCGATAAGCTCGAACGCCGTTTCGGTTTTCTCGGAATCCCGGGATTACCGCGCATTCTTGTTGGCTTCGCCGCACTCGTTTTTGGGCTCGCCTGGTTGCTGCCCGGTTTCAATTCGATGCTTACGCTCGATCCGGTTCGCATCCGTCACGGCGAAGTCTGGCGACTCGTCACTTACATTTTCATTCCGCAGACGACGAGCCCGCTATGGGTCCTGTTTGCGCTTTGGTTTCTGTGGTGGGTCGGCGAAGGCCTTGAACGCGCATGGGGCGCATTTCGTCTGACCCTTTATGTTCTGGTCGGAATGATCGGCACCACCGTGGCCGCCTTTTTCTTCGGCAGTAATTTTTCGAACTCGATGTTGTTGATGTCGTTGTTCCTCGCCTTCGCTCACTTTTATCCAGAGGAAATCATTTACATCCTTTTCATTCTGCCGGTCAGGATCAAATGGCTGGCGTGGATTGCCGGCGCGTTCTTGTTGCTTGGATTTTTTACTAACTCGAACTCGTATCGAGCATCGCTCGTGGCGGCGCTCGCCAATTATCTGATTTTCTTCGGCCCCGAGTTTGTTTATCAAGCGCGGCACCGTCACGAAGTTTCGAGCCGCCGGAAACGCTTCGAAGACACCGCGCGTAGCGAAAGCAAATCGCTTCACAAATGCGCAGTTTGCGGCGCAACCGAACTGACCGATCCGAACCTCGACTTCCGCGTCGCGCGCGATGGCGAGGAATATTGCCTGGCGCATTTGCCATCGGCGCAAACGGCCACGCGCTGAATGTCATTCCGAGCGCAAGCGAGGAATCTCTCATAGACTTCGTGGATCACACTGGTCGCACTGTGTGACGCAAGCTCCGTGGGTGAGGTCCCTCACTTCGTTCGGGATGACAATCTGCCAGTTCGCGGTTTAAACTAGGCTCCGATGACCGACAAGAGCACAACGCTTGTTCCGGAAGAAGGTTGGCACTGTCTGCATTTGCTTTATCACGTCGAGTACGGCCAATGGCAATTGCTCAGCCGCGACGAGCAAAATGCAGCGAAGACCAATCTCGCGAAAATCGTGCAGGACGTTCGCGCGACGGACTCGACGCAGTTGCTGACGCTCAGTGTCGTCACGCCGAAGGCGGACCTCGGCTTCATGTTGATCACGCCCGATTTGCAAAATGCGAACAAGATCGAGAAACAACTTTCGCTTTCGTTAGGCGCCGATGTGTTGACGCCGGTTTACAGTTATTTGTCCCTCACTGAAGAGAGCGAATACATCACGACCGAAGAGGAGTACACCGCCACGCTCGATCAGGCGACGAAACGCGATCCAGCAAAGTTGGAGCAGGCGCTGAACACCTTTCGCGAGCGAATCAAACATTACCGCCAGGAGCGCGTATGTCCGACGCTGCCCGACTGGCCGGTCGTTTGCTTTTATAATATGAGCAAGCGTCGCGGCGAACAACGCAACTGGTACGCGCTGCCCTATGATGAGCGCCGCAAGTTAATGAAAGGGCACGCGACGGTTGGTCGCCAATACGCCGGCAAAGTGAAACAGCTCATTACCGGCTCGACCGGCCTCGATGACGCCGAATGGGGCGTGACCCTTTTTGCGCGCGACACGTTTCAGATCAAGGCAATCGTTTACGAAATGCGTTTTGATCCGGTGAGCGCAGAGTACGCGGACTTCGGCGAATTTTTCATCGGCATTCAACTGCCGCTCGACGAATTGTTCCGCCGCTTGCAACTCTGATTGTCGATCTTACGATTCTCGACCAAAGGATGGGTGACAGAGTGGTCGATTGTGCACGCCTGGAAAGCGTGTGTGCCGAAAGGCACCGAGGGTTCGAATCCCTCCCCATCCGCCAGCTCGGTGACAAAGATTTATCGGGCCTGTGGTCTGTCCTTGTGCAACCGCACGATGGAGATTCGAACGCCGTTCGACCGGTGGGGCGCGTTACGCGCAAGGGTTAAGAGCGAAGCTCTAAAGCTGGAGCCAAAGCGCAGCTTTGGATAATCCCTCCCCATCCGCCAGCACTCGTGCTCGTGATCGTGCTCGAGCGGCTATTTCCTGCGATCGCGTCGTTCCAAAATCTGGAACTCTTGCCGCAGCTTCACGACACTTCCTTCGGGCAGCACACCGCGAAAATTCACGTTTGGATAAACCAGACAATCGCGACCTAAGACAGATCCTGGGTTAATAACTGCGTTGCAGCCAATTTCAGTTCGATCGCCGACGATCGCGCCAAATTTGGTCAGACCGGTAGCGATCAGGGTGTCGCTGGCGGCCACGCTAATCTCGCTGTGGTCGAGTTTCACGTTCGACAAAATCACGCCGGCGCCGAGATGCGCCTTAAATCCAAGAATGGAATCGCCGACGTAATTAAAGTGCGGCACCTGCGCTTCATCGAAAATGATGCTGTTCTTGAATTCGCACGAGTTGCCCATCACCACGCCGTTCCCGACGACGACATTCTCGCGCACGTAACAGCCGCTCCGAATCTGGCAGTTGTCTCCGATCCAGGCCGGTCCTTTCAATACCGCGCCTTGTTCGACAACCGTGCCTCGTCCGACGAAAACGCTGCCGCTGATGAACGGCCGGCCGACGAGCTCGCCGAGCACCGCCGGTTTCAATCGAAATTGCAAATAGCTCGCGATCTGTTTGAGCGCGTTCCAGACGTAGTTCTGGTCTTCGAACAATTTCGGGTGGGCTGTGTGTTCGAGGCTGAGGAATTGTGCGGGCGCAAACATTTCGTCAAGCGCCGGCGCGTCGCGTAATCTTCTGTCCGTCCTTGGTGTCGCGCGCTTCCCAGCCGAGCGCATTTAACTTGTCGCGCAATTCATCGCTTTTTCGAAAATCTTTTGCAAGCCTCGCTTGCGCCCGCGCTTCGGCCAGCTTGGCCACTTCCTCGGGCAACTCCGCGCCACCGCTTTCAAAATCGAGAACTCGATTGATTCGGTTCCACCAATTCAACCACGCGACGGCAGTCGCCAGTTCGAGTTTGTTTTTGTCCAGAGCGCGATTCGTTTCGCGAATCGCTTCGAACAGAAAACCGAGCGCGGCCGAAATATTCAGGTCGTCGTCGAGCGCTTCTTCAAATTCGTGACCGAGCTGCTTGTCGATCTTCCGATTATTGATTTTGTTTCCGGCCGTTTCGCGCAAGCGCTCCAGCCAATCATCGATCCGACCTAACGATTCGCGCGCTTCCTTCATTCCATCCCATGTAAAGTTTAATTGCGTCCGATAATTGACGCGGATCAACGCGTAACGGATTTCGCGGCCAGTGTAGCCTTTTGCCAAAACATCAGGAATCGTGTAAAAATTTCCTAACGACTTCGACATCTTCTGACCGTCGACCAGGAGATGTGCACAATGCAGCCACATCCGCACGAATTGTTTCCCGGTCACGCCTTCGCTTTGCGCGATCTCGGCTTCGTGATGTGGGAAAATATTGTCCACCCCACCGCAGTGGATGTCGATCTGATCGCCAAGCAGCGCCGTCGCCATCGCGCTGCACTCGATGTGCCAGCCAGGACGTCCCGGTCCCCATGGCGAATCCCATTTCACATTGCCGTCTTCCTCGTCCCATGCTTTCCAGAGCGCGAAGTCGCCGATGTGCTCTTTGTCGTACTCGTCATGCTTTACGCGACCGGTAGGTCGTAGTTCCGTTAAATCGAAATGCGCGAGTTTTCCGTAATTTGGAAACTTGTTGATCCGGAAATAAACTGATTTGTCCTCGGCCTGATAAGCGAGGCCTTTTGAAATCAACGCGCCGATCATCGAAATCATTTTGTCGATGTAACGCTGATCGGTCGCAGCCGGGTAATCATCCGCGCGTTTGATCCGCAGCGTTTCCGCATCTTCGAAGAACGCGTCCTTGAATTGCTGCGTAAACTCTTGCAGGGGAACTTTGGCTTCGTGCGCGCCCCGGATCGTCTTGTCATCGACATCGGTGATGTTCATGACGCGATGAATTTTGAATCCGCGCTCCTCGAGATGGCGCTGAAGCAAGTCTTCGAAAATGTAAGCACGGAAGTTCCCAATATGGGCGCGGCTGTAAACGGTCGGCCCGCAGGTGTAGATGTCGATCTCGCGATTCTTCGCGTCGCGCAGCTGAAATTCTTCGAGTTGGCGCGAGTAAGTATTAAAGAAGCGCAGGGGCATCTTAACTTTGTTCGACGGTCGCAATCGCCATCGCGGAAATGCCTTCGCCGCGGCCGATCGGACCGAGACGCTCATTCGTCGTCGCCTTGATGCTCACCTGCGAATCGGAAACTCCAATTGCTTTCGCGATTTCTTTTCGCATCGCTGGAATGTGCGGCGCGATCTTCGGCGCTTCAGCGACCACGGTGGCATCTAGGTTGAGCACGCGCGCTTTTTTCTCGGCGAGCATTTGGCTCACGCGCGTCAAGATTTCGATGCTGCTAATGCCGCGAATCGATTCGTCAGTGTCCGGAAAATGTTGACCAATGTCGCCGGCGCAAATCGCGCCGAGGAGCCCGTCCGCGATTGCGTGGGACAAAACATCGGCGTCGGAATGTCCTTCCAAACCGAGCAGGTACGGAATTTCGACGCCGCCCAAAATCAATTTCCGATTTTGTCCGAGGCGATGAATGTCGTAACCGATGCCGCAGCGCGTTGTGCTCACAATTGCAAATCGATCACGCCGTTAGAAGCGACGATGCTGTATTTCTCTTTCATATCTTTACGCGGGCGCAAGTCGACCATGCCGCCGGCAGTTTCAACCAGAATCCATCCGGCGGCGATGTCCCACAAACTGATTCCGCGTTCGATGTAGGCGTCGAAACGACCGCACGCGACGTAAGCCATATCGAGCGCCGCGCTGCCGAGTACACGGCATTTCCGGACTCGATGAATCATCGCCTCCAGCAGCGGCAGATTAGAATCGATCGAGTGATCCGTTTTGGCGAGGCCGACAGAGATGACAGCTTCAGCAAGACTGGTCCGATCGCTTACGCGAAAATGCTGGCCGTTCAAACGCGGCTTCTCTCCTTTTTGCGCGCTCCACATTTCTTCGCGCATCGGATCGTAGATCACGCCGACGATGATCTCGCCTTTCAAGCGGAGCGCGATTGAAACACAAAAGTGCGGAATGCGGTAAAAATAATTCACCGTTCCATCAAGGGGATCGACCACCCATTGATGCTTGCTCGATTGGTCGCCCGCAATTCCTTCTTCGCCATACAGCGCGTGCTCGGGAAATTGTTTCAGCAGCGCTGTGCTGATCAGCTCTTGTGTCTGGACGTCGATCGCGAGTTTGATGTCGTGCGCCTCGACCGCGTTCACGTGCTGGGAGCGATGAAAATTTTTGCGAAGCAGCTCGCCCGCCGCGCGCGCAGCGTTTTCGGCTGCGTCGAGATAATGCTTCATGGAAAGGTCGAGTAGTTGAAAAGTTGAGTTGAGGCAGAATAGCGTTTCCTCTCAACCGCTCAACATCTCAACATTGCAACTCAAATAAAAACCGGGAGGAAAATAAATTCTCCTCCCGGGTTGAAGTTTGGGGTTGTGACTCCGAAAGATTTTCGAAGTCGTTAATTAAGCGACGGGCCTCAATGCCTCTTTCTTTTCTTCGCTTTTCTTTTTGCTGCTTTCCTTTTTTTCTTAGCCATCGACTTCTATTCCCCCCTTTCCATCCGCTTTCGCGGAAATTTGTGAAGAGTTGGGAATGACTTCACTTAACGACGAAGTAATCACGAGATTTTTTTTGTCAAACGTTTTTCGCAAACATTTGCAAATACTTTTAGGAGCTCGCGCGCCACAATTTTCTTCGGAGAGCGCGAAATTTTTTTTATTTTGCCATCACGAAACAACATTGTGACTTCATTTTCGTCGCTCTCCATTCCGAAATCTGCGTGACTCACGTCGTTTGCGACGATGACGTCGCAATTCTTCTCTTCAAGTTTTTTTCGCGCGCGCGCTTCGACGTTTTCGGTTTCGGCCGCGAAGCCGACGACAACATAATTTCGATCTTCTTTGGGCAACGACGCGAGAATGTCGCGTGTCGGAATCAATTCGAGAGAAAGATTCGCGTCGCGCTTTTTGATTTTGGTTTTGGAAACCTGCTTCGGTTTGTAATCCGCGACTGCCGCGCACATCACCAGAACGTCACAATCGTGCAGATGCTCATGGACGGCATCGAACATGTCGTCGCTGGTTAAAACGGACGTCAGCTCGGCTCCGCGCGGTGGATCGACATCCACCGGTCCGGAAATCAAAACGACCTTGTGTCCAGCGTCGATCGCCGCCTCGGCAATCGCGTAGCCCATTTTTCCTGATGAACGATTGCTCAGATAACGAATGGGATCGATCGGCTCGCGTGTCGGGCCGGCCGTGACCAGAAATCTCACGCGATCAAATTTTCCTGACGCGCGAGCAGAAACTCAGCACGGAAGGCGATGTCTTCGACTTTCCACAGCCGGCCGAGCCCTTCGTAACCGCACGCCAACATTCCTTCTTCCGGCCCGATGAATTCGACGCCGCCCGATTTCAACTTCTCCACATTTTCAACCGTCGCTGGATGCGACCACATTTTGCCGTTCATCGCCGGCGCGATTAAAATCGGCGCGCGCGTCGCGAGCACGATCGCGGCCAGGGGATGACTGGCCAAGCCGTGCGCGAGCTCAGCGATGATGTTCGCCGTCGCCGGCGCAATCAAGAGAAGGTTCGCGCGATCCGCCAATTCAATGTGACCTGGCCGCCAATTTTCTTTTTCATCGAAGAAACTCGTCATCACCGGATTTTTGGAAAGCGTTTGCAAAGTGAGTGGCGTGATGAACTCGGTCGCGTCGTGGGTCATCACGGCAAAAACCTGGTGACCTTGTTTCACCAGCAAACTCGCCAACTCGGCGGATTTGTAAGCGGCGATCGAGCCGGTCACGCCGAGGACGATTGTTTTGCCGGCGCCGCGCAAGCGCACAACGTTGCGCGCCGCAGTTTTTTCGGTTCGCCGGTTGGAATTTTTTCTCATGAAGGATCGACAATTACTTTTGGATCAAGCGCCGGCTCAAATATCGCTCGGCATTCATAATGTGTCGAAATTTCTGAAAATCCTCTTTGGTGGTTCGACTGATGATGGTGTAGCGATATTGCGGCCACGATTCCATTTCGCGAATTGCCGTCGCCAGGCGCGCGTCAATTTGCTCAGCCGTTTCGGTGCCGCGTTTGGTCAGCCGCCGGCGCAATTCGCCAACGTCCGGCGGCATAATGAAAACATCCGCCAGTGCCTGACGAATAAATTCGTCTTTAGAACTGCGAATATTGGCGGCCCCCTGCGTGTCGATGTCGATCAAGACATCGCGCCCGTTTTTTAAATTCCCGACAATTGGCCTTAGCAGCGTGCCGTAGCGATGGTCGTGGACTTGCGCGTGCTCCAAGAATTCTCCGGCTTTCACGCGCGCGGTGAATTCTGATTCCGCCAGGAATTGATAATCCTCGCCGTCCACTTCGCCTGCGCGGCCCGGGCGCGTTGTGCATGAGACCGAGTAAACAAACTCGGAAGTTTCTCGCAGCGCATCGACCAGCGTGGTTTTCCCAGCGCCGGATGGCGCGGAGAGGACGAAAAGGATTCCGTAACGGCTGAAACGGCTACTCAAGGTTTTGGATTTGTTCTCGGATTTTTTCCAGCTCAGCCTTGCAAAGAACGACGCGTTGCGAAATCGCGGCGTCGTTCGCCTTCGCACCGAGCGTGTTCAGTTCGCGAAAAATTTCCTGGGTGATGAACTCGAGAGTGCGACCGACAGGTTCGCGCCGGCGGAGATGATGCGCGAACTGCGCGAGATGACTTTCCACGCGAGTGAGTTCTTCAGAAATGTCGGCTCGATCGGCGAAGAATGTGATCTCTTTAACTAAACGCTCGTCATCGGTCGAAATCGGCAGCCCGGCCTTTTGGATTCGCTCGAGCAGCGAGGCACGATATTTTTTCACGACTTCGGGATGCAGTCCGCGAATCTCTTTAATCTGTTTGCGCATTGCTTTCAGGCGCCGGATCAAGTCTTTGGCGAGATGTTTACCTTCGCGTTCGCGCATTTTGATTAATTCGCTGAGCGCGGCACGCAATGCTCGCTCGATTGCCGGCCACGCGGCGTTCGAGTCGATCGTTTCCTCAGGAGCACGCATCACGCCCGGCGCCTGCAAGATTGCGCCGATGGTAATTTCGCCCGGCGCATCCAAATCTTTTTGCAGGGCGCGCATCGCGTCGTGATAAGAACGCGCCAGTTCCGTATCGAGCGCGAGTTTGTGAGCACTGCCGGAACCGTTGTGATAACTGACGACGACATTGGTTCGTCCTCGTGAAATGCTTTCATTGATCGTTTGGCGAATGCGCGGTTCGAGCTCGGCCAGATCGCGCGGGAGATTGATCACGATGTCGCTCTGCTTTCGGTTCACGGAATTGAGCTCGACGCTGAACTTCGTGCCGTTGTGATCGGTTTCGCCGCGGCCGTAACCGGTCATCGATCTCATGTCTTGGAATTCTTTTTCAATCCGAACGCCGCCGCCGCTGCATCGACATCTTTATCGCCGCGACCGGAACAATTCACGATGACAATCTGTTCGCGCTTCATGTTGGGCGCGTTCTTGATGAGATAAGCAATCGCGTGTGCCGTCTCGAGCGCGGGAATGATCCCTTCGGTTTCGGATAGAACCCGGAACGCATTGAGTGCTTCATCGTCAGTCGCGTAAGTATATTCCACGCGGCCGAGATCGCGTAAGTAAGAATGTTCCGGGCCGACTGCAGCGTAATCGAGACCGGCGGACACTGAATGGGTCAATTCGATTTGCCCTTCTTCGTTGGCCAGCAGAAAAGTTTTGGTGCCTTGCAACACACCGAGGCGTCCGCCTTGAAAGCGCGCTGCATGTTTGCCGCCGCGAATTCCTTCACCGCCGGCCTCGACGCCGATCATTCGCACATGTCGATCTTGCAGAAACGGATGGAACAAGCCGATGGCGTTGCTGCCGCCGCCGACGCAGGCGACCAGGAGATCGGGAAGACGTTCTTCGCGTTCGAGAATTTGGCGCCGCGCTTCGACCCCGATCACGCTCTGAAAGTCGCGCACCATCATCGGGTACGGATGCGAGCCGAGCACCGAGCCCAATATATAATGAGTGGTGCGCACGTTCGTGACCCAATCGCGCATCGCTTCGTTGATTGCTTCCTTGAGCGTGGCCTGGCCGGCGGTGACTGGAACAACTTTCGCTCCGAGAAATTTCATGCGCGCGACGTTCAACGCTTGCCGTTCCATGTCGACCTTGCCCATGTAAATGACGCATGCGCAACCAAACCGCGCCGCTACGGTCGCGGTGGCGACACCGTGTTGACCGGCGCCGGTTTCGGCGATGATGCGGCGTTTGCCCATTCGTTGCGCGAGCAGGATTTGTCCGAGCGCGTTATTGATTTTGTGCGCACCGGTGTGGAGCAGGTCCTCGCGCTTTAGATAAATCTTCGCGCTTTCGAGTTTGCGGGTGAGGCGCTCGGCAAAATAAAGCGGTGTCGGGCGACCGGCGAAGTCGCGGAGCAAGATCGACAGTTCATCTTGAAACGTCTGATCTTTCTTTGCGCGATCGTATTCGGCGGCCAGTTCGTGGAGCGCCGACATGAGCGTCTCAGGCACAAACATCCCGCCGTACAACCCGAAATGGCCGCGCTCGTTGGGAACGGTCTTCACGTCGACATAATTAATTGGAAACAGAAAACGTCCAACGCCGAACGTTCAACGTCCAACTCTTAATTCAGAAGCGCCTCAATCGCACGCCGGTGAGGCGATGGAATGGGAATCGACTGGAGTTTGCAAAACGGGAACCAGCGTTGCCGGTGGCTGTTGATCTTGCGTAGCCGCTGGCGAAACACCTGGAGCATGACGCGATGATGGGTAAACGGAAACACCGACTTGTAAACCGGACGTCGCCGCGAACTTGACGGCTTTAAGCCGTCAAGTTTGAAGGTCGGCAAAATCCACATGCCGCGCCAGCGATTGGCCGATTTTTCGAGCAACAGCTTGTCGTTTCGACTGATAAACGAGTGTTGCTCAACGAGCTGCTTTGTTCCAGGACGCGGTCGTTTGATTGGTAACGAATCCGGATTTTTGGCACGGCAGAATTTTTTGACCGGGCAAATTCCGCATTTCGGTTTGCATGGGAGACACACTAACGCGCCGAGATCGAGAAGCGCTGAATTATACGCGGCTGAGCACTTTTTCGGAGCGAGAAAGGCGGCATAATTCCAAAGCGCGTTCCGTCCGGCCGTCGAATCGATTGGAATTCGCAAATCGAAGAAACGCGACAAAACGCGGGAAGTATTCGCTTCGACAATCGCCACAGGCTGATCGAAAGCGAATGTGGCAAGGGCATGCGCGGTGTACTTTCCGACGCCGGGGAGCAATTGCATCTGCTCGATCGATTGTGGAAATCGTCCACGTTGTCGATCTACCACCCGTTTCGCGGTCGAGTGAAGATTTCGGGCGCGCGCATAATAACCAAGACCTTGCCAGGCGTGGAGCGCTTCGGCTTCCGAGGCGCGAGCTAACGCCGCAAAATTTGGGAATCGTTGTAGCCACTTCTTGTAATACGGCAGCACCGTAGCGACTTGGGTTTGCTGAAGCATGAACTCGGAAGCGAGAACCGCGTACGGATCCCGCGTTCGGCGCCAGGGAAGATCGCGGCGGTGTTGATGGTACCAGCGAAGGAGGGAACGCCGAAAGGCGCGACCATTTTTCTTGGAGATGTCGATCTTCAGCAAACGGTCAACATTTAACGTTTAACGTTCAACGTCCAATTCTGAGTTGAGCGTTGGACGTTAAGCGTTAAGCGTTGGACGTTTTCTGCGAATGTATTCTTACACCCATCTCCTGACAAAAGATCAAGCAGGCAAACTCCGTTCGCTGCTGGATGAACTGGGTTTCGAATTTTCCCCGAAGCAGTACACGCTTTTCTTTGGTCAGAAAAATAAACTGAGCGTGGCGGTTTACGAGAAAGGGCCAAAGGTGCTCATTCAGGGCAAGGGCGTGGAAGAATTTGTGCAATTCGAGCTGGAACCGAAAATTCTGGGTGAAGCGAAGCTTGGCTACGAAGAAGTGCACGCGCCAAAAATGTTCGAGCCGCATTTCGGCGTGGACGAAAGCGGCAAGGGTGATTTCTTCGGGCCCCTCGTGGTCGCAGGCGTTTATGTTGACCGCGGGATCGCGCGGAAACTGGTCGAGGCGGGGGTGCAGGACAGCAAGCGAATCAGCTCCGATGCGCGGATTCGAACTTTGGCGGACGCGATTCGAAAAAATTCGATGGGTCTGGTGGAAGTCGTGTTGATCGGTCCGACGAAATACAACGAGCTGTATGAAAAATTCGGGAACCTGAACAAGCTCCTGGCCTGGGGCCACGCCCGGGTGATCGAAAACTTGCTGGCAAAAAAACCGGATTGCCCCCGTTCATTGTCCGACCAATTCGCGGATGCCCGGTTGATCGAACAATCGTTGCTTCGCCACGGCCGTAAGATCGACATTCAACAACGGCCGCGAGCGGAATCGGACATCGCGGTGGCGGCGGCATCAATTCTCGCGCGTGAGGCCTTCATTAACTGGCTGGAACGGGAGGGAAAGAAGCTCGGAATGCGACTGGAGCGGGGAGTGTCTCCAGCGGTGAAAACCACCGCCGAAAAGCTGGTTGAAAGTAAGGGGGCAGGTGTCCTTCGGGCGGTGGCGAAGGTTCATTTTCGGACGGCGCACGCGGTTGCCCCGGAGCATTTTGCCGAGCCACCGCCCCGGGAAGAGTGGAGAGGCTAGAAGCCGCGCTGGGTAAATGCCCCAGGCAAGGTTCCTGCTATAGCTTTTAACAGCTATTTGGGAATTGTGGAAACTAGAGTCCTGACCGTAAACACCGACCGTCTCCAAGACCGGGCGCTCGCCATTCTCGACCAGATCGAGGATTTGGAGACGCAGATTGTGCGGAACTTGTCCGAAGCAGTGCAGGCGCTTCTCGAGGAAAATTTCGATGGCCTAATCATCGAGGGCGATGCTGCGCTTGCCCTTGAGCAGGCGACAAATCTGCGGCAACATTTTCCCTCCCTTACCATCGCGTGTTTGCTTGAGGGCGGCGCCGCACAGATGTCGGATCGAGAGCGAAAGAACAGAATATCGAACTGCTGGTGATCGGTCGAAGCACGCGACGATTGCGTGTAACCTTAACGAGGTTCGTGCGGTCGCTGGATTCGCATGCAGGTACGGCCGCGGAAGGAATCGATCCATGCCATTCGCTCATTGGAAATCTTAACCAATTTTCGGCGGCCGAGATTTTGCAAATGAGCTGCTTAAGCCAACGCAGCGGGCTCTTTACCTTTAAATCGGGCCGCGGCAACAGCGAGATCTATCTTCAGCAGGGCGCAGTGCGGCATGCCGTGTTCGGGTCAGTCCTAGGCGAGGCCGCGGTGGCCGAGATTTTCCGGTGGCGGCAGGGCCGCTTTTATTTTGAGGAAGGGATCATTAGCCAGGAGCAAACTGTGAATCGCCCATGGGCTCACCTGCTTATTGATAACCTGCAAAAGCTCGATGAAACGCTCGAGCTGGTCGGTGTTTGAGACTATTGCGATGCGCGACACGAAGCTCGAGACAAAGCTGCGTTTGGCCGCGTTGCAGCTGGAGAACTGGAAAAAACTCCACGATCTAATCACCTACGGCCTGGATAAGGCCAAGCCGATTATATCGACCAAACAAGAACGCCAGTTCACCGAAATCCGCGCCAATCTCTTGCAAGAGATCGAGTACGTCCTTCGCGAACTGAATATTCTGGCGGAGGTCTCGGGCAAAGCGATGAGTGTTTTGCAGCGAGGTGTATCCGTCCGTGGTGTCCGCGATCTTTCGAATGACGAAGTCCGCCGTTTGGAGACGGATTGGAACGGTGTCTTCACAAAACTCGGTTTGATGCAGGGCCAACTCAAAGCGCGACGCAAGGAATTGGCCGAGCAGACGGCGTTCGATTATTATTTAAGCCGCCTTTTGCGACGGCCGGTGACGGCACGCTGAGAAGTCTCAACCGTTCCCCTAGGCTGCTCGGGCTAAAGAATTTACTTTTCTTCGCCAAATTTGCCCGCGATTGTGCCGTGGCGAACGATTCCTCTTTGGAGTATGGCAAAACTTACGAAACGCGACATTGTTGTTGCGATCAGCAACCAGACCGGAATGGTGCAACACCAGGTCTTCGACATTGTCCAACGCACCCTCGATAAGATTACCGACAGTTTGGCCAACAACGTTCCGGTTGAACTGCGCAATTTTGGAATTTTTCAACCGCGATTGACCAAGCCGCGGGTGGGACGAAACCCAAATCAACCCGGCAGTAGTTTCGTCATTCCATCGCGCGCGACGGTGAAATTCAAGGCCGGCAAAGTGATGCGGCAACGCGTGGAAAAACTGTCACGCGAATTGAAGGAAGCCGCGGCCAAGAAAACCCCGGCAGCGGCGCGGCCCAACGGTCAGTAATTTGTGATAAGATCGACATCTTCGCCGATAGCGGCTCAAGATGTCGATTCGAGAAGGTGACGAATGGCTTGCTCGAGCCGGTCAAAGTTAATCGGCTTGGTGAGGTGCTCGGAAAAGCCGGCATCACGCGCCTTATTGACATCGGCCTCCATTCCGAAACCGCTGAGCGCAATTCCAAGCAAGCCTTTGCTCTGCCGCAATTCCCTCATCAACTCGTAACCGCTTCGGTCTGGCAAACCGATGTCGCTGATAAGCAAGTCGAAATCTTCCCGCTGAGTTTTTTCGACCGCCTGACCGGCGGAATGCGCGACGGTTATATCGTAGCCGCGGCGTTCGAGCATCATTTTCATTCCAGTGCACGTATCGGCGTGATCGTCCACGACGAGAAGCCGATGCCGGCGTGAGAGAACGCGCTCATTTTCTGCGACAACTGGACGTTCATCATCCGCGCCATTTTCTGCTCCTGCCGGCGCCGCGACCGTTTTCAGCTCAACAATAAAGGTTGCGCCTCTATCTTTGCCCGGACTCTCGACTCGAATTTTCCCGCCGTGCGCATTGACCATCGACTTGGAAATGGCAAGGCCGAGACCGAGTCCGCCAAAGCGCCGCGTGATAGAGGTTTGTCCCTGCTCGAATGCGTTGAAGATTTTTCCGATCTTTTCCTCCTCAATGCCAATTCCGGTGTCGCTGATGCGAATCTGAATTTCTTCGGGCAGAGTGTTGGAAGTCGCGACCGTGATTCGACCGTTGGCAGGCGTAAACTTGACGCTGTTTTTGACGAGATTCCAAAACACCTGCTGCAATCGCGCCGGGTCGCCTTCGATGTGGACGTGTTGCGCGTTGAGCTCAAATTTTGCCTCGATTGATTTCTTGGCCATGTCCTCGCGGCAAATTTCATAGACCCGCTGCAAAATTTCGTGCACATCAACGACCTCGAAACTGAGTTGCAATTTGCCTTTGGCGATGCGCGTCACGTCCAGCAGGTCGTCGATCAAGCGCGCTTCCAATTCGACGTTGCGTCGAATGACTTCAAGCGCTTGCCGCAGCTTGGGTGATTGCGGAGTCGTGGCTTCCAATTCTCCAACCATCGCGATGACGGGCGACAGGGGGTTGCGCAATTCGTGAGAGAGCAGCGCGAGAAACTGATCTTTCGCGGCGTTGGCGTTGACGAGCTCGTGGCGCAACGTGACGTCGCGAGTTTTATCTTCCACGAAATAGAGCACGCCTTGAATCGTCTGATCCGCGGCTTGCAGGCGCAAAAGGGTGATATTGACGAAGTGAATCATGCCGCCTTCGTCCTGGAATCGTTGCTCGATCAATTGAAATGGCGTTCCGAAAGAGAGAACGCGCTCAATCGCATCGGCCGGCGCGATCTTCACATCATCGTAGGTTGCCTCGGTGATTTCGCGACGGTGGGGCAAACCGCCAAAGCGTTGTGCCATTTGGCTAAACGCTTCGTTGGCTTGCGCGAATTTTTTCGACACCGGATCGACAAAGGCGATGCCGACCGGCATATTGGCGAGGATTTTCTCGTTAAAAATCACTTCGCGCTCGATGCGGCGAGCGGCCTCGGTTTGGCGACGATAAAAAATTCCACCAAGCCATGCGAAGATAGTGGTCAGCACCATCAGCCATCCGGCGAGCACGGCCATGCGGCCGACCAGATCGTGCACCGGTTTGTAAGCGACATCTTTCGGTTGTTTCACGACTACGGTCCATCCGGTCGATTCTACCGGGCTGAAGGAGTAAAGATTGCCGCCGCGTTCGAGATTCCCTTTCTTCATTTCGTTAATTTCCTTGGGCAGGATCGATTCGCGCGCTGAGGAGGTTCCGGGATTGGGTCGAAAATCGTTCATGAACAGCGCTTGTCCGTTTTGATCGATGACTTGGCAGCTTGATTGGTCGGCGAATTGAATCGTGGAAAGACGGCGGCCGATTCGTTCCACCAACACCGAGCCGCCGAGATAACCGGCGATGTTCTTATCAGGCGTGCGCACCGCACCCGCGATGTCGGTAACGATTCGCTTATCGGAAAAACGCGCATGGACCGGTGAAACGAAAGCGCCTGAAATTTTTTCCGCCTGGGGCCGCCATAAATTAGAATCGAAATCCTTCCCGATCATCGCCGGGTTGTAAGGAATCGAAGCGATCAATCGCCCGTCGCGACCGGTGAGAAACATGCCGTCGATCCGCGGGTGCGAATAAAAAGTGCTGCCGAGCCATTGCTGTGCAGCTGACTGCGGATTCGACGAATTCAGAATCTGGGAGACGTCCGGAAGCGTTTGATAATAATCGATAATGCCTTCAGTTTGGCTGAGATCATCACCGACGAGGCGGCTGATCAGCTGCACGAACGTTTGCCGGTCTCGCAAAATGCGCGATTCCAGCATTTTGGTGAGAAAGGCGTATGAAAACCAAACCGTCAGAATGGAAGGCACCCAACCGGCCAAAAGGATTGAGACAACAATGTTGAAACGCTCGAACCGGTCGTGCCGGTCTTTCTTCAGAAGGTATCGGAATGGCATACAGTGGGTGGCCAAGATAGCATAGCAGCAGAGCGCTTGCCGCTGAGCGCCAGAGAGAGCGATTTATTCGCCCTGCCGAATCGCGTAGTTTAACTGACTCGCTTCCGCTCGAATCGCACCCGCATCTGCCCGAGTGAGCGCGTCAGGCGCTTTGCTCAATATCGGCTGCAATTTCTTTATGCTGCCGCGAATCTTTTCAAAGAGCGGCGTGTGCGCGAGCGGCGGCGGCAGCGTTTTCAATTCCGCGCCGAAATAGTCCGCCAAGTCTGGTTGTGCCAAGACCTTTGCGCGCTGCGGCGAGAATTCCGCTTCCACCGTTCCGGCGGAGATCTCCAATCCGCGCAACCAGCCTCCGAGACTGATTAAGTGCGCCATTTTTTCGTCGCGCAATTCGACCATTGCCTGTTCTACATCTGCTTGCGTCGCGATCAGTTCCTGACGGACTTGCTGCCAATCGCCGCGTCGACCTAGTTCGGTCAGACTCGCGCTGTGGCGCATCACGCGGCCACCCACACCAAGTGCGTGCGCGTGTTCGATCAACACGCGTCCGAAATTTTCGACCAGATTCTTCTTCTCGGCTTCGACAATCAGAAAACCATCCGCAATCAATCCGCCAAAGATCAATCCTTTCTGCTCGCGCCCGGCGGTGATCGATTGCGGAAGTTTGTGCTTCAATTGATCGAACGGCAGCGGTCGAAGCTGATCGAGTTGGGCAAAGATCCGTTCGATTGAAGGCGTGGTGTAGGGATTGACGCCGAGCTCTTCGCGCTCGTGCTGTTTATCTTCGTTTGGCTCCTCCTGATTCGCGGCGATTGCTGTCGATACGAGCAGTGCCGCGATTAAGATCGACATGGTGCGAATTTTGATGCGCTTTGGCTCCGTTTTGCCGAGGCAAGCGCGCCATTTTTGATTTGACGCTGGCGACGGAAGCGCCATCATGCGCACCTGCTGTCTTAGTAACTGGCAGCCAACCTTATGCAAGGAAGCCTCGGCTACGTGATTTGGACGGCGTGTTACCTCGCCGTGCTCATCGGTCTCTCTGCCTATGGCGTTCACCGGTATTTCATCATTTATCTTTTCCTGAAGAACCGCAAACGTGCGGCTGTTCCAGCCGGCCAGTTTCGCCAGCTGCCAAAGGTAACGGTGCAGCTTCCGATTTTTAATGAAGTTTACGTGGTGGAGCGCCTTCTGCGTTCGGTCAGCGAAGTGGATTACCCGAGAAACCTGCTCCAAATCCAGGTCCTGGATGATTCTACTGATGACACTCGGGAAGTGACCGCTTCCAGCGTTAAGGAATTGCGTCAGCGCGGTTTCGATGTTCAGCTCATTCACCGGGTCGACCGGACGGGATTCAAGGCAGGTGCACTTGCGGTCGGACTTGAATCGGCGGCCGGCGAGTTCATCTGCATTCTCGACGCCGATTTCGTAGCGCCGCCAGATTTGCTCCAGCGCACAATCCATTTTTTCACCGATCCGAAAATCGGGATGATCCAAAGTCGCTGGGGCCATTTGAATCGAGGCTACTCGCTGCTCACGCGCATGCAGGCCATGTTTTTGGACGGCCATCTTTTGCTCGAGCAAACGGCGCGCAGCCGAAGTGGACGCTTTTTTAATTTCAACGGCACGGCCGGCCTTTGGCGGCGCTCGTGCATCGAGGAGGCCGGCGGTTGGCAGCACGACACCCTTTGTGAAGATCTCGATCTGAGTTATCGCGCGCAGCTGGTGGGATGGAAGTTTATTTTCCTTCCCGACGTCGTCACGCCGGCGGAGTTGCCGGTCGACATGAATGGTTTCAAATCACAACAGCACCGTTGGACCAAAGGCTCCATTCAAACGTGCAAGAAGTTGCTGCCGCGAATTTGGCGGAGCGAGCTTCCATTCGCGATTAAAGCTGAAGCGACTGGCCATTTGGTCTCGAATTTTGCCTATCTACTTCTGGCCTGTTTGTGCGTGCTTTTGCATCCCTCTACCGGCGGGCCGCAATCGGGCTGGGTCCGCACTTTCTTGATCGACGTCCCGATTTTTCTCACTGCCTCAGTGTCAGTAGCGGTCTTTTACGTTTGCGCGCAACGCGAGCTTCATCCGCACACTTGGATGAAACAAATGTTGCTTCTTCCGTGCTTGCTCGCGCTTGGCATCGGTCTTTCCCTCAACAACG
>WNGH01003179.1_pt1 | contig 25678 bp, 22 predicted proteins | sample 5400631 | NCBI WGS metagenome assembly WNGH01 (sample SAMN13153373, study PRJNA577476) | soil metagenome | isolation source: 115 cm soil or saprolite under Garry oak tree replicate 1 | place: USA:California | collected 2016-06-15
CGGCGATCGCCGCCGTCAGCACGAGCATGAGCAAGGCGATGGTGAGGCGCAGCGCCACGATCTCTCTCCCAGGTCAGGGCGAATTGCCTCAGCCTAGTGAGTGTTACTCGGCAGTAACTAGCCGGAGTCGCCAGAGTCACCCGAACCTCTCCTATCCCTATATTGATGGTTACAGTCGCGTGACGTCAGGCGGCGGCTGTAGCCGCCGTCAGTGGTGTGTGCCAGGCTCGTACGGATCAGCGCGCTCGCCACGTCCCGGCAGGCAGAGACCGGGCTCTGTCGGCTACCAGGAGGAGACAGCCGGTGATCCGCTTCGAATCAGTCACCAAGCGCTATCCCGATGGCACCGTCGCCGTCGACGAGCTGAGCTTCGAGGCCCCGTCGCACCAGATCACCGTGCTGGTCGGACCGTCCGGCTGTGGCAAGACCACGAGCCTGCGCATGATCAACCGGATGATCGACCCGACCGAGGGCCACATCTGGCTCGACGATCGCGATACGGCCACGGTCGCGCCCGCGCAGCTGCGTCGCGGGATGGGCTACGTCATCCAGGCGGCTGGCTTGTTCCCACACCGCACCGTCGTCGACAACGTGGCCACCGTGCCGTTCTTGCTCAAGTGGGACCGCCGCAAGGCACGCGCGCGGGCGATGGAGCTGCTCGAGCAAGTGGGCCTGCCCGCCGAGTTCGCCAAGCGCTACCCCGCCCAGCTCTCCGGCGGGCAGCAGCAGCGCGTCGGTGTCGCTCGCGCGCTGGCCGCCGACCCACCGGTCATGCTCATGGACGAGCCGTTCTCGGCCGTCGACCCGGTCGTGCGGGCGCAGCTGCAGGACGAGTTCCTGCGCCTGCAGGCCGAGCTGGCCAAGACGATCGTGTTCGTCACGCACGACATCGACGAGGCGATCAAGCTCGGCGACCGCGTCGCCGTGATGCGCGTCGGGGGCAAGCTGGCGCAGCTGGCGTCGCCTGCCGAGCTGTTGTCGCATCCGGCCGACTCGTTCGTGGCGGGCTTCGTCGGACGCGACCGCGGATACCGCGCGCTCGGGTTCACCGTCGCCGACGCGTTGTCGTTGCACGACGAGCCGACGATCACGCTCGGCTCAGAGCTGACCGACGCGGCCGGCGTCGCGCATGACGGCTGGGTGCTCGTCGTCGACGAAGGGGCAGCGCCGCAGGGCTGGCTGGCGCTCACCGGCGTCCCGCAGAGCGCCCTGAACGGACAGGTCACGCCGGAGCTGCTCAACCTCGGCGGCACGCTCGCCACGCGCGGCGGCACGCTGCGTGAGGCGCTCGACGCGGCGCTGTCCTCGCCGAGCGGTCGCGGGGTGGTCGTCGACTCCGAAGGAAGGCTGGCCGGGAGCGTCACGGCATCCGAAGTGCTCGGGCGCATCGAGGCGCATGCGGCGACAGTCCGGCACGCGCCGGCGGACCTGGGTGCGTCGTGAACGTCTGGGATTACTTCCGCGACCACCAGAGCGACGTCCTGCACTGGACGTGGACCACGGTGTGGCTCGCCGCGGTGCCGCTCGTCGCCGGGCTGGTCATCGCCTTGCCGATCGGCTGGCTGGCGAACCGGTTCCGCTGGACCTATCCGCCCCTGGTCACGGCGGCCGGCCTGCTCTACACGATCCCGTCACTGGTGTTGTTCGTCGTCCTGCCCGGCTTGCTGGGCACCAAGACGCTGGATCCGGTCAACGTCGCCGTCGCGTTGACGGTGTACACCGTGGCCCTGCTCGTCCGGGTCGTGGCCGACGGACTTGCCTCCGTGTCGGCCACCACGCTCTCGGCGGCGTCCGCGATGGGATACACCAACCGGCAGCGGCTGTTCGCGGTCGAACTGCCCATCGCCGTCCCGGTGATCGGTGCCGGGCTGCGCGTGGCCGCGGTGTCGAACGTGAGCCTGGTGTCGGTGGCGTCGCTGCTCGGCGTCGCCCAGCTGGGCACGCTGTTCACGGAAGGGTCCCAGCTCAACACGCTCACGCCGATCCTGCTCGGCCTGATCATGATCGTCGCGCTGGCGCTGCTCTTCGACGGCGTCATCCTGGTCGCCATGCGGATGCTGACGCCCTGGCAGCGGGCGGTGCGATCGTGATGGCGCTTGCGTCCAGCGACAACGGCCTCGACTTCGGCCGCGTCAGTGTGTGGCTCAACGACCCAGCCAACTGGTGGGGGCCGAACGGCCTGCTCGTGCACCTGCGCGAACACGTCTACTACACGCTCATCGCGGTCGTCATCGCGTTGATCATCGCGCTGCCGCTGGGCCTGTGGGTCGGGCACACGGGCCACGGCGTGGTGGCCGTAGCCGGGCTGGCCAACGGGCTGCGCGCCGTGCCGAGCCTCGGGTTCGTCGTCCTGCTCGTGATCTGGCTGTCGCCGAAAATCCATGCGTCGACCACGATTCCCGGACTGGTACCCACCGGCTCGTTCCAATACTTCGTCCCGGTCGAGATCGTGCTTGTGGTGCTGGCGATTCCGCCCATCCTCACGAATACCTACGCCGGCGTGCAGAACGTCGATCCGGCGGTTCGCGACGCGGCGAAGGGCATGGGCATGACCGGTTCGCAGGTCGTGCGCAAGGTCGAGTTCCCCAACGCGCTGCCGCTCATCATGTCCGGCATCCGGAGCGCGACCTTGCAGGTGATCGCAACCGCGACCGTCGCCGCGTACGCACCGTTCCTCGGCGGCCTGGGCCGGCTGATCCTCGACGGCGTGGATGTCATCAACGACCCGCACAGTGGCTACCCGGCAATGGTGTCCGCGGGCATCCTCGTGGCCGTGCTCGCCGTCGTCGCCGACCTCGTGCTGATCGGACTGGAGCGCGTCGTCGTCTCGCCTGGCGTCTCTGGTCGCGTCGCGCGCCGGCGGGCCCGGCCGACGGCGATCCCGGCCGGCGGCGCGGTGGTCGAGTTGGCAAAGGCATGACCGTCAAACGGGGGCGGCAAACCGTATTACGGGGACAACAAAGGAGAGAGATGAAGCGCAGTTACGCGCTGCTGGCGGCACTTCTGGGGTTCGTCATGGCCCTTACCGCCTGCGGCAGCAGTGGAAGTTCCAACAAGACGACCACGCCTCCGGCGGCGAGCTCCAGCTCGTCCAGTTCGGAGTCCTCGTCGGCGCCCGCAACGGGCCTGCCGACAGAGCCGGGCTCGATCACGGTGGGCTCGGCGGGCTTCACCGAGAACGTGCTGCTCGCCGACATCTACGCGGACGCCATGTCCGCGAAGGGCGTCAACGTCACCAAACACCTGAACATCGGTGAGCGTCCGATCTACATCAAGGCGTTGAACGACGGCTCGATCGACTTCATCCCTGAGTACAGCGGGTCGATCCTGTCCTACCTCGACTCCTCGGCGACGGCCAAGACGCCCGACGACGTCTACGCCGCACTGCAGCAGAAGGTCGGCGACAAGCTGACCGTCCTGCAATTCGCCGCCGCGCAGGACAGTGACACCATCACCGTCACCAAAGCGACGGCGTCGAAGTACAGCCTGAAGACGATCGCCGATCTCGCATCGCACGCCAGCAAGCTGACGCTCGGCGCACCCGCTCAGTTCAAGACACGCCCGGACGGCGTGCCTGCGCTCAAGAGCGTCTACGGCGTCACGTTCGGGCGGTTCACGCCGCTCGCCGCCGGCGGGGCGATCACGGTCAACGCCTTGAAGAACGGCACCATCGATGCCGCCGACATCTTCTCGACGGACTCGTCGATAGCGAAGAACCACTTCGTCTCGCTGGAGGACCCGAAGAGCATGTTCGCGGCGCAGAACGTGGTGCCGCTCGTCAACAAGTCGAAGCTCAGCCAGCCGATGGTTGACTCGTGCAACGCGGTCTCGGCCAAGCTCGACACAGCCACGCTGGCCGACCTGGTGGCCAAGGCGTCCAGCGGCGACCCGGACAAGGTCGCCAAGGACTGGCTGGCAAGCGCCGGGCTGGGCTGATTCGCTCCGCGATCGTGGTCGATTCGCCACCGCTCGCGAGGTGAATCGACCACGATTGGCCACATGAGCTTCGACGCGCTGTGGGACGGGCTGCTGCCGCTCGGCCGCTCCTCGTCCAGCGGCGGGTACCGGCGCTTCGCCTGGACGCCGACCGACCTGTCCTTGCGCGAATGGTTCGCCGCCGTCGCGGCCGACCAAGGCCTGGCGGTCACCGTCGACCGCGCCGGCAACCAGTGGGCGTGGTGGGGCGACCCTGACGCCGTGCCCGGTGTCGTCGCCGGCAGCCACCTCGACTCGGTGCCCGACGGCGGCGCGTTCGACGGACCGCTCGGTGTCGTGTCGGCGCTCGTCGCCGTGGATGCCTTACGCAGTGGGGGATTCGTGCCGTCCCGTCCGATCGGCGTGGTGAACTTCGCCGACGAGGAGGGCGCTCGGTTCGGTGTCGCGTGTGCCGGCTCACGGCTGCTGACCGGCGCGCTCGCCGCCGAGCGCGCGCTGGCGTTGCGTGATGCTGACGGCGTGACGATGGCGTCCGCATTGCGGACCGCTGGGCGCTCGCCCGAATCCGTCGGCCGCGACGACGAGACGCTGCGCCGCATCGCGACGTTCGTCGAGCTGCACGTCGAGCAGGGACGCGGCCTGGTCGGCCTCGGCGCACCGGTGGGCGTCGCGAGCGCGATCTGGCCGCACGGGCGATGGCGCGCCGACTTGGCCGGCGAGGCCAACCACGCCGGTACGACACAGCTCGCGGATCGCGACGACCCGATGTTGGCCTACGCCCGGCTCGTACTCGCGGCGCGTGACGCCGCGTCGCGGCACGGCGCGCTCGCCACGTGCGGCAAGGTTCGGGTCGTGCCCAACGGCGTCAACGCGATCGCGTCGCACGTCACGGCATGGATCGACGCCCGGGCACCGCGCGCCGAGTCCGTCCGCACGGTCATCGCCGACCTCGCCGAGCTGTCCGCGGTCACCGAGGAATCGTGGACCGACGAGACAACCTTCGACCCCGCGCTGCGCTCACGTATCGCTGCTGTGTTGGACGGCCCACCAATGCTCGCCACGGGAGCCGGCCACGACGCGGGAATCCTTGCCAGCACGGGCATTGCGAGTGCGATGCTGTTCGTACGCAATCCCACCGGCGTCTCGCACTCTCCGGCCGAGTTCGCCACGCGCGACGATTGCCTGGCCGGCGTCGAGGCGCTCACCACCGTCCTCGAGGAGCTGGCCCGGTGACCACGTACTCCGCCGAGTTCGCCTGGCTCGATCACGGCGTTGCGCGCGACGTCCGGATCGCTGTCCACAGTGGACGGATCCTGGCGGTGGAGACCAATGCTGACATCCAGGACGGCGACGTACGCCTGTCGGGCCTGGTGATGCCGGGTTTCGCGAACACGCACAGCCACGCGTTTCATCGAGCCCTGCGCGGCCGCACGCGCGACGCGTCCACGTTCTGGACGTGGCGCGAACGCATGTACGCGATCGCCGCCCGGCTCGATCCCGACTCGTATTTCGCGCTGGCGCGCGCGACGTTCGCCGAGATGGCGCTGGCCGGCGTGACGAGCGTCGGCGAATTCCACTACCTGCACCACGCGGAGGGCGGGCGGCGCTACGCCGACCCGAACGCGATGGGCAACGCGCTGATCGAGGCGGCGCGTCAGGCCGGCATCCGGATCACGCTGCTGGATGCGTGTTACCTGGCAGGTGGCGTGGCGGGCGAGCCGCTCGACGGCGCGCAGCTTCGCTTCGGCGACGGCACGGCTGCGGCCTGGGCCGATCGCGTCGCCGCGTTGCGCGGGGACGGCAACACGATCATCGGCGCGGCGATCCATTCGGTGCGGGCGGTGCCTCGCGGGGAACTGCCGGTCGTGGTGGCGGCGGCTGCGGGCCGGCCGCTGCACGTCCACGTATCCGAGCAGCCGGCCGAGAACGAGCAATGCCTGGCGGCGTATGGACGTACGCCAGCCGGCGTGCTGTCCGAAGCGGGCGCCCTCGGGCCGCTGTCGACGGCGATACACGCCACGCACGTCGACGCGGCCGACACCACGCTGCTCGGCCATTCGCACACCAGCATCGGCGTCTGCCCGACGACCGAGCGCGACCTGGCTGACGGCATCGGCCCGGCGCGCGACCTGCTCGACGCTGGTGCGCCGCTGACCCTCGGCAGCGACCAGCACGTGGTGGTCGACCTGTTCGAGGAGGCGCGTGCGCTCGAGATGCACGAGCGGCTGGCCAGCCGGCAACGCGGGCGGTTCACTGCCGACCAACTCGTGGATGCAATGACCGGGCATCACAGCCTGGGCTGGGCCGACGCCGGGCATCTGGCCCCGGGGGCCCGCGCCGACCTGGTTTCCGTACGCCTAGGTACGGTCCGGACGGCCGGTGTCGAGCCGGCGCAGGCGATGCTCGCCGCGTCCGCGGCTGACGTCGACACGGTCATCGTCGACGGACGTGTCGTCGTGCGCGACGGCGAGCACGTGCTGGGCGATGTCGGCGGGCTGCTGCGCTCGTCGATCGTCGGATTAGCGCCCGAATAGACCGCCGGCGATCCCGCCGATGCCCTCCCGCGCCTGGTTGCTCGGGACGAGCTCGCCCACCCATGCGGCGAACGCGTCAGGGTTGCGCGACTGCAGCAGCACGCGTCCGGGACCGGAGAAGTCGAACACCCAGCCTTCGCCGCTCTTCAGCGACTGGATGCTGCGGCCCTCCACGGCCCGGCGCATCCGGAACTGGATGGCCAGGTCGTAGGCGACGACGTGCCCGGTGTCGATCGTCACGACCTCCTGCGGCTGCAGGTCGATGTAGTCGATCGCGCCGTACACACTGCACAGCACCTCGCCCTGACCGGTGGCCCGGAACCCGAAGCCGCCTTCGCCACCGAACATGTTGGCCATGCCGCCCCACTGGGTGTCGATCTCGACGCCGTAGGAGTTCGCGATCCAGCTGCCGCGGGTGATGAAGAAGGGACGTTCTGGGGCGATCGTGATGGGCACGGTGTCGCCGGGGAGCACGCCCGCGACGTCGACCCAGCCGCCGGTGGCCGGCGCGGTGTACGTCGTGACGAAGAACGAGCCGCCGCCGAGGACGCTGCGCTTGAGGCCCTTCATGATGCCGCCCTGCGCTTTGGACTCGAGCTGGACGCCCGCGCTGTGGGCGATCATGGCGCCGCCCTCGACCCGCAAGGGCTCGCCCGGGGCGAGCACGCATCGGGCGACTGTGAATGACGGGTTGTGCCGCAACTGAACCTGCATGACGTAGACCCTAGCCCGACGTGCTGTGCCCCCGGTCACTTGTCGGCCATGCCGCCCAGCCATCTGTTGTAGGCCGCGAGCCGCTCCTCGTCGTCATCGAAGTCTTCGGCCCCGGTGGGCGAGCTCCCGGTGCGCTCGTCGAGGGTCACCATCCGCGCCTGCTCGAGCCAGCTGTCGCGGTCGCGGAGCGAGCGACCGCCCGTACGCAGCCAGCCGATCGCCAGCAGTGTCATCACCGCGGCCATGATCGCGTCGCCGCCGAACCACATGATCGCCCCGCCGGCGTGCGTGTCCGCCAGCGGATCGACCTGTACGCCGGCCGGCGGGCGCATCGCGATGGGCGTCGTGGCCATCATCAGCGTGACGCCGGTGAACGTGTCGACCGCCATCGAGACGGCGAGCAGTCCCCACCGCGCCGGCGTCGACAGCCGCCACCTGATCGGCTCGTCGCCCACGATGAGCACGAAGAACTGGTATCCGGCGATCAGGTAGACGAGATGCTCAACCTGCCCGGCGATTGTGTTCCGCATGATCGTGTCCATCAGCCCAGTGAGGTGGCTGCCGACGATCACGGCCGTGTAGCAGGCGAGCGCGACGGGTGGCGCGATCAGCAACGAGACGGCGCGGCCCTGCGCGATCCGCTCGATGCGTCGCGCCGTGGACGGGCGGGCGGCTTCGACCGCGAGCCCGAGCGGGCGGCCCGCGACGAGCAGCGCCGGCGCGAGCATGACGAGCGCGAGGTGGCCCAGCATGTGCGACGAGAACAGCGCCATGTCGTAGACGGCGATACTGCCGTTCGTCGCGAACGCCGCGACGGCAAGCCCGGCGGTGAACGACGCCGTGCGGGCGACCGGCCATGGCTCGTCGGCGCCGCGTCGCCGACGACGAGCCAGCGCGCCGGCGTACCAGGCGCCGAGCAGCACGAGGAACGCCAGCGCGACGGCATCCACATGCCAGGCGGTGAACAGCCGGTGGCTGAGCAACGGGCCGAGCGGGGCAGCCCCTGCGCGGAACAGCGCCTCGCCGGCGTGCATGTGCTGCGCGCCGGGCGGCGCTGACAGGTGGCGGACGACGTTCACCAGCAAGATGACGAGGACGGCCGCGGCGAGCAGCCAGGCAAGCCACACGGCATCCGGCAGCCGCCGCCGGTCACGGGCGTCGTCGCTCACGCGTCCAGTGTCTCGCGCGCGGGTGTGCCTTGCGTGCGGGGTATCAGCGCGGCAGGCGCGACTCAGCAACCCACTTGCGCGCAGCCCCGACCGGGATCGCCGACGACCCGGTACCGATGAGGTTGGCTGTCACCAGCCAGGCGCCACGTTTCTGGCTGATCATCGCGCCGTCCGGGGTGGGCCGCACGGTCAGCGCGGACGGGTGGCGCACCGCCACCTGGATCCTCTGCTCGGTGAGCACCACCGACGTCCCCGCGGGCGTGGTAGCGGAGATCTGCTGCCAGAACGTCCGCGGCGCACCGGCGTCGAATGCGCGGGCCTGCATGGTGACGCTCGCGTCCGGGAAGTCGGCGCGGAACTCGGCGGCCATGACCGGCGAAACGGTCGCGCCGACCCCGCAGACCACCGCACTCGGGCAACGGCTGCCGACGACCGAGCTGAGCAGCTCCTGACCCGAGATCACGCGAGGCGGGGGAACAGCTGCGTGGCCCGTCCCGCGGACGACGTCAGCCAGACTGTGCCGGACGACGACCTGGACGCTCGCGGCGACGACCACCACCAGCCCGGCCACAAGGTACTGCCACCGGCGAAGCCGGACCCGCGGAGCAGCGAGAACCTCGTCGCCGGATTCGTCGCTCACCCTGCCAGCCTCACCGCCCGATCCGGCGCTGGCAAGAGCGGGCGGCGGTGGCGGGCCCGGCGTGATGGGCGCCATAATCGTCCAAGGGAACTTGAGCGGGCCCGACTCAGTTCTTTTGACAGAGGCAACGGATCGGCGTCAGCATGCCAGTCGTTGCGTACAGGTACGCAGAGCAAAGCAGACACAGAGGAGACCATCACATGGCACGCGCGGTCGGCATCGACCTAGGCACCACCAACTCCGTCGTCTCGGTCCTGACCGGTGGCGAGCCGGAGGTGATCGCGAATGCGGAGGGCTCGCGGACCACGCCGAGCGTCGTCGCGTTCGCCAAGAACGGCGAGGTTCTGGTCGGCGAGGTCGCCAAGCGCCAGGCTGTCACGAACATCGACCGCACGATCCGCTCGGTGAAGCGCCACATGGGCGACGCGAGCTGGAAGGTCGACATCGACGGCAAGACCTACACCCCGCAGGAGATCAGCGCCCGCGTCCTGCAGAAGCTCAAGCGTGACGCCGAGTCCTACCTGGGCGAGGACGTGACGGACGCGGTGATCACCACGCCGGCCTACTTCAACGACGCGCAGCGGCAGGCCACCAAGGAGGCCGGCCAGATCGCGGGCCTCAACGTCTTGCGCATCATCAACGAGCCCACCGCTGCGGCGCTCGCCTACGGCCTGGACAAGGGCGAGAAGGAGCAGACGATCCTGGTCTTCGACCTGGGCGGCGGCACGTTCGACGTCAGCCTGCTCGAGATTGGCGAGGGCGTCATCGAGGTCAAGGCCACGAGCGGTGACAACCACCTCGGCGGCGACGACTGGGACGAGCGCGTGATCACCTGGCTGGTCGACAAGTTCAAGGCCGGCCACGGCATCGACCTGACCAAGGACCGCATGGCCATGCAACGCCTGCGCGAGGCAGCGGAGAAGGCGAAGATCGAGCTGTCGAGCTCGCAGCAGACGAGCATCAACCTGCCGTACATCACGGTCGACGCCGAGAAGAACCCGCTGTTCATGGACGAGACGCTCTCGCGGGCCGAGTTCCAGCGGATCACGTCCGACCTGCTCGAGCGCACGAAGGCGCCGTTCCGGAACGTCATCAAGGACGCCGGCATCAGCCTGAGCCAGATAGACCACGTGGTGCTCGTCGGCGGCTCGACCCGCATGCCCGCGGTGGGCGAGCTGGTCAAGGAGCTCACCGGCGGCAAGGAGCCGAACAAGGGCGTCAATCCGGACGAGGTCGTGGCTGTGGGCGCTGCCCTGCAGGCCGGCGTGCTCAAGGGCGACGTCAAGGACGTCCTGCTGCTCGACGTAACGCCGCTGTCCCTCGGTATCGAGACCAAGGGCGGCATCATGACCAAGCTGATCGAGCGCAACACCACGATCCCGACAAAGCGTTCGGAGATCTTCACGACCGCCGACGACAACCAGTCGAGCGTGCAGATCCAGGTCTATCAGGGTGAGCGCGACATCGCGGCGTACAACAAGAAGCTCGGCATGTTCGAGCTGACCGGCTTGCCGCCGGCGCCGCGGGGTGTGCCGCAGATCGAGGTCACATTCGACATCGACGCCAACGGCATCGTCCACGTGTCGGCGAAGGATCTAGCCACCAACAAGGAACAGGGCATGACGATCACCGGCGGCTCGGGCCTGTCCAAGGACGAGATCGACCGGATGATGCGCGACGCCGAGTCGCACGCCGAGGAGGACCGCGCTCGTCGCGAAGAGGCCGAGACCCGCAACAACGCCGAGTCGCTGCAGTTCGCGACCCAGAAGTTCCTGACCGAGAACGGCGACAAGCTGCCTGAGGACAAGAAGAACGAGCTCGAGACGGCACTCGCCGAGCTGCAGGCCGCGCTCGGCGGCACCAACCTCGAGTCGATCAGATCGGCGCAGGACAAGCTCGCCCGCGTCTCGCAGGAGGCCGGCGGCGCGATGTACGAGGCAGCCAGCGCGGCCGGCGGCCGCGCTGCGGGCGACAGCGCGCCCGGTGACGCCGGTGCGCAGACGCCGCCCGACGACGATGCCGTCGTGGACGCGGAGGTCGTCGACGAGGGGCCCGAGGGCGATCAGAAGTGACCGATTGGGACCCACGTGACGAGGAGCACGAGCCGGTCGTCATCCGCGACAAGCGCCGCTTCGACCCGCTGACCGGCGAACCACGCCAGCCCGACCCCGGGCGCCCGACCCCGGGCGGCCGGGTGCGGTCCCACGCGGCCGAGCCGGACGACGACGAGCAGGCCATCCCCAAGGCCGATGCCCTGCTGCTCGAGGAGCGCACCCGTGACCTGCAACGCCTGCAGGCCGAGTACGCGAACTACCGCAAGCGCGTAGACCGCGATCGCGTCGCGAACGCCGAGTCGGCGGTCGGCCTGGCGTTGATGACGCTGCTGCCCGTCCTCGACGACATCGACCGGGCCCGCGCGCACGGCGACCTGACCGGCCCGTTCAAGGCGGTGGCCGAGCAGCTCGAGGCTGTGCTCGGCAAGCTCGGGCTGTCGGCGTTCGGCGAGCCGGGCGACCGCTTCGATCCGGCCGTCCACGAGGCCGTGCTGCACGACGAGAGTCCGGACGTCAGCGAGCCCACTGCCACGACGGTGATGCGCCGCGGCTACCGGCACGGTGACCGTCTGCTGCGCCCGGCGATGGTCGGCGTGACCGATCCGGCGCCGGCCGAGGCGCCGCCCGACGAACCCGAGGCCTGACCGAACACGATCGACACGACGAGAGGAGGCGACGCCCGGTGAGCACCAGGGACTACATCGAGAAGGACTACTACAAAGCGCTGGGCGTAGCCAAGGACGCCTCGTCCGCCGACATCAAGAAGGCCTATCGCAAGCTCGCTCGTGAGCTGCATCCCGACAAGAACCCGGGTAACGCCGACGCCGAGGCCAAGTTCAAGGACGTGTCCGAGGCGTACGACGTGCTCTCCGACGACAGCCGCCGCAAGGAGTACGACGAGGCGCGGGCACTGTTCGGCGGGGGCGGCTTCCGCGGCGGGTTCCCCGGCGGGACGCCCGGCGGCTCGACGTTCGACATGTCTGACCTCTTCGGTGGCGGTGCCAGCGCCGGGGCCGGCGGGCTCGGCGACATCTTCGGCGGCCTGTTCACCGGCGGGACGACCACGCGCCGCCAGCGCAACGTCGGGCCGACGCGAGGCGCCGATGTCGAGTCGTCGATACGTCTCGGATTCGACGAGGCCGTGCACGGTGCGATGCTTCCGCTGCAGCTGTCCGGACCCGGTACCTGCCGGACCTGCCACGGCAGCGGCGCCAGGCCCGGCACCAGTCCGCACGTCTGCCCGACCTGCGGCGGCTCGGGATTCGTCAGCCGCAACCAGGGTGCGTTCGGGTTCAGCGAGCCGTGCCGCGACTGCCGCGGCACGGGCCAGATCATCGACGACCCCTGCCCCGACTGCCTCGGAGCGGGCGTCACGACGCAGACCCGCACGATCAACGTCCGGGTACCCGCCGGCGTCCGTGACGGTGCGCGGCTTCGCATCCGGGGCAAGGGCGTGCCCGGCGCTCGCGGCGGCCCGGCCGGCGACCTGTTCGTCACGGTCCACGTCGACTCGCACGACCTGTTTGGGCGCAGCGGCGACAACCTCACTCTGACCGTGCCGGTGACCTACGCCGAGGCGGCGCTCGGCACGACGCTACGGGTGCCCACGCTGGACGGATCGGTCGCGCTGCGCGTCCCGCCGGGCACGAAGTCCGGCACGACGTTGCGCGTGCGCGGACGCGGGTTCCCCAAACGCGGCAGCGGCGCGGGCGATCTGCTCGTCACCGTCGAGGTCGCTGTGCCGCAGAAGATGACCGCCGAGGCGCGCGAGGCCCTGGAGAAGTACGCCGCCGCGCAGGCAGACGATCCGCGCCCGACGATCACGGCCGCACTCGGCCGCATGGCCTCCACGGAGGGCAGTGATGGCTGACACTCGGCGGGGCGACGTTCCCGAGGACGCCCCGGTCTTCGTCATCTCGGTGGCTGCCCAGCTTGCCGGCATGCATGCCCAGACGCTGCGCCAGTACGACCGCATCGGCTTGGTCACCCCCGGCCGGACGGTCGGCGGCGGTCGGCGCTACTCGGCGCGCGACGTCGCGCTGCTGCGCGAGGTGCAGCGACTCTCGCAGGACGAGGGCGTCAACCTCGCCGGCATCAAGCGGATCATCGAGCTCGAAGCGCACGTCGACGCGCTGCGAGCACGGCTCACCGAGATGGCCGACGAGCTGCAGCGCGCCTACGCCGAGTTGAACGCCCGGCCCTCTACTGCACTGGTGGTCTGGAAGCCTCAACGGATGCGGTGACGCTGCGCGTACCGGCGCACCTTGGCCCGGTTGCCGCACACTGCCATCTCGCACCAGCGCCGCCTGCCCGACGGGTCGAGGAAGACAAATCCGCACTGCTTGTTCGTGCAGGGCCTGATCGCCCGGCTCGGATACTGCTCGATCACTGAGTGCATCGCCAGCGCGAAGCGATGCAGCGGAACGCTCAGGCCGCTGCCGCCGTCGAGGCGCAGCGAGTCGTCCGGCGCGCGGCGGTACCGCGATTCGCGGACGGCGGCGCTCACGAAGCCGCGCAACCGCTCGGCCGCCGCCGCCGAATCGTCAACGATTACAGCGTGCATCGCCGCGCGCAGCTGCTTCACGTCGCGCAGCGCGCGCTCGGCCGCTGCGGGCCGCCGAGCGGCGATCTCCAACAGCACGGCCGACTCGTCGCCGTCGAGCAGCTCGATGTCTCGGCTCAAGACCACCAGCACCCGGTAGTCGACGAGGTAGTCGCGTGACTGGTCGAGCCCCCAGCCGCCGAACGTGTTGTTGAGCTCGAGCGCCGGATGTCCGGATACACGCTCGGGCAACCACACCTGGTCGACCTGTCGGGCCACGTCGCATATGCTAACCGCAATTCTCCGACGAGGGGTTAGTCGAGTGAACATCGTCGCGTCGTTGGCCGCTGCCCAGCTCCGGCATCGGCCGGGACGCTGGGCGCTGCTCGTCGTCGGCGTGGCGCTGGCCGCGGCAATCCCTGTCGTCGCGGCGGGCGCCGGCGACTCGGTCGCCGCCCAGACGGTGCGCAAGACGGTCGAACAGATGTCACCGGGCGACCGCACGGTCACCGTGATCGGCACCGGCACCATTTACGACCCAGCCGCCGCCGCGCAGGTCAACACGCTGATCCGCCAGCAGCTGACCCGCTTGTCGTCCGCGCCGGTACGGCGAGAGATCGAGTTCCACCCGCTCTCAGTGCTCGGCTCGACGTTCCTGCTCGGTGCCGCCGACGAGCTGCCCACGGCGGTAAGGCTCCTCGACGGCCGGATGCCCCGGTCATGCCTGCCGAAGCGCTGCGAGGTCGTCGCGATCGGGGGCGACCAGGCAGCGCTCACGCGCTCGGCAGCGTCCCTCGGCCTCGTCGTCGTCGGGCGGGCCGAGCGCACGGACGCGACCGTGCTCAGCGGTGAGCTCGACCCCGGCGGCGCCCCCTTGCTGCTCGGCGACGGTGCCGACCGCATGGCGCGGGTCGACGACCTCGCCCTCTTCCCGCGCACCTACGGATGGGTCACCCAGCTGGACGTGGCCAGGGTCATCGCGTTGGGCGTTCCGGCGTACGCCCGGCGCTCGGCGCAGGTTGCCGACACCCTGATTGCGAACGTCGAAGGCGCGGCGATCGTGAACCCGGACGGCGAGCTCATCGACGAGTACCACCGCGCCTCGCTGTCCGCGCGCCGCTTCGGGCTGCTCGGCGGTACGGCTGCGGTGTTGCTGCTCGGGTTCGCCGCGGTGGCCGCCGTCGGGCTGCGCCGCGAGCACGCGGTGCTCGTGACCGTGCTGCGCCGCCGGGGTGCGCGGATCGCGCGCGTCGGCCGCCTCACGACGCTGCAGGCCGCGGCTGCCGGGCTCTGCGGGGCGGCGCTCGGCTGCGCGATCGGCGCCGCGGTCACGGCCGGCCTGGCGCAGAACGCGTCGCTGGCGTCCTGGCGCACGATCTGGCACGCGCTGGGCTCCGCGTGGCCGGCGGTCGGGCTGCTCTGCGTGGCGGCCGTCGTAGTCACGGTAGCGGTGCTGCTCTGGCCGGATCGCGAGAGCCGCACCGTCTGGCGGACGGTCGAGTTGATCGGCGCCGCCTGCCTGGGTGCGGTCTTCCTGGCCGCGAGCCGTGGGTCGGCGTCGGCGTCCTCGCTGGCCGCGAACAGTGATCCGCTGGTCGTCGCGCTGCCTGCGCTCGCCGGCCTGGTGGGCGGGCTCGTGGCCGCCAGGCTGTGGGCGCCGCTGGCTCGCTTCGCCGAACGCCTTGTGCCGCGCCGATCGGTGGCGGGGCGGATCGGGCTGCTCGGCGCGATTCGCCGTCCGCTGCGCCCGGTTGTCACGACGGCTTTCCTGACGGCTGCTGTGTCGTCGGTCGTCTTCTCCGGCGCGTACCGCGCGACGCTGCAGCAGGGCGCATCCGACCAGGCTGCGTATACCGTGCCGCTCGACGCCACGCTCACCCACGGGCGTGATGTGCCGACGCCGCTCGCGGTCACCGGAGCGCAGCAACTGGCCGCGGCCGCGCCGGGCGCACAGACCTACGGCGCTGTACGGACCGGAGGCATCGTCCGCACGCTCGACGGCAACGCGACAGGAGTGCCGGTGCTCGGCGTCGACCGCGATGCACTGTCGCAGGTGCGGCGGTGGTCGCGGGTGACTGGTACGCCGACCAGCCCGGCGTCCGGTCGATATGGAGCTCTGGCTCGCCTCGGCCGACGGCCAGGAGACTGCGGTGAAGCTGAGCCGGCACGGCGGCGTGGCGACCGGGACGATCCCGCACCTCGGCCGCGGCACGCTGCGCGCTGTATCGGTCGCGCTGACCGAGAACATCGAGTACGCCACGCATCATCAGCACGCCATCGGCGAGAGCGACACCGCCCGGCAGATCGTCGCCGGGACGTTCACGGTCGGCGCTGTCTCGGCCGACGGCGCGACCGTTCCGTGGCAGTGGGCCGGCTGGGGATCGCGGAACGCCCAGGTCGTCTCGAAAGGCACCGGCCTGCAGATCAGTTACCGGCTCGAGGGTTCGCAGGTCGTCCTCGTCCCGGGTTACGTGCCCAAGCCCGTGCTGCCAGTGATCGTCGATCCGGTGACTGCCCGATCGGCCGACCAGGGTCAGTTGACGCTCTCCCTCGGCCAGATCACGATCACCGCGCAGGTGGTCGGCACCATGCCGCGCTTCCCGACGATGACCGGCACCTTCGTCCTGGCCGATCAAGCTGCGGTTACAGCGATGCTCGAGCTGAGCGAGCCGGGCACCGGAGCGATCGGCGAGCTCTGGGTCTCGGCGCCGGACAGCTCGCGCCCGGCCCTCGAACGGGCGCTCGCGAAGGCGCCCTACGACCGGCTCACGGTGGCGCTGCGCGCGCCGTTGCAGGCTCGGCTGGCCGCCGACCCGGTTGCCCGCGGATCGCAGCTCTTGCTGGCCCTGATCGCGGGCCTGGCACTGCTCGTCGGTGTGGTCGCCCTTGCGCTGCTCGTGATCGGGGAGCGCCGCGACGACGCCGGCGAGTTGCACGCCTGGGAGGCCGACGGTCTGCGCCCGGCGACGCTGCGCCGCGTGCTGTTCGTGCGGGCGTCCTCGGTCGTCGCCGTCGCGCTGCCGTTCGGGTTGCTGACCGGCCTGCTTCTCGCACGCGCCGGGACGACGCTCGTGGCGGTCGACGCGTCCGGCGTCGCGCCGCGGCCCCCGTTGCAGGCGGCGGTCGGTCTGGCATGGACGGGTGTCGTGCTCGTCGTCGGGATCGGGCTGAGCGTCGCCGTCGCCTGGGCGGTCGCGGCCCGGATGCTGCGTGAGCGCCTGCCCGTACGTCCCGAGACGGAGCTGAGATGAGCGCGATTGATGTCACCGACGCGTTCTGCCTGTACCCCATACCGGGGGGTACGGTCGCCGCGTTGCGTGGCCTGTCGCTCGCCGTCGAGGATCGTGAACGTCTCGTCGTGCACGGCCCGAACGGATCGGGAAAGACGACGCTGCTGCGCGTGCTGACCGGCGAGGTGCCGCCCAGCGCGGGCAGCGTCCGGATCGCCGGCGTCGACTTGGCCGGCGCCGACGAGGCCACTCGTTCGCGACTTCGGCTTACCCGGCTCGGCGTCGTCGACCAGCACACCGCTCGGACGCTGCGCCCCGAGATCGATGTGCTCGACAACGTCGCCCTGCAACTGCGGCTGGCCGGCGTGCGCCGGATCGAGGCACGGCGCCGAGCCGGCGAGGCGCTCGCGCGGCTCGGTCTCGCCGCACTGGCCGATCGCTCACCGGCGACGCTCTCCGGCGGCGAGGCGCAGCGCGTCGCCGTGTGCGCGGCGCTGGCGCACGAGCCGACCGTCGTGCTGGCCGACGAGCCGACTGGCGAGCTGGACCTCGCGTCCGCGGACGAGGTCTACGACCTGCTCTCGTCGGCGGTCGCGTCCATCGGCGCCACGCTGCTGCTCGTCACGCACGACCAGCGCGCCGCGCGGATCGCCGACCGCATGGTGCGCATCCGCGACGGCAGGCTCTCCGAACAGTGGTCGCCGCATGCGCCGGGCGACGAGATGCTCGTCGTAGACGATCGAGGCTGGGTCCGGCTGCCAGAAGCGCTGCGTCGCGGCGCCGGGGCGTTGCGAGGCGTTCGGGCCAGCACCGAGGGCGCGCAGATCGTGCTCAGCGGCGCGGACGAGCCGGTGGCGGCGCATCCGGTCGCCGGTGCGGCGCCGACGACATCCGCGGCCGGGTCCGTGGCCGCGCTCGACGAGGTGCGCCTCGCCTACGGCGACCGCGTCGTGCTCGACGGGCTGTCGCTCGACGTCCGCGCCGGCCTGCTCACCCTCGTCCGGGGTCGTTCCGGCTCGGGCAAGTCGACCCTGCTGCGCGTGCTCACCGGCCTCGCCGACCCCGACTCCGGACGAGCGCTGCTGGCCGGCGTCGACGTGACCGGCCTGTCGCGGGCGGCACGCGCCGACCTGCGCCGCGAACACGTCGCCGTCTTCGGGCAGGGCGGAGCACTTGCCGAACCACTCGACGTGATCGAGAATCTCGCGCTCGCCCGCGCGTCACGTGGCCTGCCCGCCGACCCTGACCTGATCGACAAGACCGTCGATTCGCTCGGCCTCTCGGCGCTTCGCGAGCGGGCAGTGCGGCTGCTGTCCGGCGGTGAGCGCCAGCGGGTTGCCATCGCCCGCTCACTGGTCGTCGAGCGGCCGCTCGTGGTGCTGGACGAGCCGACGTCGTCGCAGGACGAGGCGCATGCCGAGATCGTGGCGCGCGTGCTCGCCGAAGCCGCGGCGGCCGGGCGCGCGGTGCTGTGCGCCACGCACGATCCGGTGCTTGCCGACGTCGCCGATACCGCCGTACTGCTCGCTTGACCCGGCCGCCCCCCGCGCTCCCCCCCGCTGGGGGCGGCCGCCCCCGAACTCAGGCGGGGAACGACGCGACCGACCACGGCTCGGACGCGTCGACCTCGGCCTCGGCATCAGGGAAATGCGCCGGCCCGCCGCACTGGCCACGCACCACGGCTTCGGGGTCGCTGACGAACTGCGGGCTCGGCTGCGCCGGGTCGTAGTAGCGGTGGAAGACCGGCGTGAGGCTGCCCGAGATCGGCGGCACGATCCAGCTCCAGTCGGCCGGGCAGCTGCGGCCCGCACGCTCCTCCCGCCCCAGGTGGGTGAGGAAACGCTGTGCCTCGGTGTGATGGTCGGTGACCGTCACGTCGGCGGCGGCGAACGAGTGCAGGACGGCACGGTTGATCTCGATCACCGCGCGGTCGCGCCACAGCGTCTGCTCGGACGTCATGTCCAGGCCCATCCGGTGCGCGACCGTCGAGGCCATGTCGTAACGGTCCGCGTCGACCAGGTTCCGCGCGCCGATCTCGGTCCCCATGTACCAGCCGTTGAACGGCGCCGCCGGGTACGAGACACCGCCGATGCAGAGCCGCATGTTGCTGATCGCAGGAACGGCATGCCAGCGCAGGCCGAGATCCGCGAACCAGGCGAACTCCGGATGCGACAACGGCACTTCGAGGACGTCCGCGGCCGACAGCTGGAACATGCGCGGGCCCTCGGCCACGGTTTCGACGACGAGCGGCAACACGTCGAAGTCGCCGGGCGTCGGCGGTGGCTGCCAGCCCATCGTCATGACGGCCTCGGTGAATCCGACATAGCGCGGGTCGCCCTGTACCCCGCCGCCTGCTTGCGCGTAGCCGGCGTAGCGGATCAGCTGGTCGTTCCAGATTCGCGGCGCCGGTCGTCCAGGCGCCTCGGGAGCGAAGATGCTGATGACGGGACGCACCTTCCCGCCGTTCGCCGCGATCCGCAGATGCGTGCGGCAATGCTTCGCGACTCCGGCGGCGTCGCCGACCGCGCGCAGGTCACGCACCCGCAAGCTGTTCCAGTACAGCCGACCGATGCAACGCGCGCTGTTGCGCCAGGCGACGCGGGCGCCCCAGGTCAGCTCCGCGGTCGTGTGGTGGTAGGTCCCGGTGGTGAGAATCTCGGCACGTGCCCAGGCGATGCGACGTGCCACGTCGCCCGCGTCCGGATTCTCGGCGTGGAACAGCTCGACGAACTCGACGGCTTCGTCCAGATCGACCTCGCCACTGGTCTCGCTCGGCGTCGACGCAGGCTCAACTCGGCTGTGGTCCACGGGGCACTGAGCGGAGGGTGACGGCACGGGTATCGCGGGTGAGGGTGACGACACGCTACGCAACGATAACGGCCGTCGGCGGTCCGTCCAAGAATCAGTAGAACTATCACGCTGTGTACCGCAGACTCGCGGAATTCGTGCGCGCTCCGCGCACAGAATGCGTCGCGGCGCCCGATCAGTCGATGGTGAACGTGTCGTAATAGATGCGCGAGAGCGGCACGCCGCGCGAGCTGAGCGTCCGGACCGTCGCCTGGATGAGGCTGGGCGATCCGCTCACGACGACGTCGTGATTGGACCAGTCCGCGTGCTGCGCCACGACGTCGGGCAGCGAGCCACGTATGCCGGTGTACTTCGGCTCGCGCGAGACGACCTTGACCACGTCGAGCATCGGGTCGCGCATGACGAGGTCGTCGAGCACGCCGTTGAGGTAGAGCTCGCGGCTGTAGCGCACTCCGTGGAACAGGTGCAGCCGCGTCGACGGTGAACGGTGCTCGAGGTCGGGCAGCATCGACATGACCGGCCCGATGCCCGTGCCGCCCGTGACCAGCAGCAGATCGCGCTCGCCATGCGTGACGAGGCCGAGCAGCCCGAGCGGCGGCCCGATCTTCCACACGTCACCGGGCTGGGTTTCGGTGACCATGCTGCCGCTGACCCATCCGCCGGGCACCGTCTTGACGTGGAACTCGAGCTCGCCGCCCGCGCTCGGCGCGTTCGCCATCGACATCGGCCGCCACATCCTGGGGCGGCGGGGCGTCTCGACGCTGACGTACTGCCCAGGCCGGTACCCGAGGTCCGGTTCCGGCTTGACCTTGATGATCGCGATGTCGTGACCGGGACGCGCGATGTCGACCACGGTGCCCCGGTAGTACGGCGGGCCGTATGCGGCAGCCTCGTCGGCCGCGCGGCGCATCTCGCGCGAGATGACCGCGTACGCGTCTTCCCAGGCGTGCTGGACCTCGGGCGTCCAGTGGTCACGCATGTGCAGCTTCAACGCGTAGAACAACGCGTCGCCGACCTGGTCATAGTGCTCAGGCGTGACTTCGAACTTGCGGTGGTCGCGACCGAGCTCGGCCAGCAGGACGGAGAACCGGTCCGGTTGGTCGATGACCTGGATGATCGTCGTCAGCGCGCGGAGCAGGCGAATGCGCTGCACGGTCATGGTGGCCGGGAACATGTCGCGCAGCGACGGGTTCGCGTGGAACAGCGCGGCGTAGAAGTACTGTGCGATGCGATCGGCCGCAGGCTCGGCCACGGCCCAGCTCTCTCGGATCAGTTGAGCCTGTGACGGCACCAGGTTCCTTTCGTCCTGCGCGCGGAACCCCCCGTTACGCCGCGAGTCCGCGTCGGCGCGGACACCAATCTAACGCCTAGTGCGCGGACCGCTACCCCTTCCTTCAGGCCAATCTCGCCGCGAACCTCGCATATCAGGCCGAGTGCCTTTCAAGCGCACGCGAGGTGTGACAGTCTGGCGGCTGTCCGTCACGCCTCCGCGGGGGAAGCGCTGGCCGGCGCATCGGGCGTGCGCGTCACTGCGATCACCCGAGGAGTGACATGTCTGCGCCCTCTCCTGGCGAAACAGCCCAGCACACCCAGCCCGGCAGCGCAGCCGAGCGTGACCTGCAATGTCGCTATCAGACCACCGGACGTGCCGATCGCTTCTATCGCGATCAGGTACTCGACCACCTCAATCCCGCGATGCGCGAGTTCGTCGGACGGCAGGACATGGCGTTCATCGCGACCTCGGACGGGACCGGCGAGTGCGATGCGAGCTTCCGTGCCGGGACGCCCGGGTTCCTGCACGTGATCGACGAGCGGACGATCGCGTACCCCGAATACCGCGGCAACGGGGTGATGGCGAGCCTGGGCAACATCGTCGAGAACCCGCACATCGGCATCCTGATGATCGACTTCGTTCGCGAACTGATCGGCCTGCACGTCAACGGCACGGCGCGCGTCGTCGACGACGAAGCGTTGCGCCACAGCGTGCCCGACTTGCCCGCCGAGCAGGTGAAGGGGCGCCAGCCCGAGCGGTGGGTGGTCGTCGCGGTCGACGAGGCGTACGTGCACTGCCGCAAGCACATCCCGCGCATGATGCACGTCCCGCACCGCCGCGCTTGGGGTACCGACGACGTGCAGAGCAAGGGCGGCGACTACTTCGGCGCCGCGGCGACGCCGAGCCCGTGGTCCGGCCCACCAACCGAGGGTTGAGCGGAACAGACTCAACTTAGCGTTCGTTGCTCCAGGTGGACGCCATCCAGTGGCGCCCCGACAATCGAGCTTCGAACGAGGTGAGCCCACACCCATGGACCTGACCACCCGCAGCCAGCAGGCTGTCTCCACCGCGGTGAAATCTGCCGCCGAGCGCGGCAACCCTGCCGTCGAACCGGCACACCTGGCCGTCGTCCTGCTCGACGACGCCGAGGGGCTGACCCGTCCGCTGCTGTCCGCGGTCGGCGTCGATCCGCTCGCGGCGCGGGCGGCGATCCAGCGCCAGGTCGACGCGTTGCCTGCCGCCGCCGGCTCGACGGTCGCGGCGCCCCAGCCGTCGCGCGGGTTCCTCGCGGTCCTTAGTGCCGCCGAGCGCGAGGCGCGCGACCGCTCCGACGAGTACGTCTCGACCGAGCATCTGCTGATCGCACTGGCCGACCAGGGCGTGGTCAGCGGCGCGCCGCCGGCCGCGCTGCGTGACGCGCTGGCATCGCTTCGCGGCTCGCAGCGGGTGACGAGCCCGGACCCGGAGGGCACGTTCCAGGCTCTGGAGAAGTACGGCGTCGACCTCACCGAGCGCGCCCGCGAAGGCAAGATCGACCCTGTCATCGGACGCGACGCCGAGATCCGCCGGGTGATCCAGGTGCTGTCGCGGCGCACGAAGAACAACCCCGTGCTCATCGGCGAGCCCGGCGTCGGCAAGACGGCCGTCGTCGAGGGCCTGGCCCAGCGCATCGTCGCCGGTGACGTCCCGGAGTCCCTGCGCGGCAAGCGACTGGTTGCCCTCGACCTGGGCGCGATGGTCGCCGGCGCGAAGTACCGCGGCGAGTTCGAGGAGCGGCTCAAGGCCGTCCTGAACGAGATCAAGGACGCCGGTGGCGCCGTCATTACCTTCATCGACGAGCTGCACACCGTCGTCGGAGCAGGAGCTACGGGCCCTGATTCTTCAATCGACGCGTCCAACATGCTCAAGCCGATGCTCGCCCGTGGCGAGCTGCGCATGGTCGGTGCCACCACCCTGGACGAGTACCGCCAGCACATCGAGAAAGACGCCGCGCTCGAACGGCGCTTCCAGCAGGTGATGGTCGCCGAGCCGTCCGTCGAAGACACCATCGCGATCCTGCGCGGCCTGAAGGGACGCTACGAGGCGCACCACAAGGTGGTCATCAACGACGGCGCACTGGTCGCCGCGGCGACGCTGTCCGACCGGTACATCACGTCGCGGTTCCTGCCCGACAAGGCGATCGACCTGGTCGACGAGGCGGCGTCACGCCTGCGGATGGAGATCGACTCGCGTCCCGTCGAGATCGACGAGCTGCAGCGCGCCGTCGACCGGCTGCGCATGGAAGAGCTCGCGCTCGCGAAAGAGCAAGACGACGCGTCACGCGAGCGGCTCGCGCGACTGCGGGCCGAACTCGCCGATCTGACCGAGAAGCTCGACGCACTGAATGCCCGCTGGGACAGGGAGAAGTCCGGCCTGAACCGGGTCGGCGAGCTCAAGGAGCGCCTCGACGACCTGCGTGGCCAGGCCGAGCGCGCGCAGCGTGACAACGACTTCGAAACGGCGTCGCGGCTGCTGTACGCCGAGATCCCGGCGGTCGAGAAGGAGCTCGCCGCGGCGAGCGAGGCCGAGCCCGTCGAGGACGTGCTCGTCAAGGAGGAGGTCACCGCCGACGACGTTGCCGACGTGGTGGCCGCCTGGACCGGCATCCCCGCAGGCCGGCTGCTCGAAGGCGAGACGGCGAAGCTGTTGCGCATGGAGGACGCGCTCGGCGCGCGCGTGGTCGGGCAGGCCGACGCGGTGCGGGCCGTGTCCGATGCCGTGCGGCGAGCCCGCGCGGGTGTCAGCGATCCCGACCGTCCGACCGGCTCGTTCCTGTTCCTCGGCCCGACGGGCGTCGGCAAGACCGAGCTCGCCAAGTCGCTGGCCTGGTTCCTGTTCGACGACGAGCGGGCGATGGTGCGCATCGACATGAGCGAGTACTCGGAGAAGCACAGCGTCGCCCGGCTGGTCGGCGCGCCGCCCGGCTACGTCGGTTACGAGGAGGGCGGCCAGCTGACCGAGGCGGTGCGGCGACGCCCGTACAGCGTCGTCCTGCTCGACGAGGTCGAGAAGGCCCACCCGGACGTGTTCGACATCTTGCTCGCGGTGCTCGACGACGGGCGGCTGACCGACGGGCAGGGCCGCACGGTCGACTTCCGCAACTCGATCCTCGTACTGACGTCCAACCTGGGTTCGCACGCGCTGATCGCCGACATGCCCGATCAGGCCAAGAAGGATGCCGTGCTGGCGATCGTCCGCGAGCACTTCAAGCCGGAGTTCCTCAACCGGCTCGACGACATCGTGGTGTTCGACTCGCTCACGACCGAGGAGCTGACCAAGATCGTCGACATCCAGATCGCGGGCTTGGCCCGCCGCCTGGAGTCACGCCGGTTGACGCTCGACGTGACCGACGGCGCGCGCGAGTGGCTGGCCATCAACGGCTTCGACCCTGTGTACGGGGCGCGGCCGCTGCGCCGGCTGGTGCAGACCGCGATCGGCGACGCGCTGGCGCGCGAGTTGCTGGCCGGCGAGATCCGCGACGGGCAAACCGTGTACGTCGACGTGCTTGATGATCGGTCCGCGCTGACCGTGTCGCCCGCCTGACCGCCGTGGCCGTCAGGTGCCGAACACCCGCGGCGGGCCCGGGCGCGGATTCTCGCCGCGTAGCCATGCCGTCGACTGCGCGGTCCAGCACAGCGCCAGTCCGATGATCGGCAGCGCCACGAACACGCCCGTCCAGATGATCGCCTGCGCGCCGCCCACGCGGAGCAGCCAGTAGCAGCCGGCGCCGATGCACATGCCGGCGCCCGCGCTGAACAGGACGCGGCCGAGAACGTTGCGGCCCGCCATCATGACGGCCCCGGCAATTTGCAGGCCGGCGGATATCAGATTGATCATGCCGTCGGCGGTGAGTTCGGCGGTGAAGCCCTGCTCGCTGCCGCCGAATGCGTCGTTCCAGTCGTTGATGGCCGACGCGCCGACCAGCAGCAGCAGTCCGGCCAAGATGAGCAGTCCGGCGTCGATATAGGCCAGGACGCTGGCGGCCATTACACCCCCGGGTCGCCCGGAGTCCCACGCTGGCGGGTAGCTGCCTGGGTAGCCGTGCGGCGGTGGCGTCGGCGCGGCCGGCGGCGGGACGTACTGGGTACTCCAGGGAGGCTCGGCGTAGCCCGGATTCGGGTCGACCGGGCCGTCGTCCGCACCGAAGTCGTTCGGCGGCGGCTGCGAGGTCACACTCACTCCCGTGCTGGGCCTGTTGATCGCGACGAATTCCCCTTCTCGACTGTAGAGCCCGCGCCCTCGGCGACGGCAGTCTGTCGCGCGGATGCACGCGACCGGTTCTGAGCTCCGCATGCGCGCACGTACACTGCGCGGCGTGAGTGACAGCGTCGAAGCGCCTGATCGTGTCAGCCCGCCACGCACGGTCATCCTCGCATTCGGGGCCATGGTGGCGAATGTCGCGCTGTCGGTCGTCAATGCCGTGATGCTGTGGGCTTTCAGCGATTACCTTCGTGGCCAGTTCATCAAGGCCAACAACAAGCTGAAAGACACCGACAAGAACAAGGACAAGGACTACACGCTCAAAGAGGTGAACCACGACGTGCACAGCTTCCTCACGAGCCATCTCGTGCAGGCGGCCGTGTTCGGGCTCGCGATGGTGCTGTTTGCCGTCAACTTCCGCCGCGGCAAAGGGTGGGCGCGCTGGTTCACCGTTGGTCTGCTGGTGGTGCCCGTCCTGCCGACCGCGTCGGCGTGGCAGCTCGCGGGTTTGGGCGGTAACGGTCCGGGGTTGGTCCGCG
>WNGH01004154.1_pt1 | contig 25636 bp, 22 predicted proteins | sample 5400631 | NCBI WGS metagenome assembly WNGH01 (sample SAMN13153373, study PRJNA577476) | soil metagenome | isolation source: 115 cm soil or saprolite under Garry oak tree replicate 1 | place: USA:California | collected 2016-06-15
GGTCCTACGAAGGTTTCCAGGGCCGGTCGTCGCTGCGAACCTGGCTGCATCAGATCGCCACCAACGCCTGCCTCACCGCTCTGCGCAACCAGGCCCGGCGGCCGCTGCCCACTGGGCTGGGCGGGCCCGGTGACAATCCGCACGCGCCGCTGCCGGCCGGGCCGGAGATCGCGTGGCTGCAGCCGATCCCCGACGCGCTGGTGACCCCCGAATCCGGCGACCCCGCGGACATCGCCGTCTCACGAGAAAGCCTGCGGCTAGCGCTGATCGCCAGCCTGCAGTACCTGCCACCCCGGCAGCGCGCGGTGCTGATCTTGCGTGAGGTACCGGCCTTCCCTACCGCAGAGGTCGCCAGGATGCTCGGCACCACCAGCGCCGGGGTCAAGAGCGCGCTGCAGCGCGCCCGCGCCCGGCTCGACGAAGTGGCACCGGCAGCCGGTCAGGTCACCGAGCCCACCGAATCTCACGCTCGGGCGCTGCTGGAGCAATACATCGCGGCGTTCGAAAACTCCGATCCCGCAGCCCTGACGGAGCTGGTGCGCAAGGACGTCACGATCGAGATGACGCCGTCCACGACCTGGTTCTCCGGCGGCAACGCGATGGCCTTTGCCATCGCAGGCCTGGGATCGCCTGGCGACTGGCGCATGATCCCGACGTTCGCCAATGGGCAGCCTGCCGCAGCGGCCTACCGCCGCGGCAGCGACGGCATCCACCACGCGTACGCCATCGTGGTGCTCACCGCGACGGCCACCGGCATCAGCCACATCGTCATGTTCGGCGACCCCGGCCTGTTCGCCAGGTTCGGCCTCCCTCCAGCCCTGTCCATGCCGAAAATCTCATCCGTGCAGGGGTTAAGCAGCATGCCGGTACTCCTGGAGGATGCCGCCGAAGCGGTCGCGTCTTTCTATATGGAGGAGGGTGGCGGCGCCGGGCTCGGGGATCGGTGAGGGCAATGGGTGCAGCGGCCGGGCGTTCGCGATTCTCTGATGCGGCCGGTGGGAGTTTACCGGTAACTGCTCCCACCTGGGCGGATGAGATTTTCGGCAAGCACAGCGTCCGTGGCAGATACTGATGCGCCCGGTCAGCGCCGCGGCCGGCGCATCACTGCCAGAATGCTGATTACCAGCGGATATGACGCTGCGTGACGGCATGAAGTGGGCGCTCCAGGATGACTCCCGACGCCTCAACGCAGAGGTCTAGACCAATGGTCTAGCGAAGGAGGGGCGACGTCGGCCGGACGCCAGTGATCCCGGTGTCGCGGCGCATGCCCCGGATCCGGCGCCGGTCGGGCCGTTTTTGACAAGCACCGGATTGCTGGGCCCGTGCGCGCGAGCAAACATGGAGCAAACATGGGGACAAAACGGGCACATAAAAAATGACCTGGAGTCATAAAGCCCCAGGTCAATACGGGTGCGCCGCCAGGGACTCGAACCCCGAACCCGCGGATTAAGAGTCCGCTGCTCAGAGTGTTCGAAAATACCTCCTGATGTCGGACAATGCTAGTACCTGCCGAGCTGTACGGCAACCCCCCGAGATCCGGTGCCGTGTGGTACCGGCTGCTACCGGGCCGTACCGCGACATCCGAGCAAACATGGAGCAAACATGGGAACGATCATTCGCTGAAACGGCAGATACACTCCGTAACGTCGCCTGGTAGCGTGGCTGCAAGCCCGGCGCCCGGGGCTGTGCTGAAGATCATGACGGATCGCTAAAGGCTGGCGCTCGGGCGTCTGGTGAGGCGGCTTTGCCACGGCTCGCGGTGCAGGTGGTGTTTGACCCGTAGTAGACCTGCGATGTACCTCGTATGGACCTGAGGCGTGGTCACGCAATCCCAGTCTGCAAACTCCGCCGGTCACCCAGCCGAGTTTGACGAACCGGCCGCGACATCAGCCCGCGCCGGCCCGGTCCGGCGCGGGCCAGCACCTCGCGGAGGGCGGGTACAACCCTCGGCAAAGAGGCGCACTGGCGTTCTCGGTCGTCGCTGGGCCAAATGATGAACATGTTCATGCCGATACCGAGTCTGGCTCCGGTGACCGGATGTGAGCGAAGTGGATATGCGCTCTATCTGTCGATCGTGGTGGTGAACTGCGGCCACCGGTTCAGCCGTGCCTCGGCGGCCCGCCAGTCGCACTCGTGCCGCCAGTACCGCACCAGCTCCTTCAGATAGCCGAGCGGAACTCGTACGCCCAGCCCATCCCCGCCGGCTCGTCTGGCCAGCGGGTGCGGTCAAAAGCGCTCGTACAGATCGTCCAGGCGGCTTTGGGGGATGTCGATGTGGAACGGGCGAATTTCTTCGCCGGCCAAAGCCTTCGGTCTCATAGCAGGCAACCTCTGCCTCTCACACCAACTTCTGGGGCGCCGGGCCGTGGGTGCCGACGCGGGTGGTGCCGGACCCCGGGCGCCGGCATTCTCGCTATGCGTGATTCAACGACCACTTGGCGGTCGTTGCGGGCCTGCGTGCTACCGGAGTGGGCGGAAGAACTCTCGTAGCTCGGCGGCGAGTAGCTGGGGCTCTTCGGCGGCGGGGAAGTGCCCGCCGCGGGGCATCTGGGTCCAGCGGGTGATGTTGTAAGCGGCTTCGGCCCATTCGCGGGGGCCGGTAACGGGGTTCTCTTTCGGGAACAGCGCCACGCCTACGGGCACCTCGATCCGTCCGGGCCGGGGCCCGCGGTCGAGCTGGCTGTCGTGGTAGAAGAGGAACGAGGAGCCGATGGTGCCGGTGGCCCAGTACAGCGTGACGGTGGTGAGCAGTTCGTCCTTGCTGAACCGCCGCTCGACGTCGCCCTCGCAGTCGCTCCAGGCCCGGAATTTCTCCACGATCCAGGCGGCCAGCCCGGTCGGTGAGTCGGCCAGGCCGGCCGCGAGAGTTTGCGGGCGGGTGGCCTGCAGGTGGGCGTAGCCGCCCTCGGTGTCCCGCCACTGCTGTTGCCTGGCCAGGAACTCCTGGCCTTCTGCGGAGACGCTCTGGCCGGCAGGCGGGAACGCGACCACCCCGGGCAGGTGGATGCCGGCGACCACACCGGGGTGGCCGGCGGCCAAGGCGATGCTGACCGCCGCCCCGATGTCCTGCCCCTGGGCGCCGAACCGCCGGTAGCCGAGGCACTCGGTCATCAGCCGGGCCCACAGGTCCGCCCAGCGGCGCGCGGTGGCCGCGCCCGGCGCGCTCGGGGGCGCGGAAAAGGCGAAGCCGGGCAGCGAGGGGATAACTACATCGAAACTGTCCCGCTCGTCGCCTCCGTGGGCGGCCGGGTCGGTCAGCAGCGGCGCGAGCTTGAGCAGCTCGGCGAACGAGCCCGGCCAGCCGTGGGTGAGCACCAGCGGGAACGGGCCGGGGCCGCGTCCGCGCAGGTGGACGAAATGCACCCGCTGGCCGTCGATGTCGGCGGTGAACTGGGCGAAGGAATTCAGGTACTGCTCCTGCGCGCGCCAGTCGAACCCGGCCATCCAGTAGGTCACCAGCTCCTTGAGGTAGCTGATGTCCGCGCCGGCCGCCCAGCCCGGGTAGGGCAGCGGCTCCGGCCATCGGGTGCGGGCCAGCCGTGACCGCAAATCGTCCAGGATCTCAGCCGGGACCTCGATCGTAAAGGGCTTGAAACCCATCCCCGCGTCGTCCTCCGCAGTCCGGTGCGGCTCCCATTCAACCTCGCCGCACCCGCCCGGGATAGCGGCCGGCTGCTTCATCTGCCAGGGCTTCGCCACGCCCGGCAACAACGCAGCCCGTGGTCAGCCCGTATGCCGGGCCGCGGCAAGACCGGGATCCGTCCGGCGAGCGCTGCCGCCAGGTCACGGCGCCGGCTGATGCCCATCTTGCCGAAGATCGCCTTGATGTGATCACGGACGGCGTGCGCGGAGATGAACAGGCCGCCGCGATGTCGGCAGTGGACAGGCCGTCGATCACCAGCCGTGCCACCTCCCGTTCCCGGGGCGTGAGCGCCCACCTTCCGCCCGGTGATGGCCGGCATCCCGGCCATCACCGAGTATCAGATCCGCCAGACCCAGCAAGGTGTGATCATCGACGTCGTCGCCGGCGGCTACCTGGACAAGGCGGCGCTCCGCGACGCCGTCCGGCACGGCCTGACGCGATGCGGTTCCGGCTGCGGCGCGGTCAGCCCGACACCACCGCCCCGGCTTGCGCACTGCGGGGGCCGGGACGTTGAGGGTCTTGGCGAGGTGGGGCACGAGCCGGAACCGGGCGGTGTGGTACTGGACAGGCATCCGGCCCTTGCTGGTCCGGCACGGCGACCCGGCCGGGGCAGCGCAGGAGGACATAGGGCAGTCGTGCGCTTCCACGCGCAGGGAGTCGTCGTCGCTCACCCCGGGATCGTTTCATGGAGGTGTTTCAAGGGATGAGTCGTTTGCAACAACCCATGAAACGAACTTGGCCCTGGGCGGCCCGCGCCGGACAGCCTGTTTCATAGGCGGTCACCTATGAAACAAGGGTCGACAGAGTGAAAGGCTGGCTCTCTGTTGACGGTCATTGGAATCTGCCCCACTGGCGGCCATCAGGGACAGCCCGGAGACGGCCAAGACGATCACGCAGCGTGACTGCGCACAGGGGGCACGGGGCGCTCGTTGATCTGCCGATATGCGCGGGTCGCGACCGGGCTTTGCCTCCGTCAGCGGCCACGCAGACGGGACGATCTGTTCGCGTGCTGCAAGCCCGCCGTACCACGCAATGGCTGTTCGCCGCCGGGTCGTAGACAGCGGCTGGCCTTCGGGGCACGTGGTGGGAGCAGGAGGTGGCCCCGGCGGTCGCAGGGACAGATAGGGGAGCGGCCGCCGGTCACCCGGCTCATTGCATTGACAGATATCAATTTAATTGATATACGTAGATACATGAGCACCGATCTGGAACCTGTGCCCAGCTCCGCCGCCCCGGTGATCGTGGTCGGCGGCGGACAGTCCGGCCTGGCGGCCGCCCGCGCCCTGCGCGAGCTGCGCATGCCGGCGGTGATCCTCGAGGCCAGCGACCGCCCCGCCGGATCGTGGCCGCGCTACTACGACAGCCTGCGCCTGTTCTCGCCGGCGGGGTACAGCTCGATGCCGGGGATGCCGTTCCCCGGCGCGCCGGATCGCTACCCGGGCCGCGACGAGGTAGCCGGCTACCTCGAGCGCTACGCCGCCCGGCTCGGCGTCGAGATCCGGACCCGCACCCGCGTGCAGACGGTCCGCCAGGACGGCAGGGAGTTCATCGTCGTCCCCGACCGCGGGCGGACGCTGCGCGCGTCCGGCATCGTCGCCGCGAGCGGATCGTTCTCCAGCCCCTACCGCCCGAGCTTCCCGGGCGAGGAGGGCTTCACCGGCGGGCTTTCCCATGTCGCCGACTACCGCAACCCGGCGCCGTACGCCGGCCAGCGGGTGATCGTGGTCGGGGCGGGCGACTCGGCCGCCCAGGTCGCCAACGAGCTCGCGCCGGTCGCGGCGGTCACGCTGGCCACCCGCCATCCCGTGCGGTTCATCCCGCAGCGGCTGGGCGGCCAGGACGTCCACTACTGGCTGCGCGAGAGCGGCTTTGACACCCTGCCCGCCGAATGGCTGAGCAAGATCACCGGCGGCAGCGTGGTCACCGACAGCGTCGGGTTTCAGCAGACCCTGGCTGCTGGCCTTGTTGACCGGCGCCCGATGTTCACCGCCCTCGACGGAAACCAGGTGGTCTGGAGCGATGGCCGGCGCGAGCCGGTCGACGCGATCATTCTCGCCACCGGGTACCGGCCCAGCCTGGACTACCTGCGCGAGCTCGGCGCCCTCGACGCAGACGCGGCCCCGATTCACGTCCGCGGCATCTCCTCCACGCACGTCGGCCTGGTCTACCTCGGCCTGGAATACCAGCGCTCGTTTGCCTCCAACACCCTCAGGGGCGTCAGCGCCGACGCCCGGGCGGTGATAGCGCCGCTGGTCGCCTGGATCCGCGACGCGCCCGCCAAGGTCGGGCTCGGGGCCCGGGATTACGTTGATACATATCAATCAGAGTGGCAGGTACACAGATATGGCCGTGGAACTAGAGCTGACTCCGAAGATCAAGCGCCCCGCCGGCGAACCGCGGTGCGAGCCGACCGTCTACCCCGGGGTGCAGCGCGAGCAGGCGGTCCGCCTGGCCGCGGTCGCCAAGGCCCTCGGCGACCCTGTCCGGCTGCAGCTCATTGACGTGCTGCGCCAGCACGCCGGGAAGGTGTGCGTCTGCGACCTGGTCCCGCTCTTCGACCTCTCCCAGCCCACAATCTCCCATCACCTCAAGGTGCTGCGCCAGGCCGCCCTGGTCGGCTCGGAGCGCCAGGGGCTCTGGGCCTACTACTACGTCATCCCCGACGCGCTGACCGAACTTTCCGCATGGCTGAGCTGAGCACCGGGTATCTGCGGAACCGTTCGCGGGCGCTACGCCAAAGCGGCCACGGCATTCGCCGTCGGCCGGCCCGCGGGTCGGTTTACAGTTGGTCAAGATCGGGGTCCTGGCCAGGTGACTGGAGCCAGGCACGCCACGGCCCTGGCATCGACGCACCCCACCCCTGCACATGCATGATCGCGAGGCGGCAGCCCCCTTCGAACCGTCATGCCCCGCCACGCTCTACCAGGTCAAAGCCCAATGGTGGCTGCCGTGCCGAGCCCGCCAACGGTGAATCAGCTTTGGGGCTTCAGCTTGCGCCAGCCGCCGGCGCGGTCGTTGGCGATGATCTGCCGGAACATGGCGGTGAGGGCGGGCGCGTTGATGGTTTCGCCCTGGCGGATGGCCACGGTGCGGGCGGCCTTGTTGCCGTGCCCGCCGGTGATGATCCCCTCGGGGTCGGGGACGATGGCGCCGTCGTAGAGAAAGACGTTGACGTGGTCTTTGGCCGCGAGCAGGGCGCAGATGTTGCCGGCCAGCACGAAGTACGGGCGGTTGGTGCGCTTGATGGTTTCGGTGACCTCGCGGTCGGCGGCGTGCGCCAGGTCGCGGACTTCGCGGCAGATGGCCTGCTGCCACCCCGGCAGGGCTTCGATGTAGGCGTCAACGCGCGGGTCGGTAGCGTATGGCATGCCTTATCCCGTCTCCCTAACCGTGTAGTAGCTGAGGAACATGTCGACGCCGCTGGTGAGCAGGTCCTCGGTTGCGCGCTGATCGAGGCTTATCCCGAACATGGAGCGGATGATGTGCGGGTAGACGGTCAGCGCGTAGAACTGGATGACGGCCAGGTCGGGGTCGGGGACGTCCAGGTCCCCGCGCCTGGACAGGTCCCGCAGGGCGCTGGCGATAACGGGGGCGAAGCGCTGCGGGCTGCGCTCGAGCCATTTGCGGGCTAGATCGGGGAAGCGGCGCGACGTGCCGATGACCAGCAGGCGCAGGTCGGTCACCTCCGGCCGGGTGATGCCTGCTACCCAGCCGCGCGCCACGGCGGTGAGCGTCTCACACAGGTCACCATCGTCCGCCAGGCCGGACAGGGCCTGGCCGGGCGCGTCGCCGAGAGCCTGCTCGAACGCCTCGCTGATGACCTCGGTGAACAGCTGCTCCTTGCTGCCGAAGTGGTTGTAAATGGTCACCTTCGACACGCCCGCGGCCTCGGCGATCAGGTCCATCCCCGCGTCGTAGCCGTGCTTGAGGAAGATCTCGCGGGCGGCGGCGACGATTGCCCGGCGCTTGCGCTCGGCACGCTGCCCGGTGGGCCGCCGGCCCGGCAGCGCCTGGGTGGCCTGCGTCATGGGATCGAGTATAAGCCACCTGAACTGAACAGTTGATTTCAATTAATCTGTGCTGTACTGTTCAGTTCAATAACTGGGTGGCCTCGATCGCCGTTGCGACCGCGACGCGAGCCGGCGCGGCGGTCACCTAATCCAGGCCGCACCGCGGCCGTGGCCGGCCAGGCGAACAGGGAGCACGGAATGAGTGAGACCGGTAGTCATATCACCAAGGTGGAGACGGTGGGCCTGCCCGTCACCGACCAGGACCGGGCGCTGGAGTTCTACCTGGGCAAGCTCGGCTTCGAAAAACGCCGCGACGTCCCCTTCGGCCCCGGCGGCCGCTGGATCGAGGTGGCGCCGCCGGGAGCGGTCACGACGATTGCGCTGGTTCCCGCCGGGATGCCTGTCGGCGTCCGCCTTACGACCGGGGACGCCGAGGGTGACCATGCCAGCCTGCGCGCCCAGGGGGTCGACGCCGATCCCGAGATCATGCGGATGGGAGGGGCCGCGCCGCCGATGTTCTCCTTCCGTGACCCGGACGGCAACAGCCTGCTGATCATCCAGGGCACCTGACCCCGCAACCAGGCCCGCCGGCCTCTGCCCGGGTCGTGACCTTGCAAAGGAGCCTTCCCATGCCTGAACCACGCGCCCTGATAACCGGCCTGGCGTTCGGCGAGTCGCCGCGCTGGCACGGCGGGCGCCTGTGGTTCTCCGATTTCGGCGCCCGCGAAATCGTCGCGGTCGATCCCGGGGGCAGCAGCGAGGTCGTCGCCCGCGTCCCCGGCATGCCCATGGGCCTGGGCTTCCTGCCCGACGGGCGCCTGCTGGCCGTCTCGGCCCGCGACGGGCTGCTGCTGGTCGCCGAGCCCGGCGGGCCGCTGGCAGCCTATGCCGACCTGACCGGCCTGGCCGGCCATCCCTGGAGCGACATGGTCGTGGACGGCCGCGGAAACGCCTACATCGGCAACATCGGCTTCGACTTCCCTGCCGGCGAGTTCGCCCCCGGAATCCTCGCCCTGGTCACCCCCGGCTCCCCGGCCCGCCAGGCAGCAGACGGGATCTCCTTCGCCAACGGCATGGCCATCACCCCCAGCAACCAGACGCTGATCCTCGCCGAGACCTACGCCAGCAGGCTCACCGCCTTCGACATCGCCGCCGACGGCAGCCTGGCCCGCCGGCGGGTGTGGGCCGACCTGCCGGGCGGCTTTCCCGACGGCATCTGCCTCGACGCCGAGGGCGCCGTCTGGTACGCCGACGTCCCGGGCAAGCGCTGCGTCCGCGTGCGCGAAGGCGGCACAGTCCTGCAGACGATCGAACTGGACCGCGGCTGCTTCGCCTGCGCCCTCGGAGGCCCAGACAAGCGGACCTTGTACCTCATGGCAGCGGAGTACCCAGGTACCGCCGGCCCTGCCGGGCCGCGAACCGGCCAGGTACTAACCCTCCAGGCGCCAGCACCCGGCGCCGGCTGGCCATAACCAGCCAGGCGCGCGAGAACTCCCACGCAACCGGCGGAAGCCTCGATGCCATACCCGCAACCGGAGGCACGCGGCCTGGCCGACCGCACAGCGGCAGATCCCGCGCTGCCTGCCCATCAACCCGGCCCGCCGAGGAAGACCACTCGCTTGCTGCGCAAGCACAACTGCCGCCCCACCGCAAGCCCGTGCCCATCGCCAACGCGGTCGCGTGAGGGCATGTACCGGACTCGCAGACCCGGACAATCTGTGCGCGCTTCGCCCGGCCGGCTGAAAAGCTGTCCGGCGCGCCGAGTCAGCGTTCGGCAGCAGACTCCCAGCGGGCCGTACGGACAACCCGCTCACTCTCTGTGATAACCACCATTGCCATCTTGGTGGCCGCTAGCGGGCAGATGCTGATGGCCGCCAACACTCTTCGAGATCCGGACGGCCAGCGGCGGTAACCCAGCGATCTTCAGCTCGCTATCGCCACTGGCCCTTCCGTTGTTGCTCAAGCCCCGACCCCGACGAACTTATGGCCAGACCACTTAGCGGCCGACTCCGTGGGGTCTATTGGGCTGGGTGGGGCGGGATGTAGGCGACAAGCGGCCCTTCCCATGCTGTGCTGCTGACGAAGTTACCTCCCTGGGGCAATGCGGCCCAAAAATTCTTGAACGCTTCGCCCGCGAAGTGAGCTTTCAGGTGTTCTTCGCTCTCCCACAGTTCGGTCAGAATGAACCGGTTCTGGCGGTCGAGGTCGGTGGTGAAGCGGTAGAGAATGCAGCCATTCTCCCGGTGTGTCGCGGCCGTCGTCTGGCGTGCAAGCTTGGCGACGTTGTCCTGTTCACCGGGTGGCGTGTCAAAGATGAGCTCTATGAGGATCATGTGCAGTGCTCCTTTCTTCGCCGGTTGCCCGGGCGGCTGTTGGTCTTGCGGGGGGTACCCGTTGTGGCCTTCGGACGGGCGGACTCACCGGCCGGGCCACGCGTATCCGACCGCGGTGGCTGCTGCTCAGGGCAGGCCCGGGCTCCACTTAGCGGCCGGTGAAGAACTCGGTCAGCGCTGGTGCGAGGTGTTCGGCGGGTACCCCGTGCCAGGTGCCGGGCAGGAAGAGCGCGGAGGCGTTCGGAAGGGCGTGGGCGACTCCTCGTACCCAGTTGCGCAACCGGTCGTCGCTGCCTTCGCTGGCCACCGTGAGCGTGGGGGTGCTGATGGCGGCCAGCCGGTCCGGTGGCAGTGAGCCGGGGATGAGGCTGTCGTAGATGAGCGTGTGCGCGGTGGCCTCCAGCGCGGGCCACAGGGGGCTCTGGCGCATCCCGGCGATCATCTCGCCCGGCACGCCGATGCCCCGCATCCAGTGCTCGTAGGCCTCCCCGCGCCGGCCGGTGACGATGAGTCTGGCGACCTCACCGCTGATGCCTGACGCCGCGGGCGGCGGCGTGGCTTCGACCTGCAGCGGCGGTTCGAGCAGGGAAAGCTTGCGGACACCGATGCCGCGCTCGGCGGCGAGCAGCGCCAGGATCGCCCCGGAGGAGAACCCGTGCACGAACGCGGACCCGCCGGCGAGGGCGATAAGCGCGTGCAGATCCTCGATTTCCCGGTCGACGGCGTAGGGCAGCGTGTCGGTGCTGGCTCCCTTGCCGCGGCGGTCATAGGTGAAGGCGGTGAAGTCCGGCGCGAGCGCCTGGGCCAATTCCGGCATGGGGCTGAACCCGCGGAAGTTCCCCGCGGCATCCACCAGGATGACCGCCGGGCCCGTGCCCACCCGCTCGAACGCGATCGAGGTGCCGTCGCTGGACATGACTCTGCCGATTTCCGTGCTGTTCATCTAACCGGTCCTCCTGTGTTCTGGGTTCTGCGCCGGCATGCCCGGGGCATGGGCCAGCCGGTGGCCCGTGGCGGAGACCAGGGCCGGTGCCATGAGGGTCCGCGCCGCCGTGGACGCCGTCGCGGTGGTTGCCTGGCTGTTGAGCTCGGCGGGCGCCGCCGGGCGGGATGGGATGGCTTCGTTCTCGGGCTGTGCAGCCGTCGCGCCTAGTGTGCTGTCGCGCTGCCTGCGTGGGGCCGTCTGCCGTGAGAATCAGGCCTGGGGAGACTCTCGGCGGGTGACCGTCTGGGTTGCGTGCGGGCGGTCTGCTCCGGGCGGCTCGCTCCGGGGCCTGGTGCGGGAGTCAGGCAGCGGCGGCGCAAGATCACGACCGTCACAGCGGCCAGGCCAGCGGCGAAGGCGAACAGGTATCCGGCGGGCGCACCGGATGCGTCGATCAGATGGCCGGCCAGGGGCGCGCCCAGTGCGGTCCCGGTCGCCGCGGCGGTGGTCAGCCACGACATCGCCTCGGTCCGCTGCCCGGGCGGGACGGCCATGTCAGCGACCCGGTAGGAGCTGGCCAGGGTCGCCGAGATGCCCAGCCCAGCGGCGGCGATGGCCACGGCCATCGGCCAGATGCCAGGTATGAAGGCCAGCGGCGCCGCGCCGGCCACGGTGGCGATCAGGGCCACGGTCAGCCGGGAGGCGTGGGAGGACTTCCAGCGCCTGGCCCCGTACCACACCCCGGCGATCGCACTGCCCAGCCCGTAGAGCCCCAACAGCGGCCCGGCGGCTGCCTTGTCACCGTGGTGTTGGGCGAAGGCGATGGTCGCCAGGTCTACCGCGACGAACATCGCCCCCATGCAGACGGTCATCGTGATCAGGACCCGCAGCCCGGCGCTGCGCAGCGCCGGCCCGTAGCTGCGGGTGATCGGCGCGGCCGGCGGCTCGCTGCGCCGCTGCCGGGTCAGGCCCGCCACGCCGATCACGCTGAGCGCGGCGGTCACCAGCACCCCCGCGACCGGTGAAAGGGCCGCGGCGAGCGCCACGACCAGCACCGGCCCGGTGATGAAGATCAGCTCGTCAGCGATGCCCTCCAGCGAGAACGCCGTATCCAGCAGCACCGTGCCGGCCAGCAGGCGGCTCCACCGGGAGCGCACCATCGGGCCGAGGGAGGGCATCGTGGCACGGCTGAGCCCGGCGGTCACCGCCAGCGCCCACACCGGCGCCCGTCCCACCGCGCACAGGGCCAGTGCCGCGGTGGCGACGGTGAACATCGCCGCCTGCGGGCGCAGCACCCGGGCCTGCCCGTACCGGTCGGCCAGCCGCGCGAGCTGGGGAGTCACCGCCGCATACGCCAGCGCCGCGGCGGCCGAGACCGCCCCGGCGATGCCGTAGCTTCCGGTGACCGCGCTGAGCAGGATCACCAGGCCCAGGCTGAGCATCGCGTTCGGCATCCGGCCCACCACGCCCGGGACCGCGAACGCCAGCGCGCCCGGGGTGCGCAGCGCATTCCGGTAACGGACAAGACCCGAACTGAGGGCCGCTCCCGGCTGTTCTTCGGTGATGGCTGTCATAAGCCTGACGTTAGGTACCGACCGGACTTGCGGTAAGGTCCGGTTGCGTGGTTGTGGAGTGGTCCGGTTTGGCGTCTGAGGTGCTCCTCACCCTCGACCGCAGCCGCAGCGTCCCGCTGCGTGCCCAGCTGGAGGACCAGTTCCGGCAGGCGATCCGGTCCGGGCGCCTGCGCGCCGGGGAGAGGGTGCCATCGTCGCGGGCACTGGCCAAGGCGCTGGGCCTGTCCCGTGGCCTGGTGCAGGAGTGTTACGCCCAGCTGCTGGCCGAGGGCTACCTGGTTACCCGCAGCGGCTCCGCCACCCGGGTCGCGGCCAGGGCGGCTGCGGCTGCTCGTGAGGCCGCAACGCCGGCCCGCCCGGCTTCGCCGGCCCCGCCCGCCCGGCTTACTGCCGATTTCGCCTCCGGCGTGCCAGACCTGGCCTCAGCACCGCGAGAAGACTGGATGTGGGCGATCCACGAGGCCTGCCGGACCGCCCCGAACACCGAGTTCGGCTACAGCGACCCCGCCGGAAACCCGCGCCTGAGGCAAGTCCTCGCCGCTTACCTGCGGCGTGTGCGCGCCGCCGGCACCAACCCCAGTCAGGTCATCATCTGCTCCGGGATGGCCCAGGGCCTGGGCCTGGTCCTGCGTGCCCTGGCCAGCCGGGGCCTGACCAAGGTGGCCTTCGAAGACCCGGGATCGGTGGGCAGCATCACCGCCGCCGCGGCCTGGGCCGGGCTCGCCGCCATCCCGGTCCCCGTCGACGGCCACGGCGTGGACGTGGCCGCCCTAGACGCCTCCGGCGCCGACGCGGTGGTGCTCACCCCGGCCCACCAGTGGCCCACCGGCGTGGTTCTCGCCCCTGAACGGCGGCTCGCACTGCTCGACTGGGCCGCCAGGCACCAAGCGGTCATCATCGAAGACGATTACGATGCCGAGTTCCGCTACGACCGGGAACCAGTCGGCGCCCTGCAAGGACTCGCCCCCGGCCACGTGATCGCCCTGGGCACCGTCAGCAAGTCCCTCGCGCCAGCCCTGCGGCTGGGCTGGATCGCGAGCTCGCCCCACCTCACCGAAACACTCACCCGTGCCAAGCAGGTCACCGACCGCGGATCACCCGGCCTGGACCAGCTCGCCCTGGCCCTGCTGATCGAAAGCGGCCGCTACGACCGGCACCTGCGGCGGATGCGCACCGAGTACGCCGCCCGCCGCGAGGTGCTCGTCCAGGCGCTCGCCCAGCACGCCCCTGGCGTACCCCTCACCGGCCTGGCCGCGGGCTTTCACGCCGTGGCCCATCTGTCCGCCGAAATATCCGAACGCGACGTGATCCAGGCAGCACGATCACGAACGGTAGCACCTATCGCGCAGACCATGCTCCCGGCCCGCCGCAACTGGTGCTCGGCTTCGGCAACACCAGCCAGCCGGCGGCGAAATCCACCGTGGCCAGGTCGATCGCGGCGAGCATCGCGCCGAAGAACAGGAACACCGGCGCCAGCGTGACCAGGCCCCGGGCGGGCAGCAGGCGGCCGCGCGCCCGGCGGCCCGGGCCCGGCACCGGGCCGGCTGGGTGGGCGGGGTGGAGCGGCGGCTCGGTGGCCCGCTGCGCGGCGAACAGCAGCGTGCCTGCCAGGCATGTGGCCGCTGCCACCGCGAGACCTGAGGCCGGGTACACCTCGGTCGCCAGCAGGGTGACCAGCACCGGCCCGGCCACGAAGATCACCTCATCAGCCACCGATTCCAGCGAGAACGCGGCGTGCAGCAGCGGCGAGCCGGCCAGCAGCGCGCTCCACCGGGCGCGCACCATCGACCCGAGCTGCGGTGTGGCAGCCCCGGCCAGCCCGCTGGCGGCCAGCAGCACCCAGGCCGGCGCGCGGGCCTGCGCGCCGGCGATGAGCGCTGCCGTCGCGGCCGCGAACACCAGCATCAGCGGCCGCAGCACCGCCCGCTGCCCGGCCCGGTCGGCCAGCCGGGCAACCAATGGTGACACCAGCGCGTACCCGGCCGCCCCCGCCGCGGCCACCGCCCCCGCCAGCCCGTAGCGGCCCGACAGTGAGGAGATCAGCAGCACCGTGCCCAGCCCGAACATGGAAATCTGCAACCGCCCGAGCAACCCCGCCGCCGAGAACCGCAGCGCGCCCGGGCTGGCCAGCGCCCTCAGGTACGGGTTGCTGTTTCGCATAGACCCACCTGTTCCGGCACGCCAGGCACCTGCGGCAGGCTCCGTGGCTGAGCCTGGCTTTCTGGCACCGAGCCATCTGGCCGCGCCGGGCGTGATGACCGGCGCGGGCTAGGCGTGGCCCGCAGTATGCCATCAGTCACGAAGCGGCGGCGCCGGCCTGGCCCGCGCTGGATCGCAAGCACCCGGATGCCGTCCATGCTCACAGCTGAATCTCTGCCACGCTGCCAGGGCATCTATCCGACGATCCTGACCGAGCGGGCTGCCGGCGGCGTGCACCTGCCGGGTTGTGGCCACGGGCCGGGTGGGCGCCGAGAGCGCGCGGCCCAGCTCACCGGCGTGCCGCCACAGGTTGCCGGCGAGCAGGTCGCCTGCCGTCGGCACTGGTGCCCAGGGCCGTGCCGGTGCGCGCTATTGGGCGGGGCGGGGCGGGGCGTAGGCGGTGAGCGGCCCTTCCCATGCTGTGCTGCTGACGAAGTTACCTCCCGGGGGCAGTTCGGCCCAGAAGTTCTTGAATGCTTGGCCTGCGAAGTGAGCTGTCAGGTGTTCCTCGCTTTCCCACAGTTCGGTCAGAATGAACCGGCTCGGGTGGTCGAGGTCGGTGGTGAAGCGGTAGAGAATGCAGCCGTTCTCCCGGTGCGTCGCGGCCGTCGTCCGGCGTGCAAGCTCGGCAACGTTGTCATGTGCATCGGGCGGCGCGTCAAAGATGAGCTCTATGAGGATCATGAGCAGCGGTCCTTTCTTGCTGGTTGCCCGGTGGCTGTTCGTCCTGTCGCGCACTCCGGTGTGACCTTCGGATGGCGGACTCACCGGCCGGGCCGCGGGTATCTGGTTGCGGGTGTTGCTGCCGGCCGGCGCGGGACGCAGCGCGCCGGGACAGCGGCGGGCTGGGGTGGCTTACCGGCCGGTGAAGAACTCTGCCAGCGCCGGTGCGAGGTGTTCGGCGGATACCCCGTGCCAGGTGCCTGGCAGGAAGCGCGCGGACGCATCCGGAAGTGCCTCGGCTACTCTCTGGGCCCAGTTGCGCAACTGGCCGGGGCTGCCCTTGCTGCCGGCCACGAGGGCGGGGGTGGTGATGGCGGCGAGCCGGTCTGGTGGCATGGTGCCGGGGATGAGGCTGTCGTAGACGAGGGTGTGCGCGGTGGCCTCCAGGGCGGGCCACAGGGGGCTCTCGCGCATCTGGGCGAGCATCTCGGCCGGCACCCCGATGCCCTTCAGCCAGTGCTCGTAGGCTTCCCCGCGGCGGCCGGTGATGATGAGCCTGGCGACCTCGCCGCTGATGCCTGAGGGGGGCGGCGGGGAGTCGGTGACCCCCAGCGGCGGTTCGAGCAGGGAAACCTTCGCGATGCCGGTGCCGCGCTCGGCGGCGAGCAGCGCGAGTGTCGCTCCCGTGGAGAAGCCATGCACGAACGCGGACCCGCCGGCGAGGTCAATGAGCGCTTGCAGGTCCTCGAGCTCCCGGTCGACGGCATAGGGCAGGGTGTCGGTGCTGGCTCCCTTGCCGCGGCGGTCATAGGTGAACGCGGTGAAGTGTTCCGAGAGCGCTTCGGCCAGCTGCGGCATGGGACTGAAGCCTCGGAAGTTACCCGCGGCGTCCACCAGGATCACCGCGGGACCGGTGCCCACGCGCTCGTATGCGATGGATGTGCCGTCACTGGAAGTGACTCTGCCTATTTCCGTGCCGTTCATCGATGTGGCCTTCCTGTGTTCTCGTCTTGTGCCCGCTCGCCCAGGCATGGGCCAGCTGGCGGCCTGTGGAGGTCAGGCCGGCTCGGTGCGCGGTTGAGCCGGAACTGAGGCTGGCGCCGTCGTTTGCCCGGGTGCGCTGCTCCTGGGCGGGGCGGGGGCCAGGTCGCGGCGGCGCAGGACCGCGATCGCTACGGCGGTCAGGCCAGCGGCGAAGGCGAACAGGTATCCGGCGGGCGCGCCGTGAAGGTCGATCAGATGGCCGGCCAGCGGCGCGCCCAGGGCGGTCCCGGTTGCTGCCGCGGTGGTCAGCCACGACATTGCTTCGGTCCGCTGCCCGGCAGGGACGGCCATCCCGGCGACCCGGTAGGAGCTGGCCAGGGTCGCCGAGATGCCCAGCCCGGCGGCGGTGATGGCGGCGGCCATCGGCCAGATGCCCGGCATGACGGCCAGCGGCGCGGCGCCCAGCACGGTCGCGGCGAGGCCCACGGTCAGCCGGGTGGCCTGGGAGGCCCGCCAGCGCCTGGTCCCGTACCACACCCCGGCGATCGCGCTGCCCAGCCCGTACAGCCCGATCAGCGGCCCGGCGGCTGCCGGGTCCCCGTGCTGGCGGGCGAAGGCGACGGTCGCCAGGTCAACCGCGACGAACAGCGCGCCCAGGCAGGTGTGCGTTCCGATGAGCACGCGCACGCCACGGTTGCGCAGCACGCCTGCGCCGACGCGCAGGGCAGGCGCTGGAGGAGGCTCACTGCGCCGCTGCCCGGCCAGGCCGGCCACGCCGGCGACGCTGAGCGCGGCGGTGACCAGCACGCCCGCGACCGGCGTGACGCCGACGGCCAGCGCCACGACCAGCACCGGCCCGGTGATGAAGATCAGCTCATCAGCGATACCCTCCAGCGAGAACGCCGCATCCAGCAGGGCCGAGCCGCCCAGCAGCCGGCTCCAGCGGGAACGCACCATCGGGCCGAGGGAGGGCATGGTGGCGCGGCTGAAGCCGCCGGTCACGAACAACGCCCACACCGGTGCCCGGCTGGCCGCACAGGCCGCCAGCGCGGCGGTGGCGCCGGCGAAGACGATCACCTGCGGGCGCAGCACCCGGGCCTGCCCGTAGCGGTCGGCCAACCGGGCCGCCCGCGGGGTCACCGCCGCATACAGCACCGCCCCGGTGGCCGACACCGCGCCGGCGATGGCATAGCTACCGGTGACCGCGGTGACCAGCATCACCAGCGCCAGGCTGAGCATCGCCATCGGCATCCGGCCGACCACGCCGGGGATGGCAAAGGCCAGCGCGCCCGGGGTGCGCAGCGTATCCCGGTACCGGGCGATCCCCGAACCGGCCGTCCGTACCTGCATTTCATGCGTGATGGCTGTCATACGCTCGACGGTAGGCACCGACTGGACTTGCGGTAAGGTCCGGTTGCGTGGCTGAGGAATGGTCCGGTTTGGCGTCCGAGGTTCTCCTCACCCTCGACCGCAGCCGCAGCGTCCCGCTGCGGGCTCAGCTCGAGGACCAGTTCCGGCAGGCGATCCGGTCCGGCCGGCTCGGTGCCGGGGACCGGGTACCGTCGTCGCGGGCCCTGGCCAAAGCACTGGGCCTGTCCCGCGGCCTGGTGCAGGAGTGCTACGCCCAGCTGCTCGCGGAAGGCTATCTGGTCACCCGCGGCGGCTCGGCGACCCGGGTCGCCACCGCGGCCACCCGGGCCGCGCCGGCCCGCCACCCGCCCCAGCCGGCGCCGCCGCGGCTCGCCGCCGACTTCGCCTCCGGCGTCCCCGATCTGGCGTCAGCTCCGCGGCAGGATTGGGCGTGGGCGGTCCGCGAAGCCTGCCGGGCCGCGCCTAACAGTGAACTCGGCTACCCCGATGCCGCCGGGCACCCGCAGCTGCGCGAGGTTCTTGCCGCCTACCTGCGGCGTGTCCGCTCCGCCGACACCTCAGCTAGCCAGGTGATCATCTGTTCCGGGATGGCCCAGGGCCTTGGGCTGGTGCTGCGCGCCCTGGCTGGCCACGGGCTGACCCGGGTCGGCTTCGAGGACCCCGGCTCGGTGGCCAGCATCACCGCCGCCGCGGCCTGGGCCGGGCTCCAGGCCGTCCCGGTGCCCGTCGACGACCGCGGCGTGGATGTGGCGGCCCTGGACGCGTCCGGTGCCGGCGCGGTCGTGCTCACCCCGGCCCACCAGTGGCCGACCGGCGTGGTCCTCGCCCCCGAACGGCGGCTCGCGCTGATCGACTGGGCCGCCAGCAGGGAGGCGGTCATCATCGAGGACGACTACGACGCCGAGTTCCGCTACGACCGCGACCCGGTCGGCGCCCTGCAGGGACTCGCCCCCGACCGGGTGGTCTCCCTGGGCACCGTCAGCAAGTCCCTGGCTCCGGCGCTGCGGCTGGGCTGGATCGCCAGCCCGTCCCGCCTCACCGAAACCCTCACCCGCGCCAAACAGGTCACCGACCGCGGCTCACCAGGCCTGGACCAGCTCGCGCTCGCCCTGCTGATCGAAACCGGCCGCTACGACCGGCACCTGCGGCGAATGCGCGCCGAATACGCCGCCCGCCGCGACGTGCTCGTCCAGGCGCTGGCCGTGCACGCCCCCAGGGTGCGGCTCAGCGGCCTGGCGGCTGGCTTCCACGCCGTCGCCCACCTCCCCACCGGAACAGCCGAACACGATGTCATCCAGCAAGCCCGATCACGCGCGGTCCGGCTGTATGGGATGAGCACCTACCGCGCCGACCACTCCCCCCACCCGCCACAACTCGTGCTCGGCTTCGGCAACACCACCCAGCGCGCCATCCAGACGGGCATCGCCCTCATCAGCGACCTCCTGGACAACCGCCTGTGAATCCCCACCCTCGCCGACCCGCAACAAAGCCCCGATCACCGTGATCTGGGTGCCCTAGTAGGGATCCTCGGTCCCGGAGACTTTGACACTTGTCCTGAGTTTGGGGCGGCGTAGAGTCGAGGACGCCCGCTCCACAAACTCTGCAGGCAGTGTCCTGACCAGCCACTTTGGAGTGGCACAGCCGGTCGCATGGCGGGCCGGACTTTGGCACAGCGGGCGGCGGCGGTCGGCCGATCATGACCGCAGGTCCTTGCGTGAGCGCGCTCAGATGCAGGCCAGGTCGGGGGAAAGTCCAGGTCAGCGGCAACCTCGGCGGTCTGAGGCAGAGCCTCTCTGGCTGATGCCGGTGAAAACATGGAGGCTGCGCGCAGCGGCAGCTACGCGCGCGGGCTCCATCACACGTCGTGATCGAGGAGCACCTGGCCGTCCCGTTCCGGACTATCGTCCTGGGCGTTGAGGTGACTGTCACCAAGATCGACCTGCTCTCGGGCAGCGGGATTGTCGCGATCTGCTCTCGCGGGAAACATCGGCAAGCCATCGGCATCCTGGATCTGCCGCTGCCTATCCCGCCCCCTGGCGGCACCGAATGGATTGACGCCTACCGGCACTGGGCCACCTGACGATAGCGAATATGAGCGAGTACCAGTACGACGAGTTCCTAACCATCGACCAGCCGTTGGGCGAACGGCAAGGCTGACCGCTGTAAGAAGGACCAGCGTGGCGAGGCGCGCTCGGGGAGGTGGCCCCGAGATAGCGGCGGAACCGCTACATTGCGCGGGTGTCCTCCAAGAAGCGGAGTTCCCGCACGCGCAAGGCTCACCGCCAGGGACTCAGCGGCAACCCACAGCGCCGCGCCCAGCAGTTGGATCAGCGGGCACGCCGGGACCTGTCAGTGTCCGGGCACGCGCAAGCAGAGCCGGGCCGGGCGGCGGCATTCCAGGAACTGGCTTATAGCCTGGCTGGCGGCGCGCTGCCCGAAGCATGGTGGCGGGATTCCCACGAGCGCATTCTCGCCCGAGCCCGCGCCCTCACCTGGCCGGCTCGCCTGGCTGATCTGGAGACGCAAGCCTGCCAGATCGTCGGTGACGAGTTCTACGATCGCCTGCGCTCGCCCGGAACCGGTCTTCACCCAGCCCAGTGGCTGCGCGCACTCGCTGAGGAGACCGGGGGAGCGTTGCGCGCGACACTGACCCGGGGCGCTGATGACTGGCAGAAGCTTTGGGCGCTGCTGTGCGGGCTGGCCCTGATGGCACCCCGGCCGCCTGCCGACGCGGCGGAGGAGCCCGCCCACGAGAGGTTTCCGGAGTTCCCCGATATCAAGGACCCCCTGGAAACCGCGCTGGCCGAGGCAGAGAGGTTCGCCAAGCTCGCGGGGCACCGCGAAGTGCCGCCCGGCCTTGGCCACCTAATCGACGGCTGGCGGCCGGCCGGTGAGCCCCTTACTGCCCGCGACGTGTACGGCAGCCGCCGCCTGGTGATGGCCCCGTTCAGTTACGACGGCGGCGCGACGGATCACTGGTATGCCTGGGACATCGACTTGTGCTGGATCGACGTCGTCGTCGGCGCCGGCGTCTTCGCCTCGGCCGAGGACGCGCTTGGTGAATGGCGCGAGGCCGTCGGCCCCGCAGCTTCCGGGACGGTGCTGTCCTCGTGCCGGCCAGGGCTGACGGCTCAACTGCTGGCCCCATGCCTGAGGACAGGCCCGCTTGCGGACATGCTGGAGGGGAATGAGCCCCGCGATCTTATCCGCGAGTACTACCGGCTCCGGCGCCGTACCCGCGACCTCACCGGATCAGCGGACGCTGCACCGGGCTCATTCCCGTTCGATGACGGCCATGCGCCTGAGGCGTTCCTGAACTGGTACGCCACTCGGCACGATGAGGTCCCCGTGGCAGTACCCGAGGCCGCAGCCATCATCCATGAAGAGTGGGGACCCCACGAGTATCCAGACGAGCGCTCGTTTTACGCTTGCTCGCCGCACCGTATCGAGATGGCAGCACACCTGATCCGCGAGTCCTACGTCGCTGACCATGCCAATCCGGCGCTTCGACTGCTGCCGGAGTGGACCCAGTGGTGCATCGAGCGAGCCGGACTCGAAGCTGACGCCGCCGCCCGGTCCCGCGAAGCGGCCCGCTCCGCGGCGTCAGCGCTCGTTCACGACGACGACGAGCCGACCGCCGATAACGACACGGCGCCATTCCGCCGCCAGGAATGACCTCTGCCATCAGCGAACTGAGCGAACCAAGAGACGCTACTGTGCGCCCTCAGCCGAGAGGCCCGAGCCACCGTCGGACCCGGCCGAGACACCTTTCCGCTTCCTGGATGCGGCAGGCGGCCCTCGACGACGGCCGGCCCAGGCCCACCAAGAGATCAGCACGCCCTGAACAAGCCGAACTGCGCTGAAGTCTGCCATCTACTCGCTGGCGTCGCGTGAGTACAGACCCAGCATTTGGCGCGCAGGCACCATAAGTGCACCTCGACGAATGTTTACCGTAGGTGGCCGCGGCTGTCATTCGCCTGTGGCTGATGAGGGCTGCAGGCCAACCAAGCGCAAGGTAGGTTCGGCGGGCTCATCGCTGAACTCGCCTGCCGTGCCTGAGCGTTTGACCAGGCGGCCCCACCGCTCATGCCGACCATACTGGCGGGCGATCTCACGCCCGCTGGGTAGCGAGCCGTCACCGGCCCGGTGGGCCAGCGCCCAGTGCCACGCCTGCCGCTGAAGCTCCCGGCCCGCGCCACCATGACCGGCCGGGCCCTGATTGCGCCCACCCGGCCCAGAATGGCGGGTCGGCGAACGCCCTGCGGCCGGATCGCCAGCATTCCGATGTGAAGCCTGGGACGCAGGCTTTCGCGGCTGCTTGCTACCACCGCCTGCTGCACTACGGCGGATCTGGCGCATGAGTAGCTCATAAGCGCCGATGAGCGCGAACGACGGCCAGGCAGCGATCACCCGTCCCGCTACTGTCGGCTGGGCGACAGCCACGTTGGCGGCCAGGCTCGCCGCACTGCCCACCACTAGAAGCGCCCACGGCAGCACTCCGCCACGCTCGCCCGCCCGCGAGTCGGCCAGCAGCGTGGTCGAGGCCGCCACGATCATCCCATCCACCGACAGCGGCGTGAGCGCCGCGACCCAGCCTGGCTGCCCGTACAACTCCACCAGCGTGTGCATGTGCAGGTAAGAGACCGTCCCCGCGATCAGCGCCAGCAGGCCCACGCACCCGGTCGTGGTCCACCGGATCCACCGGCCCGCCGGCCGGGTCATGACCGGCTCCCAACTGCGAATTCACTGGCGAGAACGCATTGGGATTTGGGTGCAATCCCCCTCGGACACGGTAAAACCCCATAGCCGGGTATTTTCAGGCAGGCTTGAACGTCACCCGGGCCCGGTCTTGGCCGTGGCGGGTGCTCTGGGCTCGTGGTTAGCCCTCCTTTCTGCCTTGCGCGCGGCAGGCGTTAGCCAACAGCGACAGGAATGGCGTTCACGCCGTCGGTTCGCAGGGTCTTGGTGGCTGGGTCGTAGATGAGGCTGACGCCGGTTGCCCGGAGCTGCTCAATCTGGTCCGCAGCCTGGGCGGGCGCCGTGACCTGCCGGCTCACCTGCTTCCTGCCGCGCGGCTGGTGACCACTGTCCTGCTGGAGGATGGCCAGGGCGGCGAGGCGAGGCAGGATCGTGTCCTCGCGGATGTACAGGTTTTGGGCCGGGCGGGGTCGGGGCGGGTGGGGCTGGTGTAGCCGTGGCGGCAGCGGTAGGCGGGCTTGCCGTTGGACCAGGCGGATTCCAGCCGCCGCCCGCAGACCCCGCAGCGCAGCAGCCCGGCCAGCAGGTAGCGGCGGGTGGCCGTCCCGGCCGGGCCGCGCGGGGCGCTGGCATCCTGCGCGGCGATGAAATCGGCCTCGCTGACCAGCGCGGGATGAGCCGGGCGGGCGGAGATGACCCACCCGGCGGGCAGGTTCCACCGCTGCACCTGCTTGTGACCCAGCCCGGTGTTGGCCGGGTCAACCAGGTCGCGGTCGGTGCGCTGGCGGTTCCACACCTGCCGCCCCGTATACCGGGGGTTGGCCAGGATCGCCACGACCGTGCTCAGCGTCCACGCTGTCCCGGAGCGGTGCGGGTTGCGCTTGGGGTCCGCCGCCGACGGGCACGGAATCCCCGCGTCATTGAGGGCCCGGGTGATCCGCGCCACCGAATGGCTGGCGAGCCGCTGGGCGAACATCATGTCACGACCGGCGCCGTGTGCGGGTCTGGCTCCAGCCGGTGCGCCCGCCGCCCCCCAGGCGGCGTGGGCCTTGTTCGGGTGCGGCCCGGCATCGGCGAGGCGGTAGCCATACGGCGGGCGGCCGCCGAGGTAGCGGCCTTGCTCGCGGGTCTGGGCGGCCATCGCGGTGCGGACCCGGATCCGGGTGCGGGTGATCTCCCGCTTGGACTGGTATCCCAGCGCCAGCATCGTCTCCTCATGATCCTCATCCGTGAAGTCGACCCGGCCGCCCACCTCCGGCATCCACAGCTGCACGCCGTAATGCTCAAACAACGGTGCCATCGAGGCGTACTGGCCGCCGTAGAAGGCCCGCTCATACTCCCCGATCACAATGGCGTCCCACCCGCGATCGGGATCAGCGAGCGCGGCGGCCAAGACCGCTGCCTGGGGGCGGCGTGCCCACGCCAGCGTGCGGCTCTGCCCGATGTCGAAGAAGGAGGCCACGATCCGCCCGTGCCCGGCCACCAGCGCGCCGGCCTGGGCCCGCTGCCGTGCCAGGGATCTCACCGGGTCCTGATGATCTTCCGTGGACACCCGGCCATAGAAGGCGAACCGCAAACCGCCGCGCTCATGCCCTGCTGCCCGTCCGCGCCCGGTACGCTCCGCCCACGCCGCCAGCGCATCCCCGCGCTTGCCCGCAGGCTCACGTTCCAGGCAACGCCGACTGCTTCCCTCACCGCTCACAGGCCAACACTGCAGGTCCAGACCCGGCACGGCCAGGGCCGAACGTCGCGGCAATAGGGTCCGGCCGCACCGGGCAGACAAACAACACCAGCGGCTATCGCACCGCCCGCACCCCTACCGGCGACCCGCCGCGCCCCGCGCCACGCCGGCAACCATCCCAACCCCCAGCTATCCGCCCGCGCCCAGGCTCACAAGCGATTACATAAAGTCACCACCTTAAGCGGCTCGCAAGCTGCCATCACCCACATCCTCCCTGCCGACTCGGCGCGGCAGGCAGATGAGGCGATCGCGCTGGTGGGCGCATGCAGATCACCCAGCTATGGCCTTGTTGGCTGGGCAGCGCATGATGTCGGCCGTGCTGACGGGCGGCAACGCTGGCACCGGTACCTCTGCGGTTAACCCGATAGGTCGCCTGACGCCCGCCGGCCCTCACCTCGTACACCTCGCCTCGGGTCGGACACCGTCGCGTCGGCGGTCACAACTACACAGCGGTGTGCGGCATGCGCGGCGCTTGGCGATGAGTACGCGCGCCGCGTACCGTCATACCCGGCATGGCGTACGCACCAGTGAACGGCCTGCAGCTGTATTACGAGACGCGCGGATCCGGCCGGCCTCTCGTACTCCTGCACGGTGGCCTGCTGACCATCGACCTCAATTTCGGGCCGCTGCTCGAACCGCTGGCGGCGGGCAGGCAGGTGATCGCGGTGGAGTCGCAGGGCCACGGGCACACCGCCGACACCGGCCGCCCGATGACGATCGAGGCGCTGGCCGGCGACATCATCGCGCTGCTCGACCAGCTGGGGATCGGCCAAGCCGATCTGTTCGGCTTCAGCCTCGGTGGCCTGGTCGCGTGCGCGGTCGCGCTCGGCGCGCCGCAGGCTGATCGTCGCCTCGGCGGACGCCCACCGCCCGCCGGGCCGCCAGAGCGCGCCACTGGGCGAGGACCGCCTGCCGACACCGGCCGACTTCCAGGCGATGCGCGACGCCTACGACGCGGTCGCTCCGGACCCCGCGCACTTTGAGGAGTTCGCGGCCAAGAACTCGGCGATGGTGCACGAGTTCGGCGGGTGGACCGGCGAGCTGCGCTCACTGCAGGCGCCGACCCTGCTGATCTTCGGCGACCGCGACTTCACACCGCTGCCCGACGTGGTGGAGATGTTCGAGCTCCTGCCGAACGCGCAACTGGCAGTGCTCCCCGGGACCACGCACGTCGGCGTGACACGGCGGCCCGGTGAAGTGCTCGCGCTGATCACGCCGTTCCTCGACGCGCACTGACGGGCGAGGCCCCGCGCGTCACAGTGTGACGCGCCGGAATTCACGCCTCAGGGGGTGACGGCAACCAGCGAGCGAAGGAGTTTGTGATGCCGCGAACGACAGTGACCGGAGAGGCGCTTAGCCGCGAGCTAGCGGCCAAGTTCATCGACTTCCTTGAGACGGGAACCGCGCCGGACGGGCTGTTCACCGCCGACGCGTTCTGTGACTTCACCGTGCCCCAGTGGCGCCTTCAGGCGGAGGGAGCCGAAGACATCGTGCG
>WNGH01004567.1_pt1 | contig 25562 bp, 20 predicted proteins | sample 5400631 | NCBI WGS metagenome assembly WNGH01 (sample SAMN13153373, study PRJNA577476) | soil metagenome | isolation source: 115 cm soil or saprolite under Garry oak tree replicate 1 | place: USA:California | collected 2016-06-15
CATCGTGGAACTCAAGCGTTCCGACGTCGATGTCCTGCTCTATGACGCGTCTCGGCGAACTTACTACTTCTCGGCTGAAGTGTCGAAGGCGATCGGCCAGTGCCACCGTTACCTCGATGTGCTGCATGAGGCAGCGGCGAAGGGGTTGCGCGACCACCCCGAAATTGTCGCCTATCACCCTCGCGCGATCATCGTGATTGGTCGTGCGCAGGGATGGTCTGTTGATCAACTTAAGGCGCTGCACGGGCTCAATTCGCGGCTCGCGGGCATAACAGTGATGACCTACGACCAACTGCTCGCGCAAGGAGAACGTTTGGTGCAGCTCCTTGGGGAACAACAAGAAGCGGCAGCGCCGCACAGTGGCGACAGCCCGCCCGAATGGGACTGGGATCCCGAAAAGGAGCTGAAGCCGTCTCTGGGTGAGCTAATTGAAATCGACGAGGATGACCCTCCTTTCTAGAGACCGGGAAAGCCCAGCTTGTGTGGTCGCAGCATCTCGAGCAGCAGCGCGTTGTCGGCCGCCGGCGCCGTCATCGGACCGTGTGGTCGACCGTCAGTTCGATACGGTACATGCGGCAAATTCACAGCGCGATGCCCAGCCACTGCCGCACCTGCCCGTGCAAGTCTTCGGCAAACCGCGCGCTGGGACCCGAGGCGGTGATTCGCCCGAGGCTCATGACGTAGACGACGTCGCTCAGCTCGATGACCTCGCGGATGTTGTGGTCCACCAGCAGGATGCTCGCGCCCTCGTGCCGCAGGCGCCCGACCCAGCGGTAGATCTCGTCAGCCAGCCTGGGGGCCAGGCCCACCGTCGGCTCGTCGATCAGGCAAAGGCGCGGGCGGACGATCAGCGCCTTGGCGAACTCGAGCATCTTCTGCTGGCCGCCGGAGAGATTGCCCGCCGACGTGCGGAGGCGCCCCTGCAGCAGCGGGAACTCGGCCAACACCGCCTCGTAGCGCTGGCGAGCCTCGGGCGTGCGCAAGCGGTCCACCACGATGCCGAGGTTGTCACGCACGGAGAGGTACGGAAAGAGCGATGACTCCTGCGGGATGTACCAGACGCCGCGGTCGATCAGCGTGTGAGGGGGCAAGCCAGTGGCGTCCTCGCCATCGAGCAGGACGCGGCCGCTTCGGCAGCGCACGAAGCCGCAGATGGTCCGCATCAGCGTGGACTTGCCGGCGCCGTTGAGTCCGATCAGCCCGACCACGCTGCCGGGCGGCACGTGGACGCTCACGTCCTGGATGATGTCGATCCCGGGGTCATAGCCGCAGGTCACGCTTTCCACGGCCAGCAGCGGCCGCCCGCCGTTCATGCGCCGTGCCCGCCCAGGTACGCCTCCACCACCGCGCGGTCGGCCATCACTTCTTCCGTCGGACCGTCGGCGATGACGGCGCCGGCGTTCATGCAGACCGTGCGCGGGCAGAGCCGCATGATCGCCGGGATGTCGTGGCTCACGACCATGAAGGCCTGGCCCGCGGCGTGACGCTCGGCGATCACCTCGACCATCACCTGCTTGACGGTGGGATGGATGGCGGCGAACGGCTCGTCGAGCACGACGAGCTTGGGCTCGGGCATGAAGCAGCCGCCGAACTCGACGAGCTTCTGCTGGCCACCCGAGAGCTCTCCGACGTCCTGGTCTGCGTGAGCCGCGATGCCTGCCGTTCTGCCGGCGACCTCGAGGTTCTGCAGCGCGGTCAGGCGACGGAAGACGTGCACCTGCTGGAACATCCGCACCACGCCGGCGCGGAAGATCTGGTTGGGCCGGTGGCCGGCGATGTCCTCACCGAGGAGCCGGACCCGCCCCCGCTCCGGCGGATAGAAGCCCGTGACGAGATTGAGCAGCGTCGTCTTCCCCGATCCGTTCGGCCCGATGAGACCGACCAGCTCGCCGGCAGCGACAGAGAGCGTGACGTCGTCGACGGCCACGATGCCGCCGAAGCTCTTGCGCAACTCGCTGAGTGTCAGCAGGGCGGGCGCGCTCACGCCAGGCGCTCGTCGGACGGCGCCTGCCGTGGCACGAGCCGGGCACCACGACGGAGACGCGCGACGGCGCCCATGAGGCCCTCGCGGAAGAAACGGCCCACGAGGATGACCATCGCGGAGAACACGAGCAGGTGGCGCACGCCGACTTCACGCAGCGCCTCGGCGGCCACCTCCATGAGCAGGGCGCCCACGAGCGGGCCGGTGACGGTGCCCATGCCGCCGATGACCACCATGCTGATGACGAGGCCCGTCTGGAGGATGAGCCCCAGCTCGGGGCTGGCGAGCTGGAGGAAGTGGACGAACAGCGCCCCGGCGATGCCACAGCCGGCGCTGGAGATGGTGAAGGCGAGCGTCTTGTAGCGAACGATGTCCACGCCGCGAGCGACCGCGCCCACCTCGTCGTCGCGGATGGCCAGCAGGAACAGGCCGACGCGGCTGCGCAGCAGCAGCATGAGCAGCACCTGGTACGCCGTGAGCACGCCGAGGAAGAGATAGAGGATCGGCACCTTCGCGCCGCCGAAGATTCCCACCACGCTCAGTCCGAGGTCGCCCCGCGTCCACTCGATGGAGTTGGCGATGACGAGACGCAAGATCTCCGAGAACGCCAGCGTGGTGAGCGCCAGGTACGCGCCGCGCAACCGGAGCGTGATTCGCCCCAGTCCAAATCCCACCGCCGCCGAGACCAGCGCCGCGGCGGGCACACCGATCCACGGGCCGAGCCCCGCGTGGTGATACAGCAGCCCGGTCGTGTAGGCGCCGACCATGGCGAAGGCCGCTGGCGCCATCGAGAAGAGCCCGGTGATGCCAGCCAGCAGGTTCCAGTTCTGGGCGAGCATCGCGAAGTAGAGTCCGGTGATGACGACGCCCAGCCAGTACTCCGACCGTACGGCGAGTGGCACCAGAGCCACCACGCCGAGGACTACGAAGGCCAGGCGGTAGTCGGCCGGCGAAAGCGCGATCTTTCTCATCAGTCCTTACACCTCCCGAGCCCGCTCGCCGAAGAGGCCCTGGGGGCGCAGGAGCAGGACGAGCATGAGGATCACGAAGCCGAAGGTGTCGCGGTACTCGTAGGAGACGTAGATGGCGCCGAAGTTCTCGAGCACGCCGAGAAGCAAGCCGCCCACGATGCTGCCGGGGATCGATCCCAGGCCGCCCAGGACGACGACCACGAACGACTTCACCGCCGGGAATGCGCCGACGTCCGGGTAGGCGTGGAAGAGCGGTGACAGCAGCGCGCCGCTGAGCGCGACGATGCCCCCGGACAGCGCCAGCACGAGCGCGCTCACGCGCGCGTGGTCGATGCCGGCGATGGCGGCGCCAAAGCGGTTCTGCGCGACAGCCTGCACGCGCTTGCCCCACACGGTGGTGCGGATCAGCCACACGATCAACCCGAGCGTGAGCGCGGCCAGGCCGCTCGCCAGCAGCCGGTGCGGGCTCACGAAGAAGCCGAGGAGCTCCACGCGCGAGACACCGACGAGGTCCGGGCCCTTGATGGGATACGGCCCGAGCACCTGGTGGGACAGATTGATGAGGAAGAGCGAGAGGCCGAACGTCACGATGATCGCGTACTCGTCGCGGAGCGCGCCCGCTCCGATCACACCCGTGTAGAGAGGCCGCATCAGCAGCCGCTCCATGAGCAAGGCGACGACGGCGCCCAGCACCATCGCCGTCACGATCGCGGGCACCTGCGGCATCCCGGCCCGGAGCACGAGCAGCGTGTAGGCATACGCGCCGATCATGAAGAACTCGCCGTGGGCGAAGTTGACGATCTTCAAGATGCCGAAGATCAGCGTGAGCCCGAGCGCCATGAGCGCGTAGAACGAGCCCATGAGGAGGCCGGTGAAGACGATCTCGAGGATCAGCACGCGGAGGCCAGGGCGGCCGGCGTGAGCGCCGGCCGCCGGTGGCCGCTCAGGTTACCGCGCCGGGCGCATCAGCTTGTCGACCGAGAGCTCGATCCCTGGACCCTGGATGAGCAGCGTGTCCGGGAGCTGCTGGCCCTTGGCCGTGAGCTGATAGGTGATGTAGGGGATGTTCTTCCACGTCTGGAAGTAGAGGCCCTGCTCCTTCTCGAAGGTGACGGTGCCCTGGCTGCCCTCGAAGCGCGTCTCGCGCAGCGCCTTGATCACGGGGTCGGCCTCCGTCGACTTCGCCCGGGTGATCGCGTCGGCCACCAGGAACAGCGAATCCGCCGCCTGGAAGATGAGGCGGTTCGGCTCGCGCTTGTGCTGCTCCATGTAGAGCGTCCGGACCTCCTTGCCCAGCGGGCTCAGCGTCATCTGCGGGTGGTAGAGGCCGAAGGAGAGCAAGCCGACACCGGCGTCTTTCACGTTGTCCCAGAACTCCGGGTAGTCGGCCACGCCGGCGCCGTCGTAGAGCCAGGTCTGGCGGCTGGGGGCGATGCCGTTCTCGTAGAGCTGGTTCATCAAGAGATAGGACGCAGGCGGGATCATGATCGTCACGACCATGTCGGGTTTTTCGCTCTTCAGCGGCAGCACCGCCGGGGTGAAGTCCTTGGCGGCGCGGTCGAGCACGCGCGACGTGAACTTCACGTCGGGCGCCACGCGGGCCAGCGTCTTCTTCATCGCCTCGGCCTGGCCGGTGCCGTAGTCCGTGTTCTCGGCGAAGGCCACGACGTTCTTCACCTTCATCTTCGCGATGACCTCGCCCATGGCCTCGGCCACGCGCGAGTTGTAGTTCGCGCGGTTGAACACCTGCGGGTAGCCCTTGAGGCGGACGGCATCGGACCAGGCGTTGGTGTTCATGAGCGGGATGTTGTAGCGATGGGCCACCTCGATGTCGGCCAGCGTCACCGAGCTGGCGTGCTCGCCCACGATGGCCACGACCTTGTCGCGGGTGATGAGCTTCTCGACGGCGGCACGGCCCTTCTCCGGGATGCCCTGCGTGTCCTCGTAGAGGATCTCGATCTTGCGTCCGAGCACGCCGCCGCGCTTGTCGAGGATCTGCTGGGCCAGCGTGAGGCCGTCGCGGACCTCCTTGCCCTGGGTCACCGAGCCGGGCGGCGACATCGAGATGGGAGCGCCGATCTTGATCGCATCCTGCGCGCTGGCTGCAAAGGGCCAGGCCACCGCGACGGCGATGAGTGTCAGCAGCAGGCGGCGTCGATTCATACCGTCTCCTCTCGTGTGGATGCGAGCGCGCCGACGTACTCCTGGGTCGTTGTCACCCAGCCGAAGAAGCGCTGGACGTTCTCGACGGTGGCGTCGTGCAACCAGGGCGGACCCGAGGCCAGGCTGCAGTCGGCGACCCACAGGGGGAAATATTCCAGGAAGAATGCGTCGCGCAGCGTGGACTCGACGCACACGTTGCTGGCCACGCCGGTGAAGACCAGGGTGCGCACGTCGCGCTCGCGCAGCAGCGCATCGAGATTCGTCGAGTAGAAGCCGCTGTAGCGCGGCTTGCCGATCACGAGATCCTCCGGTTCGGGCTTGAGCTCATCCACCAGGGCGTAATCCCAGGTGCCCTGGATCATCAGCTTGCCCTCGAGCTCGGGCCGCCGGCGCATCAGGCGAAGCGCGTTGGCCTTGTGCCAGTTGGGAGAGCTCTCGCCGCCCCCGTCGCGCTGATCCGGGGTCCAGCCCATCTGGAGGAAGACGACGGTCATCCCGGCCTGGCGCGAGGCGACGAGCACCTCTCGCGTGCGCGCGATCACCGCCGGCGCCCCCGAGACGTCGACGCCGAAGAGGTCGAGGTAGCCGCCCTTGGAGGCGAAGGCGTTCTGCATGTCGACCACGAGCACGGCGGTGCGCGCAGGCTCGATCGGCACCGGCTCGGGGCGCGCGGGAATCGACAACGTCCGGCTCATACGCAAAACCTCCGCGGTGGATCGGAAGCGGGGCGACAGCGACCCGGGCCGCTATCAGACGGGATCTGCCGACGAAAATCAATAGGGCCCGGCTAGAATCAGGGCCCAGCTCGAATCGCTCCGGGAGGCGCCGCATGCGGATCAAGGTCATCAACCCCAATACCACCGAGAGCATGACGTGGAAGATCGGCGAGGCCGCCCGGGCCGCGGCCGCCATCGGCACAAAGATCGTCGCGTGCAATCCCGCGGGCGGGCCCGTCTCGATAGAAGGTCACTACGACGAGGCGGTGAGCGTGCTGGGGTTGCTCGACGAAGTCCGCAAGGGCGAAGCCGAGGCGATGGACGGCTACGTCGTCGCGTGCTTCGGCGATCCCGGCCTGCTGGCCTGCCGCGAAGTGGCCCGGGGGCCCGTGCTCGGCATCGCCGAGGCCGCGATGCACGCGGCGGCGTTCGTCGCCACGGGGTTCTCGATCGTCACGACGCTGGCGCGCACGCGCGTGATCGCCGCGGAGCTGGTCGAGCGCTACGGCATGACGCGTTTCTGCCGGGCCATCCGCGCCACCGACCTGCCCGTGCTCGATCTCGAGCGCGAGGGCTCCGAGGCGCGCCGCAGCGTGCTCGACGAATGCAAGCGCGCCGTCGCCGAGGACGGGGCCGGCGCGATCGTGCTCGGCTGCGCCGGCATGGCCGACCTGACCGCCGAGGTCCAGAAGGCGATCGGCGTCCCCGTCATCGACGGCGTCGCCGCCGCGGTGAAGTTCGTCGAGGCTCTGGTGGGCATGGGTCTTCAGACGAGCAAGGTCGGCGATCTCGCGTGGCCGTTGCCCAAGGCCTACACGGGTGCGCTGGCGCACATGGCCGTGACCAATCCCCCGCCTTCTCCCATGCCGACGCCGCGCGGTAGATCGACACCTCGTCGAAGTGCTTCGCGGTCAGCATCATCCCGGCCGGCAGCTGGATGATCTCGATGCGGGCCACGCCGGACGAAGGCAGGCGCCTTCAACGGCATCAGCCTCGTCAGGGGTGGGAAGCTTCTCAGCGCCGTCCCGGGCTCACGACCTCGAATCCCAGCGCCTTCGCGCCGGCTGCTTCGGCGGTATCGGTCGTCATGAGGCGCCCCAGTCCCAGCTCCTCCATGGCCGCGAGGTGAAGGCGGTCGAGCGTTCGGCAGTGGACCCTGCGCGCCTCGCGCTCCTGGCGCAGCGCCGTCTGAAACAGCGACCCGGCCAGCGGCCGAAACCGGAAGGGATCGGTGTCGCGAAACACGTTCAGGCGGCCGACGTAAGCGCGGTACCGTCGTTCGCGATACTCTCCCCCGAGCCAGCCCGCCCGGAGCCGCACGGCCGTTTCCAGCTCCGTGAGTGCCGAGACGATGACCTCGGATTCTCCGGCGACCGCCATGCGGACCGCTTCGCTCTCAGGTTCTTCCAGCAAGAGCTTCAGCAAACAGCTCGTGTCGAGGTAGATCACCGATCTTCGCGGCCCTCGCTCACGGCGTGATCGACCCAGCGCGAGACCTTGCCGCCCGCGATTCTTCGCTGCCACCTCGCGTGAGCAGCGGGATCGAACCGCTTTCGCGGTTTCGGGCGGTCATCGATCCGCACGAGCTTGGCGACCGGCTTGGCGTCACGGGTGATCACGATCTCCTTCTCGACCTGCAGGCGCGCCTCCGCTTCGGGCCATCGCTGACGCAGATCGCGAACGCTGATCGTTTTCATCCGTCGCAGCATATCATGTTTCACAGCGGTCGGCGCCGCCGTCGCTACGCGAAGATCTCGGTGGTCGTCTCTGGCGAAAGAGCACGGCCAGGGAGATCTCTCTCGCGCGAGGCGGACGCCGCGTTCGACCTCGTGAGACGCAGCGGGATCGATCTGCGCCCGACCGCGCCACTGTTACCTCGCGCGATGGGGGTCGCGCGGCGCCTCGGGCACCCGGTCTACGACTGCGTCTACCTCGCCCTGGCGGAGCGGGAGCACGCGGCCTTCGTCACCGCCGACCATCGCTTGCTGCGCAGGCTCTCCACGCGGAGGCTCGAGGTTTCGATCGTCGACCTGCGCACGGTATGAGTTCGACTGGCGGGCCACGGCCGATCCTATGCGGACATGTCGGCGGTCGTTGGGCACCTCCCGGCTCGTTCGGCGCCCGCTGGTATCCTCGACGTCGATGAAGGCCGACTGCGTACGGGACGCGCACGGCATCTAGCGTGCGCGTCGCCATCCTGCCCGACGGGGCGCTGCTTCTCGATACCGCGTCCGATTTTGACGACGCGAGCGACGGCCTGGCGCCGGCCGCGCGCGCCCGCGTCGCGCGTGCCGTCGAACGCGGTCCCGGCCACGCGCTCCTCGATCTCGGCACGACAGAGCTCGACGCTCCCCTCGCGCCTCCGCTGGCGTTCCTGCGCGACGTGGGACGCGCGTTCGTGGCGCGGGTCTGCGCGGTGCCGGACCTCGAGGAACGGCGCGAGCGCGTGGAAGTCGACTGTCCGCCGGACGAACGCGCTCGGCTGGCTGACGCCGTACCTCCCATGGACGGCGCCGAGTACGTCGACGCCGACTGGGTGGCGGCGCGCTGGGCCGAGATCAACCGAGCCTTCGCCGACGAGATCCGCGTGCACCGCGGGCCCGTTGCCGCGTGGCTCCACGCGCGCCATCCGTCGTGGCACGTCGTCGGCAAGGTCTGCCTGCATCTGGCCGAGAACCGCAGCGACGAGGAGCACCCCTTCGCGTTCCTTGCTACCTATGCAGTACGCGCCGGTGCGGGAGGGAAGGTGCAGCACCGGCCGCTGGCCCGAGCGCTGGAGGAATCGTCCGCGCGCGGCGACCGACGGGCGCTGCTCCATCTGCTGGTACCCCTGCAGCGCGCCGCCGAGCAGGTGCCGTGGCTGGCCGAGATGGTCGACTCGGGCGCCGTCTACGAAGCGATGGCGTGGACGCCGACCGAGGCTCACCGATTCTTGCAGGCCATCCCGGTGTTCGAGGCGGCGGGAGTCGTCGTGCGCGTGCCCGACTGGTGGCGTGCGCGGCGCCCACCGCGCCCGGAAGTGGCCGTGCGTGTGGGCGAGAAGAAGCCGAACGCCCTCGGGATGGATGCGCTGCTCGACTTCTCGGTCGCCGTCGCGCTGGGCGACGAGCGGCTCACCGATGCCGAGGTGCGACAGCTCATGGCGTCGTCGGGCGGGCTGATGCGCTTGCGGGGGCAGTGGGTCGAGCTCGACCGCGAGCGGCTCCGCGAGGTGCTCGCTCACTGGGAGCGCGTGCGTCGTGAGGCTGAGCAAGGCGGGCTCTCTTTCCTCGAGGGAATGCGACTACTGGCCGGCGTCGCGCGGAACGACCGCGAGGCTGGCGCGCTGGCAGCGGGCGAGGGGTGGTCGCGCGTCGAGGCAGGCGCGTGGCTCGCGCGCACGCTCGAGTCGCTCCGCGGGCCGGCCGGGCTCGTCGCCGCCGACCCGGGCGCCGATCTCCGCGGGACGCTGCGGCCCTACCAGAAGTCGGGTGTGTCGTGGCTGGCGTTTGCATCGTCGTTGCGGCTCGGCGTGTGCCTGGCCGACGACATGGGACTCGGGAAGACGATCCAGGTGCTGGCGCTGCTACTGCTGCGCAAGCGCCGCGCGCGCGGCGACGAGCCGCCGCATCTCCTCATCGCGCCGGCCTCGCTGCTCGCCAACTGGCAGGCCGAGATCGAGCGGTTCGCGCCGGCGCTGACGACGCTGTTGGCACATCCCTCGGGTATGCCTGCGCGTGAGCTGGCCGATTTGGCGAGCGCCGACCTTCGCGGGACCGATCTCGTGATGACGACCTATGGCACGCTGGCGCGCGCGGAGGCGCTGCGCGCGAGAGACTGGTCGCTCGTCGTTCTCGACGAGGCGCAGGCGATCAAGAATCCCGGGGCCCGGCAGACGCAGGCGGTGAAGGCGTTGAAGGCGCACGCGCGCATCGCGCTCACCGGCACGCCTGTCGAGAACCGCCTGGGTGATCTGTGGTCGATCTACGATTTCCTCGATCCGGGCCTGCTCGGCTCGGCGCGGGAGTTCTCGGCCTTCGTCAAGCGATTGGCCAGCAGTCCGGAGGAGAGCTACGCGCCGCTGCGGCGCCTGATCCAGCCGTACATGCTGCGCCGGCTCAAGACTGATCGCTCGATCGTCGCCGACCTGCCGGACAAGACCGAGGTGAAGGCGTTCTGCCTGCTGTCGAATCGGCAGGCCGCGCTCTACCAGAAGACGGTCGACGAGCTGGAGCGCGCCATCGCCGGGCTGGTCCAGGGCATCGAGCGGCGCGGCCTCGTGCTCGCCTACCTGATGCGGTTCAAGCAGATCTGCAACCATCCCGCGCACTGGCTGGGCGAGGGCACGTGGGACGAGGCCGGGAGCGGCAAGCTGGCGCGTCTGCGCGAGATCGTCGAGCCAGTGGCGGGGAAGCACGAGAAGATGCTCGTGTTCACCCAGTTCCGCGAGGCGACCGAGCCGCTGGCCGGGTTTCTCGGCGATCTCTTCGGCCGTCCCGGCGTGGTGCTCCATGGCAGCACGCCGGTCCGTGCCCGTGGTGGCCTCGTCCGTCGCTTCCAGGAGGATCCCTCGGTGCCGTTCTTCGTGCTCTCGGTGAAGGCCGGCGGCAGCGGGCTCAACCTCATGGCCGCCTCGCACGTGGTGCACTTCGACCGGTGGTGGAACCCCGCGGTCGAGGACCAGGCCACCGACCGCGCTTACCGCATCGGCCAGCACCGGAACGTGCTCGTGCACAAGCTCGTCTGCCGCGGCACGGTGGAGGAGCGCATCGACCGGCTCATCGAGGACAAGCAGGCCATGGCGCGCGGCGTGCTCGAGGGCGGCGCCGAGACGTTGCTGACGGAGATGAGCGACAAGGAGCTGATGGCGATGGTGGCTCTCGATCTACGCCGGGCCACGGCCGAAGCGTGAGATAAGAACGCTATGGCCTGGTACGGCTCCGGCGGCTGGGACTATTACCCGCCATACATCTCTGTCGGGCAGAAGAAGGCGCGCGGGATGCTGACGCTCGCCAAGCTGCTGAAGAAGAGCAAGCGCACGGCCGAGCCCGTCGTGCTCGCGCATCGTAAGCGGCAGCTCGCGGCGACGTTCTGGGGCCAGGCCTGGGCCGACAACCTCGAGCGCTACGCCGACCTCGCCAACCGCCTGCCGCGCGGCCGCGCGTACCTGAGGAACGGTTCCGTGCTGGACCTGGCGATCGGGCGCGGACGAGTGGAGGCCTACGTGGCCGGCACCGAGCTGTACCGGGTGACGATCGGAATGGCGCCGCTCGCGAAGACGCGCTGGCGGCGCGTCGTCACGCGCTGTACCGGGCGCATCGGCTCGCTCATCGGCCTGCTACGTGGCGAGTTGTCGAGCGACGTGCTGGCCGTCCTGACCGACCCGAAGGATGGGCTATTCCCCGAGCCGCGGGAACTGGAGCTCGACTGCTCGTGCCCGGATTCCGCCGAGGTGTGCAAGCACGTCGCCGCGGTCCTGTACGGCGTGGCCATCCGGCTGGACGCGCGGCCGGAGCTGTTCTTCGAGCTGCGCCAGGCGGACCAGGCGGAGCTGATCGACTCCGCCACCGCCGGCGTTGTCGCTCGCGGGCGCCCGGCCGAGGGCAAGCGCATCGCCGCCAACCGCCTGTCCGCGGTGTTCGGCATCGAGATCGAGGACGGTGCGTCGGCCCGCGCGGCGCGCTCGCCGCGTCGGCCATCCTCGCGCCGGCAGAAATAATCCCGCCGGTCGCGGTCGATGCTACGCGACGATTACTTCTGGCCCTTCGCCTGCCACATCGCGATCGCGGCGCCGGTGGGATCGGTGATCACGCTCATCGTTCCGTACTCGCCGACCTCCATGACGTCCACGACCACCTTGGCGCCCAAATCCTTCGCCTTCTTGGTGGACGCGCGGACGTCGTCGACGCCGACGTAGGCCATCCAATGCGACGGCGTGCCCGGCGCCTGATTGATCGTCATGCCGCCGCCGGTGCCCGTGCCGACCTCGATCATCGTATACGCGCCTCCGCCCGGCATCGGCTCGTCCTTGAGCTTCCACTCGAAGAGCTTCGAGTAGAACTCGCGCGCCCGCTTGACATCGTTGGTGTGCAGCTCCACGTGCACGAATGGGTTGCCCATTGGGACTACCTCCTTGGGCGCAGCGTACCGCCGCGGTCGACTGTTGGCCACTTGCCGCTGCATCCGGCGAGGCTGGTGAACCATAGTCGAAGGCGGTGGTAACGGGACGCCGAGCACCGGCAACGTGATGGAGGCGCTGCTGACGCTGTTGCTGGCCGAGCGCATGGGCGGTGACGCTCCGTCGAACCCACCAGCCCCACGCAGTTCTGCCGCCGAGGCAATTCGAAGCCGGATCGAGCAAGGGCTACGAGAGCAGAAGTAGCGCGCCGGCGCTTCTACGCGCCGGCGCCTCTAATCGACCTCAATATTCTGGACAGCAGTCGGACGCCGTCACGGCCACTCCCGGGAGCCTCTCCCTCCACGTCGGCACCGTGCCGCTGGAGTTCGATCTACGGCGCGGCTGGATCACCGTCGCGAACGGCGCGCCGAGGACCGGCGGCCCTGTCTGAAGCTTCTCGTAGCACGCGACGTGGATCCCTTGGACGCCAGCGCGGTAGTGTCCCTCGCCACACGAGATGAGATTGCCGCAGACCTTGCACGCAAACGGCTTCTGGCTCATGTTATGCGTCACCGCTTTGACCACCGATCTGACCTCCAGGGCGCAATTGACCTGCATCCCTAGGGCGCTGACACCGTCGCGCCGTCGCCCGCGGCCGAAATCGTGAACGTGCCGAGGGCGGAGCAGCCCCAGCACGCTCGGCAACGTCCCCATGTGCGCCGCCCAGGCCGTGACGGCCGAGGCCATACCCCGGATGTCAGCCTGGGCCTTCGCTACCCGCGCCCGCGCCTGCATGTTGGCGTAGAGCGGAACGGCGATGGCGGCCAGGATACCGATGATCGCGACGACGATCATCAGCTCGATGAGCGTGAAACCGCGCTGACTGCCGAACTTCGCTCGCTTGGTGTACCAGAATCGTGTCATGCACTCTCCTTTTCTAAACCCTGAAGCCGCAATGCGAGGAGGAGGTTGCACGCCGAGTGCCATGCGAGCGCTGAGATTCGAAGGCGTGCAGTTCTCGTGACTTGAAGCTTGGCCGCCATTTTTCTGGGCGGCGGCGGCGGTGGTGATCCTCACGGCGCCCAGGAGAAACTCCTTGGCGATGGTCTTCCGCGTTAACACGGCGGCACTCCGCTTGCCCACGACGGCGGATCGATTCAGACGGGCCGCGGACGGTCGAGCCGTGGGCGATCACCTTCGACGATGATCCGCCACAGGACGCGACTCTGTTGCCGATCGTAGTCGCCGTGAGCACGGTGCATCGTCGCGCGGTCGTCGATGACCAGCACGTCGCCCTTGCGCCAGGCGTGGTGATAGACGATCTCCGGCCGGATCATCCGCTCGAGGAGGTCCGCCATGTAGGCCCGACTGGTCTCCGCCGCCATGCCGCTGATGTGTGTGGTCTTCGAGATGTGGAAATAGACGGCGCGCGATCCGTGCACGGGGTGGGTGCGGACCATCGGGTGCTCGATGGGCTTGGCGTACTTGTCCCGATCTTCCTGCCGGGTGTCGGTGCGGCCGCTGTCGAGACTGTTGAACGTCGTCAGCCCATCGAGCCGCCGGCGCTCGGCCGCGGGAAGCGCGGCGTAGGCGGCGCGCATGTTGGCCACGCTGGTCCCGCCACCCGCCGACGGGATCTCCACGCCGTACAGGATCGTCGCCGACGGCGGACGCTCGCGATTCGTGTGGTCGGTGTGCCATTGCTCGGCGGGCTGCTGGCCGTTGCGGTGCCAGATCAGCCCGATGAGCGGGAAGTCCGGCATGTTGTGCTGAGAGTAATGCTGCTCCATCGGCGGGCCGAACACCGACGCGGCGGCGAGATACTGCGCCGGCGTCAGCGTCTGATCGCGAAATACCAGCGCCAGGTGGTCGGCCAGGGCGCGTGACAGCGCCTGCCGCGTCGTCACGTCAATCGGCTGGCCCAGGTCGACGCCGGTGATCTCGGCGCCGAGCGAGGGATGAAGCGGCGCGATCTCGAGCTTAGTCATGGCCATAGCCGCGCCGTAGCCTATCAGAACGACTTCACGCTCGGCCAGTCAGCTTGCCCACAAATCCACCACCATCCACAACGCGAAATTCTGACGAGCAGGCGCGGCGTGGCGGCGGGAGGCGGCGTCCGCGCCGCGTAAACACGGCCTGAAAAGAGGTGACGACCTGACCGTGGCGCTCGGAGGGCTCGCCTTCGCGGCGATGATCCAATCAGCCGCGATTCTTGCGGGCGAGCGCATCGTTGATCTGGCGATACCGCGTGTCGTAGCATTGCCGCAACGCGTCTGGCCGTCTTCACGTCAGGACGGGTGTTCCTTCACCATCGTCCGGATCTAAGTTGGAGAACACCATGCTGTTGCGCTTGATGATCAGGGTGACGACCTTCGCCGGAGTCTTGGTCTGGGCGGCTTCCGCCTGGGCAACCGTCGTGGCCGACTGGAACGCCGCCACGCTCGCAGAAGTGCGACTGAGCAAGTCGTTACGCAATGGGCCTCCGATGGTGGCACGGGCGCTGGCCATCGCGCACACGTGTGTGTACGACGCGTGGGCCGCGTACGACGACGTCGCCGTCGCCACGACCGATACCGGTGGAAGCCGGCGTCAACCGACTGAAGAGCACACCGACGACAACAAGGCCAAAGCGATCAGCTTTGCCGCGTATCGCTGTCTGCGGAACCTGTATCCGGACGGCTCGCTGCCGGCGCCCCTGGCGCAGCCCAGCGTGCGGTTGAACGCGGTGCTCCTCGGCTACGGGTACAGCCTGGACGAGGCGTGTGTCACCGACGATGATTGCCGGAGCTCCGATCCGACCACGCCGGCAGGCATCGGGAACATCGCCGCGCAGGCTGTGATCGATGCCCGGCGCAACGACGGCTCGAACCAGTACGGGGACCTGACGCCGGCGCCGTGTCCGATGCCCACACCGTGGCCGCTGCCATGCGCGGCCACGGCCTATGGGCAAACGTCGGCGAATCCGGACCGGACGGGAGCATATTCCGACTACATCGCGGCAGACTACGACCCTTACGTGCCGGTCAATTCCCTCATGGGTTACTGCAACCCACTGGTCCTGGTGTGTGAACGCCAGGACATCGTGGATCCGAATCAGTGGCAGCCGCTGATCTTTTCCAATGGCCAGGCGTGCCTGGATTCCGGGCTTGGGACAGAAGAAACGTGTCCAGGAATTCAAGTCTTCATCGCCGCCCACTGGGAACGGGTGACGCCGTTCGCGCTGACGTCGGCCGACCAGTTCGATGACATCCTGACGATCCCGCCGCCGGACTACGCAAAGAACTCCGGTCAGTATCAAACCGACGTCAACAACATGATCCAGTACAGCAGGAGCCTGGATATCGGGCGCAAGCTCATCGTCGAGTACTGGGCCGACGGCCCGTCGTCCGAGCTGCCGCCGGGGCACTGGGGACTCTTCGCGCAGTTCGTCTCGCAGCGCGACCACCACATGATCGATCAGGACGCGAAGATGTTCTTCGCGATGCACAACGCGTCGTTCGACGCGGGGATCGTGGCCTGGCACATCAAGCGGAAGTACAACGGCGTGCGTCCCATCACGGCGATCCGTTTCGCGAAACAGGGCCAGAACATCTTGGCCTGGGGCGGCCCCGGCCGGCCGATCGAGCACATCTCAGGGGGAAAGTGGTCGCCCTACAACCCCGGCACCAATTTGACGCCATCGTTCCCGGGCTACTTCTCGGGTCATTCGGTGTTCTCGCGTTCGAGCGCGACCGTGTTGTGGCTGTTCACGGGCGACGATTTCTTCGGCTTCTCGACCGTCTTGCCGGCGGGCTTCGGTCGCGTGGAGCTGGGGATCCCTCTTGTGCCGACGACATTCTTCTACGGGACGTTCAGCGATGCGGCGAACGAGGCGGGGCTGTCACGTCTCTACGGCGGCATCCACTTCGAGGACGACAACACGACCGCCCAGACCGTGGGCTCTCTCATCGGCCTGCAGGCGTGGGCCAAGGCGTTGAGCTATTTCAACGGGACGGCTCCTTGATCGGGTCTACGACCGGGCGGCCAGCACCTCGCTGACCACGCGTCCAACCTGCTCCATCGTGAAGGGCTTGATGAGAAAGGGCCGCCCGGTGTCGTCGAGGAAGCCCTGGGTCTCGGCGCTCATGATGTCGCCTGTCATGAACACGAAGCGGTTAGCCAGCCCGGGATGGGAAGCGAGGGCACGCTGCCAGACGACCTGTCCGTCCACATCCGGAAGACGCAGATCGAGCATGACCACGTCATAGGCCCATTCTCGCTGGAGCCGCGCCAGTGCCTCTTCGCCAGTCGTCGCCTCCACGACCTGATGGCCGAGGCCATGAATGACCTCGGTGAGCAATCCCCGTAGCGAATCCTCGTCCTCGACCACCAGAACGTCGGCGGCGGCCACGGCCGGTAACGGGTGCGCCGGCGCCTCGGCCGGCGCGGCCTCTGCCTCGTCCCCAATCGGCAGGTACACCGAGAAGCGCGCCCCTGTGCCCCGCAAGTTTTCGGCGTGCATACGGCCCCCATGGGCCTCGACGACGCCAATGGCCAGACTCAGGCCGAGGCCGGTGCCCGAGCCCGCGGCCTTCGTCGTGAAGAACGGATCGAAGATTCGGCCCAGGTGCTCGGAAGGAATGCCGGGGCCGTCGTCCTCGACCTCCACGAGCACTTCGGATCCCCGCGGCACGGATCTCACGGTCAACGTGCCGTGGCCGCGCGCCGTCTTCATGGCGTGAATGGCGTTGCTGAACAGGTTGAGGAAGACTTGCTGAAGTTGGTTGAAATCGGCCCAGATGGGTGCGGCCGGCTCGAGACTGGTGACGAGACGAATCTTGTTGAGCTCGAGTTGCGGCGCCTGAAGATTGAGGGTCGACTCGATGACTTCGCGGAGATCCACCCGCCGCCGCTCGGGAGGATCTCGGCGCGCGAAGACCAGCAGGTCGCGGATGATTCGTGAAGCGCGCGCGCATGCCGTTCCGATGATCTCCACGCGCGCGGTCAGTGACGGGTCCAGGAAGCCCTTGCGCCTGAGGAGCTCGACCGACAGGTGGATCGTGGAGAGCGGGTTGTTGAGCTCGTGGGCCATACCCGACAGCAGCGTGCCGAGGGCCTTGAGCTTATCGGCCTGCATGAGCTGGGCCTGGGTCTCCTGGAGTCGATGCAGGTTGTTTCGGAGCTCGGCATAGACGCGTGCTCTGTCCAGAGCCACCGCGATCTGGTGGACGAGGCTGGTGAGCACGCGTGTTTCCTCGTCGGTGAAGCGGCGAGGTGTCCGGTTGCAGGACATGAGCACACCGAGCGGCTGCTCCTGACCATCCAACCGCGCCATGATGACCGAGCGCACGCCCTGCTTCTCGAGGTCGTTCGTGATAGAGAAGCGTGGTGCAAGTGTGAGGTCCTCGACCTCGATCGTCTCCTCGCGAGCGAGGGCGGACCCGGCGAACGCTTCGATGCCAGCGGTGTCGATCTCCGCGGCATCGCGCCACCAGCCCAGCCCCGCCGCCAGCCGGAGATGACTGCCGGAGCTCACGAACAGAGCCACGCTGTCGGCGTGCAAGAGCTGGTGCGTCGTGTTGACCGCGTCGTCGACAACCTCGGCTTCGGTCGCGGCCTCCAGCAGGCGCCGACCAAATCCCTGCAGGGCGGCGTTGTGCGTGGCCTGAAGCGCCAGGCGGTCGAAGGCCCCGGCATTCTCCAGGGCCACGGAGGCCTGGGCGCCGAACGCCGAGAGAAGCTCCACATCCGCTCTGGCGAACGTCCTCGGCTCGCGATAGAGGACCGACAGCGACCCGAACACCTGGCCGCCCTGCGCGAGGAGGGGAACGGCGAGAATGGCGGTCAACTCTTCTCTCGCCAACCGCACCCCGACATGGGCCGGGAGGCGTAGCGCAGCGTCGGTGTGGACGTTCGAGGTCCACACTGGTTGTTGCTCGAGGGCGGCCACGCCCGACGCGCCCCGCCCGATTGGCAGCTCGAGGTCGTTGACACGCAGGCTGGCCGACCCGCAGCTCGTGACGCCGCGCAGCACCTGGGCGCGGGTGTCGAGCCGAAACAGGATCGACGCATCGGCCCGCATGATCGTCAACCCCTTGGCGGCAATCGTCCGGATGATCTCGCTCGCGTCGAGGCTGGTGACGAGCGCCTGACCGGCCTGATTGAGCTGTCCCAAATCGCGCACACGCGCGCGCGCCTCGCTATAGAGCCACACCTGCTCACGCAGCAGGGCGACGAAGATCACGAGGACGCCGATCGGACGCGCGACTCCGGCCAGGTACCAGCTGACGGCGTACCGGTACGGAAACAGCAGGAAGCCGATGAGCCCCAGCACCCAGATGAAGGCCGCCAGCGCGAGAAGGTTCACGAACCCGTGCTGCGAGCCGGACGCCCTCAGGCGACGTCGCCAACCCCAGAGCGCCCACACTGCCACGACTCCATTGAGTACGCCGCCCGTCCAGACCGCGAACGGCGTGAGCCGGCCCGGTTGCATGACCAGGGAAGGCAGGAGCGGGTGGACGAGGAGCACCACCAGAGCCATGACGGTACAGACAGCGATGCAACCCGCGACGATCGTCCACCGACCGCGATCCGTGAGGGGCAGTTGACGATCGGCGAAGTGAGCGCCGAGTCCGACACCGGTCAGGGCTGCGAGGTAGCTGGCGAAGAAGAGATACGGGGCGACGCCCGGGTCCAGGCTCGGCGTGCCGGGGTAATCGGGCTGCGTCAGGATGTGGCCGGCCGCCAGCAGCGCGGCCACCCAGAGCGACATGCCGATGGCCGCCGACTGGAAGTCCTGGCGCATCCGGTGGCGCTCCAGGCAGAGATAGCCGATGCCAGTGGCCACCAGCACGAACGGTGTGTCGAAGATCGGGACGGCGTATGGGATCGGAAAGCGGTACGGCGCCAGAAAGGAGGTGAAGAGGAGGATGGCCTCGTACGCGAGTCCCAGAGTCGCGACGAGCAGGAGCAGGATCGGGACACGTTGTCCTGGGGCCGGCGAATGGATGGCGTCATCGGGCGATTCATCCGCACGTCGGAAAATCGGTCGCTCTTTTTTCATCACATCCTCGACGGGGTAAATCATCGCGGAGTTATCGAGTGCAGCGGGGAACCGGACAGCCGTTCCACCGTGCCAGAGGAATAACGCTGGTGGACCAACCGGTCAAGTCCAAAGTCACGAGGTCTGTTAAGGGCGATCGAATTCTTGACAGGCTGACCGACGAGGCGCTATGAATTCGTTGCGTCGCGGCAGTTCCTCTCACCGGAGGAGGCGGGCTCGGGTGCTGCGGCGGTGACGTCGCCTATTCGCACGATGCTGCAATCACGCCTTCAAGGCGCTCGCGTGAGGCGATTCTTCGTGCTCCTGGCGCTCGCTTGCGCCGGGTGCAATCAGGGGGGCCACACCGAGCGGGTGAGCAATCGCGCCGACCTGGGCGCGGTCATCGCCTCGGAGCACCGCACCGACAACGCGTTCCTGACGGCGGCGGACGTCAACGACATCGCGCGCCGGGCGGCCGAAGCAATCGACGCGACGACGATGGTCATCGCGGTCACCGACCGGGAAGGGCAGGTCCTGGCCCTGCTGCGCAAGCCCGATGCGCCGGCGACGGTGATCGGAAACTTCGGAGCGACGGTCGTTGCCAACGACTTTGCCGTCTCGCTGGCTCGGACCGCCTCGTTTTTCAGCAACGACCAGGCGCCGCTCTCGTCTCGGACCGTTCGCTTCATCAGCGGTGTCCATTTCCCACCCGGGATCACGAACAAGCCGAACGGTGCCCTCTACGGCATCGAGAACACGAATCGTGGCTGTCCGCTGACGTCGCCGCCGGCGACGCCGGACTTCAATCCCGGCCAGGCCGTCGCCCCGTCGACATCGCTCAACGGCCTCCCGTGCAACGCCGCCGACGCCCGCGGCTGCGGAACCGGGATCGCGACGGGCAAGCCCGACACGCTCGACAGTGATTTCACGTCAGTGACCGGCGGCGGCGTCCCGATTTTCAAAGACGGCCAGGTCGTCGGTGGTGTGGGTGTCGCGGGCGTCGCGCCCAACCTGGCGGAGTTCGCCGCCTTCGTGGCGAGCATCCCCAGCGGGAGGTTCGGACCGCGCCCGGCCGATCCCGGCGTCATCCTCCTCGACGGAATCCAACTGCCGTTCGTCGCACAGACGACGCGGCCGCCCGGTTCCAGCACCGGCACGCTCGTGGGCAGCGCGTTCGTGGTCGCGCCCATCGATAGCCCGCGAATGGCCGCCGGTGTCCCCGACGGCTGGCTCATTGGCCCCGTCGCCAGCACCGAGCTCTCGCAGTCGGACATCACGGTCATCGTCAGCCAGGCCGTGGCGCAGGCCGGCGTGACGCGGGCGGCGATCAGGCTCCCTCTGGGCAGCACGACGCGAATGGTCATCGCGGTGAGCGACCTTCAAGGGGCGATCCGCGGCCTCTTCCGCATGCCGGACTCCACGGTCTTCAGCATCGACGTGGCGGTGGCCAAGGCCCGCAACGTCATCTACTTCAGCAGCTTCAACCGGGTCCCCAGCGATCTGTCCGGAGTTCCGCAGGGGACCGCCGTGACGAGCCGCACGATCGGCTTCGGCGCTCAACCGTTCTATCCACCCGGCATCGACGGAACGCCGCCCGGCCCGTTCTTTCAGCTCTACCTGAACGACGTCGCGACACCGTGCCGGCAGGGAAGCCAGGCTCCGGACGCGAACCATCAGAGCGGCATCGTGTTCTTCCCGGGCAGCATGCCGCTGTACCTCAACGGTCAGCTCGTGGGTGGGCTGGGGGTGAGCGGAGACGGCGTCGACCAGGACGATCTCGTCACCGCCGCCGGGGCGACCGGCTTCGCGCCTGCCGAGTCGATCCGGGCCGACCAGATCGTGATCGGCGGTGCCCGGCTTCCATTCTTGAAGTTCCCGCGTAACCCGGACGGGCCCTGAGAGCCTCGCGCGGTGTGACGGGGCGGTCGGCAGCGCGACGGTGGGTGAGCATCCTGGTGTGTGGGGCCGTCGTCCTCGCCGTGCTCGCGAGCTGCACCGCCAGAGCGCCGAGCCCGAGGTCGTCGCTGCCGGCGCAGCGCGCCGAACCGCTCGCCCCACGCCAGCCGCCGGTCCCGCCGTCCGAGGCTACGGCGCCGTCACCGACGATCTCGCCGCCGCAGGCCACCCCGCCGTCGGCGAGGGAACAAGCTCAGCGCACCAGACCGGACGCGAGTGAGGACCGCCGCCAGCGCACGCATCCGTCGGCCGACATCGCGCGCTCGGTGCAGCCGGCGGGTCGCGGTGGGCTGGTGGCGCTCGACTTCGATCACGCGGACATCGCCGCGGTCGTCCAGACGGTCAGTGAGATCGTCGGGTTCAATTACATCCTCGCCCCGGACGTCCAGGGCACGGTGACCGTCCGCACCATCGGTCAGCTCTCGCGTAGCGATCTGTTCGACGTCTTCCGGGCCATCCTCGACGTGCACGGATTCACGGCGATCCAGGCCGGCGACGTCTACAAGATCGTTCGGCGAGACGGGGCCCGGGCGCGAGCTGTCCCGACCGTCGTCGGCTCGTTCACCGACAGGACGCGGCCGGGCGATGAGATCATCACCCAGATCGTGCCCGTCCCGTCCGCCGCGGTCGCCGAGCTCGTTGGCCTGCTGCAGCCGCTGATCTCGAAGGACGGACAGCTCATCGCGCGTCCCGACGAGCGCCTTCTCGTGATCGTCGATACGGTCTCGAACGTCGCTCGCCTGCTCGACGTCATCAGCCGCGTCGATCGGGAGACGCTCGGCGATGGGATCCACGTCATCCCGGTTCACTTTGCCGATGCGGCCGCGCTGGCCACGATCTTGAACCAGCGTGCGCTCAGGCTCGCCGGGGCCGGCAGCGGAGGCGCTCCGGCGCTGGTGATTGCCGAGCGCCGCTCGAACTCGCTCGTGGTCCAGGCGCACGGGGCCGAGCTGGAGGCGATCCGTCGCCTGATCAGCGGGCTCGACGTCAGCCTGCCCTCCCGCCGGCTCTTCATCTATTTCGCCGAGCACGCCCGGGCGAAGCAGTTGGCGGCGACGCTCACCGCCATTTACGGCGAGACCCCGGGCGGGCCGAGCGGGCCTGGCGGGCCTGCGACCCCGGATCCAAGCCGTACCGGTCAGCCGATACGGATCGTCGCGGACGAGACGACCAACGGCGTGATCGTGATGACGTCGCTCCACCAGTGGCCGGAGATCGAAGCCAACATCAAGTCGCTCGATTACCGTCCCCGGCAAGTCCGCATCGAGACGCTCATCGCGGACATCACGCTCACGGAAGACTCGCAACGAGGCGTGGATTGGGCCGCCGCGATCGGCCACGCCCGACTCGTGTCGTTGACGAGCACGACGTCGCCGGTCCTTCCCGCCGTCGCGGCGTCACAGGTCGCGATCCCCTCGACGATCACGCTGCCGCAGCCGGGGCTCACCGCGGTCACGGTGAATGCCGACTCGGCCATCGCCCTGCTGAACGCCTTCGCCTCCGAGCAGCGGATCGCGCTCTCGGCCAGCTCGTCGGTGGTCGTCGTGGAGAACCATAAAGCGGTGATCAACGTGTCGGACTCGATTCCGATCGTCACCAGCATGCAGACGCCGATCGGCGGCTCCACGACGGTGGGGCCGAACCTCACGCCGGCCATCGTCGGCTCTCAGTCCGTCGAGTACCGGGATGTCGGCACCGTGCTGACGGTGACGCCGAGGATCGGCGAGCGCGGGACGGTGGTGCTCGACGTCAAGCAAGAGGTCAATGACGTCGGGTCTCCCGAGCCGCCCACCGGCTCGCGGAGCATCATCAAGCGCGAAGTGGAGACGGCCGTGGTGCTCGGCGACAACGAGACGCTCGTGCTGGGTGGCCGAATCCGCGACCAGAGGACGACCACCCACCGCGGCATCCCGTTCCTCAAGGACATCCCGATCCTCGGCACCGCCTTCGGCACGAAGATCCACGCGATCGAGAAGAGCGAGCTGCTCATCCTGATCACACCCCGCGTGATCGGCGCCCCGCCGGTCCCTGCTCCGCTCGCGGCGCCGAAGTAACCACGCGGCGGCGCCCCTCCTTCGTTACTTGAAGCTCTTGTCGAAGGCCTTGACCTGGGCCACGAACTCCTTGGCGTCGTACTTCGCCGGGTCCTCGACGGCTCCGAACATCGCGTCGAGCGCGTCGCTCACCGACTTGTCGGCCTTGGCGTTGATCCCCTTGAAATACGTCGAGGACAACCGATCGAGCGACATGGCCGCGAGCTCGGCCGCCTTGATGCCGGCCGCGCCGATCGCATCGGCGTCGCCCGCCACGCTCTTGATGAGGCGCTGGGTGGTGGCCTGGTCGAAGTCGCGGGTGGCGATCTTCGGCGCTTCCTGAGCGGCCGCGGTCGAGATCTTCGCGGCGAGCGTCTGGGCGGTGGCCTTGTCGCCCTTGGTCACGGCGTCGTTCAGTGCGGCGACGTCCTGTCCGAGCCCCGTCGCCACTGGCGGCGCCGTCACCGCCAGCAGGTGCTTCGCGATGACGAAGTGGCCGCGGACCTTCGACAACGCTTCGTCCATGAGCTTGGCCGAGGCATTGGCCTTGGCCCGAGCCCCGACCTGCTTGGCTGCCTCGCGCAGCGAGATCACCTGGCCGAGGCCCCAGATCCGCGTCCGCGTCCACGCCCCCTTCGTGGCCCAGTGCGGTGGCATGTTCTCGCTGAACGTGTCGAGCTCGATGGTGAGCGGCTCGGGGTGACCCGCCGCCACCATGTCGGTGTCGATCTGCAGGTGGCACGACACGCATTTCTCGGCCCGGAGCAGCAAGTTCTTCGTGTCGTACATCCCGACCTTCACCGATTGCTCGTGTGTCCAGCCCTTCTCGGCGTGGGGCTCCAGCCACTTCTCGGCGGGCCCGTGGCAGCCGTCACAGTGCACGCCCTCGGTGACGTCGAACTTCGGCCCGCGCAGCGCCACCGGCACGTTCACCGCGTGGCAGGTGAGACAACGCTCGCTGGCCTCGGCCTTGGCGAGGTTCAGGCCCTTGGCGATCTTGGACGGGCTCACCCCGGACTTCAGCTTCTCGTTCAGCAGGGCCGCGTAGGCCTGCGCGTGCCGGTCCTTCTTGGCCCACTGGACGCTCTCGTCGAGCTTGGGAAAGTCGGCCTTCGGCTTCGTGCTGCCGTGACAGTTCGAAGCGCTGCACGAGGCCGCGCCCGTGTACTTGTTCTGCTGCGCCTGGGCCGGGCGCGCCTGGGGCCCGCCAACCAGCCAGAAGCATCCGACCAGGCCCATCGCGATGCCGCAAACGCCCCACCTCCTGAACACCATAAACGACTCCTCTCTCGAGAATCTCGGGTGACCGACGGCCGGCGGCGGCCTGACTAGCGCGGACGCCGCAGGCGCGGCCCCTCCGGCGCGGATGGCGCGGACTCTTCTCGCCGGGGCGCGGCTGGCCCCCGGGGCTCGGTCGTCGGCTCGTCGCTGACGGCGTACACCCGGCCGTCGCGCAGGTACAGCCGCTCCATCTCCGCGCGGTTGAACGGCCGCGAGCCGAGCCGGTTGAAGACGGCGATCTGGTTCCCGCTCTCGTCGACTGCGCGGTCGCGGTCGGTGCCCTTCGACACGGCCAGCGCCGCGCCACGAGTCGGCTTCGTGGCGATCAACCGCGGGGCCGGTCGCGGGCTGAAGCCGAGATAGGTCGGCGTCTCGGCCGGTGACGTGAGCTGGACGACGCGCAGGCCGTTGACGCCGTCGGCGACGTAGGCGAACAGGCTCGTGTTCGTCATCCCGACCTTGACGTCGCGAGCGTCGTTGATGATCCCGCCCGCGTCGAACACCTGGTCGATCGCCGGCGTCTCGGGCCGCTCGACGTCCACGATGACGAGGCCCTGCTTGCCCGCGGCCACGTACGCGTACGTGCGCGCGATGTACACCCCGTGAGCGTCGGGCAGTCGCACGGTCGCCGCCGGCACGGGCCGTGGCCGTTCGGGTGTGGTGACGTCGATCACCTTCAAGCCCTCACGGTCGGTCACGAACGCGTAGCGGAACTGCACCGCCACGGCGCGCGGCTTGACCACGTTCGGCGTGCCGACGACGGCCACCACGCTGGGCTTCAGTGGATCGGCCAGGCTCACGATCACGAGGCCCTTGTCGGCCAGGACGTAGGCGTACGTGCCGGCGACGGTCAGGTTCACCGCGCCGTCGAGCACGCCGTCGGGATTGAAGGTCGCCGCCCGCTCCAGGAAATTGTTGGTCGGGTCGCCGTCGAGCAGTGTGGCCACGCCCGGCCGGTACTTGCTGTCGAGCGGATTGCCGACCACGACGAGGCCCTCGTACTTGTCGGCGACGTACAGGAACGCGTAGACGAGCGGGATCTTCTGCTCCTGGTTCTGCGGGTACTGCGTTCGCGTGGGATCGACGGCCAGCGTGGAGGGCGACGCGACCGCGGTGGCGAACTTCGTCTTCACGTACAGGCGCTGGCCGAGCGGCGAGACCGGCGCCGTGAAGAGCCGCTGGGAGAACCCCTTCTGGTCGATCTGGGCGACGTCGTAGGCGCGGAAGCCGCCCCGGCCATTGGCCGTGTAGAGATATTCGCCGCGCAACTGGATGCCGAGCACCTGATCGCCGCCGAAGAAGTCGAGGACGTCCCGGCCGCGATGGTGATAGGCCTCGCTCAG
>WNGH01001839.1_pt1 | contig 25534 bp, 19 predicted proteins | sample 5400631 | NCBI WGS metagenome assembly WNGH01 (sample SAMN13153373, study PRJNA577476) | soil metagenome | isolation source: 115 cm soil or saprolite under Garry oak tree replicate 1 | place: USA:California | collected 2016-06-15
AGGCGAGCGCTCGCTCGGCTTTCCCGCGCTTGCGCTTCCATTCGTAATCCTTACGCAGGCGAGACTGATGCTTTTTGATCTGCGCCTCGAGCTCAACAAAAGCTTTTCGCGCGCTGCTTGCGGCGTCGGGACCCGCCCCTGTGGCATGTAAGGTGCCGGTGGGCAATGAGAGGTTCGCGGAAAAAATAAATTCAACCCGATGGGGATGCTTCTCAAATCCCCCATGGAATTGCACAAGGTCCGGCTGATAGGACTTCAGCAGTTTGGCCATTTTCGAGACGTGACGATCCAACGCTGATTCAACTGCTTGCGGAGATTCGACATGCCGATAGCTGATGTTGATCTTCATTGGGGTACCCGCCTAGACGGAATCGAAGGGGATGCAATCGCAGATCAGGTCTGAAACGCAAGGCCGAAACCCAGAATAGCACTCCGGCGTGTCATTTCAACTCCCAATTCAAGGCAGCCCCCAGATTAAAATTTAAGACTAAGCCACACCGCGGGCTCAGTGCGTGCTTAAAGACGACACTCAAGAGACGACACTCACAAGTAGATACGTGGATCAGCGATTCGCCCGTACAGGCTGCATGGCAATCGCCTAAATAGGGCTCTCACTTCCCCGATCCCAGGAAGAAACGGCTCCCAGTTTGGCGAGCAGTGGAACGAAAGACGGCGAACTATTTCTTGAACAGGTCGTCAAACGCCTTGCGAGCATCGTTGGGCCGGATGGATGCAAAACCTCGCGAAGTGGATGCCGGCGAAACGGTTACTGCTGTGGGAGCCGTATCTTTCTCGATGGTCGTGCGGAACGCGTAGAAGGTGCAGTCGTTCCCAGCATCTTTCTTGGCGATGCGCTCCGATATCGGCCGGGTGCACTCAAACTGCGCCGCCGCGCACTGCTTGCAGCAATGAAGCTCGAAACTACAGCGCGGGCAACTCCCGTTGGGGTCAAACCCAGGCTGCAGGACGGCGCCGCAGTTTGAGCAACGCGCACGCGTGATCGTTCCCACCATTCGCGGGGTCCGCGGCCCGATCTGCTCCTGGCGCGCGCGATGTTCCGGTGGGCGCTTCTCTTTCTTTTTCGGGGCATCGGACTCCATGTAGCCCCTTTGGCTATACTTCCGCTCCAAAAGATACCTCCTTGGGAATGTCTTGATGATAACCCGTAATATCAGCCTGCAACAGGAAAACCGGACACACGTTGCTCAACTAGCCCCGGTACCTTGCAATCCTTACGTGGAGAAAATTTCCTTATAGTCTCAAACGATTGCCGTCTCGACCGAAAGAATAGGCGGCAGGAAGTTTGCGAGCACTTGCCAGTGCCTTCGCCGATTAGATGAGTAGAAGAGCTGTCCGGTTTCAGTGTCGAAATTAAAAGCCGGCCGGATCGCACTCACCTGTGGAAAACGCCTCCCGCAAAGCCTCCTTTTGATCTCTCAACTTGCTGGTTTAATTCGAAGGCCAGGACCCGTGTTCCGAACCCAATGGCGTGCCAAACCCTCCGCAGGCAAATCAGGCTTCAGCAGGCGCTTCGGTTCACCGCAGTCGGAAAGTATAGCTTCCGCGGCCATATATCCGCTGCGGACAGCGCCCTCCATGGTGGCAGGCCATCCGGTTGCTGTCCAGTCTCCAGCAAGAAATAAATTGGGCAAAGGAGTCCGCTGCGAAGGCCGCCAGCGGTCCGCGCCGGGTTGTGGCGAAAATGTCGCGGCGGTTTCCTTCACTACGGTGGCCTTGATGAGCCGCGCCTTTGCTGCCTCCGGTAATGCCTGCTGCAATTCGCCGAGGCACAGGCTGATGATCTCCTGACGGGAGCGTTCCACAAGCCCGTAGGAAGCGCTGATCACCGATTGCAGGTATCGTCCTTCGCCCGGCCCTTCACTCAACCGCGATTTATTGAAAATCCACTGGGTCGTACGGTCAAGCAGGGTTATGAACGGCTCAACCATTACGTCCCCGTCGAACCAGAAGTGAACGCTGGTGATCGGCGATGCTCGCAGGTTTTGAATCCGGCTGAACTGCGGCTCGCTCGCCACGATGCGCTCGGGCAAAAGCCTGAGCGCAGCCTCATGCGGCACGGCGAGAATGTAGAAATCGGCTCGGTGCTGGCGCCCAGCGTCCATCCCCACGCCTGAGATCCTGCCATCGTCCTCCTTCAAACCACGCACCGCCACCCGGCATAACACTTCCCCGCCGCGCTGCTCGATAGCCGCGCGACACCCCTCGTAAAGCTCGCCCAAGGGAACGCGCGGAATCCCCACGACGTATCCTGACCTGGCAGAAAGAAATGCCTTCCAGAAAACGTCCAGGCCGTAACGCGCTTCCATGCGCGCAAGCTCCTCGTTCAACGCGCTGACCAGGACGACAGCCCAGAACCTCGAAATGGCCCCTTCGCTTTGCCTGTGCGCGCGCAGCCAATCCAGCATGCTGCATCCCGCAGCATCGCCGTCATCGTTGCGCCCGCCGCGCCGGGCAATCGAAAGCATCGCTTCCGCTATGCCTCGCTTTTCAGCCCAGTTGAGCGAGGGATAAAAAGCGAGAGAAGGGGCGAGGTGAAACGGCGGGGGCAGGGCCGAAGCTTCCATAACGGCACGATGGCTCGCCGAATCGACGAAAACGAGACGCCCATAACGGGCGATTTTTGCCAGCGCGCCCACCCGCTCGTAAAAATCGTCCAGATTCGTGCAGCAACCCAGCGTGACGTGCTGACAATTATCGATCTGCTCGCCGTCCGGCAGGCTATAGGAGGACGCCCGGCCACCCAAAAAAGGACGCTGCTCGAGCAATTTAACCCGGAATCCGGCTTCAGCCAGCGCGACGCCCGAGGAGAGCCCCGCCAGGCCGGCGCCGATCACGATCACGCTCTTCGAGGACATCCGCCTCCGACCACCAGCCCACCCGGGCACGCAAGAGGATGCGCGCCTTTTCCGAAGTGTTTAGCCGCACACGCGCGGAAAACACATCAAAATCGCGCTCCTCGATACGGGCAAGCAAACTGCTGTAGATGCGCACAAGCGCCCATAGAGCCGCCCTGCTGTCCGCATTGACCTGGCCAATGAGCCCAACCCCTTCGCGATAAAACCGCCACGCCCGTTCCGCTTGGAATCGCAGTAGTTCACGAACCGGCGGAGTTACTGCGCCGCGCTCCAGTTCTGCCAGGCTGCATCCGAAACGCGTGAAATCTTCGGCAGGGATATACACGCGGCCGAGCGCAAGGTCGGCACGGATATCACGGAGAATATTCGTAAGCTGGAAAGCAGTCCCCAGGCGCTCCGCCAATTCCAGTGCGTGCGGATCTTGAAAGCCGAAAACGTGCAGGCAAGTGAGCCCCACTGTGCCGGCCACACGATAGCAGTATTCCTGCAAAGCCGCGAAGGTCGCGTATTGCGTCTCCCGAAGATCCATTTCTGCGCCGGAAATCAAATCGTGGAAAAACCGGGAAGGAATCCGATAACGCCTGATGGCATCGGCGAAAGCCGGAAGGATCGCGTGCCCATTCGTTTTGCCTGCCACGCATTCGTCGACCAGCGCACGCCAACGGCTCAGAGCCGCTTGCTTCAGGGTGGATTCCCCCGTTGGGCCCGGCGCGGGCCGCGGCGAGTCAGAGGCATCATCGACCAGGCGCATAAACGCGTAGATGGCGCAAAGAGCATCGCGCTTGGGTCGCGGCAGCATATAAAAGGCATAATAAAAATTGCTGGCGGCGTTTCGGGCCGCGCCTCGGCAGTACTCGTAAGAGCGCTCGATCGCGGCGCCGTTCTTCTCACGCGGCCTAGCCCCGGCAGCGCCGCCATGGGGCGTTAGCGCCTCCAAGGTTTTGCGCGCACCCCGCTGGGGAAGGATTCGGCTCGCCAGCGTACGGCCAAGCAGGATCAAGCGTTGCGGCCCGCTGATGGCGGGCCGCTGCGCCAAGGTGTTGTAGCCGATGGATTCAACGGCATCCAAAACCGCCAAACCGCCCCGGCTGAAAAGCTCGATGTCCACGCTCAAGCGGGTGTCTACGCTCGCGGCCAGCGGCCACCCTTCGGCAAACAATTCCCGCGTGCGCGTGATTAACTCGCGCATGAGCGCTGCGTAGCGCTCGTCAAAGACGCGAGCTTCAATGTCGCTCACTTCCAATCCGTGGCGTTGTAGCGCGTCAATCGGAATATAAATGCGGCCCTTATCCAAATCTCTTGAGACATCCTGCCAGAAATTAGCGAGCTGCAGGGCCGTGCACGTCGCGTCAGAGAGCCGCTGCCGTTCTGAATCGCGGTAGCCGCATAAGTAAAGCACCAATCGGCCGACCGGATTTGCCGAATAGCGGCAGTAGCCGAGCAAGCCTGCCCAAGTGTCATAACGGTGTACGGTCTGGTCCTGACGGAAGGCGGCCAGCAGGTCGCGGAACGGCTGCGCGGGAATATCAAAAGCACGAATGGTTTGCGCCAGCGCCACGAAAACGGGATGCGATGGCCGGCCCTCGTAACAAATGGTCAGTTCGTTTTCCCACCAATCGAGCAGCTCTAATGCGCGGTGGGTGTCTGCCACTTCATCGCCAAGGTCGTCCGCCCAGCGGCAGTAGGCGTACACGTTATAGAAGTGGCGGCGCAGGCGCCTCGGCAACATCCAGGATACGACATGGAAATTTTCGTAATGGTGCGTCGCCAGCCAATGCGTGTAATGCTCCGCCTGTGCCACCGGGCAGCCCAGCGGCGGCAACGACGCGGCAATCTCGATTTCCGGTGGGCGCATGGGTTCGCTGAATCCGCTGTAAGGCGGCGCGGCGCAATCTACGGGATCACCGCGACTTTCATTTCGCCATTTCGATGCTTCATGTGCTGGAACATCGAGGGAAGCTCGCATAACGGAATTTCGGCGTTGACGAAATCCCGGGCGCGGATTTCGCCGCGGGCGATGGCCTCCATGGCCTCCCGAATAAAACGCGGCGTGTGATGAAAGGTAGACTTGATGGTGATTTCGGAGTAGTGCAGCGCCGTGGGATCGAGCTCAACCCGAGTGCCCTGCGGACAGCCCCCGAAAAGATTGACCGTTCCGCCGCAACGGGCCATCTGAATGGCCCAGTCCCAGGTACGCGGCGAGCCCACCGCCTCAATCACCGAATCGGCGCCGCGGCCGCCTTCGGTGAGCCGGCGCACCGCGCTGACAGGATCGGAAAGAGTGCTGACGTCCAAGGCAGCCCTCGCACCCATGCGTTCTGCCGCTTTCACCTGCCCTGGCCGCTTGCCCAGCGCAATCACGTTTACGCTGCGGCACGAAAGCATGCGAACAAATTTCAAGCCGATGGGCCCGCAGCCGATCAGCACGGTCGTATCGCCGGGCTGTACGCCTGTTTCGTGAATCCCCCGCAGAACGCACGCGAGCGGCTCGGCCATTGCGGCATCCATAAAGGACACATGCGGCGGAATCTCCAGCATATTCTTGCGCACAATGCGGCCGGGGATGCGGATGTATTCGGCATAAGCACCGTTGTTGAAGAGCAGATCCTCGCAAAGATTGCTGCGTTCCTTGCGGCAGAAAAAACATATGCCGCAAGGCGCGGAGTTCGCCGGCATCACACGCGAGCCTACCGCCAGATTCTCAGCAGCCTCCGAGCCGACCTGCTCTACGACTCCGGCGAGTTCGTGTCCAAAAACGGCCGGCGGCGTGATCATCCGCGCATGATAGCCACGCTTCCAGACCTTGAGATCGGTGCCGCAGGTAAGCGCGACCTTTACCCGCACCAGCGCTTCGTCAGGCGCCAGAGCCGGAATATCGACCTTCTCGATCTTCAGGTCTTCACTGCCGTAGAGCACGGCGGCGGTCATGTGCCCGCTTGATTTAGTTTCCGTTACTGGCTGTGTCAGGGTTTCCATGAATTAGAATTCCGTTCAGCAGATCGGATAAAGGCCATTCAGACCCATGAAGGCCATATTTAAGGGATGACCAGAATTTTCAAAGAGTTGTTCGGCCGTGCAGCCAGCGATAATGCCGCGCCGAATTCCTCCAGAGAAAAACGATGTGTGATGAGCGCTGATACCGGCAGCGCGCGCGAAAAGACCAGGTTCGCCGATTCCTCCTGGCGATCCAAAGCGGCGCTGTAACTCCCCAGGATCTCTTTCTCTTCCACTCCAATATCGGCGGCGGCAAACTCGATCTTCATGTGCGGATCATTCTGAGCGAAGAGCAGCACTCGGCCGCCCGGCCGGGCGATGGCCAGCGCCTCGGACACTGCCGCAGGCAAGGGAACGGCGACCAACACCGCATCTGCTCCCCGGCCCGCCGTATGTTTCCGGACTTCCTCGGCAACAGAACAAGCCAGAGGATCGAATGTGGCCGCCGCACCCAAGCGCTCGCTCACCGCGCGCCGCTCCGCCATCGGATCGGTCGTGAAAACGCGAGCGCCAGCCCGCCGCGCGAGCAACATCAGCAGCATGCCGACCGGCCCCTGGCCTATAACCACTACGGTTTCACCTGCCTCCACGCGCGCCTTCTCCACCGCTTTCAGGCAGGTGTTCACGGGCTCGACGAACGTCGCTTCCTCGAAGGATACGTCAGCTGGAATCTCGATCATTCCTCGCTCCACGATCCAGGGCATGGCGCGCACATATTCGGCGAAGCCTCCCCCATTCGGCTCAAAACCCGCCGTAAGCCCCACCTTTTTGTAGGCCGGGCATTGCGAGAAAAGCCGCCGGTCACAATAGAAGCAACCGCCGCAGGGAACGTGATGGAAACTGACGACGCGGTCGCCCTCCCTCCAGCGGTGTACGCCGCGACCGACTGCGGCTATGGCGCCAGCGACCTCATGTCCGAATATCTGGGGAGGCGCGATGAAGCCATGTTGTATCTTCTTCAGGTCTGTCCCGCAGATTCCGCAGGCGGCCACCTGAATCAGAACCTCACCGTCGGCGATTTCCGGCACCGGTACATGTTCGGTCGCCACACGCCCCGCTCCGCGATACACTCCCGCACGCATTTTCCGGGGTAGCGTAGCGCGATTTTCGGAGGCTGCGATGAGATTGGGCGCCATGCTCATGTCGCGGCCACCATCTCCGATTGCGAGAGGTCCAGGCGCGTGCTGAGCAACTGGAGATAACGATCCAGAAAATCGGCCAATTGCCGGGCGGCGAACCTGCAGTCGCGTGCGAAGCGCAGTAGCGCCGGCAAACGCTGTGGCTGGCGGATCACTTCACTCACCAGAGCACTCAGCCTGATTTGCCCACGGGCATCGCGCGCTTGATCGAAATCGTAAGGCAGAGAGCACGATGCCGCGTCGCTCACCGAACGTATCGCCGCCGCGCGCACGCCGTAACGGGCCGCTTCCGCCAGGATCACAAAGCTCTCCATCTCCACGGCATCTGCTTCACCGCCCAACGCCACCTTCTGTGCGGCATCCGCAATCAGATGCTCCGACGTAAGGAATCTCTCGACGTGCCGCGCTCCAGCGTCTTCGGCGACGGCAAGGAGCTGATGATCGCTGGCGACAGCGAGTTCCCGCTCGGCTCGCAATACCACGCGTCCTGCCAGAATCGTTCCCACGCCCAATTCTCCGTTCAAGGCACCCGCGAAACCGCTCGAAATGCAGATATCGGCCGGCGACGCGAGCGCCCAACGCGTCGCTTGCGTCGCTGCCTTCGTGCCCATGCCCGTCAGCAACACCCGGACCGCATTACCGGCGATCTCCGACACATATATCGCGAAGGGTTCGTGCGCGACCTGCCGGAAATCGTGCCGGCGGCGCCACGCTGCGAATTCGCTTGCCACCGCGAAGGTAACCAGGATCTTCATCCTCGTACTGCAACTTCCCCGGGTCGTTTTTCAAATTCCGTCAGGCCGCTCGCGCAGCCGCCATGTCCGCGCGGCTCGCGACACGCACGTAGCCGCTCGATTCGTACCAACGTACCGCCCGTTCAAATGCCGCAGTGAGCGGCCCGGGCGAAAACTCCAACTCAGCCCGTGCTTTTTCTGTATTCACGTACATGCTGTGGCGCGCCATGCGCACGCCTTCGAGCGGAATCTGCGGCTCACGCCCGATCAGCCGCGATAGCGCCGCGTCCGCGTACGCCGCCCCAAGAGCCAGGACGTGCGGAACCCGCACGCGCGGTGCGGGTCGGCCGGATACCTGCGAAAGGATCTCCAGAGCCTGCTTCAGCGTCAGATTCTCGCCACCAAGGATATAGCGCTCGCCGATTCGCCCTCGCTCGGCCGCCAAAATATGGCCAGCGGCTGCATCTTCGACGGGCACAAAATTCAAACCCGTGTCCACGTAAGCAGGCATGCGTCCATTCAAAAAATCGACGATGATGCGGCCCGTTGGGGTCGGCTTGGCATCACCCGGCCCGATCGGCGTGGTCGGATTCACGATGATTACCGGCAGTCCTGCCGCAGCCGCTTTCCGCGCCTCTTGTTCGGCCAGCCATTTCGAACGCTTGTACGCGCCGATCATCTCATCGATCGAAGTAACGATGCTCTCGTCAGGCAGCACGCCGCCGCGCGGGACCGCCACCGTTCCTACGGTGCTGGTATAAACGAATTTTCCTACTTTGGCGCGCCGTGCGGCCTCGAGCAGGTTGCACGTGCCCTGGACGTTCGATTCATAAATCTCGCGCGGGTCCCGCGCCCACAAGCGGTAATCGGCAGCCACGTGATAAACAGTGTGCACTCCAGTCAGTGCCTTGTCCAACGAGGCGGGATCGCGCAGATCGCCCGGAACGCGCTCGGCGGCCAAATCTTCGAGCAGCCTCGTCTGGCTCGTCGGCCGGAGCAGCACGCGCACGCGATCTCCGCGTTCCACCAGCAGCCGCGCGACGTGGCTTCCCAGAAACCCGCTCGCACCAGTGACTAAAGTCGTCATAACACCCGCAATCTTCCGTCAGAAGAGACCAAATCGTCAGAAGAGACCAAATCCTGCGGCGGCATTGGCGGCCCCTCTCCAGTGCCAAACCCATCGCCATTCGAGCGATCGGCCTCCTTTCGATTCCCGCCCATACGGCCGGAAAACTGCCACTTCAGCATCTTCCAGGTGTCGCCCAGTTGGCGGCGTGCGCCCAGTATGGGCGAAGGTTCAAAGCCCACGTGCATCATGCAATCGGCGCAGCGCGGGTCATTTCCGGGCCCATATTTTTCCCAGGGAGTTTTTTCGATCAGTTCCTGGTAAGAGCCGTAGTGATTGTCGGTGATCAGATAGCACGGCCCCTTCCATCCACGCGGATTGAACGTTGGCGTGCCCCAAGCGGTGCAATCGAGTTCCCGCTCGCCACGCAAGAAGTCGAGATAAATCGGGGAAACCATGAGGTTGTATTTGTCGAGCAACGCCAGGGCCTTGCGAAACTTGTCGCGCACATCCTCTCGGGACATGAAGATATCTTTGGTCATGACGGCTGCGTAACCGTATGCCGGCGAGAGCATGTAGCCGTCGACACCCAAAGTATCGAGGTAATCGTAGAGTTCAGCGATTTCGTCGAGGTCCGTCTCTTTGTAAATGGTGGTATTCGAGCAGACCAGAAAGCCCGCCGCTTTGGCCGCTTTGATGCCTTCGATGGCTTCCCGAAAGACGCCGTCTCGCTCCACGCAGAGATCGTGCGTGCGCTCCATGCCATCGAGGTGCACGTTCCAGAAAAAGCTCGAGGTCGGCCGGAACTCGTGCAGGCGCTTGCGGATAAACATTCCATTGGTGCAGAGAATAATGTGTTTTCCGCGATCCAGAATCTCGCCGGCGAGCTTTCCGATTTCCGGGTAGATCATCGGTTCGCCGCCGCAGATCGAGACGACCGGCGCGCCGCAATCGTCCACGGCGGCTAGACACTGGTCGACGCTCAGCAGCTCGTTGATCGTCGACTTGTATTCCCGGATCCGGCCGCAACCCGTGCACGTCAGATTGCATGCATGCAACGGCTCCAGCATGAGGACCAAGGGAAACTTCGCGGTTCCGCGCAAGCGCTTGCTGGCAATGTATCGCGCCAGATTCGCGGTCATCTTTAACGGGTATCTCATCCATTGCCTCGTGTGGCGCCCGAGAGATGCTCTCTCTCTGGGCGAATCTCGAAAGCGTGAAACTCCTTGGCATCTTGCAGCGAGTTGCGGTACCGCGAGAGCGCGTACAACGGGAAATAATTCCGATAAAGGTGATACTTCAAATAAAAGACGCCGGGGAAGCCTGTTCCCGTAAACTGCTGTTCATCCCACGAGCCATCGGCATTCTGCTGTTCGAGCAGATGCCGCACGGCCTGTTTCACGGCCGGATCATCCCGATCGGCTGCGGCCAACAGACCAATCAAGCCCCAAGCGGTTTGAGACGATGTGCTGGCGCCCTGGCCTTTCAATTTAGGATCGTAGTAAGAAGCGATGGATTCCCCAAAACCGCCGTCGTCATTCTGCACCGCGCGAAGCCAGGCCACGGCACGCTGGCAATAATCACGGGCGCTGAGCGCAATCGTTTCGAGCGCGCGCAAAACGCCGCTCGTGCCATAGACGTAGTTCACGCCCCACCGCCCATACCACGAACCATCGGGAGACTGTTCTCGCGTCAAATATGCCACTCCCCGCTTTACCACCGGGTGCGTGGCGGTCCAGCCGTTCCTTCCCAGACACTCGAGGACCCGCGCCGTCACGTCCGCCGACGACGGATCAATCATGGCATTGTGATCCGCGAAGGGGATCTCCGTGAGCAGCCGGCGATCGTTATTGTGATCGAATGCGGCCCAGCCGCCATCGCGATTTTGCATCGAAAGCAGCCACTCCACCCCGCAACGAGCCGCTGCAGTAAGGCGACGCCGGGCCGGGTAATCGACACGTTGCAGAGCCATGAGTACAAAGGCGGTGTCGTCGACATCGGGATAGAAATCGTTGCGGAACTCAAACACCCATCCGCCTGGCCGAGCCTTGCGATCCTTCACTTGCCAGTCGCCCGAACCCAGAACCTGGTTTTTGAGCAGCCATTCGGCGGCGCGTATGAGCGCAGGGTGATCAGCGGCCAGCCCGGCTTCTTCCAGAGCGACCATGGCAATCGCCGTATCCCAGACCGGCGAGATACAAGGCTGCAAACGCATGGTCTCCCCATCTTCGATCTCATAGCGCGCGAGCTGGCCAATCTCCCGGGCAGTCAGAGGATCGTCCGGAGAATACCCCAGCGCTACGAGCGCAAAGACGGCGTTCATCATCGCGGGATAGATAGCCCCCAATCCATCACTGCGCTCGAGATGCTCGAGCAGCCAGCGTTGTGCCTGCCGCAATGCGTGTTGCCGCAGCGGCTTCCAGGGCACGCGCTCGTAAAGTTTTAGCGCTCGATCGAGCGCCAGGAAGAAATTTCGCCAGGAGAAAAAGCGATCCCCCCAGGCAAATGCAGTGGCCTTGGCCGTGGGATCGCGGAAGAGTTCGTCAACGCGCACCGGCTCGCGCAATTTCCAATCGGGCTTATGGGCATAAAGAATGGCCAGCGGGATAACAATGCCGCGCGTCCACGAAGACATTTCGTAGATGTTGATCGAAAACCACGAAGGGAGCAGCATCAGCTCCGGGGGAATCGCCGGCACCATCTCCCAAACGACCGCGCCGACCAGAGCCAGATAAAAGCGCGTGTAAGAATTCGTTGCTTCCAAGCCGCCAAGTTGCAGCACGCGCGCACGGGCACGCTTCATGTGCGCTTGATCCGGGCGGTCTCCGGCAAGCTTGAGAGCAAAGTAAGCTTTGACGGTAGCATTGAGCTCGGAAGGACCGTCAAAGTAAATGTTCCATCCACCGTCAGGCAATTGACGGCGGCGAATGTAATTGGCGAGCTTGCTTATACGTTGGGGATCAGCCTTATCGAGAATATGCAAATAGAAGATGTAGTCCGATTCCAGGGTCGTGTCGGCCTCGAGCTCGCCAAGCCAGAAACCCTCCGAGGCTTGTAGGGAAAGCAGATGCTTGACGCCCCGGCCGATAGCTTCGGTCAGTTCGTCAGTGAAAGTACCAGTCGCCGCGATCTGCGGCTGGCTTGTTGCAGCCTCAACGCCGAATCTGGTGCTGGATGCCATTCCCCCTCAGATGCATGCGTCAGCCAAATGGCTTTAGCAAGAACTACTTAGCGGCTTTCACACGCGTGGGGTGCCGGGCTTACGATCTTTTCGGGACACAGCTGGGCGCGTGTTACGGATGGCAGGCAACCCATCCTTTCCGTCCCTGACCTGACCACCCCTCACAACAAAACTCATTATCAGGCACTATCGAGTTGCCGGTCAACAATGAAGATACTCGGCTCGATTCGCTCCCCTCTGTTATCAAAAAGAGAAACAGCTTTAACGTTTCCGAGTTTGCTCCTCCAACTTACTCACGCGCTCAGCCAACTCCGGCAAGCGCGCAAACCATCCGTATTGTTCCTTGAACCGCTGGATGGGGCGCGCCGGCGTGCCCCACACGGTCTGCCCGCGACGAATTACTTTTCCGCTGGGAATGCCGGCCTGAGCACCGGCGACACATCCCGCCTCTAAACGGCAATGATCGGCGATTCCCACCTGACCTCCGATCACGACGTCGGCTGCGATAATGGAAGATCCCGCAACTCCGGTCTGCGCCGCCACCAAGGTTCGCTCGCCAACTTGGACGTTGTGTGCCAAGTGCACGAGATTATCCAGTTTTACTTGGGACTCCAATCGAGTGATCCCCAGCGAACCACGAGCGATCGTAGTATTGGCGCCAATTTCCACATCATCCGCGATCTCCAGAGCGCCGGCTTGCGGGAATTTCCAATGCTTGCCTTGATCCGTCACGTAACCAAACCCGTCACACCCCAAAACGGCCCCCGAATGTACGATTACGTGGCCGCCGAGTTTCACCCCTGCGTAAAGCGTCACGCGAGGATACAGCCGGCAGCCCCTGCCGAGCCGAGATCCTCGTCCGAGAAAACAGAAAGCGCCTATCTGCGTCTCCTCGCCAATTTCAACTTCCTCCTCGATTACCGCAAAAGGACCCACCACGCTGCCGCGGCCCAGGCCTGCCGACTGGGCGATGACAGCGGTCGCATGTACTCCGTAGGCAATCGGAGAGAGAGGAACCAGCCAGGCGGCGGCACGCGCAAAGGCGAGCTTCGGCTTCGCCGCCACGATCATGGTCTTGCCGGATATGAGCAGATCCGGTGGCGTGATCACGCAACGGGCACTCGAGCGAATCACACGCTCCCTATGACGGCTCGAATCGAGGTAAATCAGATCGTCCGCTTCAGCCGCCTCAGGACCGGCCACCCCTTTCAAGAGCAAGGCATTCTCACCCTGGAGGGGGTACCCCAGAAACTTCGCCAGATCTCCGGCTGTTCGATTCGCCATGATCACCGATCTCCTTCACAGAAATTCTGAGTCGCCTCGCGCTTGTTTAGCATAACCGCACTGCTCGTCGGGGTAGATTGCGGATTCATTTGGAGGGCGGGTCTTCCAGCGCCGATGCACCCAGAGCCATTGATCGGGAAAGCGCCGCACATAATCTTCGATCACCTGATTAAAACGCGCCGAGTACGCCAGGATATCGCTCTGCTCGTCCGCGCCGGCAGTGAACTCGAGCGCCGGTTCATAGCGTAAGCGGTACTTGCGTATTTGCGAATCCCAGTAGCTGTAAGCAGGAACCACCGCGGCCCCAGTGCGTCGCGCCAGACGGGCGATTCCGCTGGTGGTGGCGGCGGGAACGCCGAAGAAATCTACGAAAACAGATTCGGCTGGCACCGTGTTCTGGTCGGCCAGAACTCCGATGACGCCTCCCTCGTGCAGAATTCGAAGAATGGTGCGCGCAGATTCGTTTTTTTTGATCGGCTGGTTCCCCGATGCGCAACGGTAACGGTTCACAAGCGCGTCTACGCGGGGGTTGTCGACCGGCCGCACCAAAAAATAAATCGGACTGCTGTAAAGCGCGTGCGCAAATGGTCCAAGCTCCCAGGCACCCATATGTCCGGTCAAGAAGAGAACCCCTTTGCCGCGCGCTTTCGCGGCAGCAAAATTTTCAAATCCCTCGAGAAGTATGGCTTTGTCGATATTTTGGCGGGTATAGCGCGGTAAGCGCGCGAATTCTGCAGCCATCCAGCCCAGGTTGCGCACCATGCGCTTCAAAATGTCGCGCCGTGCGGACTCCGGTAATTCCGGGAAAGCCATCCGAAGATTGAATTCTGCGGCTCTGTGAAGCGGCGGGCGAATGGAGAAAAGACAATTCGCCACGAGCCAGCCCATGCCGCGAGCGAACGTCCGAGGTAAGCACCCCAGGAGTTTGAGCAGGACCCAAGCGGAAGCATACTCGAGACGCTCGCGCATGAGGCGCCATTATGAGCGACCCGGCGGGTCATGCGCCAGCCGCGAAAGCCAATGGATCAGCGCATCAAACAATAATTCTATGGAAGCGGGCCGCGAATCACGATGCGGCAGGAGTGCCGTGCTTTCGGAATCCCCAATGCAAGGCATTCGCTGGCGGCGGGCGAGTTATCTCGGCAGATTTGCAAGAAAGAAACTGGCAACGCGATTTTCGTAGTCGCGCTTCTCCTCATCGAGCATCCCGGCATAATTCCCGCGCACGATCGTGACCTGCTGTTTCGGCTCGGGAGACTCGAGGAAAAGCCGGGCAGTGGTCTTGGCCAGATCAGGGTTGTCGGACGCTGCGATGAACAGCTTTGGCACTCCCGCCAGGCGGGACAACCTTTGCGACAGCAGAGGCGCTCCGGCATCGCTGAAATTCAGCCAGTCGAAAGCTTTTTCGGAAAATCCATGCAACAGCGGTAATGGGCCAATGCCATAACGGTCCACCAGGATGCGCAGCATCTCTTGCGGTCGATCGTATACCGATTCAATCGCAATTCCCCGAACGCGAGGATCCGATTCCGCCAAAGAGAGGGCCGCATAACTGCCCACGTTCGTACCCCACAAACCGAATCGGGATTTGTCCACATCCGTGCGCTGGGCCACGGCCGAAAGCGCCGCACGCAATTCTTGAACTTCACGATAGCCCAGCGTCGTTTCAACCCTCTGGGGTACCTCGCCCGTAAACTGCACGAGAGCGACGTTGTAGCCCTGCTCTTGTAGGGCAGTTGCCAAAGGCAATAATTCCTCGCGACCCTCCCCGTAGCCGGGACACAAGAGAATTGTCGGTGCGGACTTCAGACCCGGGAAAAACCAGCCCTCACGCGTTCCCGCGCCCGCAACTGAATAGGAAATCTGCTCCGGATGACCGGGAAAATTTGCAAAATCGATGGGCTGGCTGCCGCTGCGCAGCGTCACAATGTTGTACACCACAAAACCCGATATGATGGACGCCGCCACAAAGGTGAAGAAACTGAGAGCTAGAAACGTCGCGATGGATTTGGAATACCAGCGTGTTGGATAACGAAATTCCTCCAGAAGAGCCTTGCCGCGATGAGACATCCGGCCGCGCATGTTAACACAGCGAACTCGCTCGAATATGCGTCATAACCCGGCGTGTGTCGCATCAGGCAGTTTTCAGCGACGGCGGGCTCCGGCGGCGTTATCATAAGGCAATCGGCATCGACGCTCGTCCGCTGGGATCGAGAGTTCCATGACCATCGTGGACTTACGGCAACTGAGCTCGCGTCAAATTGAGCCGCTTCTGGCTGAAGAGGCGCAGCGGTGGAGAGAGGAGCTACGCTGGGATTATCGTTCTTCACTGGACCTGATAAAAAAGTTCGTGGAGGCCCGGTCGCTCGCCGGTTGTGCTGCCCTGGAAGGCGGTGAAGCGGCGGGTTACGCGTTTTACGTAATCGAAGAGCACAAGGGACTTCTCGGCGGCTTGTACGTCTCGCCGCGTTTCCCGCAGATGCCCCTGGCGAACAAGCTTTTGACCAGCACACTCGAAACGCTCCGGGCTCTTCCTTATATAGGGCGCATTGAAGCTCAATTGGTCCCCTTCGGTTGCGAGTTCGACGCGGCGCTTGCCATGCATGGCTTTCGCCTCTATCCGCGGCAATTCATGTTGCTCGATCTTAATCATGCAGCGCTCAACTCTCCGGAAAACGGGAACCCAAGAAATTCAAATGAGTTCTCGGGATTGCGCCTTGAAGAATGGAGCGATCGCTACTTCGCGCCTTGCGCACGCTTGATCCAATTGGCATACGCGGACCACATGGACGGTGAGATCAACGATCAGTATCGCAGTGAAGAAGGAGCCCTGAAATTTCTGAAGAACATCATCATGCTGCCGGGCTGCGGCCAATTCCAGGAGCATGCCTCGTTTGTATTGCGTGCGCCGCATAGCTACGAACTCGTCGGCGCCGTGCTGACGTCTGCAGTGGCCCCCGGCGTCGGTCACACCACGCAGATCTGCGTGATGCCTGGTTACCAGCGGCACGGACTGGGGAGGCGCTTGATCCAGGCCACCATTCAATCGTTGCGGGCACTGCGTTTTAATGCGCTTTCGCTGACGGTCACCGCCGCCAACCAGCGCGCTGTGCGCTTGTACGCGAGTCTTGGATTCACGCAAATCAAGACTTTCACAGCCGGCGTCTGGAAGTCGCCCGACGCCTCCAAGCGATCCAGCCTATTTTCGTGAGTGTTCCCGAAGCAGGCCCTTCAATTCGGTCATAAACTCCCGCACATCTTTAAAGTCGAGGTAAACGGAGGCAAAGCGCACATACGCCACTTTGTCCAACTTTTTCAGACGGGCCATGAGCAACTCGCCAATCTCGCTGGTAGTCCGCTCGCGCTCGGGCGCATCGTGAACGAAACGCTCGACCTCGTCTAGCAGCGCCTCGAGCCTTGTAGTCGGCACAGGCCGCTTTTCACATGACTTCAGCAGTCCCTGTAAGATCTTCTGACGATCAAATCGTTCCCGCCGGCCATCCTTTTTGATCACCATATAGGGAATCTCATCAATGCGTTCGTATGTCGTGAAACGGCGTCCGCATTTGAGGCATTCCCGGCGACGACGGATCAAATCCCCGGTGCGGCCCTCGCGTGAATCGATCACTTTGTCGTCGCTAAACGAGCAGAACGGGCATTTCAACCGGCGCTACCCCCTCTCGCCTGATTCCCCCGCGGAACCGCCCCCGGCTAGACGCGTTAACGAAACATGCTTTCCGGCCCGTTCCGCCGCTGCCTCGTCCCGCGCCAGATTGCGCAGTTCACCCATGGACAAACCCTCGTGGATCAGCAGCGGAACACCGACTAATGTCGATGCGGCAAATGTGATCAGCCACAATACTATGGCAATCGCCGCCGCCGGCTCCTGCTCGACTCCGAAAATTGTGGTCAGCGCGATGAAGCTGGCCACCTGAGCTCCGCCCCCCACACCCGGCAATTGCAGTACCGAACCCACCAGCGTGACCGCCAATAGCAACATCGCCCCGGGAAAGTTCACGTCGGATTGAACGAAGGCGCTGGCGAAGGCGCGCGCTATCCAAAGATACGCCAGCGTCACCAATCCCCAATGCGCAGCTGTGTAGGCCACCGCAATCAAAAGGTCCGACGCCGTGCGAATAGCCTGCAATCCTTCGCTAAAACCCGCGATGATCCCCGCCAGCCAACCCTTCAAGCCCCCCGCGCGGTGCCAGTAATCAAGGCGCCTTTCGAGAGCTCCCGCACCATGCAGCCGGAAGTAAAACATCACGATCACAATAGCCGCCAGGATGGCTAGCAAAAGCCAGCCGCCGGCGCGGGCGTTCTCCACCCAATCGGTGTTCAACCCCGCATCGGCGAGTTTCCCCGCAAATACAAGCAGGCTCAGAGCCGCGAGCGCCACCCCGCCGGCAAAATCGGTAATCCGCTCGAGCACCCAAACCCCGAACATGCTGACGACGGGCAACCGGCTCTTGCGTGCGAGCAGCAAAGGACGAACCGGTTCGCCAGCCCGGCCGAGAATGAATATGGAGGCGAACCCCATCACCGTCGCGCTGTACACGTCCACAAAGCCGCTCGGCCCTAAATAGCGCGAGAGTTGTTGCCAACGGAGCGAGCGCAGCGCATAAGCGCCATAGATCGCGAGGACCGATAGCAACAGAAGCCAGACGTTTGCCTGGCCGACAGCGTGGATGAACCGGCTCCAGGTAAAGTCGCCCAGGTGAATTTTATGGCGGGAATGATAGGCGAGCGCGGCCAGCGCACCTAAAGCTAAAGCGGCAAGGAAAAGTTTGCGAAGAAAGCCACGCATCCGTTGGCGAGCCTAACCGTAGCGCAATGAGGTGTCAAGGAAACCACGCCTCCGCAATTTCTGTCAGAGCTTGAACGCAAAAGGCACACGGTTGGCTGGAATTTCATTCCCGCTTGATTTCCAATTAACGTTCGACCGTGCGCTCGAGGACCTCGAAGAAATCCGGATACGAGATGCCCACGCAATCTCTATCACGTAAAACGGAGCCGCCTTCAGCCCCCAGCGCAGCCACGGCAAAGGCCATGGCCATGCGATGATCCCCGCGCGGATCGATTTCCGCGCCGCGCAAACGCCCCGCGCCTCGTCCTTCGATCCGCAGGCCGTCAGGGCGCTCCTCGACTTGGGCGCCCATGCGCCGCAGGTTATCCGCGAGCACCGCGATTCTGTCGCTCTCCTTCACTCTCAACTCTGCGGCGTCGCGGATCTCGACTCCCTGTTCAGTATAAGGACCGAGCGCGGCGAGCATCGGCAGTTCATCAATCAATTGGGCGATGAGTTCGCCTGAGAGGGTCCCGCCGGATAGATCGGCGTGACGTATGGACACATCTCCGATCAGCTCGCCCGATTCTCCTCGCAAAGCTACGATTTTTACCGGCGCTCCCCACCCGCTTAGCACATCGAGGACCGCGGAGCGAGTCGGGTTCAGACCGACGTTGTGAATGACGACATTAGAACCGCGGAGTATAAGCGCGGCTCCGAGAAAAAATACCGCCGAAGAGAGATCGCCGGGGACCATGACCTGTTGCGGCTGGAGGCGTGGCCGTCCAGAAACGGTAACTACGCCGCCCCCTCGGCGAACCTCCGCGCCGAATCCCTGCAGAGCCACTTCGGTGTGGTCGCGGGTACGGACAGGTTCCTGGACCGACGTTTCGCCTTCGGCGAAAAGACCCGCAAGTAGCACGGCGGATTTCACTTGAGCGCTGGGGACCGGCAGCGTGTATTGGATGGGCTGCAGGGCCGAACCTCTGATCTCCAGCGGTGCAAAATTGGCCTCACGAGCCTGGATACGCGCTCCCATGCGCTCCAGCGGCTCGATAATCCGGCGCATAGGACGTCGTTTCAGCGACGAATCGCCCGTCAGCATCGAATCGAAATGCTGGCCTGCCAGAACCCCGGTCAGCAGCCGCATGGTGGTCCCCGAATTGCCTGCATCCAACGAGCGCCGAGGGGTTCGGAGTCCGTCAATGCCCGTCCCTGTGATCACGACCCGTGCATCACCGTTTCGGCTGGTCTGTTCTACGCCGACGCCCAATCGCGCCAGACAATCGAGCGTGCTCCGGCAATCCGCCGCTGCGGAATAATGGCTGATTTCGCTTCTCCCTCGCGCCAGTGCCGCCAAAATGGCGTAGCGGTGGGAGATCGATTTGTCCCCCGGAAGCTCAATAATTCCGGAGATCGCACGTGCCGGTTCGACGCTCTCCTTCGCCACGACGCGATTCTAACATGCGGCTTGCACACACTTCCCGAAGGCCGGATCGCCACCTTCAAGGATGGGCGGCTGCGCAAGAAAATGGGCGGCCGGCAACTCGAAATGGCCCTCGTGCCCTCCAAATCAGCAGCTTGGAGAAACTTCTCGCAACCGAGCGGCGTTCGTATTACAAAGTACCTATGAAGCTGCACTTAGCGAGGAAGCTAATTATTCTGGTCTCGGTCTCATTGCTGTTTGGCGCGGCCCTGCGCCAGCTGCACGCGCAATCGACCCCGCAAGAGGCTGCGCCGGCTACCCCACAGGCCCGCGCACAGTCCAATCCAGAAGCCGGCGGACAGGAAAGGCCCGCGCGCCAGCATCAACACGACGGCACCATGCCGGGCATGAACATGGAGGACGATAGAGGCAATCATGCCCAAGCGGGTGCCATGCAATCGATGGCTCACGGCCACCACATGGATAGCGCTCATATGCGCATGACGCCTGCTCGCGCCGCCTCGGCTGACGATCGCCGCCGTGCCGATCAAATTGCCGCCACATTGGCCCAAGCCATCGAAAGATATAGAGACTATCGCGTTGCCTTGGCCGATGGATTCCACATTTTCGCGCCCAACCTCCCGCAGGCTCAATATCATTTTACGAACTATTGGAACGGATACCTGGAAGGCTTCACGTTCGATCCTGCCCGGCCTACATCGCTGCTCTACAAAAAAACGAAGGACGGATACGAATTGATCGGCGCCATGTACACCGCCCCCAGAACTGCGAGTCTGGAGGAACTGGACGAGCGCGTTCCCCTTGGCGTGGCCCACTGGCACCAGCATACGAATCTGTGCATGCCAAAACGGGGTGAGGCCGCACATGCCGATTGGAGACGGTTCGGCCTGACCGGGTCGATTTCGAGCGAAGAGGAATGCCAGGAAGCCGGAGGGCGCTTTTATCCGGTGATTTTCGGGTGGATGGTGCACGTTTATCCGTTCGAATCCTCGCTGGCCAGGGTATGGGCTCAATAAGTTTGGCTGCGCCTGTTTGATTCCCGTAGCCATGGCGCGTATGATAGGTGCCTTGCGGATAGAAAACCTCGAAGGTCAGACCCCGCGGTCTGCCTTGGTGAATAATATGCCTTCTCCATGTTTGAAGTTGTCGCCCTCCAAGGACTTATTTCGGCACAGCCGCCCATTCTTCCCCTGGAGCAGGTCAAGCCCGGAATGCGCGGGGTCGGGTACACAATCTTTGCAGGAGATAAGATCGAGCCCTTCGAGGTCGAAGTGATCGGCATATTGCCGAACCTGATGGGTCCGAAGCAGTCGATTATCCTCGTCGAGTTACATGGAGACAAAGCGGAACACACCGGCGTGGTTGCCGGCATGAGCGGAAGTCCCGTCTACATAGAGGAACACACCGGCGTGGTTGCCGGCATGAGCGGAAGTCCCGTCTACATAGACGGAAAGCTCATGGGAGCGCTCTCGTTGAAGTTTGGCGTATTCGTGAAAGAGCCGCTGGCCGGCGTGACTCCCATTGAGGATATATTGTCGATTCCCACCGGTGATTCATCGGACCCCAAAACTCTGAGCGTCCGGTCGAGCGTCGGCGATAAAGCTGAACCGGCCGCCACCGCCTGGGCTGCTTCATTGGCTTCGGCCGCCGCATTGCCGCATTATCCGGTCCCCGAAAAATGGGCCCAGGTTGCCGGAGCTTCCGGCGATGCCTACCTCGAACCAATCGCCGCGCCTCTTGTGTTTTCGGGTTTCGCCCCAGCCACGTTGCGTCAGTACGCCGGAGAATGGACGCCATATGGAATGGTGGCCGCCGCGGGAGGAACCGCGCCGCCCGCGAGCGACGATGCCAAAGTTGTTCCCGGCGATATGGTAAGCATGGTGCTCGTGCAAGGCGACATCTCCATGAGCGCCGCATGCACCGTTACCGCGGTTCGGGAGGATCGCGTGTACGCGTGCGGGCATCCGCTCTTCGGTTTGGGGGCGAGCGATATGCCTTTAGCGCGCGGCCGTACCCTCACCACGCTCGCTTCTGATTTCAATTCCACCAAGATCGTAAATGCCGGCGGCGTCATTGGCACGCTGACCGAGGACCGGCTGACTGCCGTCATGGGCCGCATCGGACCCGCGCCGCAGATGATCCCCATTGACCTGACGGTCGTCACCCCGGCCGGAGAGAAACAGTTTCACTCGGAGATGATCTCCAACCCGAAACTGACGCCCCTGCTTATGGGCATCATCGCCTTCAACGGGTTGACGCAAAACACCGCGTATGGCGAAGGCAGCACGATGAAGCTCAGCGGTGACATCAATATCAACGGACATTCTCCCGTTTCGCTCGAAGATATGTATGCTCCCACGGATCAATTTGTGCCGGACGGGACCTTCGTCGCTTCCAGCGTGCAGACCATCTTTACCCGCATCTTCTCGAATCCTTATGAGATGCCCAAAATCGATAAGGTCACTCTGCGGGTGGAGAGCACGCCGGACCGCCGCGTTGCTTCGATCTTGAATGCCTGGTCGGAATTGAGCGAGGCCCAACCGGGTGATCCCGTGACCATCAAAGTCCTCCTGCGGCCTTACCGCGGTACGCCCATGATTCGCGACGTTCCCATTACCATCCCGGCGCAGGCGACCCGCGGCAGCACGTTGAGGGTGCAGGTCAGTGATGCCGATTCACTCAACCGCATTCCAAACCTGGTTGCCGCGCAGGGACGCCTCGGCGGTTTGGACCAGTTGATTTCGCTGCTGAATCGCGCGCGCCGCAATAACCAGCTTTACGTCACGCTGCTCAAGCCGACGCCCACGCTGCTCGTGGAGGATAAGGAACTTCCCGACGCGCCCCTGTCGCAAATCAATGTCCTCGATCAGAAAAGGCTGCCGGGCAATTCAGCCTTGTTGCGCGAGTCGACGGCTGGCCAATGGTCTGTCCGCATGGATGAGATCATCTCTGGTTCGACGTCCGTGTTTATCAAAATTAAGTAAATCCAGTCCGCGGCGGACGCACGTCACACCATGATGGCTTTTCCCTGCTGCGGTTTGAAAGGGTTTTATGTCTGATTTAATTATGCCACTGCGGAGCACGTCCAGCCGCGTCTTCGGCTTGCCGAGAGCTTTCTCTTTCCTTGTGGCTTTTCTGATCTGCGTCGCGCCGGCAGTCGCCGAACATACCCGGTTTTGGCGCCAGTCGGATTATGACGCCTTCCAAAAGGGTGATGCCAAAGGCGTCGCGCTGCGCAGCGACGGAAAGCTCCTGCTCGCTCCCAAGTTCGCTCCCTTCGCCGATACGTCTCTGGCCTATCTCTGGGCTCTGCGTCTCGATTCCCATGGCAACCTCTATGCCGGGGGTGGTTCGAACGCCAAGATTATGAAATTTGATAACGGCGGCAATTCCACAACCGTTTTCGAATCCCAGGACATGACCGCGCAAGCGCTGGTCTTCGATAAGAGTGATAACTTGTACGTGGCCACGGCGCCTGATGGCAAGGTCTACAAGGTCACTCCTGCCGGGCAGAAGTCCGTCTTTTTTGATCCCAAAACCAAATATGTCTGGGACCTCGCGCTTGGCCCCGACGGTACGCTCTTCGTGGCCACCGGTGACCCCGGAAAAATCTTCGCCGTCGATCCCAGCGGTAATTCGCAGCTCTTCTATAATGCCGAAGAGACTCACGTCCGCACTCTGGTTCTTGACGGCAAAGGGAACCTTCTCGCGGGCACCGAGCCAAACGGGCTCGTGCTACGTATTTCGTTAGGCGCTGAGTCGACCGCTTCGCAGAGCGCGAAGACTCCGGCAGCGCGGCAGCCCTCAGGGAAGCGCGCCGCCAGCCAGGCTGCCGCGCAGACCGCCGCCAAAAAAGAAGACAGCTCGGACGAAGGCGGCCGTCCTGCATACGTGGTTTACGAAACAAGTAAGAAAGAGGTCACCGCGCTGGCCTTGGATCCTTCAGGCAATCTCTACGTGGCCGCAATCGGAGAAAAACGCCCTGGGCCGCCTCAGCCGCCCGTTCAGCAAGCCGAACAAGAGAACGCCCCTAATGGCCAAACCATAACCGTTACGGTCGGCGCGCCCGGCGGCCTTCAGCAACCGCAGCAGGCCACGCCATTTGTCCCTTTTCCGGCACTCTCTTCGGCGGCCGTATACCGCATTGCGCCGGATGGCTCGCCCGAAGAAATTTGGACCTCCCGCGAGAACTCCGTCTACGCCATGGGTATTTCTCCGGAAGGCAAGCTATTGCTGGGCACCGGCAACCAGGGCGCTATCATGCAGCTCGAAAGGGACCGCGTTTTCTCGCGATTGGCAAAGGCTGAGTCCCAGCAGGTTACGTCTTTCGTGCGGGCATCGAACGGAAAGATCTATGTGGCTACTGCGAATCCGGGAAAGGTCTTTACGCTCGGCCCGGAACTTGAATCCGAAGGTACATTCGAGTCCGAGCCCTTCGATGCGCGTATATTTTCGCGCTGGGGAAGGCTCACCTGGTGGGGCGAAAACGGAGCCGGCTCCGTCGTCGAACTCTACGTCCGCGCCGGAAATACTTCCGATCCTGGAAAGAACTGGAGTCCCTGGGCCGGGCCTTATCGAGATCCCAAGGGACAGGAAGCGGAGTGCCCGCCGGCACGCTTTGTGCAATGGAAGGCCATCTTGCACGGCGGCAGTAATCCTCCGAATCTCTCCTGGGTCGAGATGGCTTACCTGCCCAAGAACGTTGCGCCTCAAATTGGCAGCGTTGTCATGCAAAACCCGGGAGTGCGGGTTTCCGGGTTTGGGCAGCAAGCCGGTCCGCCCCAGGCCGCGCCCGTGCAGCTGCGCATGCCCGCTCCACCGGGTACCCAAGGCGGCGCGGCGCAGCGCGGCAGCGAATCGCCCCGATTCGAGCCGCCGCCTCAAGGCTTGGCGCAAAAGGGCTATCAAGCCGTTCTATGGAGCTCAGAAGACTCCAATGACGACGAGTTGACTTACTCCGTCTTTTATCGCGGCGAAAACGAAAAGGATTGGAAGCTGCTGAAAGACAAACTCGAGCAGAAATTCTATTCCTGGGACACCAACTCGATGCCTGACGGCGCTTATTACTTGAAGATCGCGGCGTCTGACGAAAAATCGAATCCACCCAACGAGGCACTGGCGGCCGAGCGCGTGAGCGAGCGTTTTGTCGTTGATAACACGCCGCCGACCATAACCGACCTAGCCTCGGAACCCGCGCCAGGTGCTGCCGGCGATCCTGCGGTGACGGTGCGCTTCCGCGCCAGCGACAGCGCCAGTTCCATTGTGCGCTCGCAGTATAGCCTCGACGCCGGTGATTGGACGATCGTGCCGCCAGTCGGCGGCCTCAGCGATTCGCCTGCGGAGCAGTACTCCGTTACCTTGCGTGGCATCACGCCCGGGGAGCACACCGTCTCCGTGCGCGTGTACGATCAATTCGAAAACGAGTCGGCGGCTAAAGTCACCTTTACCGTTCCCGCTGCTAAACGCTGAATTTTAGCGGTATGCGAACGTTCACACCGGTCTCATTGCGGCGATCGGTCAGCATATCGGCGGCACTGCTCCGCGCGAAACTATCACGCTCTCGCGCCGAGCAGGAGACTCAGAACCTCAATCTTGAGATCTGTAACCTATTGCGTGGTCACCGTGATTTGGGCTGTATGGTTGATGCCGCCGATCGCGGCATTTACGATGACGGCTCCCGAGGCCACAGGCGCTGCCGAAGGAACTTGAATTGCGAAAGGATAGCTTACCACTGCGGAGCTGCCTGTACTCCTTGAACTGCCGCTGCAGCCGATCATGATTGCCAGCACGGATACCAGAACGAAACCGGGCACGAGCCTCGGCCAGGCAGGTGATTCCGTATCGCTGGCGCCCGGTCGTGCGAAGCTCGCGAGAACGAAAGCCCCTCCGCCCAAAAGGACTCCCGCAACTCCCCACCAGCCGAGTTCGCGGTAACTTCCCGGCGGGGTAAAGCCCGCGGTGATCGCAGGCACCACCGCGCATATCGTCGACCCAAGCGTGCTCGGAACAGTGCAAGTGAAGCTCGGA
>WNGH01001022.1_pt1 | contig 25517 bp, 20 predicted proteins | sample 5400631 | NCBI WGS metagenome assembly WNGH01 (sample SAMN13153373, study PRJNA577476) | soil metagenome | isolation source: 115 cm soil or saprolite under Garry oak tree replicate 1 | place: USA:California | collected 2016-06-15
CGCGGTTGGTGCCGCCCGGATGGACCTCGTTGCCGAACCCGATCGCGTTCGCCGCCGCCTCGGCCGGCACGCCGTTGACCAGGGTCTGCCCGACCTGGCAACCATCGACGTACGTGCTGAGCCGGGACTCCTGCGGGCCCACGTAGCTGTAGATCAGGGAGAGGTGGTCGAACATGGTGTCGCTGGGCGCGCGGGCCGCGCCGGTCACCGTGGGGTACGGCGGCTGCGGGCCGTTCATGCCGTACTCGTTCGCGCCCGTCAAGCCGCTCCGGAAGCGGTAGTAGGCGCCGCCGGCGATGCTCAGCAGCGTGTTGAAGCCGTTGTTGCCGTTCTCCGCGCTCTCGGCCAACGCCTCGACCGCGACGCTGCGCGTGACCGCGCCGCCTTCGGTGAGGGCTGCCGACGGCGCGAACGTCAGGCCCGCGGACCCGCCGCCGAGGCCCACGACGCCGTCGGCCAGCGTCTCGCCACCCGTGTCGCGGGTCAGCGTGCCGGTGACCACCTCGCCGGGTGCCGGCTGGTACCCCGTCCCGTTGAAGCCGCCGCGGAAGTTCACGTGCAGCAGCGCGGTCGACGTCGAGGGCTGGTCCGCGGCCGCATTGCCCGGTGCCGCGCCGGCCGCCGGAGGTGAGCCGGCCATGCCACCCAGCAACACCGTAACGAGAAGGACCGTGCGCAACCGGAGCATCGTCTCGTCCCCTCACACCGGAGGTAGATAGATCGGATGTCTGGCGACCCTAGGAGCGCCTCGCCTGCCCCGTCAATACCAAATGAGTGAACCGACGTCGACCGCTGGAGCGCATCGATGGACCGGTGATCACCACAGACGGATGGGTGATCCGACCTCTTCGATCAAGCAGCAGCTTGGGTGGCGCGGACCCGAAGCGGCTACGACTGCACAAATTTGATTGAAACCTCGCTGGTTCAAGCTCTTGCATGCAGATGCCTCGCCAATCTATTGTCACGCCATACCCGGATTGCCGGAGGCATCCCATGCGCCTACAGAGCGTCACCGGTCGCCTGCTTGTCGCGTTCATCGCCTTGGCCACCATTGCCGGAGCCGTCACTACGGTGGCCCCTGGTGCCGCGGCTGATGCGCCCGACTCGTCAACGGCCCAGGGCTCCTACAACGGGCTGGCGCTCACTCCGCCGATGGGCTTCAACAACTGGGCGGGATTCGAGTGCAGTAGCAGGTTCGGCGAGAAGCTCTTCCTGGACACCGCCGATGCGCTGGTCCGGCTCGGGCTGGACAAGCTCGGCTACAACTACGTCAACATCGACGACTGCTGGATGCAGCATGATCGCGATGCGAGCGGCAACCTGCAGGTCGACACCACGCGCTTCCCGGGCACCGATCCGCGGCTGCCGGCGGGCAGTTCCGCCAGCCCGTTGCGCGCGCTCAGCGACTACCTGCACGCGAAAGGTCTGAAGTTCGGCATCTACGAGGACGCCGGCTACCGGACGTGCCAGGGCGCCGCCGGCAGTTACGGCCACTTCCAGCAGGACGCGAACCTCTACGCGTCCTGGGGGGTCGACTACCTCAAGCTGGACTACTGCAACCAGCCACTGGACCAGTACCCGCACAAGAGCCGTGCGCAGGTCGCGCAGATCGTCTACACCGAAGCGAGCCAAGCGCTGCTCGACACCGGCCGCGACATCGTCTTCTCGGCGTCGGCGCCTGCGTACGAATGCTGCTCGGGCGGCGATTTCTGGCAGGAATTCCAATGGCTTCCCAAACTGTCCAACCTGTGGCGCTTCGGTTCTGACATCTCTGGCAACTGGCAGAGCGTCGTGCGCAACTACACCGAGGGAAACACCCCGGGTCTGCCTGAGCAGGGCGGTCCCGGGCACTGGAACGACGCCGACATGCTCGAGATCGGTAACGGCGGGCTGAGCCTGACCGAGGAGCAGAGCCAGTTCACCCTCTGGTCGGAGATGGCCTCGCCGCTGCTGCTCAGCACGGAGGTGGCAGACCTGTCACCGGCCGAGTTGAGCATCGTCAGCAACCGGGACGTCATCGCCGTCGACCAGGATCCGCTCGGCAGGCAGGGCAAGATCGTCGACCGGGGCAAGGACTGGGACGCTCTGTCCCGGCCGCTCGCCAACGGCGACTACGCCGTGGTGCTGTTCAACCAGTCCGACAGCGCGCAGACGATCACGACAACCGCCAAAGCGGCCGGGCTCCCTTCGCTGCACTCGTACGCCCTGACCGATCTGGTGACGAAGGCGCAGACGCAGTCGTCCGGCCCGATCGCGGCCAACGTCGCAGCGCACGGCACGGTGATTTACCGGGTGCGTGCCGGGGCCGGGGCAGGGCTGCCGCCGTCGACGGTGCTCACGCTCACCGGCGGCGACCTGAACGCGTCCGGGCAGCCGACTACGACGACCGCGACGCTCACCGACAACGGCTCGACGGCGGTAACCAACGCCAACGTCAGCCTGTCCGGGCCGACCGGGTGGATGGCGCAACCCGCCAGCCAGCCGCTCGGCACCGTGGCTGCCGGGGATTCGGTCGGCGCGAGCTTCACCCTGTCGCCCCCGGCCGCGCCGAAGGGCAAGGCCGCGCAGACGCTGAGCGGCACCGCGACCTACTCGTGGAACGGCGCGAGCTATACGACGTCCGCCGAGCAGACCGTGATCACCGACGTGCCCTACGACAACCTTGCCGAGGCATTCAACAACGTCGGCATCACCGACGAGAGCAACCCTGCCCCCGGCAACTTCGACGGCGACGGCAACAGCTACTCGGCCCAGGCCTTGGCCGCGGGCGACCCCGCTAACCCGGCCGATCCTAAGGTGACGCCGGGCACGCAGATCGCGGTTGCGGGCGCGACCTTCAGCTGGCCAGATGTACCGGCTGGCACGGTCGACAACGTGGCAGGCAGCGGAGTCACGGTGAAGCTCGACGGCCAGGGCACCAAGCTCGCCTTCCTCGGCGCCGAGGCCGGATTCGTCAGCGACACGGTGACCGTTCACTACACCGACGGCAGCACCAGCACGGGCAGCCTCGGTTTCCCCAACTGGTGCTGCACCGACCCGACTGCGTACGGCGCCCAGGTCGCCTTCTACGGGCTCAACCGCAACCTGCCGTCCGGGCCAGGCAACTACGGCATCCACTACCAGGTCTTCTACAACGCGATTCCCATCACCGCGACGAAGACGGTCGCCGCAGTGACCGTCCCGAAGGCGGTCCAGATCCACATCTTCGACATGAGGGTGCAGCCCTAGCCGCTGATCGCGAGCGTTCGAGCGCAACGTCGCGGGCGGGGGTCATGGCGGCATCACCGCCGTGAGCGGCGCCGAACGGGCGGCGCTCACTGCGTCGATGCCGGGCTGCGGTCACCTGCTCCACGCTGTTCGGGTCGGCTACGTGCAACTGGCGCTCGCGATCGGCACGCACATCGACGGCCTCATCGCGCAACTCCCATCGCCACGGTTGGGTGTTGTGAATGGACGGGGCCCGGCAAGCTGCCGCCACAGCGGCTGCGACGCTGACCTGATCAAGCGTGGCGGACGCAAGATGTCCTTTCAGATCATGCCGTCCGACGGCCGACGGGAATGACTCATCCGCGGTTGTGGCTAACCCGGCGCGCGTTTCTACGCCTCTCGTCCGCGATGGCACGGACGCCGCGCAGCAACGCTGATCCAGTGAGTATGTGGTGGGAGCCGGTCGTAGCCGCCAGGCCGGCCTGTACCTGTCCGCGCGCGTTAGGCGGGCCTCAACTCGACGCGCCGATGCCCACGGCGTGCGCTACGACCCACGAATGTCGGGCGTTGAACCGGCGAATTTGCAGCTGATCGGAGATGGACAGGATGTCTGTCGGCCGCAAGGCCGCGCCGCGCCAGGCGGGGTGCAGCGTCGGCCGGCCTCGGATGAAGTGCGCCGTGTGGCCCGCCCAGTCCTGGGCGCGGGCGAGAACCCCGCCTGCACGCACCTGCGCAGCGAGTGCCCCGCCGCTTCGTAGCACGCGTAGCGACTCACGCAGATAGCGCAACTGCGCGTCTCGCGACGGCACGTGCTGCAAGGTGATGTAGGAGAAGACGAGATCGACGCTCGCGTCAGGTATCGGCAGGGTGCCATCACCGGCAACAAGCACGTAGTCCACGGTCGGCCTTCCGATCAGATTCTTGGCGGCGCGGTCGAGCATCTCCTGGCTGACATCCGTGGCGATGACGCGAGCTGCGAGCTCGGCCAGACGGTGTGTCATCCGCCCGATGCCACAGCCGATCTCGAGAACCGTGTCATCGGGCCGGACCGCGAGGCCGCAGAAGGCAAGATAGCCGTCGGCCTCCACGGCCCCCTGAGCGAAGAATGCCGAGTCCACGACGGTGTGCCCAGTCGCCACGTACCAAGCCGCATTGTCCCTGGCGACCGTGTCCCAGAACTCCGCCGGCGTCGTGCCCGACACGCGTCTCATCGCCTGACCCCCGATCAGACCGATGGCACGCAGTGTGACACGTCACGCCCCGACGGAGCCGACCACCGCCGGTCCGCCAACGCAGCACCGCGGACCGGGCTCAGCACCTGCATCACCTCTCAGTGCGAGCGCCGCGTCGCGAAGGTCGTCGAGCTTCACGATCAGGCCGTCGTCAATCAGCTCCGCCTCGAGGCGAGCAGGGTCGCTCGCCGAGATGCGATGCGCCACGGCCGCGACGACGACACCGCGGGTTCTGACCAACTCGGCGACCAAGATGATCGCCTCGTCGACGTCTCGTGGGGGCGAGCAGAGGTCAATCGATCGCCCGTCGACAAGGCATCGGGTGCCGCATTCTCCGAGATGCTCGATGTGCACGTCTAGCCGAACTGCGGGATCGCGGACTACCGCCCGCAGCGATGACCTGCTGAGGTTGATGGCGAGTATCGCGGTCATTAGCTGCTCCTGTCACGACGCCGAACCACGGTTGACGACGTCCGTCGCACGGATCTAGGTGACACGATCCAGCCCAGCGCCATGGCGCTCGTCGCGGCAGGTGCGAAGGTCATCGCCGCGCTGGGTCGTTTGCACTCGGCGTCCCTGTAGCCAAGCGACCGCACCTGCTACGCAAGCGGCCATGAGGCACGGAACGAGGTCTCGGAGGGACAGCTGCTCTGTGCGCAGCAGCTCGCGCAATGGTCCCCACCACAAGGCAGACAAGGCGAGCGCGACGTTCAGCCCGACCGAGGCGAGCAACAGCGGGTTGCGCCGGCCGCGCGCGCGTCGGGGGCGCAGCGCGAGCGCGACGGCTAGTTGGGAGAACGTCAGCGTGAGGAAGACTGTGCTCTGCCAATGGCTACCGACGTGCCGGGCATTGGCACCGGCAAGCAGGCTGACGGCAGCGATGACTGCAGCAAGGACGCCCACTCGGCGCGCAGTCGGCGCGTCCAAGAGTTGCTGATGCGCTGGGCGCGGAGGGCGTACCAGCACGTCCGCGGATGCCGTCTCATTGCCGATCGCCACCCCCGGCAGGCCATGGGTGAGCAAGTTGACCCACAGGATCTGCCCGGCCTGTAACGGTACGGCGAAGCCCACGGCCGGGCCCAGCAGCATGATGAGGACCTCGGCTACCCCACCGCTGAGCGCGTAGTGCAGGAACCTGCGCAGATTGTCGTAGGCGCGGCGACCCTCGGCTATCGCCGGCACCATCGCTGACAGGTCGTCATCAACGAGGATGATGTCCGCTGCCTGTTTGGCGACCTCGGTGCCGCGCTTGCCCATCGCCACGCCGATGTCGGCGGCGCGCAGCGCCGGAGCGTCGTTGACGCCGTCGCCGGTCATCGCCACGACCGCGCCACGGCGACGGAGGTCGGCGACAATCGCGTTCTTCTGGTCCGGACGCACCCTGGCATAGACGCTATGCGGTTCGCCGTCAGACCACTCGTCTCCCACTGTCAGCGCGTCGCCGGGGACCATGACGCCGACGCTCTCGGCGACCGCGCGCGCCGTGGCTTGGTGGTCTCCGGTGATCATGACGGGACGCACGCCGGCTCGCCGGAACGCACTGATCATTCCTCGCGCATCGGCCCGGGGCCGATCGGCGAGTGCGACCAGCCCGAGCAGCCGCCATCGTCGACCTTCGCATTCTGCGACCGCGAGGACTCGGTCGCCGGTGCGCGCTAACCGGTTGCGCCTCGCGCGCGTCTGCAGCCCCGGGCACATCCCGCAGGATGGCTTCCGGGGAGCCCTTGCGGATCACTCGACGTCCGCCGCCCGGCGTGACGTGAGTCGTGGTCATTCGCGCGGTGGCTGCGTCGAACGGCTCCTCGGCCATCCGCGGGTAGGCAGCCCGAAGGCCTGCCACATCGATGCCGGCGGCGCCCGCCGCCTCGACAAGAGCGACTTCGATCGGATCGTCACGCGCTCTGTCCGCCGTGGCACTCGCGTCGTTGCACAGGGCGGCGGCCTCGAGCAAACCGCCGTCGGTGCCTGCCGGTGCCCATAGTCGCGCGACGGACATGCGCCCCTCGGTGAGCGTGCCGGTCTTGTCGGCCGCGATCACAGTCACCGAACCAAGCGCCTCCACGGCGGCCAGTTGGCGAGCCAGGACGCCTCGGGCGGCCATGCGCCGCGCAGCCATCGCGAGCGAGAGCGACACGACAGCCGGCAGCGACTCCGGAATCGCCGCGACTGCCAAGCTGATTGCCAGGACGAGACTGGTCTCGACCCCTCGGCCGCCCGCGAGGTTCAGTGCGCCGACGGCGACCGCCGCGATGCTCACGGCGATCGCGAGGCGACGACCCAGCACGGCCAGCTGCCGCTGCATCGGCGTCTGACCGCGGTCGCTCTCCCGCAGCGTCTTCGCGATCCCACCGAGTGCGGTCGCCTCCGCGGTCGCGGTGACCAGCCCCTCGCCGCGGCCGCGCGTGATGACCGTGCCGGCATAGACCTCCGCGCCCACGGCCTTGCTCACCGCCACCGACTCTCCGGTGAGCATCGATTCGTCCACTTGCATGGACTCGCTGGCGTGCAGGCACGCATCCGCGGCGACGATGTCGCCGGCAGCGAAGCGGACCAGGTCGCCGCGCACGACGTCGCGTGCGTCGATGTCCCGGACTGAGCCATCCCGGACGACCGTCGCGCGCGGCGAGGTGAGGTCGGCGAGAGCGGCCAGGGCGCGCCCGGACCGCATCTCCTGGGCGGTGCCGAGCGCAGTGTTCAGCACGACCACGGCGAGGATTACCGCTGTGTCGGGCGCGTCGCCGACTGCGGCCGTCAGGCCAGCGGCGATCAGCAGCACGACGATGACCGTGTCGGTGAGCTGACGCAGCAGGAGCGCGAGGATGCTCGGCGGCTTCTTTGTGAGCAGTTCGTTTCGGCCGCTGCGTTGGAGCTGCCGCGCTGCCTGCTCCTCGGTCAGCCCGGCTGCCAGGTCGGGGCTATCGACGCTCGAGCAGGTCACGACGGTGGGCATAGTCATCGGCGTCGATCTCGCCTCGCGCGAGCCGTTCGTCCAGCATGCGACGCGGGTCGTCGGGTGGCTGGCGGGTGATGGCTGAGCGCACGAGCACGACTCCAGCGGCGATCAGCCCGCCCCAGAAGACGAGCGTCAGCAGCCACATCAGGAACCAACCCCAGGCGCCCATGTGGTGTCCGCCGTACCAGTACATCATCGCGAGGCCCATCCTTATCGCCCTACTGATCAGCGTGGCGAAGTCGGGGGCGGCAAATCAGAGGCCTTCGCCCCGTGGTTAGCAGGACGGAGGTCGCGCACGGGACGAAGCGCGGCGCTACGGCCAGGACAAGACGTTGGTCTCCGTCCATCAAGGACCGACGTGGCTGTCGTCCCGGGCTGCGGCGGACAAGCCTTGAGTCATGAAGCACGGCTGGGAGATTGTCGTCGGCGTCGGCGTCGGCGTCGGCGTCGACGGGTCGGCCGAGAGCGACGCAGCAGTCGCGTGGGCGGTCGCAGAGGCCAGGGCACGTGGGTGCGGGCTTATCGTGTTGCACGCCTGCGAGTCGCGGTACTACGGACTGTGGACGACCACCGGGACGCTGCGCGCAGGCCTTCGCGCGATGGCGCAACCGCTTGTCGACGACGCTATGGCGCTTGCCGCCCGGCTCGACCCGGCCGTGCCGGTGCGCGGAAGCGTGTTGGTCGCGTCGCCAACACTCCAGTTGCCCGGTGGTCGCGGTCGGCTGCCCGCCAGAGACCGATGATCTCGGCACGTTCGGCCGGGTTGTCGCAGCGGTCGACACGTCGTCCGGTAACCAGCAGACGCTCCGCTTCGCATTCGACGAGGCCCGCATCCGGAATGCCGCCGTCCATGTGGTCTATCCGTTGCTACGAGTGGATCAGCCCGCGGCCGAGCAGCACGTGCTGGTCGGCGCATTGATCCGAGTGCAGGCGGAGTATCCGGCGGTGAACGTGACGTCGTTCAGAAAGGTCGACTCCGTGGCGAACGTACTCGCCTCGGCGTGCCAGTCTCGCGATCTGCTCGTACTCGGACACCACCGGTATGGGCCGTTGACACCGCACACGCTCGAAGCCGACGTCATCGATGCCTTGCACGCGGCGCCGTGCCCGGTCGCCGTCGTCCACGAGCCGAGCGAGGTCACGGTAACCGCCTCGGGCGACGTGCTCGCCGATCGGGCATCGGCGCACAAGGTTGGTCAGCTAGCCGCCGCGCCGGCGAGCAGCTCGTGTACACCGCCTGGCGGACCGGGCGCGTAAGAGGACCGAAGTCGTGCGCGGGCGGACCGAACGCCTCTACCTCCAAGGGGCCGACTGGTAGTAACGCTGAAGTCAGACCAAAGGTGGGGGTCGACATGTCTGACAGAGAGAACTTCGACGCCTCGCGGGAAGCCACCGCAAGTGTCGCCGCGCGTACGGGTCCGACCTCGCAGCGGTACCAGTCAGCGCTGGCGCGTTACCTGACCGCGGTAGAGAACGCCCATGACCGTCCGGGCAAGACTGGCCCCATGCTGCGCGGCGAGCTGTACTGGAATCTGGAGAACAACCTCGTCAGCGATGTGATGACACGTCCGGTCATTTCAGTCACCGCGGACGCGCCGTTCAAGGAGATCGTGGACACGCTCGCGAAGCATCGGGTGAGCGCCGTTCCAGTTGTCGATGCCGACCGCAAGGTCCTCGGCATCGTTTCCGCATCGGACCTCCTTGCCAAGGTCGTTGCGGGTGGCGATCCGCGCGTGCGGATCCGGGCAGGTCACTCGATGAAGGTCCAGGCACGCCGCAAGTCGCGCGCCGAAACGGCGCGTGAGCTGATGAACTCCCCGGCCGTGACCACCGATCCTGGCGCGTCGGTGGTCGACGCGGCACGGCGCGCGGCCATCGCGCACGTACGACGGCTACCGGTCGTCGACAACCACGGCGTACTAGTGGGCATCGTGACCCGCTCGGACCTGCTGCGGGTCTTCCTCCGCGGTGATGAGGAGCTCCGCACGCATCTCGCCGACGACGTCTTGGCTCGCCAGTTCTGCATCGATACGTCTGCGATCCAGCTCGACGTCCGTGACGGTGTCGTCAGCCTGACCGGCCAGGTCGAACGACGCGGCCTGATCTCGCCACTGCTCGATGCGATTCGAGCCACCGCCGGAGTCATCGGAGTACACGACAACCTCAGCTACCGAGTGGACGACAGAATCACACCGCCGCCCCGCCCGATCTACTGACTGCCAAGTCGGTGGCCTGGCACGGCCTTGGCGGATGCACCCCTAAGCTCATGTCTATGAGGCCGACATACTCGCGTCGGTCATGACCTCCGCCAGTCACGGCCGATTGGCTTTCCAACCCCCGCCGGGGCTCATCTCGCCGGCCACGTGACGATCAGTTAGGCGCCCTCAGCGGGCGGCGCGGGTCGTAACCGTTCGTCGAGGAAGGCAAGGACGCGATCGAGCGCGGCTCGGGTCGGGTGGCCGGGGCTATCTATGAGTTCGACGGTCAGCACCGCATGCGCGCGCCGGGAGATGCTGTGCGGGTTGCCAGGCGAGGAGTCGATCTCGATGCTCTCGAATGCTTGGCCAAGACTTGAGCGCAGTGTCTCGAACCGCTCGGCCGGACAGCCTTTGTCGTTGCTGAACCGAAGCCCCAGTACGCACAGTCCGTTCTGCGCTCGGTCCTCGACGGCGACGAGGTCGCCGGCGTCGAGGCCGAGGGCGGCTCGCTTGCGGGTGGTCAGCGGGGCCGGAAGTCCGGGTTGGCTCAGGACGGGCGCTAGGACTGACGGCTCCACGGCCATCGCCAGGGCGAACCCGCCGGTGAGGCACATGCCGACCGCCCCGACGCCCGGCCCGCCGCACTCGGCGTGTGCCTTCACGGCGAGCGCGCGCAGCCACGTTGCGACCGGACTGGTGCGATCGGCGAGAAAGGTGAATTCGCGGGCGATGCACACCCGCAGAATCGACCGCACGGTTGCGCCAGTGGTCAGCGCCGCGCCTGGTCGCCCGAACAGCGACGGCAGGTAGACGGTGTAACCCGCATCGATCAGCCGGCGGCCGAAATCGACGACCCCGGGATGCAAGCCCGGAATCTCGTGGACGACGACCACTCCCGGTCCGGCGCCGCCGCGGAACACCTCGTGTGCGCGACCCTCATGAGTGAACGTCTCGGCATCGAACCCCGGCCCGATCCGCGTGGCCTCAGCCATCTGACTCCGATCCGTTGAGTGTCGCTGGCAAGGCTGAGCTTCCTCAACCTATGGTTCTTGATCTGGCCGAGCGACCCGAGGGACCTCGGTCCCACGGCGGTGAGACCAACGCCTCTGGATTCGCAGGCGCCGCCATGCGCAACGTGGAAGTGCCGGGGAAACCTGGCCGCACCCCCCGGGGGCGGAGAAGGCGGATGACGGCCATCGCGCCGTGATTGACCCAGCGTCGCAAGACGGGGATATTCGCTCCCGGAGCGTACTGCTCGCCGGGGAGATGCAACGCAATGCCGGATCGACGCGGACCCCGAGGCGTAGTGACCGGACGCGTTGGCTGTGGCGCGTCGATGAGGCCAACCAATCTGCCGAAAGCACACCGTCGCACCGGCGCGCTGGCGCACAAGTTTGTCGAGGCCGGTGAGAAACCTCGACGCGGAAATGACCGATCGTGAAGGGAGACGATCAATCATGAGTGTGATGAAACGTGAGCGGCGGCCGATGGAGCTGTCGTGGCCGGAGGACCGGATCGACCGGGTCTTCCGGGACATGTTCCGGGACTTCTTCACCAGGGGCATTGCCATGGACCGCTTCTTTGAAGGATGGCCGAACCCGATGCACGTCGAGGAGTTCGTCGAGGGCGACACGTGGGTAATCCGCGCCGAACTGCCCGGCATCGACCCTGACAAGGACGTCGACATCGACGTCAGTGACGGGGTCTTGCGCGTGCAGGCGCGTCGCGAGGAGCGCAAGGAAGAAGAGCGCCCGAGCGGCTACCACTCCGAGTTCCACTACGGCACCTTCCAGCGCAGCATCCGGCTGCCGGAAGGCGCCACGGAAGCCGACGTGAAGGCGACCTACAAGGACGGCATCCTCGAGGTCCGCGTCCCGGTCCCGAAGGTCGCGGAAAAGACACCGACCAAGGTTCCCATCGAGCACAGCTGAACGGTCAAGCCGGCGCCGGGCGGACGCTCCGCCCGGCGATCGTCGATGCCCGCGCTGCGTGACACATCGAGCAGCTGTTCAGCCAGGTGAGGCCGAACGGAGTGCCCGGTTCGGGACCTAGGCCACTGCCATCGGCTGACCGTCGGAGAAACGCTGAAGTCGTTGACGATAACGGGGATCAGCCATGACTATTGCCGCACCTAGAGCAGACTCGCAATTGGTTGCCCCTCCGGCGCTCGCGGCTCGACTGGTCGATGCCGTGAAGGTGTACGGCGCGGGGGCAACCGTGGTCCGTGCCCTCGACGGAGTCAGCGCCGAGTTCGCCGCCGGACAGTTCACCGCCATCATGGGCCCTTCCGGCTCTGGCAAATCGACGTTGCTGCACTGCCTGGCCGGGCTCGACCGGCTGACCGCCGGACAGGTGTTCGTGCGCGACGTCGATCTGAGCACCCTGAGCGACAAGGCGATGACGCTGCTGCGCCGCGAGCGGGTCGGCTTTGTGTTCCAGGCCTTCAATCTGGTGCCGACGCTGACCGCTCGGGAGAACATCGTGCTGCCGCTGTCGCTCGCGGGGCGCAAGCCGGACAAGAGGTGGTTCGAGACGCTGATCGGGGCGCTTGGCATCGAGGACCGCCTGCTCCATCGGCCTTCGGAGATGTCCGGCGGCCAGCAGCAGCGCGTTGCCATGGGACGGGCGCTGGTCACCCGTCCGGACCTGGTCTTCGCCGACGAGCCGACGGGCAATCTCGACTCGAAGTCCGCGACCGAGCTGCTCGAACAGATGCGCTCGGCGGTCGACGAGTTCGGTCAGACCGTTGTAATGGTGACCCACGACGCCCGGGCGGCGAGCTACTCCGACCGCGTGCTCTTCCTGGCAGACGGGCACATCGTCAAGGAGCTTGAGAAGCCGACGACGGACACCGTCCTCGACATGGTCAGGATTCTTGGTGATTGAGCCATGTGGCGCGTCACGTTCTCAGGTCTGCTTGCGCACAAAGTTCGTTACGCACTGACGGCTCTCGCCGTCGCGCTCGGCGTGGCCTTCATGTCCGGCACGTTCGTGCTCACCGACACCATCGGCCGTACGTTCGACGGCTTGTTCACCGACGTCTACCACAACACGTCCGCGGTGGTGCGGGCGTACCAGCCGTTCCCCCCGCAGGCCAATTTCACCAGCCAGCGATCGAAGATCGACGTCACGCTCGTCAGCAAGATCCGGCTGGTGGACGGCGTTACCGAGGTTCGGGTCGACGCCCAAGGCTATGCGCAGCTGGTCGGCAAGAACGGCAAGCCGATCGGCAACCCGGGCGCCGGCGCGCCCACTCTCGGCCAGGCGTGGAACGACGTGTCGAGCATGAATCCGTACCGCCTGCTGCCCGGCGGGTATCCGCCTCGCAGCAGCTCGGAAGTGGTGATCGACAAGCGCTCCGCCGACGTCGGCAACCTGCGCGTGGGCGACCAGGTGATGGTGCTCACGAAGCAGGCTCCCTCGATCTACACCATCACCGGCATCGTCCGGTGGGAAAGCGCCGACAGCCCGCTCGGCGCGTCGATCACCCTGTTCGACCAGGCGACTGCTGAACGGGTGCTCGGCGAACCAGGCAAGGTCGACGAGATCGACGTCGCGGCGGCGCCCGGCGTATCCCAGCAGCAGATGGCGCAGCGGCTGCGCTCCGCGCTGTCGGACCCGAAGCTGGAAGTGTTGACTGGCAAGCAGATCACGAAGGAAGGGCAGGACTCGGTCCGCGCCGCGCTCGCGTTCTTCAACACCTTCCTGCTGATCTTCGCTCTCATCGCGCTGTTCGTCGGTTCGTTCCTGATCTTCAACACCTTCTCGATCATCGTGGCGCAGCGGCTGCGCGAGCTGGCACTGCTGCGTGCGGTAGGGGCCAGCCGGCCACAGGTGATCGGCTCGGTGCTCGGCGAGTCGCTGATCATCGGTGTGCTCGCATCGGCCGCCGGGCTCGGCGTGGGTATCGGTCTGGCCGTAGGCCTGCGCGCGATGCTTGTCGCGTTCGGCATCGACATCCCGTCTTCGGGCTTGCTGATCAGCCCGCGCACGATCGTGATCAGTCTTGTCGTCGGCACCCTGATCACGGTGCTCGCCGCGATCGCGCCTGCCAAGAAGGCCGGCAAGATCGCACCGGTCGCCGCGTTGCGCGACGTCGCGATCGACGGCGAAACCCGTAAGGTCCGCCGCACGATCTCCGGCGCCATCGTTACCGCGATCGGCCTCGTGGCTTTGTTCATCGGCCTGTTCAGCCATCCCAGCAACCGGGTGACCTTCGTCGGCGTCGGTGCCGCGGTGGTGTTCCTCGGCGTCGCCATCCTCGGACCGCTCGTCAGCCGTCCGATCAGCAGGGTGATCGGTGTGCCGTTAACCTGGCGAGGAACGACCGGGCAACTCGCCCGTAGCAACGCCATGCGTAACCCGAAGCGCACGGCGTCGACGGCTGCGGCACTGATGGTCGGCGTAGCAGTGATTTCGGTGATGAGCGTGATCGCCTCGTCGATGAAGTCCACTGTCAGCGCAGTCGTTGACTCGAACATGCGCGCTGATTTCGTGGTCAGCGCCGGCGGACAGCCCGGCAGCCCGATCGGTCTCAGCCCGACGTTGCAGCAGAAGCTCAGCACGTTGCCGCAGGTAGCTTCGTCGACCGGCGTACGGGCGGGTACGGTCCGGATCGACGGTTCGACGAGCGTCATTCTGGCGACCGACCCTCGTCACGTCTCCGACCTGTTCGACATCGATCTGAAGCAGGGCGACGTCGCGGCGATGACCGCAACCGGCATCGCGATTTCGCAGCAGAAGGCTGATGCGAAGCATCTCGCCATCGGCCAGCCGCTCAAGGTCCAGTTCACGACGACCGGGACGAAGACGTTCACCATCCAGGCGATCTACGGGGCACGGCAACTCGCCGGCGACTACGTGCTGCCGCTGGCGGCCGCCGAGCAGAACTTCAGCCAGCAGCTCGACTTCCAGGTCTACGTCAGGCTGGCCGCAGGGGTTACGCCGGCGGATGGCCGCAGCGCGATCGATCCCATCATCGCGCACTATCCGACCGCCAAGCTGATGGACCGCACCGAGTTCAAGCACGAGCAGCTCGCGCAGATCAACCAGATGCTCAACCTGGTGTACGGGCTGCTGGCGCTGGCCCTGTTCATCGCGCTGATCGGCATCGCGAACACTCTGGCGCTCTCGATCCACGAACGGACCCGCGAGCTCGGATTGCTCCGAGCCGTCGGCATGACGCGGCCACAGCTGCGCTCGACCGTCCGCTCGGAGTCGGTGATCATCGCCCTGCTCGGCGCTGCCGAAGGCCTGGTCGTCGGGACGCTGTTCGGCTGGGCCATCGTCTCCGCGCTGAAGTCCGCCGGCGTGACGCAGCTGTCCGTTCCGATCGTGCAGCTCGTCGTCGTAGCGCTGCTTGCTGCTCTTGCCGGCGTCCTCGCCGCGGTCGGTCCAGGACGGCGCGCGGCGCGCCTCGACGTCCTACGTGCGATCACCACTGAATGACGCTCACCACATCTGCTGCCCAATCCGGCGCAGATCCACAGCACGACGACGCGGCCGAGGTGCGCGGCGATCCGCCATACGGCCGCGCTTGTCTTCCAGACGTGAACCTGCACCGATGCGCCGCGACACCAGCAGCGTGAACGCCACGGCCGCCACGAGCGGTCCGCGCCGCGATGCATCTGATCGGCAGACGGCGCGCCAAGGATGCCGTCGGCTTGCAGGCAGAGTCCTGGTGACCTTGTGCCCTGTCGACGGGGGCTCGACCGTCGGAGAGTCGAAGCGGGTGATCTCCGGGGAGGTATGACTTATGCAGGCGCCGTGGTGACGCCCACCGCACCGACCCTCGAGGCTGAGAGCCAGGCACCCGGGCCCTCCGCGCAGGTGCTCGGTGCCGACGAGGTGTTCGGCGTCCTCGAATCGTCGCCTCGTGGGCTGGCATCGGCCGACGCGGCGGAACGGTTGGAGCGGCACGGTGCGAACGAGTTGCCGCGACCGCGTCGGCGTCCCATCTCGTTGCGGTTCCTCGAGCAGTTCACCGATCTGTTCGCGGTGGTCCTGCTGATGGCATCGGCCATCACGTTCCTTGCGTACCTGCTGCAACATCCGCGCGACATCGGCAACGTGCGGCTGGCGATCGCAATTCTGTGCGTCGTCATCCTGAACGCGGTGATCGGGTTCCTTCAGGAGTACTCCGCCGAACGCACGGCGCAGGCCCTGCAGGCGATGGTGCCGAACACGTGCCGGGTGGTGCGGGACGGCCTGCGCCAGGAGATCAGCGGCGCGGCGCTGGTGCCGGGAGACCTGGTACTGCTCGAAGCCGGCGATGCGGTGCCTGCCGACTGCCGGCTCGTCGAGGCGCACTCGTTCGCGGTCAACAACTCGGCCCTGACGGGTGAGAGTGCGCCGGTCGGCCGGCGGGCCGAGCCGACCGGCGCGGATGTCCCGACCCTGGACGCCCGGAACCTGGTGTTCATGGGTACGACCGTTGCGGCGGGAAGCGGCAAGGCGGTCGTGGTGACAACCGGGGAAGCCACGCAGTTCGGCCGGATCTTCGGCCTGACCATGCAGGCGCCCGCGCAGAAGAGCCCGCTGCAGCGGCAGGTCGCGGTGATGGCGCGGCGGGTGTCTGCCGCGGCGGTCGCGATCGGCGCGCTGGTGTTCCTGCTGCGGTTGCCGGCCGGTCAGCCCGTCGTCTCCTCGTTCGTGTTCGCGCTCGGGGTAATGGTCGCGCTCGTCCCGGAAGGGTTGCCGGCCACGTTGTCGGTGTCGCTGGCTATCGGGGTTCGCCGGATGGCCACCTACCACGCGGTCGTGAAGCGGCTGCTTGCGGTGGAGGCGCTGGGTTCGACCACCGTCATCTGCACCGACAAGACCGGCACGCTCACCCAGGCAGAGATGACCGTCACGCAGGTGTGGGCCGCCGGCGAGGTGCACCTGGTGAGCGGTGTCGGCTACGCGCCGGACGGTGGCGTGGCAGACCCCACCGTTGTGCGGGACCTGCTGCGGATGGCGGCGCTGTGCAGCAACGCGCGGCTGCTGCCGCCGTCCGGGCATGACGGGTGGCGCGTCCTCGGCGACACGACCGAGGGAGCGCTGTTGGTCGCGGCGGGGAAGGCCGGAATTGACACGGCAGCGGAGGAGCGTGACACGCCGCGGATGGCCGAGTTCCCGTTCGACTCCGGCCGCAAGCTGATGACCACGGTGCACCGCGTCGGCGCTGGTTTCGACGCGTACGTCAAGGGCGCGCCGCAGGAGCTGCTGCAGCGCTGCACGCACGTCGACTGGCTCGGTGAGATTCGGGAGCTTGACGACGAGCTGCGTGCCGTGGTGGGCGAGGCGAACGACGCGATGGCCCGTCCGGGACTGCGTGTGCTCGCCGTGGCGCACCGCGGCGTCGAGGGCGCGGACGTGTTGCAGGAGGACGCGGAGTCGAGCCTGACGCTGACCGGGCTGGTCGGCATGCTCGACCCGCCGCGTCCCGAGGTCACCGACGCGGTGCGCGCCTGCCGCCGCGCCGGCATCCGAATCGTGATGGTGACCGGCGACCACGCGCTGACCGCCGAGGCGGTGGCCCGGCGCGTCGGCATCGTGCGCGAGGGGTCGCCGCGCGTGCTCACCGGCGCCGAGCTCACCGACCTGGACGACGCCGCCCTCGACCGCCTGCTGGCCGAGCCGGCGGAGTTGCTGTTCTGCCGGGTCAGCCCCGAGCACAAGATGCGGGTCGTCTCGGCGCTGCAACGCGCGGGCGAAGTCGTAGCGGTGACGGGCGACGGCGCCAATGACGCACCGGCCCTCAAGCACGCGGACATCGGTGTGGCGATGGGCCGATCGGGCACCGACGTCGCTCGCGAAGCCGCCGTCATCGTGCTGCTCGACGACTCGTTCGCTGCCATCGCCGCGGCGGTGCGACTCGGCCGGTCGGTCTACCAGAACATCCGCAAATTCCTGATCTACCTGTTCAGCCACAACATCGCCGAGCTCGTCCCGATCCTCGCTGCGACGTTCGTCGGATTCCCGCTGGTGCCGCTGACCGCCATGCAGGTCCTCGCGGTCGACCTCGGTTCGGATGTGCTGCCGGCGCTGGCTCTCGGTGCCGAGCCACCGGAACGCGACGTCATGGACCACCCGCCGCGGGCTCGCTCCGAGCCGCTGTTCTCCGCGTCCGTCGTTCGGCGGTTCCTGTTCCTCGGCATCATCCAGTCCGTCGGCGTCTGCGTGGCGTTCGTCTGGCGCATCCACTCCGCGGGCCTGCCGTTCTCCGAATTCACTACCTCGACGCCGGCCTATCGGGAGGCGATCACGATGACCCACGCAGGAATCGTGGTGAGCCAGTTCTTCAACGGCCTCACCGTCCGCAGCGACCGGCGCAGCGTGTTCCAGGTCGGGCTCCTTTCGAACCCGCGCCTGGTCATTGCCGAATGCCTCGGCATCGGCATCATCGCGGCGATCAGCTACGTGCCCGCGCTCCAGTCGATCTTCCACACCGCGGCGCTCTCGGTGACGGACTGGGCGCTGCTCACGGCGTTCGGCACGCTCCTGCTCGTCGCCGACGAGGTCAGGAAGTGGCTGCTACGCCGCCGCGATGCGCGCATCCCGGCACCGGTAACTACGAGCGGAGAGGCCAGATGAGAGTCATTGTGATCGGCTGCGGACGGGTCGGTTCCGCGTTGGCCATCCGGTTCGCCGCTGAGGGCCACGATGTCCGCATCGTCGACCGCAACCCGAAGAGCAGCCGCCTACTTCCGACCAATTTCGCCGGGACGTGGCACCAGGGAAACGGCTTCAATCGCGGCGTCCTCATTGCCGCGGGCATCGAGCATGCCGACGCGTTCGTCGCGGTGACGTCCGGCGACAACTCCAATATCGTCGCGGCGCGCACTGCCAAGGACGTTTACCGCGTACCGCTCGTCGTCGCCCGCATCTACGAGCCACGACGGGCCGACATCTACCGCCAACTCGGCATCCCGACCGTCGCGAGCGTCGTCTGGACCGTGAATCAGATCCACCAGATGCTGCTGCACCGTCATCTCGAGCCGGAGCTGACCTTCGGCAACGGTGAGACACTGCTCGTCCGCTCCGCGCTGCCCGACTACCTGGCCGGACGGCCGCTACGCGAACTCGAGGTCGATGCCGAGATCCGCGTCGTCGAGGTGACCCGTGCCGGGCGCTCGTTCATACCGGAGCCCGCCGCGTCGGCCGAACCCGCAGACCTGGTCACGTTCGCGGTCGCCACGAATGCGCTCGGGCGGCTGCGTACCTTCGTCAACAAGGAGCTGGGCACATGAACGTCGTCATCGCCGGCATCGGACGGCTCGGCGCACAGGTTGCCCACGTCCTCGCCGCCGCAGGCAACGACATCACCGTGATCGACCAGGATGAGGACCGCCTCGCCGAGGTTGCCGCGCACCTCGACGCTCGGTTGGTGCCCGGCGACGCGTGCGAGCCGTCCATATTGGAGGAGGCTGGCGCACTCGTCGCGAACCTGCTGGTCGCCGCGACCGGTGACGACGAGGACAACCTCGTGATCAGCCTGCTCGCCAAACGGCAGTTCGCCGTCCCGCGCGTTGTGGCCCGGGTGAACGACACCGACAACGCGTGGCTGTTCGACCACCGTTGGGGCGTCGACGTCGCCGTCCCGTCTGCGATACCCCTGGTGTCACTGATCGAGGAAGCCACCGGCGCATCCGACACGGTCGCGTTGCTCCGCCTCGCACGGGCCGGAGTCAACGTGATCGAGACCGCGATCGCCGACAAGTCGCGCGCAGCCGGACGCGTCCTCGCCGACATCGATCTCCCGCCCGGGACGATCGTGGCCGCCGTCATCCGTCGCGGCCGGCCAACCGTGCCGGACTCGACCATGCGCCTCGAAGCCGGCGACGAACTGCTCATCGTCTCGTCGGAGGCTACCGAGCAGGGGGTGCACGCCGCCTTTCAGTAGCCGCCTCAAGCATTCGGCGACATCACCGAGATCCTCCGCTTGATGTCGGCTGCGCCGTGTGGCGGCTGGCAGAAGCGAACGTCGCACTGACGACGAAGCCGTGCCGTCTGCCCCTAAGCCTCCGCCGACCTGGCCCGTTATGCGCGGTTCGTGGAGTGCGCTGCGGGGGTGCGGTCGATGGCACTGCCGAAGTCGCGCTGTGGCCGCTGCCGTTAGCCTCGGCGTCGTGGTCGACGTGCCGGTGCTCGATGCCGCCGAACAACGCGTGCTCGGCAGCATGCTGGAGAAGGAGATCACCGTCCCGGCGTCGTACCCGATGAGCATCAACTCGGTGCGCACCGCATGCAACCAGACCAGCAGCCGAGAGCCCGTCGTCGACTACGACGAGGACCTGGTGCATCGGACGCTGCAGGCGCTCAAGGACAAGGACCTTGTCGCGCTCATCTGGCAGGGTGCTGGCAGCCGGGTGGTGAAGTACGTCCAGACATTCGCGCAGCGACGCGGGATCGCGCCGGACGAACGGGCACTGCTCACCGTGTTGTTGCTGCGCGGGCCGCAGCCGGCCGGAGCGCTCAAGACCCGCACCGAGCGGCTGCACCGCTTCTCCGACCGCACCGAGGTTGAAGCGTGCCTTGCTCGCATGGCCGGTGGCGAGACCGCGATGGTGCGCGAGCTCCCGCGCCAACCGGGTCAGCAGGACACCCGTTGGATCCATCTGCTCGGCCCGGTCGAGCCAACCGAGGCAACTGCAGGCCCGATGCCCGTCGACCGCGAGTCGGTGCTCGACGCCGGGCCCGAGGCGCGCGATGACAAGGTCCGCGCGGCGTACGCCGCGGTCGCGGCGTCCTATGCCGAGCAACTCTTCAATGAGCTCACCGGCCTGCCGTTCGAATCGTGGTTGTTGCGCCGGGTGGTCGAACTGTCCGACGGTGCGCCGGTGATCGAGGTCGGCACCGGCCCAGGTCACGTCGCCGCGTTCCTGGCCGAGGCGGGGGCGGACGCGACCGGCCTCGACCTCTCGCCGGAGATGGTCGACGAAGCCCGCCGCCGCTACCCTGGCGTCAGCTACCAGGTCGGCGACCTGCGTCAGCTGATCCGTCCCACCACTCACGACGGGTGGGGCGCTGTACTTGCGTGGTACTCACTCATCCACCTCGCCGCGTCCGAACTGCCGGCCGCGATCGCTTCGCTCGCGCGACCCCTGCGCACGAACGGCTGGCTCGTGCTCGCCCTCCACACCGGCGCCGAGGTGCGCACCGTCACTGACTGGTTCGGCCACGAGATCGACCTCGACTTCGTCCTGCACGACCCCGCCGAGATCGTCGCCATCGTCGAGCGAGCCGGCCTGCTCGACGTCGAGTGGTACCACCGCGGCCCGTTCACCGCCCGCGGCGAAACCACCCAGCGCCTCTACGTCCTCGCCCGCAAGGCGTAGCCACGCTCCGTGGGGCACCATGGCATCCACGACGTGGAGGCGGGAACTCCCTTGCCAGACGAGAGGACCAGCGGGTGGTAGGTCCGCTCTTGAGCAGCAAGCACCGCCTGCCGAGTCGGCGGCCGGGTGCCGTCCCGCGGCAGCGGCTTGCTGAACGCCTCGAAGCGGCGCCCCGGTCGGCGCTCACGGTCTTGTCCGCGCCGGCCGGTTTCGGCAAGACGACCCTGCTCGCGGAATGGCTCGCCGCAGGTTGCGCGGACGACGCTGCTGTCGCGTGGTTGTCGTTGGACGGGCGCGACAACGAACCCGCGCTGTTCTGGACCTACGTGGTGACGGCAATGCAGACCGCCGTGGAGGGGATAGGCAGCGGCGCTCTGCAGGTGTTGGCGTCGGCCTCGCCGCCAATCGATGCGGCGCTCGCTGCGCTGCTGAACGACCTCGACGGGCTGTCGGCCGACCTGGTGCTGGTGCTGGACGACTACCACCTCGTCGAGACGCCGGAAGTGCACGACGGGATGACGTTCCTACTCGGGCACCAGCCGCCTCGGCTGCACGTCGTTCTTTCCACCCGCGTCGATCCGCCGCTGCCCATGGCGCGGATGCGCGCCCGGGGTCGACTGGTCGAGGTACGGGCCGCCGACCTGCGATTCACCTCCGAGGAGGCCGCGGCATACCTCAACGGCCCGATGGACTTGGGCCTGAGCGACGACGACGTCGCCGCGCTCGAAGGGCGCACCGAAGGGTGGATCGCCGCGCTGCAGATGGCCGCGCTGTCGCTGCAGGGGCGCGAGGACGCCAGTGCGTTCATTGCCGGCTTCGCGGGTGACGACCGTTACGTCGTGGACTACCTTGCCGAGGAGGTTCTGGCCCGCCAGCCCGCCGAGGTCCGGCAGTTCCTGCTTGAGACATCGGTCCTGGAGCGCCTCACCGGTCCGCTGTGCGACGCCGTTACCGGGCGGCACGGCGGCAAGGCGACTCTTGTCGCGTTGGAGCGCGCCAACTTGTTCCTCGTCCCGCTCGACGACCGGCGACAGTGGTACCGGTACCACCATCTGTTCGCCGACGTGCTGCGCGCCCACCTGCTCGACGAGCGACCCGCCCAGGTGGCCGAGTTGCATCGGCGGGCCAGCGCCTGGTTCGAGGCCCAGGACGACACGTCGCAGGCGATCAGTCACGCTCTGGCCTGCGGTGACGCCGGCCGGGCCGCGGACCTCATGGAGCTCGCCATGCCGGTGATGCGGCGCGAACGGCGTGAGGCCGAGCTCGCTCGCTGGGTTCGCGCACTGCCCGACGACCTGGTCCGGACTCGCCCGGTCCTCGGCGTCGCGTTCGTCGGAGCGCTGGCCCAGGCCTTGGACTTCGACACCGTCAGCGAGCGACTCGACCGCATCGAAGCCTCACTGCGTTCGGCCGACGGCACGTGGCCGGAGCAGCCGCCGCCTGGCCTGATCGTCGTCGACCAGGCCAACTTCCGGTCGCTTCGAGCCCACATCGAGATGTACCGAGCCGCGCTGGCGCTCGCGAGCGCGGATCTCGACGGCACCATCACGCACGCGCGAGAGGCGCTGTCGCTGGCACCGCACGACGACGCCCTCGCCCGAGCCGCCGCGGGAGCGCTCGCCGGGCTCGCCTCGTGGAGCACCGGTGACCTTCCGGGTGCCCACGCCGCGTACACCGAATCCGTCGCGGGCCTCACCAGCGTCGGGTTCCTCGCCGACGTCCTCGGCTGCACCATCACCCTCGGCGACATCCGTCGCACCCAAGGCCAGCTCACTGCCGCGCTGCGCACGTATCAGCGAGCGCTCGAGCTAACAGCACCGGCGCCGGGCACGGAGCCGCTTCGGGGTACGGCCGACATGCACGTCGGAATGGCCGGGGTGCTGCTCGAGCGCAACGACCTCACGGCTGCCCGCGAGCACCTGGCCACCAGCCAGCGCCTCGGTGAGTACAACGGCCTGCCGCAGAACCCGTACCGCTGGCGGGTCGTCATGGCCCGCCTGCGCGAAGCCGAAGGCCACCTCGACGACGCACTCGCGCTGCTCGACGAGGCCGAGCGCGTCTACGTCGGCGACTACGCCCCGAACGTGCAGCCAGTCCCGGCGGTGCGAGCACGGTTACGGCTCCGACGCGGCGAGCTGGCGTACGCGCAGGAATGGGCCCGGGAACGACAGCTGAGTTCCGACGACGGCCCGTCCTACCTGCGCGAGTACGAGCACCTGACCCTGGCGCGGCTGCTGATCGCCCGGCACCGTGTCGACCCGGATGCCCGCGAACTCGGTAACGCGCTGACTCTCCTTGATCGGCTGCTCGCAGCCGCCGAGCGCGGCGGACGGGATGCGAGCGTCATCGAGGTCCTCATCCTGCAGGCTGTCGCACACGAGGCCGGCGGGGACGCGCCGGCCGCGCTCGCCGCGCTGCACCGCGCCGTGACCCTCGCCCAGCCGGAAGGCTACGTGCGCCTCTTCATCGACGAAGGGGCGCCGATGGCCGTTCTGTTCAAGGCGCTGAGGAGGCAGCCGGCCGCCCCCGCGTACGTGAACCGTCTGGTCGCCGCGACCACCACAATCGGGACGCCCGCGTCCATCCCCCAGACGCTCGTCGAGCCGCTGAGCGAGCGCGAACTCGACGTGCTCCGGCTGCTCGGTGGCGATCTCGGCGGCCCGGACATCGCTCGCCAGCTGTCGGTGTCCCTCAACACGCTGCGCACGCACACCAAGAACATCTACGCGAAGCTCGGTGTGACCAGTCGCCGAGCCGCCGTCCGTCAGGCCCGCGACCTCAATCTGATCCCCGGTCAACGTCACAGCTGACCAGAGGGTTGTCCCGCTTAGCCCGGTTCGGGCGTCCCGCGTCGAGCGGCGGCCCGGAAATCATCACGCCGCTCACCACATGTGGTCATGACCGCTCACCACATCGAGGGTCACCTTTCTCCTAGCCCGACCGACGACCGCCACCGCGGCCTGGAGGACCGGGCAGGCGAAGGAGGCGATCAGCATGAGCAACGTCCCACCCGGCCGGACTCCGCGAGTACCCGATCCCGAGCGGTACGAAATCCGCGTTGCCGGACACCTCGCTCTGCGCTGGGCCGCCTTCTTCGACGGCATGACCCTCACCCCGCGGGACGACGGCACCACCGTGATCCACGGCGCAGTCGTCGACCAGTCCGCACTGCACGGGCTGCTCCGAAAGCTCAGCGAGCTCGGACTGCCTCTCGTCTCGGTCAAACCCGCGGCAGAGGAAGTCCGAGGCGACCGCACCGCCGATCGCAGCTGAGCCACCGCTCCGCCGAACCCACACCCGATAAGGAGCACGACATGACCACCATCAGCCGCACCGCACTGGCAACAACCGCCACCGACCAGCCCGCCCCCCGTCGCAGGATGGACCCGATGCGCAAGGTCGCCCTCGCCGGCGGCGTGCTGTACGTCATCACCTTCGTCGCCTCCATCCCGCAGTTGAAGCTGTTCGCGAAGATCGTCGACGACCCCGAGGGCTACGTGACGGGCCACGGCAGCAACACCGCGTTGCTCTGGGGCAGCTGGCTCGAGGTCATCACCGCCATCGCGTGCGTCGGCACCGCCGTCGCGCTGTACCCCGTCACCCGGCGAATCAGCAAGACCGCAGCGATCGGCTTCGTCACCTCCCGCGTCGTCGAGGCCACCCTCATCCTCGTCGGCGTCGTCAGCCTGCTGGCCGTCTCGACGATGCGCGCAGACCTCGCCGGTGCCAGTGGCGCCCGCGCCGATGCACTGCGCGTCACCGGTCACGCGCTGGTCGAGATGCGCCAATGGACCTTCCTGCTGGGTCCCGGCCTTATCGCCGGGATCAACGCGCTGTTCCTCGGCTACGCGATGTACAGGTCCCGCCTCGTCCCGCGCATCATCCCGACCATCGGCCTCATCGGCGCGCCCTTGATCCTCGCCTCGGCCACCGGCACGATGTTCGGCCTCTGGGACCAGGTCTCCAGCGCCGGAGCAGCACTAACCCTGCCGATCGCCGTATGGGAGTTCTCTCTCGGCGTGTGGCTGACCGTCAAAGGCTTCAAGCCGACGGCGCTAACCGCCCTGAACGCAGCATCCGCCCCGACCCGCCACACCATCCCCGTCGCCTGAGCACCCGAGACATAGCGCAGATCAATCAAGGGCGGCTCACCTCCCGAGGGTGGGCCGCCCTTCGCTGCGTCCCGGGGCGCTACGGGGCCGCCGGCACGATCCGGTTGAGCTGCGGCACGGCAATTCCGGCAGGGTTGTTCGCGGTGAAGTAGTCCTTGAGCGCGTCGATGTTCGCGCGCCGCCGTGTCGCTGACCGGGCTGACCGTCCAGCCGATACCCGCGCCGGAAGATCCGTACGAGTAGTTATTCCCCCGGGTCCCTGTCCCCGATCAGGGCGGCAGGACGCTCTGGCCGGTGACCCACTTTGCGGCGAGGCCGACCGCCACGGCGGCAACGGCGAACGCGCCGACGAGCACCGTCGTCGGCAACCGGGCCGCGCGCGTGCCCACGGGCAGCAGCAACGGAAACGCGGGCAGCAGGAACCGGGGTATCGAGCCGAAGGCGCCGTGGACGATGAGCGTCAGCACGACGAGGGCCAGCGCATAGCCGCTGAG
>WNGH01001024.1_pt1 | contig 25510 bp, 21 predicted proteins | sample 5400631 | NCBI WGS metagenome assembly WNGH01 (sample SAMN13153373, study PRJNA577476) | soil metagenome | isolation source: 115 cm soil or saprolite under Garry oak tree replicate 1 | place: USA:California | collected 2016-06-15
GGCTGGCGCGAAGGCGGGCTAGCGCGACGGCGGGGGCTGGCGCGGCGGTACGGGGGCTAGGGCGGGGGGAGAGTCGCGCGGCGGGTCAGTTCGGCCTGGCCTGCGGCACGCATGTGGTCCAGGGGGGCGGGCTTGATGCCGGTCATGAGCTCGACCTGGCCGGCGGCCTGGTGCAGGAGCAGGTCGAAGCCGCTGACGACGACGGCACCGGATGTGGCGGCGGCTTGCGCGAGCGGGGTGGGCCAGGGGGCGTACACCACGTCGAGCACAGCGGAGGGGCCAGGGCGGGAACCTCCGGCCCGTTCGGCATAAAAATCGGCGGCGCCGGCCGGCACGGTGGAAACCAGCAGGTCGCCGCCGCGGACCCCGGAATGGAAGGGCCTCAGGTCCACGGTCATGCCCAGCCGGCCCGCGGCCGCCAGCAGGTCGCCGGCCCTGGCCTGGGCACGGACCAGGACCACCGCGGACATCAGGCCGGTCTCGCGGAGGGCGGCGAGGGCGGCACAGGCGGTCGCGCCCGCTCCGAGGATGGTGGCGCCGGCCGGCGCGGTGACGCCGGCCTCGGCCAGGGCCGTCACCATGCCAGGGACGTCGGTGTTGTAGCCGTGCCGCTCACCCGCCTCGAAGACCACCGTGTTGGCCCCGCCGACCTCGACGGCGAGCGGTTCGGTCCGGTCGAGCAGCGGCAGCACCGCGCGCTTCAGCGGCATGGTCAGCGACAGCCCCGCCCACTGACGGTCGCAGGAGGCGAGCAGCCCCGGAAGCCCGGCCTCGTCGCATTCGATCGCGGTGTAGGTCCAGTCGCGGAGGCCGAGCGCGGCGTACGCGGCCATGTGCAGCACCGGCGACAGCGAATGCGCGATCGGCGAGCCGAGGACAGCTGCCCTGCGGGCCTGGGTCACCGTCAGCCCTGGCCCAGGTGCTTCTGGAGTTCCTGGCGGAACTGCTGGAACTGCGCCTGGCTGTTGGTGAACAGGGTCTCGCCGGTCTTCGGGTTCACGGTCACGAAGTAGATCCAGTTTCCCGACGCCGGGTGCAGCACGGCCTGGATGGCCGCGTTGCCCGGGCTGTCGATCGGGCCGGGCGTCAGGCCCTTGTGCTTGTAGGTGTTGTACGGCGACGGGCTTTTGAGCTGCTGGTCACTGGCGAGGATGCCGTACGTGTTCAGGCCGTACAGCACGGTGCTGTCGAGCTGCAGCGGGATTTTCTGGGCCAGCCGGTTGTAGATCACCCGGGCGATCTTCGGATAGTCGGACAGCCGGCCGCCCTCGGCTTGCACCAGGCTGGCCATGATGATCACCTGGCCCGGGCTGAGGTTCACCCGCTTGGCCGCCGTGACCAGGTTCACCGTCGCGGCCTCCTGGTCGAACCGCTGCACCATGCCCTTCAGCACGCCGGAGGCGGTCTCGTGCGGGAGCACCTCGTAGGTCGCGGGGAACAGGTAACCCTCGGCCTTGCCGCCGGCGAAGGCGGGCAGGCCAAGCGACGCCGGGTCCTTGAGGGCCTTGGCATAAGCGCTGGCCGGGAGGCCGGACTTGGCGCCGAGCCACCTGATGGTCTGGCTCAGCCGCCAGCCCTCCGGGATCGTCACCTTGACCTGGACCAGGTTCTTCGGGTTGAGCAGGATCGCGTAGGCCAGCGTCGCCTTCATGTGCTCGTGCATCCCGTAGAAGCCGGGCAGCAGGCCGGACGAACTCGTGCTGTGCTCGGCGGCCAGGACGAACGCGCGGGAACTGGCCACCACGCCGAGCTTCACCAGTTTCGGCCCGAGGCTGGTCGGCGTGTCGCCCGAGGTGACCTGGACCACGACCGAGCCGGTGCCGCCGCCCGGGTAGTCGGCCGGGTGGTACTTGCTCATGTAGAAGCTGTAGGCGTAGTAGCCGCCTACCGCCAGCGGGATGACGATGATGACCAGCAGCGCGGCCAGCAGCGCGATCCAGCGGAACCTGCGCCGGGGGCGGCCACCCCGCCCGCCGCCGCGGTTGTCCTGGCGGCCGCCGCGGGCCTTACGACGACGGCCGGCCCGGCCGTTGCCGTCATCGGCATCGCCTTCGTCGCCGAAGCCGGGGACGAACCTGTCGCCGCCGCCATACTCGTCCCCGTACTCGCCTTCGCCCGCGTACTGGCCCGGCTCGGAGTACTGGCCTGGCTCGGAGTACGGGCCCGGCTCGGAGTACCGGTGCTCCTCGTGCTTGTCTTGCTCGTATCTGTCCTGCTTGTCGTACTGGCCGCGATCGCCATACTGATCGTGCTCGCCGTACTGATCCTGCGGATGGAAGCCGCCAGGGTCGTGGCTGGCCTGCGCGGGCTGGCCGGCGCGCCACTGGGCGGCTTCGGGGCGGGACAGGCGCTGGGTCCTGCGCCGGGGCGAATCCTCCGGGCGGCCCTGGCCCGGGTCCTGCGGCCTGGCCGGGCGGGGCCCGCCGTACCCGGGCTCACCGTACCTGGGCTCGTTGTGTACCGGCTCGTATTCGGGCGGCAGCGGCCTGCGGTACTCATCCGGCTGCCGGGCGTCCCGGCCGGGAAGCCGGTGAGATCCCTGCGGCCCCTGAGGCCTCTGGGGTGCGCGAGGCTGATACGAGCCCGGCGGCATGCGCGGATCCTGCAGATTGCCGGGGTCCTGGAAGTTCCGGGGATCCCGTGGTCCGAGGGGGTTCTGGGGACCGAGAGGGTTCTGGGGACCGAGAGGGCTTTGGGGTCCGACGGGGTTCTGGGGAGCGCGCGAATGCCGTGGCGGCCGCGGGCCCGGCGGCCATCCGCTCCCGTTCTCGCTCACCTGCCAGCTCCGTCGGCGGCGCGAACGAGCTGGCCAGCGGGGCGGCCGGTGGCACGCTCGGCGTCCAGGGCGGCTTGCAGCAGGACGGCGGCGGCAGCGGCGTCCACGACCTGGCGGCGAGCGCGGGCGTCCTTCCCGCCGCGGCGCAGCGCGTCGTGCGCCTGGGTGGTGGTGAACCGCTCGTCGACGAGCCGAACCGGGATGGGCGCAAGCCGTCCGGCCAGATCCGCTGCGAACTCCCGGGCGCCGGCCGCGGCGGCGCCGTCCCGGCCGGACAACGACGTAGGCAGCCCGACCACGACTTCGATCGCGCCCTCGCTGGCGACTAGCCGGGCCAGTTCGGCCCGGGCCAGTTCAGCCTTCGCGCCCGGACCCGTCGCCAGCACCGTCAACGGAGTAGCCAGAACGCCGCCCGGGTCGCTGCGAGCGACTCCGACGCGGACCGAACCTACGTCCACCGCGAGCCGCACTCCCTGCCTGAACGGACGCTGGCTCACCGGGACGGCCCCGGGCCAGGCCCGGGCTGGACGCGACCCGGAACCGAAGACACCGGAAGGTCGCAGGAGCATGCCAATACGTTACCTACCGGACTCGACTCTGTCCTGTGATGTCTCGCAAAGCCTCACGAACGGCATCAAATGCCTCATCTACGACGCCCGGATGGCTGTTCGAGAGGGGGCCGCCGCCACCCTGGGCCACATCTGGCTTCCCGCCGCCGTTGCCGCCGAGGGCCCGGGCCGCCACCCCGACCAGGGACCCGGCCGACAGGCCGAAACCGCGGCCCGCCTCGTTCACCGCGATGACCACGACCGGCTTGTCCGCGGGAACGCCGATCACCGCCACCACCGCGGGCCGCTCCCGCGGCACCCGGCTGCGCACGTCGAGCGCGAGCTTGCGGATGTCATCGGGTTCGGTTCCGTCCGGCACCCGGTGCGCGATCAGGGCCGTCCCGCCGATGTCCTCCGCGTCGGCCGCGATCTGGCCGGCCGACTCTAGCAGCCGGGCCGCCCGCAGCCGCTGCAGCTCTCGCTCGGCTTCCCTGAGCCGGGACACCACGCCCGCGATCCGTTCGGGCAGCTGCTCGCGCGGCGCCTTGAGCTGCTCGCTGAGCTGGCTGACCAGCACGCTCTCCCGGGCCAGGAAGCGGAACGCGTCGATGCCCACCAGCGCCTCGATCCGGCGCACGCCCGAACCGATGGACGACTCGCCCAGCACCTTGATCAGGCCGAGCTGGCCGGACCTGGCTACGTGCGTGCCACCGCACAGCTCACGGGAGTAGTCGCCGACCTCGACCACCCGGACCTGGTCGCCGTACTTCTCCCCGAACAGCGCCAGCGCGCCCATCTCGCGCGCCTCCTGCTGTGAGGTGTAGAACGCGCGCACATCCAGGTCGTTGACCAGGACCTCGTTGACCTCGTCCTCGGAATCCCGCAGCACCGACAGCGGCACCGCGCCCTGGGCGGTGAAGTCGAACCTGAGCCGGCCCGGCGCGTTCTCCGAGCCCGCCTGCGCCGCCGACTCCCCCAGCGCGCCGCGCAGCGCCCGGTGTACCAGGTGGGTCGCGGTGTGCGACCGGGACAGCGCGCGGCGGCGCTCGATGTCGATCTCAGCGAACGCGGGCATGTTGACCATGACCTCGCCGGAGGTGACCCTTCCGCGGTGCACGATGAGCCCCGGCAGCGGGGTCTGCACGTCGGAGACCGTGATCTCGCCGCCGTCCACGGAGATGGTGCCGGCGTCGGCGAGCTGGCCGCCGCCCTCGGCGTAGAACGGGGTGCGGTCCAGGACCACGTCTACCTCGGTGCCCGCGCCCGCCACCGGCACCGGCACGCCGTTGACCAGCAGGCCGAGGATGGTGGCCTCGCCGGCGATCTGGTCGTAGCCGGTGAAGGTGACCGCGCCTGACCGCTCGAGCATCTCGGCGAACGCGGAGATGTCGGCATTGCCGGTCTTCTTCTCGGCCGCGTCCTTCTTGGCGCGTTCCCGCTGCTCGGTCATGAGCCTGCGGAAGCCCTCCTCGTCGACGGTCAGGCCCTGCTCGGCCGCCATCTCCAGGGTCAGGTCGATCGGGAAGCCGTAGGTGTCGTGCAGCTGGAAGGCCTGCGCGCCAGACAGCGCGGTCGAGTTCCTGCGCCGGTTCTCCTCCACCGAGGCGTCGAAGATCGCGGTGCCGGTGCGCAGCGTGCTGGCGAACGCCGCCTCCTCCGCGTCGATGACCGTGCGGATGTTGGCCGCGTCCCGGCGCAGCTCCGGGTACAGCCCGGCCATCGCCTCGATCGCGACCGAGGTAAGCTCGGGCATGAAGCGCTCGCCGCTGGACGGCTGCGAACCCCCGCCGCCGCGCTGGCTGCCGGACAGCAGGCGCAGGTTCCTGATGCTGCGCCGCAGGATCCGCCGCAGCACGTAACCGCGGCCCTCGTTGCCCGGCAGCACTCCGTCCTCGATCAGCATGACCGCGCTGCGCACGTGATCGGCGATGATCCGCAGGGCCACGTCATTGGCGGGGTTCCGGCCGTAGCTCTGCTCGGTCAGCTCGGCCGCCCGGTCGAGGATCTTCCAGGTCGTGTCGATCTCGTACAGGTTGTCGACGCCCTGCAGGATGGACGCCATCCGCTCCAGCCCCATGCCGGTGTCGACGTTCCTCGACGGCAGCAGGCCCTCGATGTCGAAGTCGTCCTTGGCCCGGACCTTGCTCAGCTGGTCCTGCATGAAGACCAGGTTCCAGACCTCGAGGAAACGGTCCTCATCCGCCGCCGGGCCGCCGTCGCGGCCGTATTCGGGGCCGCGATCGTAGTAGATCTCCGAGCACGGCCCGCCGGGACCCGGGACGCCCATGTGCCAGTAGTTGTCGGCCAGGCCGCGGGCCTGGATCCGGCTCTCCGGCAGGCCGATCTCGTTCCGCCAGATGCCGAACGCCTCGTCGTCACCGTGCAGGATGGTGGCCCACAGCTTGTCCTCGGGGAACCCGAACCCGCCGTCCGCCTCGGACTTGGTCAGGAGCTCCCAGGCGTACCTGATCGCGCCCTGCTTGAAGTAATCGCCGAACGACCAGTTGCCCAGCATCTGGAAGAAGGTGGCGTGCCTGGTGGTCTTGCCCACCTCTTCGATGTCCAGGGTCCGCACGCACTTCTGCACGTCCGCCACCCGCCGGTACGGCGGCGTCCGCTGGCCCAGCAGGAACGGCTTGAACGGCTGCATGCCCGCGATGACGAACAGGACCGTGGGGTCGTCGGCAACCAAGGAGGCCGAGGGCACGATGGCGTGCCCCTGCTGCTCGAAGTACGCAAGGAAGCGGCGGGCGATCTCTGCCGACTCCATCAGTGGCCATCCTCAGGTTGTGCGTCGTGGTCAGTTGAGAGGGTAGAGCCTCCGGGCGCCGGATGCCGAGCCATATACAGCTCCATGCCCTCACGGACGTCGCGGGTGAACCGGTACGTCTCCCTGGTCAGGGCGACCGCCCCCCGGCGGGCGCGTCTCCTGGCCACCCGGGCCGGAGTGCCGAGGTCCGCGAGGTTGAGCGTGCCCCCGGGGGTAAGGCTGGCAGACAGGCGGCGGCCGGCGGCGGCGACACGCCGGTAGCCATAGATGCCGGTCACCGCCCCGGCGGTGAGCCAGAAGCCCCTGCGGATCATCGCGGCGCCTCCCCCCGGGTCAGCTCGGCGCGTTCCAGCACGCGGCCGGGCAGCGTTCGCCTGGGGCGGCGCAGGTTCACTGCGTGGCGCAGCCCGTAAGCGAACGCGCCGACCCGGCCGACCGGACCGCCCGCGATCGCGCGGCCGAGCCCGGCCAGCGTCGTGACCTGGCCGGCGAGTTCGCTCATCCCGGCGCCGAGCTCGTCCATGCTGGCCGTGACGGATTCGGCCTGGTCGAGCTGGCGTCCGGCCCGGTCCACGGCGGCCTGCGCCCCGTCCACGGCCGCCTGCGCGCGGGCGAGGAGCACGTCGCCGCGCTCGCGCACGTCAGCGACCAGCTTGCTGCTCTCGGACAGCAGCCGCCCGAGCCGGACCAGCACGAACACGCCGACGCAGACCAGCAGGGCCCAGAACACCGCGGCGATCAGCGCGGCGAGCTCTACCGCATTCATGCCGCGTCCGTCCGTGTCATGCCTGCTCCTCCTGGGTCTTGTCGAGGATGGCCCGGATGCGGCCGGCGCGTTCGGCGACGCGAGCCTCCAGGCCATGCCGCGACGGCTCGTAGTACCTGCGGTCCGCCACCGGGTCGGGTGCGTAACGCTGCGGGACGATGCCGTCGTCGAAGTCGTGCGGGTACAGGTAGCCCGCACCGTGGCCGACCTTGCCTGCCCCAGGATAGTGCGCGTCGCGCAGGTGCGCGGGCACTGTGCCCACCAGGCCCGCGCGGACGTCCGCGTCGGCGGCCCCGATGGCCTTGATCACCGCGTTCGACTTGGGCGCCAGCGAGATGTGGATGACCGCCTGGGCCAGGTTGATCCGCGCCTCGGGCAGCCCGACGAACTCGACGGCCTGGGCCGCGGCGACGGCGGTCTGCAGCGCGGTCGGGTCGGCCATCCCGACGTCCTCGCTGGCGTGCACGATGAGCCGCCTGGCGATGAACCGCGGGTCCTCCCCCGCCGCGATCATCCGGGCCAGGTAGTGCAATGCCGCGTCCACGTCGCTGCCCCGCATGGACTTGATGAACGCGCTGATCACGTCGTAGTGCTGGTCGCCGTCGCGGTCGTAGCGGACCGCGGCCTGGTCCACCGCGCGCTCCAGCGCCTGCACGTCGATCCGGCCGCCTGGCGGTAGCCCGAGGGCGGCCGCCTCCAGGTAGGTGAGCGTGCGCCGCGCGTCGCCGCCCGCCAGCCGGACCAGGTGATCGGCGGCCTCGTCGTCGAGCGTGACCGCGCCGCCGAGCCCGCGCGGGTCGGCCAGCGCGCGGCTGATGACCTCCCGGACGTCGTCGTCGGACAGTGGCTGCAGGGTGAGCAGCAGCGATCGTGACAGCAGCGGGGACACCACGGAGAAGAACGGGTTCTCGGTGGTCGCGCCGATGAACGATACCCAGCGGTTCTCTACCGCGGGCAGCAGCGCGTCCTGCTGGGTCTTGGAGAACCGGTGCACCTCGTCGACGAACATCACCGTCTGCGCGCCGTTCATGCCCAGCGTGCGGCGGGCGGCGTCGACCGCGGCACGCACGTCCTTGACGCCGGCGCTGACCGCGGAAAGCTCCACGAAGCGGCGCTTGGTCACCTGGCTGACCACGTAGGCGAGCGTGGTCTTGCCGGTGCCCGGCGGCCCCCACAGCAGCAGCGACATCGGCGCGTCGTTGTCAATCAGCTTGCGGAACGGCGTGCCGGCGCTGGTCAGGTGCCGCTGGCCGATCACCTCGTCCAGGGTGCGCGGCCGCATCCGGACGGCGAGCGGCGCGGCCGCGCTCGCGGCTGCTTCTTCCGCCTCGTCGAACAGGCTCTCGGACTGGCCCGTCTCTGCTCTGGCCATCCCTCGACCTTATCCCCGCCCGCACAGCGCGCCGGATGCGGTGCTATATCACAGCGGGGGCAATCGAGCCTGGTTTATCCACAGGCCGACGTTTGCCCGCTGCGTTATCCACAGGCGGGCCGCTGCGGGTGCACGTTACCCACAGGACTCAGGGCGCTGTCGCCGGAATCGGGCCGGACCGGCAGGATGAGCTCATGTCAGCCTCGTACCACCCAGGGGTCCAGGGCGAAGTCATCGCGCGTCGTCAGGGCGCCGAGGTGGGCATCGGCCCCGATACGATGCGCAGCCGGGTGCGCAACGGCCGCTGGCAGCGGCTTCAGCGCGGCGTGTACGCCACCTTCTCCGGCGATCCGGCCCGGGAGGCGGTGCTCTGGGCCGCCCTGCTCCGCGCCGGTCCCGGTGCGGTTCTCAGCCACCAGACGGCGGCCGAGCGGCACGGCCTGACCGACGAGCCGAGTTCGGTCATCACCATCACCGTCCCGGCGTCAAGAAATCCGGCGCGGATGAAGGTTCCTGGCGTCGTCATCCACCGGTCGGACGCAATCCTGCGGACCAGGCATCCGGCCATGCTCCCGCCATGTACCCGGGTCGAGGACACGGTGCTCGACCTCATTCAGGCCACGACCAGTTTCGACGACGCCTACGCGTGGATATGCCGCGCCATCGGCCGGAGGCGCACAACCGCGGACCGGATACGCCAGGCAATGGACAACCGCAAGAAGATGCGCTGGCGCCAGGAACTCGCGGTGGCGCTCGGTGACGCCGATGACGGCGTCCTGTCCGTGCTGGAGTACCGCTACGTCCACCGCGTGGAACGCCCGCACGGGCTACCTCCCGCACGGCGGCAGGCGAGGATCAGGCGGCGCACCGGCAACAGGTACCTCGACAACCTGTATGAGGAATACGGGGTGTGCGTGGAACTAGACGGCACTGCGGCCCATCCCGCCGACGAGCAGTGGCGCGACAAGCGCCGCGACAACGCGAACGCCGTCCTGGGCCTCGTCACCCTCAGGTTCGGCCTGCTCGAGCTGGGAGATCGCCGCTGCGAGGCTGCGGCTGACGTGGCAGCCGTGCTGCGCCGGCACGCCTGGCCGGGCTCCCCCCACCCCTGCACCCGCCCAGCCTGCTCTCTACGGGAGGAAATTCCATGATCGTGAACAGTTTTGGGTGTCATTTGCCCCGAACTGTTCACGATCATGAACCAGGCCCTGAGGAGGAGCCTGGAATGGGGCTCGTGTGGCGGGAGAGGCGGGGGTGAGAGGGGCGGGGTGGGCGCGGGGTTAGGTGGCGGGAAGGGCTGGGGGGCGGGGGGCGACGGGCGCGGGCGCGGCTGGGGCGGCGTCGATGCCGGCTTCGCGGCGCTGGGCGGGGGTGATGGGGGTGGGGGCGCCGGTGAGCGGGTCCAGGCCGGAGGCCGCCTTGGGGAAGGCGATCACGTCGCGGATGCTGGCCGCCCCGGCGAGCAGCATCACCACCCGGTCCCAGCCGAACGCGATGCCGCCATGCGGCGGCGGCCCGTACTTGAACGCGTCGAGCAGGAAGCCGAACTGCGAGCGGGCCTCCTCCGGGGACAGCCCGATCACGTCGAACACCGCCTGCTGCGTCGCGGACTTGTGGATACGGATCGAGCCACCGCCGATCTCGTAGCCGTTGCACACGATGTCGTACGCGTCGGCCAGCGCGCCGCCAGGCTCGGCGGCGAACTTGTCGGCCCACTCGGGCAGCGGCGCGGTGAACGGGTGGTGCACCGACGTCCATCCGCCCGTGCCGTCCTCCTCGAACATCGGCGCGTCCACCACCCACAGGAACGACCAGGCCGACTCGTCGATCAGGCCGCACCGCTGGCCGATCTCCAGCCGGGCCGCGCCGAGCAGTTCACGGGCGGCCGTGGCCGTCCCGGCCGCGAAGAACACGGCGTCGCCGGGGCCGGCGCCCATGGCGGCGGCCAGCCCGGACCGCTCCGCCTCGGACAGGTTCTTGGCTACCGGGCCGGCGATCTCGCCGTCCGGGCCGATCGTCACGTAGGCGAGGCCGCGCGCCCCGCGGGAGCGGGCCCACTCCTGCCAGCTGTCGAACTCGCGCCGGGACTGCGCGGCGCCGCCGGGCATCGCCACGGCGCCCACGTACTCCGCCTGGAACACCCGGAACTCCGTCCCGGCGAAGTACTTGGTCAGGTCGGTGAGCTCGAGGCCGAAGCGCAGGTCGGGCTTGTCCGAGCCGTACCGTGCCATCGCGTCGGCGTAGGTCATCCGGGGCAGGGGGGTGGGCACCTGGTAACCGGCCAGCTCGGACCAGAGCCTGGTCACGATCTCCTCGGCCACGGCGATGACGTCGTCGCGGGTCACGAACGACATCTCGATGTCGATCTGGGTGAACTCGGGCTGCCGGTCCTTGCGGAAGTCCTCGTCCCGGAAGCACCGGGCCAGCTGGTAATACCGCTCCAGGCCGCCGACCATGAGCAGCTGCTTGAACAGCTGCGGCGACTGCGGCAGCGCGTACCAGTTGCCGGGCCGCAGCCGGACCGGGACCAGGAAGTCGCGGGCGCCCTCCGGCGTGGACCTGGTCAGGTAAGGCGTCTCCACGTTCACGAACCGGTGCTCGCGCATCACGTCGGAGAGCAGGTAGGCGGCCTGCGACCGGGCCCGCAGCGCCCGCGCGGTGTCGTCGCGCCTGATGTCCAGGTAGCGGTACTTGAGCCGGACATCCTCGCTGACCTCGGCGGAGCCCTCGACAGGGAACGGCAGCGGGTCGGCCTGGCTGAGCACCTCCACCTCGTCCGCCACGACCTCGATCTCCCCGGTGGGCAGCTCGGGGTTCTCGTTCCCGGCCGGGCGGGCACGCACCGTCCCTGTCACCAGCACGCAGAACTCGGCCCGCAGGTCGTGCGCCCCCTCGCCGTGGGACGCCGCTTCCTCGCCACGCCACACCACCTGGACCACGCCACTCGCGTCCCGCAGGTCGATGAAGACCACGCCGCCGTGATCCCGGCGCCGCGCCACCCAGCCGGCCAGCACGACGTGCTCCCCGGCGTGCGACGCCCGCAGCGTCCCCGCCTCATGGGTGCGGATCATCGAAGTCGGCCCCTCTCGTCTGGCAGCTTCGCGTCCGGGGACGTGCCGCCGCTCATTTTCCTCAGGATCTTTATTATCCGAACGGACCGGGTGCGCGCCCCGGCCTCGGTCACAGGCCCCGGCTGGGTCCCGATGCCGGGTTCAGGCCCGTCAGGAACGGGTTCGTCCGGCGTTCGGCGCCGATGGTCGTCTGCGGCCCGTGCCCGGACAGCACGACGGTGTCGTCCGGCAGGGTTAGGCAGACCCGCGCCAGGCTGCGCAGGATCGCGGGGTAGTCCCCGCCGGGCAGGTCGGTGCGCCCGATCGACCCCGCGAACAGCAAGTCACCAGAGAACAATATGCCGCCCCGGTCGCCGGACCGCCCCTGGCCGCCCATTCGGGCCGCCTCGCCGCCATGTCCGGGGGAAGCCATTCGGGCCGCCTCGCCCGCCGTTTCCCGGGCAGCCGTATCCTGGGCGCCGATTTTGCTTTTGCCCTGTGCTGTAACCGGCGGATCCAATGGCAGCCGGAATGTCACGGATCCTCCGGTGTGCCCGGGCGCGTGGTTCACCACGATCTCGAGGCCCACGAGGCTCAGCGTCATCCCGTCGGCCAGTTCTTTTACATCATCGGGTTCGGTGAATTCCAGGCCGCCGAACAGCTGCTGTCCCGGGCCGAGCGGAAAACCCTTGGCTGGATCGCTGAGCAATGCGCGATCGTCCGGGTGGATGTAGGCGGGGATGCCGCTCGCCCCGCAGACGGGGGCGACGGACCAGACGTGGTCGATGTGACCGTGAGTGAGCAGGACCGCGGCGGGCCTGAGCCGGTGCTCGGCCAGGAGCTCGCTGATCCCCGGCTCGGCATCCTGGCCGGGATCGATGATCACGCACTCTTCGCCGGGCGCGGACGCGACTACATAACAGTTGGCCGCGAACGCGCCTGCCGGGAACCCTGCGACGAGCACAAGCGTCCTTTCTCACGGTACGGTGTCTCAGGCTACCGAGGGGACCCGCATGGCCGCGAACCGATAACGAAGGGTACCGGTCCAGGCATCTGGCAGGTACGATTCGCGAACGATCGCGAATATTGCGGGGATTACGGGGGCTGGGCCCTGCCTACGTTTCGGGATCAGAGGTATGCAGCGGGTTCGTCGGCCTGCCTCCCGTGAATACCTGCGGTAGCCGGATAGTGCAGACAGGCCAAGGAGGACGCGACCGGTGGCGGGTAAGAACGAACGCCAGCGCAGGCAAGCCAGGGAACGCTACCGCCGCCAGCAGGAGCTGCGGTATGCCAGGCGACAACGGGTGCGCAGACGCACGCTGATCTGGGGTAGCGGGGTGCTCGCCCTGGCGCTCATCGGCTCCCTGCTCGCGGTGTTCCTCCCCGGCGGGAGCCCGAAGCACCCGGCGGCCTCGGCGTCCAAGTCGGCGACCCCCTCACCCACCGCCACGGCCACCGCCGTGGCCGAGCCGGCGCATCACTGCAGCTACACGGCGGCCACCCCGGTGGCGCGCAAGGTGAGCCTCCCGCCGGCCGCGCCCGATTACACGGCCAGCTACCAGGCCACCATCAGCACCAACCTGGGCAAGATCACCTTCAATCTGCTCAACAACAAGGCCACCTGCACCGTCAACTCCTTCGTCCACCTGGCCGAGGCGGGCTACTTCAACAACACTCAGTGCCACCGGCTGCTGACCAGCGGCATCTACGTGCTGCAGTGCGGCGACCCGTACGCGACCGCAGCGACCAAGCTGAGCTGCGGCACGACCAGCAATATCGGTTCCGGTACGCCGGGTTACGATTTCGCCAGCGAGAACCTCACTGGCGCCAAATACCCCACGGGAACGGTGGCGATGGCTAACGAAGGCAGCGCGACCACTAACGGCAGCCAGTTCTTCATCGTGTACAAGGACAGCACGTCCGGGCTAACGGCTTCATATACACCGTTCGCAACGGTGTCGTCCGGGCTGGGTATCGTCCAGAATGTGGCTAAGGATGGATACTCGTGTCAGTACGCCCAGTCTGGCGGCGGCGCCCCCAAGAAGAAGGTCATCATTGACAGTGTGACGATCAAGAAAGCCTGACACGAGCACGACAACGCAGGAGGTTCGCCGTGACCACCGCCTACCATCCGTGGGGCCGGGTAGACGCCGACGGGACGGTCTATGTCCGTACCGCCGACGGCGAGCGGGTGATCGGCTCGTGGCAGGCGGGAAGCCCGGAGGAGGCGATCGCCTTCTTCCAGCGCAAGTACGAGGCGCTCGAGACCGAGGTGGTCCTGCTCGAGCAGCGGGTCGCGGCTACCGACATGGCTCCGGCCCAGGCTTCGGCCAGCGTCCAGCGGCTGGTGCGCAGCATCTCCGAGGCCAACGCTCTCGGTGACCTCGACGGGCTCCGGGCCCGCCTGGAGCGGCTGACCGAGGACGTCGGTCACCGTCGCGAGGAGGTCAAGGCGGCCCGCGAGCAGGCGCGGGTGCAGGCCAGGGAGATCAAGGAGCGGATCGTCGCCGAGGCGGAGCAGATCGCCGCCGAGGCGACCCACTGGAAGAGCAGCGGCGAGCGGATGCGCGAGCTGCTGGATGAGTGGAAGGCGGCGCCGCACGCCGAGCGGGCCGCCGAGGCCGTGCTGTGGAAGCGGCTGTCCGGCGCCCGTAACGCGTTCACCAAGCGGCGCAAGGCGTACTTCGCCACCCTGGAGGCCGAACGCGAGGACGTCAGGGCGCGCAAGGAGAAGCTGTGCGCCGATGCCGAGGCGCTGTCAGGATCCACTGAGTGGGGTCCCACCACCAGTGCGTTCCGCGACCTGATGCGGCTGTGGAAGGCGGCCGGGCGGGCGGACAGGGATGCCGAGGCCGAGCTGTGGAAGCGGTTCCGGGCGGCCCAGGACAAGTTCTTCGCCGCGCGGGCCGAGGTGTTCTCGGCCAAGGACGCGGCGCTGCGCGAGCACGCCGAGGCCAAGCAGCAACTGCTCGATCAGGCCCATGGGCTGCTTCCGGTCACCGACATCCGGGCCGCCAGGTCCGCGCTGCGCGGCATCCAGGAACGCTGGGAGCAGATCGGGGCGGTGCCCAGGGAGGCGCGCGAGCACCTGGAATCCGGGCTGCGGCGGATCGAGGACGCGGTACGCAAGGCCGAGGAAGCCCAGTGGCGCCGGTCGAACCCGGAGGCGCTGGCCCGGGCCGAGGGCACGGTGGCCCAGCTGCGCTCGACCATCGCGCAACTGGAAGAGCAGCTGGCCCGGGCGCGCGATCGCGGCGACGCCAAGGCCGCGCAGACCGCCGAGGAAGCGCTGACCGCCCGGCGGGCCTGGCTCACCGAGGCCGAGCACACCCTGGCCGAGTTCAGCAGCTAGCCGGGCCGGCCGCGGGATCAGCTCGTCATGCGGTAGACGTCGTAGACGCCGTCGATGGCGCGGACGGCGCGCAGTACGTGACCGAGGTGCTTGGGGTCGCCCATCTCGAACGTGAACCGGCTGAACGCCACCCGGTCCCGGCTGGTCGTCACCGTGGCGGACAGGATGTTCACGTGCTGGTCGGACAGTACCCGGGTCACGTCGGAGAGCAGCCGGGTCCGGTCGAGCGCCTCCACCTGGATGGCGACGAGGAACACCGAGCCCTCGGTCGGTGACCAGTGAACATCGACCATCCGCTCGCGCTGGGTCTCGCTCAGGTGGGCCAGGTTCACGCAGTCGACGCGGTGCACGGACACGCCGTGGCCGTGGGTGACGAAGCCGATGATCTCGTCGCCCGGTACCGGGGTGCAGCAGCGGGACAGGCGCACCCACACGTCCGGCGCGCCGCTGACCTCGACGCCGGAATCCCCGGGCGCCCTGGGCTGCGGCGCCTTGGTCGGCAGCGTGGCCTCGGCCAGTTCCTCCTGGGCGCCCAGCCCGCCGATCGACCTGACCAGCTTCTCGACCACGGACTGGGCACTGACCCGGCCCTCGCCGACCGCCGCGTACAGCGCGGACACATCGGTGTAGCGCAGGTCGCGGGCCAGGTTGAGCAGGCTGTCGGCGGCGGCGAGCCGCTGCAGCGGCAGGCTCTGCTTGCGCATGGCCCGCGCGATCTGGTCCTTGCCCGCGTCCACCGCGGCTTCCCGGCGCTCCTTGGAGAACCACTGCCTGATCTTGTTCCTGGCCCGCGGGCTCTGCACGAACTTGAGCCAGTCCCGGCTCGGCCCGGCCTCGGGCGCCTTGGAGGTGAAGATCTCCACCGTGTCGCCGTTGTCCAGGGTGGACTCGAGCGCGACCAGGCGGCCGTTGACCCGGGCGCCGACCGTCCGGTGCCCGACCTCGGTGTGGATGGCGTAGGCGAAGTCAACCGGCGTCGCGCCCTGCGGCAGCGCCACCACCTCGCCGCGGGGGGTGAACACGTAGACCTCGCCGACGGCCAGGTCGAAGCGCAGGGACTCGAGGAACTCGGCCGGGTCCTCGGTCTCGCGCTGCCAGTCGACGAGCTGCCTGAGCCAGGCCATCTCCTGGGCATCGTCCCTGGCGTCCTTGGCCCGCCCGAAGACCGATTCTTCCTTGTACTTCCAGTGTGCCGCGACGCCGTACTCCGCCCGGCGGTGCATGTCCCAGGTGCGGATCTGCAGCTCCACCGACTTGCCGCCCGGCCCGATGACGGTGGTGTGCAGCGACTGGTACATGTTGAACTTCGGCATCGCGATGTAGTCCTTGAACCGCCCCGGGACGGGATTCCACCGCGCGTGGATGATGCCGAGCGCCGCGTAGCAGTCCTTGACCGAGTCGACCAGGACGCGGATGCCCACCAGGTCATAGATGTCGTCGAAGCCGACGTCCCTGGCGATCATCTTCTGGTAGATCGAGTAGTAGTGCTTGGGGCGGCCCGCGACCTTCTTGTTGATCTTGGCCTCGCGCAGGTCGGCGCTGACGTCCTGGATCACTTCCTGCAGGAAGGCCTCGCGCCGCGGCGCCCGCTTGGACACCAGGCGGACGATCTCGTCGAAGCGCTTGGGATACAGCGTCGCGAAGGCCAGGTCCTCGAGCTCCCACTTCACCGTGTTCATCCCGAGCCGGTGGGCGAGCGGGGCGAAGATCTCCAGGACCTCCTTGGACTTGCGTTCCTGCTTCTCTCTCGGCAGGTAGCGCAGCGTCCGCATGTTGTGCAGCCGGTCGGCGAGCTTGATCACCAGCACCCGGATGTCGCGGGACATCGCGACCACCATCTTGCGGACGGTCTCCGCCTCGGCCGACTCGCCGTACTTGACCTTGTCCAGCTTGGTGACGCCGTCCACCAGCGCGGCGATGTCCTCGCCGAACTCGCCGCGCAGCTCGGTCAGCGTGTAGGGGGTGTCTTCCACCGTGTCGTGCAGCAGCGCGGCGCAGATCGTCTCGGTGTTCATGCCGAGCTCGGCCAGGATGGTGGCCACCGCGAGCGGGTGCGTTATGTACGGGTCGCCGCTGCGCCGTTTCTGCTCCCGGTGCCAGTAGGCGGCCGACTCGTAGGCCCGCTCGATGAGCCGGACATCAGCCTTCGGGTGCGTCGCGCGCACGGTCTTGATGAGAGGTTCGAGGACCGGGTTGATGGTCGCGCCCCGCTGGGCGCCCAGCCGCGCCAGCCGCCGCCGGACACCCACCCCCGGCGCCGCGGCATCGGCGGGCTGGGCGGCTGCGGCCCTGGCCCGCTGCGCCCTGGCCGTCCCGGCGCCCGCGCCTCGCGCGGGACGGGCCGGATCAGCCGGGGACGGCGCGCTCACGTCGGCCGCGGCCCGCGGGGAGGCTGATGTGCCGGCGGGCGCGCTGCTGCCGTTAGGCGCGGCCGACCTGGGCACGTCCGCCGCTACCGCCGCCTCGGCCTGCACCGCCTCCAGGTCCGTACCCTGTTGCGCGTCCGCCCGGGCAGCGTCAGCAGCTCTCGTGCCGGTCGTGGTCACCTCACCGGGCACTCGCGCTCCTCACACCTGCCAAGCCATCAGTGTACTTGGACGTGTTAAACACCAGATCAGGTACGCGTGATTCCCGGACCGGGGGCCGCCGGCCCCGGACAGTACCGGCGCCCGGCCCGGCGCCCGGCCCGGCGACCGGCCCGGCCTCTAGACGGTCAGCAGGGCGCTGACCGAGAGGTCGGACAGCTTGGCCCGGCCCTTCAGGAAGGACAGCTCGAGCAGTACGGCGAGGCCGGCCACCTGGGCACCGGTCCGCTGCACGAGGTCGGCGGTGGCCCGGGCGGTGCCGCCGGTGGCCAGCACGTCGTCGATGACCAGCACGCGATCGCCCGGATCGAAGGCATCGGTCAGCACCTCGATCGTCGCGGTGCCGTACTCCAGGTCGTAGTCCTGAGCGAAGGTGGCCCCGGGCAGCTTGCCCTTCTTGCGGATCGGGACGAAGCCCGCGCCGAGACGGCAGGCTACCGGAGCGGCCAGGATGAAGCCGCGCGCCTCGATGCCCGCCACCTTGTCCACCGGCCCGTACGCCGCGGCCAGGGCGTCGATCACCGCGCTGAACGCCTGGCCGTCGGCGAGCAGCGGGGTGATGTCCTTGAACACCACGCCGCGCTGCGGATAGTCCGGGATGTCACGGACGAGGGTCGTGATGACCTGAGTCAGCTCATCACCGGCCAGACCGGTCACCCCTAACGCCGCTTCTTCTTGCCGGCCGGCCGATGCCGGGCCGAGCTGCCACCGGTCCGGCGCGGCTGCTGCCGGGGGCCCGGGCGGACGGTGCCCGGCGGGCCGGCGGCGCGCGACGGGGTGGTGGTCAGCTCGTCTGCGGGCGGCGTGACCCCGTCGGCGAAGCCGGCGTCGTCCTGCTCCTCGTCGGCGAGCTGCGCGGGCGAAAGCTCGGCGGCTGGCGCGCCGGGACCCATGCGGGTCCCCGACTGCGCCTTCGCCACGGCCCGCTTGGCCGCACGGCCACCGGAGGCGCGCACCGACACCCGCTTGGCCAGCGCCCGGTACTGCGGCTCGCGCTCCTTCAGGTCGGCCAGCACCGGGGTCGCGATGAAGATCGAGGAGTAGGTGCCGGACAGCATGCCGACGAACAGCACGAGCGCGAGTTCCTCGAGCTCGTTGTTGGCGCCGAGCAGCGCGATCGACACGACCAGGATCGCGGTGACGGGCAGCAGCGCGATCAGCGAGGTGTTGATCGATCTGACCAGGGTCTGGTTCAGCGCCAGGTTCGCCGCCTGGCTGTAGGTGGTCCGGGCGCCGCCGAGCAGGCCGGCCGTGTTCTCCCGCACCTTGTCGAAGACCACCACCGTGTCGTACAGCGAGTAGCCCAGGATGGTCAGCAGCCCGATGACCGTCGCCGGGCTGACCTGGAAACCGGCCAGCGCGTAGACGCCGGTGGCGATCACCAGGTCGTGCAGCAGCGCGACGAACGCCGCGATGGCCATCTTCCACTCGAAGGCGATCGACAGGTAGATCACGATCACGATCAGGAAGGCGATCAGCGCCTCGAGCGCCTTGGTGGAGATCTGGCTGCCCCACAGTGGCCCGACGGTCTTGACCGTGATGTTGTTGGTGCTGACGCCGAGCTTGGCCGACAGCGTCTGCTCCAGCTTGACGGTCTGCGAGGCGTTCAGCGCCTTGGTCTGAACCTCCCAGCTGGCCGTGTTGCCCGCGTGGACCTGCTGCACGATGGCGCCGGTGACCCCGCCGTCCTCGACGGCGTTCTGCACCTGGCTGAGCGACGTCGACGACGAGGGGAACGTGAAGACCGCCCCGCCCTTGAAGTCGACGCTGAAGTCCAGGCCGCGGACGAGCAGCGCCACGATGCTGACGACCAGGATCAGCCCGGAGATGGCATACCACAGGCGCTGCCTGCCGACGAAGTTGATCGATACCTCGCCACGGTAGAGCTTGCCGCCTATCTCGCCCAGGCGCGACATCATGAACCCCCCGGGTCTTGGGACACTGTGGTACGGGTCACGGGATCAGGCCGGCGCCTGGCCTGATCGCGGCGGACCGAGGACCGCCACGGCGTCTTGGCGCCGAGCCGGGCCGGGTCGAGGCCGGACATCCGGTGACCGTTGCCGAAGAACTTCGTCCCGGCCAGCAGCGTCACCATCGGCTTGGTGAAGGAGAACACCACCAGGACGTCGATCAGCGTGGTCAGGCCGAGGGTGTAGGCGAAGCCCTTGACGTCGCCGATGGCGAAGTAGTACAGCAGCAGCGCGGCCAGGAACGATACCGTGTCGGAGACCAGGATCGTGCGCCTGGCGCGCTTCCACCCGGCCTCGACCGCCGGGCGCAGTTGCTTGCCCTCGCGCACCTCGTCGCGCAATCGCTCGAAGTAGACGACGAACGAGTCGGCGGTGATGCCGATGGCCACGATCAGGCCCGCGATGCCGGCCAGCGAGAGCGTGAAGTTCTGGTACAGGGTAAGCAGCACGACGGCCAGGTACGTGATCAGCGCCGCGATGGCCAGGCTCGAGACGGACACGAGGCCGAGGCCGCGGTAGTAGATGAAGGAGTACAGCACCACGAGGAGCAGCCCGATCCCGGCCGCGACCATGCCGGCGTCCAGCTGGTTCCGGCCCACCTGCGGCGAGACCGAGGTCACGAACTCGGTCTTGAAGTTCAGTGGCAGCGACCCGAACTTCAGCTCGTTCTGCAGCTGCGTGGCCTGGGCCTGGGTGAAGCTGCCGGTGATCTGGGCGTTCCCGCCCGGGATCGCGCCCTGGATCTCCGGCGACGACACGACGTTGCCGTCCAGGGCGACCGCTACCTGGTCCAGGTAGGCGGAGTTCTGGTCGCCGGACTGCGCCGCCGTGTAGTACGTGCTGTACAGGTGCGAGGTGAGCGTGCCGAAGGCCGCGGCCCCCTGGCCGTTCAGCGACAGGTTGACCTGCCACTGGTTGGACGTCGTGGACAGGCCCGCGGTGGCCGAGGTGACCCACTTGCCCTGCACCTTGGCCTGGTCGAGGATGTACTTGCCCCACACGCCCCCATTGTCACCGCAGGCGACGACCTGCCGGTTGGGATCGTCATAGGGAGCGTTGCCGTAGCCGACCTGGGCCTTCCAGTTCACCGTGTCCCCCGGCTTGCAGGTCAGCTTGTTGAAGAGCGTCATCACGCTCTTGTCCGTCACCAGGCTCGGGTTCCCGAACGTGGTGCTGCTCGCGGACGGGGTGGCGCTGGGGCTCGCGCTGGCGCTGGCCGAGCCGCTCGGCGACGCGGAGGCGCTCGCCGTGGCGGAGGCGCTGGCGGACGTGCTCGGCGAGGCGCTGGCACTGGCCGCCGGGACGATCTTGGCGGAGGTCTTCGCCGTGCTGGTGGCGCTGGCGCTGGGGGTGCCCTTCGCCGAGGAGGAGGCGCTGGCCGAAGGGCTCGTGCTGGCCGAAGGACTGGAGCTGGCCGAGGGGCTCGCGCTCACCGAGGGCGCCGGCGTGCTGGTCACCCCGTAGGGCTGGAAGAGCAGCACCTGCCGGAACATGAGCAGCGCGGTCGTGCTCACCAGCTGGATCGTCTGCGCCGAGCCCTTGCCGGGGACCGTGACGATCAGCAGGTCGGTGCCCTGCGGCTGGACCCGAGCACCGGAGTTGCCCGTGCCGTTGACCCTGGACTGGATGACCGAGATGGCCGCGTTCATCTCGTCGCTGGCCGGGGGCTTCCCGTTCTCGGTCTGGGCCTTCAGGGTCACCTGGGTCCCGCTGGACAGGTCAAGGCCGAGTCCCACCCTGAACTGATGCTGCCACTTTGCCGGGCTGAACATCTTCCCGCCGAGTATGCCCAGCAGCATGGCCAGGATGAGCACGAGCAAAAGCACGAGCGCCCGTCCCGGATGCGGGACGGTTCTTGATGGGGCTGCCACTTCTCCGCCTGTCTTCGATCAGCGTTACCCGTAACCCTCACACCAGCCGGCGACTCAGCGCACGTTGCCCTTGTCGGACTTGGCCAGACCGTCATGAGAGTCCGCGAGACCGTCTTCAGCTGACTTAACGCCGTCGGAGTCCTCGTGGGTTCCAGACGTCTCGTCATCCTCGACGTCCTCGTCGAAGGCGGCAGGGTCGTCGTCCTCGAAGGTCTCGGCTTCCTCGGCGGGCGAGATGACCTCCATGATGGCGCGCTTGAGGTAGCGGACCTCCACGCCGGGGGCGACCTCGAGCACGACGTCGTCGCCGTCCACCTCGATCACGGTGGCGTACATGCCGGCCGTGGTGCGGACCCGGGCGCCGGGGTTGACGGTGTTCTGCTGCTGCTGGACCGCCTGCTGGCGGCGCCGCTGCGGCCGGATCATCAGGAAGTAGAAGCCGACGAAGACAAGCACGATCAGGATCGGGAACGTCAGCGCGCTTCCTGACGACTTGGTTGCCGCGTCCGCGGCTGCGATAATCCCCATGACCGGGGCATCCTTCCAGTTGGTTCTGCGTGCACGGCCGTGGCGGGGCCAACGGCCAACTGCCGAAGTTTAGCCGCGCTTTGACCGCGCACCAACAGGCTACGAGTTTTTACCAGTGATCGTGACCTCGGTGCGATCATGCTCGGCCCGGCCCTGCTCAGTCAAACAGGGCTCAGTCCAACAGGCCTCAGTCAACCGGGGTCAGTCAAACAGGGTGGGCAGTTCGGCCAGCGACGGGGGCGGATCGAGTCCCAGGTGAGCCCAGCCGGCGGCGGTGGCCACCCGGCCGCGCGGAGTCCGCGCCAGCAGCCCGCAGCGGACCAGGAACGGCTCGGCCACCACCTCGACGGTCTCCGCCTCCTCCCCCAGGGCCACCGCCAGCGTGGACAGGCCGACCGGCCCGCCGCCGAACCGGCGGACCAGCGCGTCGAGCACGCCGCGGTCGAGCCGGTCCAGGCCGTGCTCGTCCACCTCGTAGATTTCCAGCGCGGTCCGGGCGATCTCCCGGGTGACCACGCCGTCGGCGCGCACCTCGGCGTAGTCGCGCACCCGGCGCAGCAGTCGGTTCGCGATCCGCGGCGTGCCGCGCGACCGGGTGGACAGCTCGGTCGCGCCCTCGTCGGTGAGCGTCACCCCGAGCAGCCCGGCGGAGCGGCGGATGATGATCTCGAGCTCGTCCGGCTGGTAGAAGTCCAGGTGCGCGGTGAAGCCGAACCTATCGCGCAGCGGAGCGGGCAGGAGCCCGGCCCGGGTGGTCGCCCCGACCAGCGTGAACGGGGCGATGTCCAGCGGGATCGCGGTCGCGCCGGGGCCCTTGCCGATCACCACGTCGACGCGGAAGTCCTCCATCGCCAGGTAGAGCATCTCCTCGGCGGGCCGGGCCAGGCGGTGGATCTCGTCGATGAAGATCACCTCGCCCTCGCTGAGCGTGGACAGCACGGCCGCCAGGTCGCCGGAGCGCTCGATGGCCGGGCCGCTGGTGATGCGCAGCGGCGCGCCGAGCTCGGCGGCGACGATCATCGCGATCGTGGTCTTGCCCAGGCCGGGCGGCCCGGCCAGCAGCACGTGGTCCGGCGGCCGGCCGCGCCGCAGGGCGCTCTGCAGGATCAGCGACAGCTGCTCGCGTACCCGCGCCTGGCCGGTGAACTCGGTGAGCCGCTTGGGCCGGAGCGCGCTCTCGATGACCCGCTCGTCGGCGTCGGCCAGCGGGGACACTAGCTCATCGCCCGGGCGGGTCCGGCGCGCGGCGAGCTCGGCTTCCTCGGCCCGGCGCAGGGCCTCGTCCTCGGTCATCACCGCTACTGCTTACTCAGCTTGCGCAGCGCGGCCCGCAGCGCCGCGGCCACGTCCACGGCCTCGCCGTCGGCCCCGCCGATCACGCCCTCGTCCTCGAGCGCCGCGATAGCCAGGTCGGCGTCCCTGGCCTGCCAGCCCAGGTTCACCAGGCCGGACTGCACCTGGTCCCGCCAGGAGGGGGCCCGCTGCGCCGCCCTCAGCGGCAGGTCGCCGCTGTCACCGGGCGGCCCGAGCCGGTCCTTCATCTCGAGCACGATCCGCTGCGCCCCCTTCTTGCCGATGCCGGGGACCATGGTCAGCGCGGTGAGGTCCTCCGTCGACACGGCGCGGCGCAGCGCGTCGGGCGCGTGCACGGCCAGCATGGCCAGCGCCAGCCTCGGCCCGACGCCGCTGGCCGTCTGCAGCAGCTCGAAGACGTTCCGCTCGTCGTCGGAGGAGAAGCCGTACAGGGTGAGCGAGTCCTCCCTGACCACCAGCGAGGTGGCGACCTGCGCGGGCTCCCCCGGCTTGAGCGTGGCCAGCGTGCCCGGGGTGCACTGCACGCGCATCCCGACCCCGCCGACCTCGATGACGGCACCGTCCGGCGCCACGCCGGCTACCGTGCCGCGCAGATGAGCGATCATGACGGCTTCCCTCCTCGGGCCGCTAGGGCGGCCAGGCGCAGCCCATCGCCGCCGGCACGCCAGATATGACAGATCGCCAGCGCCAGCGCGTCGGCGGCATCGGCCGGGCGGGGCGGGTCGGTGACCCGGAGCAGCCGGGTCACCATGGCCGTGACCTGGTCCTTGTCCGCCCGCCCGTTACCGGTCACGGCCGCCTTGACCTCACTGGGCGTGTGCAGGGCCACCGGCAGCCCGCGGCGCGCGGCGCACACTATCGCGACCGCCCCGGCTTGCGCGGTGCCCATCACCGTGCGCACGTTCTGCTGGCTGAACACCCGCTCCACGGCCACCGCGTCGGGGCGGCAGGCGTCCAGCCAGGCCTCGACCTCGGTCTCGATCGCGAGCAGCCGCGCCGCGATGTCCGCGTCGGCCGACGTCCTGATGACCCCGACCCGGATCATGGTCAGCGCCCGTCCCGGCGCGCCCTCGACCACGCCGATGCCGCACCTGGTCAGCCCGGGATCGACCCCCAGCACCCGGACCGGGTGCCGCGCATATGACAAGCCCACCAGGTGCTCTCCGTCTAGATCCGCGAACATCTGTTCGCCTTGAACCTACCGGTCCGCGGCCGGTGCGGCGCGCAACGGCTGCGGCGTGTCCGTCAAAAGCCGTCGAGCATGTAAGGCGTCGCGGCGAACGCGGCGTCCAGGGCGGCGTCGTCGTCCGGGCTGCCGTCGCGGGCGTCGGCGTGCGCGCGGCCGAGCACCTCGAGGATCTCGGCCGCGTCGTCCGGGCCCGGGCGCCTGATCCCGGCGGCGGCCTTCGCGTCCGGCCGGGCCATCGCGGACAGCGCCCGGCTGGGCAGCACCGCCTCGTGCCGGTGCCCGGCGACCTCCCAGCCGAGGGACCGGTAGATCGTCATCGTCGCCGGGTAGAGGGCCGACAGCGGGTAGCCGCGCTCGGTCATGAGCCCGGCGAGCGCGGTCATCAGGGCGCGGCCGACGCCCTGGCCGCGGTATTCGGGCGCGACCTTGACGCCCGCCACCCCCGCCATCGGGACCGCCCGCCCGTGCCACCACTGGCGCATGTCGTGGTACAGCGCGGTGCCGACCAGCCGGTCGCCGTCGAAGGCGCCCAGGCACCGGCCGGCCGCCACGACGGGCTCGATCCTCGGCTGGACCAGCGCCTCGTCGGACGGCCCGAACGACCGCATGGTCAGGTCGACGTACTGGTCCCAGCCGTCCTCGGGGATGAGCGGGCGGATGATCACGTCAGCGGTCAGCCGAGCTTCTCCATGATGTCGTCGGAGACCGAGTAGTTGGCGTACACGTCCTGCACGTCATCGGAGTCCTCGAGCGCCTCGATCAGCCGGAACACCCGCCGCGCATGCTCCTCGTCCAGGTCCACCTCGACGGTGGGCAGGAACGCCGTGTCCGCCGAGTCGTAGTCGATCCCGGCGTCCTGCAGGGCCTTGCGCGCCACGACCAAGTCGGTCGGCTCGGACACCACCTCGAAGGACTCGCCGAGGTCGTTGACCTCCTCGGCGCCCGCATCGAGCACGGCCGTCAGCACGTCGTCCTCGGTGACGTCGCCTTTCTCCACCACGATCACGCCCTTGCGATGGAACAGGTACGACACCGAGCCGGGGTCCGCCATCGAGCCGCCGTTGCGGCTGAACGCGGTGCGCACGTCCGAGGCGGCCCGGTTCCTGTTGTCGGTCAGGCACTGCACCAGCACCGCGACGCCGCCGGGGCCGTAGCCCTCGTAGGTGATGTTCTCGTACTGGGCGCCGCCGGCCTCGGCGCCGCTGCCGCGGCGGACGGCCCGGTCGATGTTGTCGTTCGGGACCGAGCTCTTCTTGGCCTTCTGGATCGCGTCGTACAGGGTCGGGTTGCCCGCCGGGTCTCCGCCGCCGGTACGCGCGGCGACCTCGACGTTCTTGATCAGCTTGGCGAACAGCTTGCCGCGCTTGGCGTCGACCACCGCCTTCTTGTGCTTGGTGGTGGCCCACTTGGAGTGGCCGC
>WNGH01001027.1_pt1 | contig 25496 bp, 19 predicted proteins | sample 5400631 | NCBI WGS metagenome assembly WNGH01 (sample SAMN13153373, study PRJNA577476) | soil metagenome | isolation source: 115 cm soil or saprolite under Garry oak tree replicate 1 | place: USA:California | collected 2016-06-15
TGGCGGCGTTCCACAGGAACAGGCCGAGGGCGACGTGCAGCAGGTAGCGCGGCGTGTGCAGGAGCGCCACGGCGACGCCGCCGCCGGCGATCAGCAGCATCGCCAGGCCGCGGCCGAACCAGGCGGTCACCCGCGTGGCCAGCAGGCGGCGACCTGTCAGGCGCCACACCACCGCCCTGGCGACGCGCCCGCCGTCCAGCGGGAAGCCGGGCAGCAGGTTGAACGTGGCGAGCACCAGGTTGGCGAGCCCCAGCAGGGCGAGCAGGTCACCGGGCCAGCCGCCCACGAGCTGGCTGCACAGCCACAGCAGCCCGGCGAGGCTCACCGAGGTCAGCGGGCCCGCCATCGCCATCAGCGCCTCGCCCGCCGCGTCGACGGGCTCGCTGACGATCCGCGCCACCCCGCCGAACACCAGCAGGCTGATCTCCATCGTGCCGATGCCGAGCACCCTGGCGGCCAGCGCGTGCGACAGCTCGTGGGCCAGCACCGAGGTGAAGAACGCGCAGGTGAACAGGACCGACAGCGCCACCGCCGCCGGCCCGGTGACGCGCGGCGACCAGACGTCGTGGCTCAGCGTCGTGAAGATCGCCAGCCCGATGAACCAGGTGAAGTCCAACCGAATCGGAACGCCGAAGATCCGACCCAGCCGCAGCCCCCGACCCAGCAACTGATTCCCCCCGGCTCGTCCCCGTCCCGGCGGCGCTCAGCCCGCCATACGCCACCATACCGGTAACCGATGTCAGCCATCGGTCGCGGCAGCGACATATCCGTTGAAGTCGTCGCTGGAGGCCCTGGGCGGGCGGTGGGCGGAGACCGCCGCCGCCAGCGAGGTGCCGAGCCCGCGCGCCATGCCGTCACCGACCGCCAGGCCGCCGGCGCCGAGATGGTCGGCCAGCCGCCAGGCCGCCTCGGCGGTGACGGTCACGGCCTCGTCGGTGGCCACGCCGTCCTCGACCGCCAGGCCGCGAAGCAGCAGCACGCCCGCCTTGCGGTCGTGCTTGGGGTCGACCCGGGCGACCAGCCGGCCGCCGGCCAGCACCGGCATGGTGTAGCCGTGCTGGCGCTTGGCCGGCGGCGTGTACACCTCGATGCGGTAGTGGAAGCCGAACAGGTGCTCGGCGCGTTCCCGCCGCCAGATCAGCGAGTCGAACGGGCTGAGCAGCACCGGCGCGTGCTCCGCGCGACGCGGGATGGGCGTGCCAGGCTCGATGTAGGCGGGCTTCTGCCAGCCGGCGACGGCGACCTCCTGGAGCAGCCCGGAGGCCAGCGCCTCCGCCAGCGCCGGCTTGGCGTACTCGGGACGCAGGCGGAAGTAGCCATCCGTGGCAGGAACAGCCGATAGGTCTCGATCGGCAGGAAGGACGCGGCATGGCCCCAGTACTCGAAACCGGCGCGGCGCCGGTAGACCAGCCGCTCGAAGGCGGCCGGGTCGTGCACGCCGCTGCGCGCGGCGAGCACCAGCTCGTGGCTGCGGGCGACCACGTTGATGGAGTCGATCTGGATGGCGCCGACGGCGGGCGCGGGTCGGCGCCCCCGTGCCGGGCCCGGCACGGGGCCGGGGATCAGGTGCCGGCGGCGGGGCGGTCGAGGAGCCAGGTGACGGTTCCGCCGGCTCGCTCGACGGCGGCCACCGCCCTGGTGATCGGCAGGTCCCGGTCGCCGGCGCGAGCGCGGGCGACCGCGTCCGCCTTGCCGGGCCCGCTGGCCAGCACCAGCAGGCGATCGGCGCCGGCCAGGGCGGCCAGCGTGAGGCTCACGCGGTCGGGCGGCGGCTTGGGCGCCTGGTGGACGGGCACAACCAGCCGGTCGGTGACCTCGACCTCCGGCCGGCCGGGGAACAGCGAAAGGCAGTGGCCGTCGGGCCCGACGCCGATCCAGACGACGTCCAGGCGGGGGACCGGGCGGGCCGGGCCACCCTCCTCGCCGGTCCCGGCCGCACGTCCGGCGGCCGGGCCGGCCCTCCGCGGGAGGCGCTCCAGCGCCGCCTCGTACTCCTTGGCGGCCTCCTCGGCGCCCAGCTCGCCGCGCATGCGCAGGCGCTGCTCCTCGGGCACGGGGACATGGTCGAGCAGGGCCTCGGCCGCCTGGCCCCAGTTGGACTCGGGGTCGCGCGGCGGCACGCAGCGCTCGTCGCCCATGGCCACCCGCAGGCGGCCCCACTCGATCGAGTCGCGCAGGTCGTGGCGGGTCAGCCGCCGGTAGGCGGCCTGCGGCGTGCCCCCGCCGGTGAGCACCCAGGTGCAGGTCTCGTGGGCGTCGATCGCCGCCTCCAGGTCGGCCAGCGCGGCCCGGGCCGCCGCCTCGGCCAGCTCCTCGGGGCCGGCCACCAGCTGGACCCGGCTCACTCCGCGCCCGCCTCCGCCAGCCGGGCGGCGGGCGCCAACGCCGCCTCGAACACGCGATCGCGACCGAAGACCTCCAGCTCCGCCGCCAGCGGGTTCTGCTCGGAGCCTATGCCGATCCGCCGTGCTGTCGGGTGCCCTGGAGCCCGCACGGTGGTCACCAGGTAGCTTGGTGTGGCCTCGACGCGAATGGCCGCCTCGCCCTCGTCCATCCCCACGCCCAGCTCCACCCGGGTGAGGGTGGCCGAGCCCAGGGTGCTGGAGATGTGGACCTCGCATCGGCCCGCCTGCGTCCCGTAGTTCGCCACGTACAGGTCGTCGACGACCCGGGCCTCTTCCAGCTCCCAGTCGAGCCGGGAGGCCAGCCAACCGGTCAGCTCCAGACCGGCGGCCAGATCGACGGCGTCGACGTGCAGTCGTCGAGCTCGCCGGGCGGTGCCGCGGAGCGGCGGCCCGTTGAAGGGGTCGGCCAGCAGCTCCCGCCACGCCGTGAGCCGAGTCCACGCGCAGTCGGACAGGGCGGGACGCAGGTCCCGCATGGCACCGACCAGGCGTACCAGGTCGGCCCGCGGATCGGCGAAGCTGGCGGAGTCCACGATCAGCCGGTCCGTGACCGAGGTGAGCTCCTCGAAGACCTCCTCGGAGAACGGCGGCGTGCCCTCCCAGTAGGTGAACACCGGAAGCTCCGGCAGCAGCAGCGGCAGCACCACCGCCGGCAGGTGGCGCGGGTCGACGTTGGTCTGGACGATCACCTCTTCCCAGACCACCTCGGAGCCGCCCTCGGCGTGCCGGTGATGCGCCGCGCGCGCCCAGGAGCGAACCCGCTGGTGCTCCGAGGGCGGCTCGGCGATCAGCACGACGCAGCGGCTCGGCACCCTGGCCCCGAGGCTCTCGACGGTGGCCAGGGCGCGCTGGCCCGCGCTGCGGCTCGGGGTGACCACCACCATGTTGTTCACGCTGGCGCGCATCAGCGGCGCGTGGCCATCCTCGTGCTCGTGGCGCTGGCGGGCGAGCACCTCCTCGATCTTGGGCGGCGGGGCCTCCTCGAACGCCCAGCCGGGTGTTCGCGTCCCGATCATGGCCGCCGCCAGCGCCGGTCCTGGCTGTGCCGGGCGATCAGCTCGTCGGCCGCCTTGGGCCCCCACTCCCCCGCCTCGTAGTTGGGCAGCTCCGGGGGCGGCGTGGAGGCCCAGCGGTCCAGGATCGGCTGGATGATCTGCCATGCCTCCTCGACCGAATCCCAGCGCGGGAACAGCGAGGGGTCGCCGATCATCACGTCCAGCAGCAGCCGCTCGTAGGCGTCCGGCAGGTCGTCGGCGAACGAGGTGCCGTAGGAGAAGTCCATGTTGACCGAGCGCACCTGCATCGACGGGCCGGGCACCTTGGCGCCGAGCTTCAGGGTGATGCCCTCGTTGGGCTGGATGCGCAGGACCAGGGCGTTGGACTCCAGGCCCTCCTTGGCCGCCTCGCCGAACGGCAGGTGCGGCGCGGACTTGAACTGGACCACCACCTCGGTGGCGCGCTTCGGCAGGCGCTTGCCGGTACGCAGGAAGATCGGGGTTCCCGCCCAGCGCCAGTTGTCCACCAGGAACTCGGCCGCCACGTAGGTGTCCACCATCGAGTCGGGCGCCACGTCGGGCTCCTCGCGGTAGGCGGGCACGGGCTGGCCGTCGACCCAGCCGCGGTCGTACTGGCCGCGCACCACGTTGCGGTCGACCACCGACCCCGACATCCGCCGGAGCGCCTTGAGCACCTTGACCTTCTCGTTGCGGACCTCCTCCGGCTCGAAGGTCGCCGGCGGCTCCATGGCGATCAGGGAGAGGAGTTGGAGCGCGTGGTTCTGGATGATGTCGCGGATGGCCCCGGCGGTCTCGTAGTAGTTGCCGCGGTGCTCGATGCCGATCGACTCGGCCACGGTGACCTGGACGTGATCCACGTAGTGGTGGTTCCAGACGGGCTCGAAGATCCCGTTGGCGAAGCGCAGGGCGATGATGTTCTGGACGCTCTCCTTGCCGAGGTAGTGGTCGATGCGGAACACGTCCCGCTCGGGGAAGACCTCGGTGACCAGCGCCTGCAGCTCACGTGCCGAGGCGAGGTCGTGCCCGAAGGGCTTCTCGACCACCACGCGCGACCAGCCGCGGTCGTAGCCGCGCCCGCCGATGCCGGACTTGCCGACGCCCTGGATGGCTCCGGGGAACAGCTTGGGGATCAGCGACATGTAGAACAGGCGGTTGCCGTCGGTCCCGTGCTCGCGCTCCATCCGCTCGAGCAGGTCGCCGACCTTGCCGTAGGTGCCGGGGTCGTCGGTCGAGCCGGTGATGTAGTAGAGGCGGCTGGCGAACGACTCCCACACCTGTTGCTGGATCGGACGGGTGCGGGAGAACTCCTCGACCGCCTTGCGCATGTCCGCCCGGTACTCCTCGTCCGAGTAGGGGCTGCGGCTGACTCCCACGATCGCGAAGTGCTGCGGCAGCAGGCGGTTCAGCTCCAGGTTGTAGAGGGCCGGGACGATCTTGCGGTGCGCCAGGTCACCGGAGCCACCGAACACCACCATGGCGTTGGGAGGCGGGATGGTGCGGGCGCGCTCGGAGACCTTGAGTGGGTTCTCGCCGACGTCCATCACTTCTGCGTCCTCGTGTTCGCTGGATGGATGGGATGCCCGCCGAACTCGTTGCGTAGCGCGGCGATGACCTTGGCGCTGTAGGAATCCCGCTGGCGCGAGCGTAGCCGCATCAGCAGCGACAGGTTGATGACCGGCGCGGGGACGTCCTTGTCGAGCGCCTCCTGCACGGTCCAGCGTCCCTCGCCGGAATCCTCGACCCATCCGCTCAACGCGTCCAGCTCCGGGTCGCGCTGGTAGGCGGCGGCCGCCAGGTCCAGGAGCCAGGAGCGCACCACGCTGCCGTGACGCCACAGCTCGGCAATCTGGTACAGATCGAGGTCGTAGTCGGAGGCGTTCATGATCTCGAAGCCCTCGGCGTAGCCCTGGAGCAGGGCGTACTCGATGCCGTTGTGGATCATCTTCACGTAGTGGCCGGCGCCGACCGGGCCGACGTGCGCGTAGCCGCCCCCAGGCGCCAGTGTGGCGAAGGCGGGCTCGACCTGCGCGAAGCCCTCGTCCGAGCCGCCCACCATCAGGCAGAAGCCCTCGCGCTCGCCCCAGATGCCACCGGAGGTGCCGCAGTCGAGGAAGTGCATGCCCCTGGCGGCCAGCGCCTCGGCGCGGCGCATCGAGTCGCGGAAGTTCGAGTTGCCGCCGTCGACCAGGACGTCGCCCGACTCCAGCAGCTCGCCGACAGCCCGCACGCTGCTCTCGGTCGGTTTCCCGGCCGGCACCATGAGCCAGACCGTCCGCGGTGGCGCCAGTTCGTTGACGAACGCCTTCAGGCTGGCTGCCGAATCGGCGCCGGCGTGGGTGACCGCCTCGAGCGCATGGGGGTCACGGTCGTAGGCGACCACCCGGTGGCCGCCGGTCAGCAGCCGGCGGGACATGCCGGCGCCCATCCGACCGATGCCGATCATTCCGATCTCCACGCTCGGGACCGCCTCCTCTCGGTGCCACTGCCCTTGCTGTCTGGCTCTACCCTTCGACTCCGGTCGCCGCCGCGCGGCGGCGCCCTTCCGTACGGATTACCGGTCGGCCTGGTCGCGCCCCCCTCCGCCGAGCGCTGTGGTCACCGCGTCGGCGAACAGCTCGAGCGCCCGCGGGCCGTCCAGGCCGATGCGGACCACGCGCCGCCCCTTGGCCTCCAGCGCCTCCGCGTCGCCGGCCGCCTGCGCCGCGATCAGGGTCCCGAAGGGGTACTCGCGCCCGGGCACCTCCATGTCAGTGGTCGGACGGTCGATGAGCTGGACGAAACGGCCCGTGTTGGGGCCACCCTTGTGGTACTGGCCGGTCGAGTGCAGGAACCGCGGGCCGAAGCCGAGCGTGGTGGCCGCTCTGGTCGCGTTGCGAATGCCCGTGCGCGCGCGCTGGAGCGTCGCCTCGGCCTGGGCCGTCGGGTCCAGGTAGGCCATCAGCGCCACGTACTCCCCGGGTCCGATGCCTGTCAGTAGGTCGCGCAGCAACGCCGCCACGCCTCCGATGTCCCGCTCTCCGCGCAGCCACATTGCTGGCGCCGGCAGGCCTCCTCCGGCCGCCAGCTCCGCGAGCACCCGCTTGGTGGCGTCCTTGGCGGCCTGCACGTCGGGCTGGTCGAAGGCGTTGATGCCGAGCAGGTGCCCGGCCACGGCGGTGGCGAACTCCCAGCGGAAGAACTCGGCGCCCAGCTCGATGCCCTCGCCGAGGCCGAGGAAGGTGGTCGGGTGGTCGGCCGCTTTGAGCTCGCTGGCGCCCGGCGCGCTGACGCCGGCGTCGTCGATGCCGACCACGGCCCGGTCGTCGCCGAACGCCTCGATCGGCCCGGGCTCCTCACCCACCACCGGCAGCAGGCCCTTGCCCTGCTTGCCGGTGGACTCGGCCAGGAGCTGCTCGACCCACAGGCCGAATGCGGCCAGGTCGGGCGCGGTCAGCACCGTGACCTTGTCGCGCCCGTCCAGGGCGTTGTCGGCCATGAACCGGCCCAGCCGCACGCCGGGGCTGTCGGCGTCGTCGACGTCCGGGCCGCATTCCAGGGCCATCTCTCGCGCCTGCTCGAGCAGGGCGTCCAGATCGACGCCGAGCAGGGCGGCCGGCACCAGGCCGAACAGGGACAGCGCCGAGTAGCGCCCGCCGATGTCGGGCGGGTTCTCGAACACGCTGCGGTACCGGAAGCCGATGGCGTGCTCGACCAGCACCGTGCCGGGGTCGGTGATGGCCACGAAGTGGCGCCCGGCCTCCGAGCCGAGCGCCTCGGCCGCGCGGGCCTCGAAGAAGGCCGCGAAGTCGTTCGGCTCGGTGGTCGTGCCGGACTTGGAGGCGATCACGTACAGGCTGCGCTCGGGCGTCGCCCACTCGGCGGCGGAGGCGACCGCCGACGGGTGGGTCGAGTCCAGCACCCGGACCGGCAGGCCGCGCGCCGCACCGAGGACGCTGGCGAGCACCTCGACGCACAGGCTCGACCCGCCCATGCCGCAGACCAGCACCCGGTCGATGCCGTCGGCACGGACCGCGGCCGCCAGCTCCCGCAGCTCGTCCACGTAGGCCCGCATGGTCTCGGGCAGGTCCAGCCAGCCGAGGCGGTCCAGGACCTCCTTGGCCGCCTCGGCGTCGTCGGTCCACAGGCCCGCATCCCGCGCCCAGATGCGCGGGCCGATCTGGCCAGTGGACGCGCTTCGCTCGCTCACCTGAGCGCCTCGGCGCGCTTGGTCTCGATGGTCTCGACGGCGCCCTGGTAGCTGTCGGCGAAGCGGTCGACGCCCTCCCGCTCCAGCTCGTCCATGACCCGCGTCTCCTCGATGCCGAACTCGGCCAGGTCGCTCCAGAGCCGGTGGGCGCGGTCCATGTCCTCGACGATCGTCTGGCCCCGCACCTCGCCGTGGTCCTGGAACGCGTCCAGGGTCTCGGTCGGCATGGTGTTGACGCTGCCGCGCGCGATCAGCTCCTCGACGTAGAGGACGTCGCGGTACTTGGGGTTCTTGGTCGAGGTCGACGCCCACAGCGGACGCTGCGGCCGCGCGCCCACGGCGGCCAGCGCCCGCCACCGGTCGGTCGCGACCTGCTCCTGGAACGCCTCCCAGGCCAGCTTGGCGTTGTCGACCGCCGCGGTCCCCAGCCGGGCGCCGGCCCGCTGCGCGGCGGCGCCGCCCTGGTCCACGATCGCCTGCAGCTTCTTGTCGACGTTGCTGTCGACGCGGCTCACGAAGAACGAGGCCACGCTGGCGATCTCGGTGAGGTCGCCGCCGGAGGCCGCCAGATCCTCGAGCCCAGCCATGAAGGCGTCCATGACCTGGCGGTAGCGCTCGATCGAGAAGATCAAGGTCACGTTCACGTTGATGCCGGCGGCCAGGGAGGCGCGGATCGCCGGGACGCCGGCGGCGGTGGCCGGGATCTTGATGAACACGTTCGGGCGCGCGAGCGCGTCGAACAGCCGGCGAGCCTCGCGGATCGAGGCGTCGGTGTCGTCGGCGATGTCGGGCGGCAGCTCGAACGAGATGCGGCCGTCCAGGCCATCGGTGGCGCGGTACACGGACTCCATGTCGTCGGCGGCGCCACGGATGTCGTCCATCGCCAGCGCCTCGAAGATCGCCCTCGCGTCGTGTCCCTCACGGGCGAGGCGGGTGATGTCGTCGTCGTAGAACGAGCCCTCGCCCATCGCCTTCTGGAAGATGGTGGGGTTGGAGGTCACGCCGACGACCTGGTAGTCGTCGCGCAGGCGGCGCAGCTCGCCCTTGTGCAGCCAGTCGCGTGCGATGGAGTCGACCCAGACGGCGACCCCCTGGTTCGTCAGCTCCTCGAGTGGTCGCACCATGCCTTCACTCCTTGTGATCGTCCCTTCACGCCGGCAGGTCCGCGAGTGGGCCCTGGCCGGCACGCCCCAGCCGATCCAGCAGCGCCCGCGCCCGTCCGGCGACGTTGTCTGCGGTGAATCCGTAATGCTCCAGTACCTCCTCACCAGGAGCCGAGGCACCGAAACGCTCGACGCCGACCACTTCGCCGGCGTCGCCAACCCATTCGCGCCAGCCGAAGGGGCTGGCCGCCTCGACCGCCAGGCGCGCCCGCACCTCGTGCGGCAGGACCTGGTCCCTGTAGGCCTGGTCCTGCTCGCTGAACAGCTCCCAGCAGGGCATCGACACCACCCTGGTGGCGATGCCCTCGGCTTCGAGCAGGTCACGGGCGGCCAGGGCCAGCCACACCTCGGAGCCGGTGGCGATGAGGATCAGGTCGGGCCGGACGGCGTCCGGCGCGCCGCCGGCCTCGGCCAGGACGTAGGCGCCGCGCCGCAGGCCGTCGGCCCTGGCGAAGCGGCTGCGGTCGATCGGAGGAAGGTTCTGCCTGGTGAGCGCGAGCGCCGTGGGGCCGTCCGTGCGCGCCAGCGCCGCCCGCCAGGCCTCAGCCGTCTCGGGCCCGTCGGCCGGGCGGATCACCCGCAGGCCAGGCATCGCGCGCAGGCTCGCCAGGTGCTCGACCGGCTGGTGGGTGGGCCCGTCGCCGCCCAGCCCGATCGAATCGTGGGTCCACACGTACACCACCGGGAGGCCCATCAGCGCCGCCAGCCGCACGCTCGGCCGCATGTAATCGGAGAACACCAGGAACGTGGCCGCGAACGGCCGTAGCCCGCCATGCACGGCCATACCGCTGCTGATCGCGCCCATGGCGTGCTCGCGGATGCCGAAGTGCAGGTTGCGCCCGTTCGAGGAGGGGCCGAAGTCCCCGAGGCCCTCGAGGTCGGTCTTGTTCGATTCGGCGAGATCGGCGGCGCCGCCGAGGAAGGTCGGCACCTTCGGGGCGATGGCGTTCATCACCTGCTGGGAGGCGGTCCGGGTGGCCAGCTTCTTCGGCTCGGTGAAGAGCTTGTCCAGGTCAGCGTCCCAGCCGCTGGGCAGCGTGCCGGCCAGGGCGTCGCGCAGCTCGGCGGCCAGCTCGGGCTCGGCCTGCTGGTAGGCGGCCATGGCCCGCTCCCAGTCCTGGCGGACGCGGCGGTTGGCGGGCACGCGGACGCGCCAGCGATCGTAGACGCCGTCGGGCACCAGGAAGTGGGCGTCCGGGTCCCAGCCGTAGACCTCCTTGGTGGCGCGGACCTCGTCCTCGCCCAGCGCCGTCCCGTGCGCCTTGGAGGTGTCCTGCGCGTGCGGGGCGCCGTAGGCGATATGGCTGCGCAGCCGGATGAAGCTCGGCCGGTCGGTCTCGTCGACCGCCGCCTGGAAGGACGCGGTGATCGCCTCCAGGTCGGTCGCGTCCTCGACCGCCTGGGTGTGCCAGCCGTAGGCGTGGTAGCGGGCCTCCACGTCCTCGTCGAAGGTGATGCTGGTCGGGCCGTCGATGGTGATGTGGTTGTCGTCGTAGAGGAGCGTGAGCTTGCCGAGCCCGAGGAACCCGGCGATCGAGGACGCCTCGCCGGAGACCCCCTCCATGACGTCCCCGTCGGAGCAGAACGCCCAGGTGCGGTGGTCGATCACCGGGTGGTCGGGCCGGTTGTAGCGGGCCGCCAGGAAGCGCTCGGCGATCGCCATGCCGACCGCGTTGCCGACGCCCTGACCGAGCGGTCCGGTGGTCACCTCGATACCCGGCGTGAGGCCGTGCTCGGGATGGCCCGGCGTCCGCGAGCCCCACTGGCGCTGCCGCTTGAGATCCTCGATGCCCAGGTCGTAGCCGGTGAGGTGCAGCACGTCGTACTGGAGGACCGAGGCGTGGCCGCAGGACAGCACGAAGCGGTCCCGGTCGGGCCAGCCGGGCGCCTCGGGATCGAAGCGCAGGAACCGGGTCCACAGCACGTAGGCGGCCGGGGCCAGCGCCATCGCCGTGCCCGGATGGCCGTCGCCGGCCCGCTGGACCGCGTCCATGGCCAGCGTCCGCACGGTGTTGATGGCCAGCAGGTCCTGCTGGGTTCCCTGCGCGATCGTCGCGGTCACGCTCACTCCTCCGTCGAGGTTCTGGCAGGCCGCCAGCGGCGGCGATGGCAACCGGGCTGGCACGACAAGGCTACTCGTTCGAAGTCCACGCGTTCGCGGGTTGTCCACACCCCCCCTGGCGAGTTCAGCCAGGCCAGGTGGAGCCCTTGCCGCCCACCCTCGCCTCGACGCCGCGGCGCAGCGCCAGCTCGCGGAGCAGCCGGTGGGTGGCGACGGGCCGCTCGCCCTCGGCGGGCTGCCGGCGCTGCCAGGTCCCCTCGGGGCCCAGCTCCCAGGCCTGCACGTTGTCGGCCAGCATCACGTCGATGATCTCCTGGAGCCGGTCGACCAGGTCGGGGTCGCTCACCGGGGTCACCGCCTCGACCCGATGGTCGAGGTTGCGTGGCATCAGATCGGCCGAGCCGATGTAGAAGGCGCGCTGGCGACCGTTCTGGAACAGCCACAGTCGCGGGTGCTCGAGGAAGCGCCCGACGATCGAGCGGACCCGGATCGTCTCGCTCACCCCCGGCACGCCGGGCCGCAGCCTGCAGATGCCGCGCACGATCAGATCGATCTCCACGCCGGCCTGGGACGCGGCGTACAGGGCTCGGATGCAGGCCGCGTCCACCAGCGAGTTCATCTGCATGACGATGCGGCCGGGCCGGCGGGGGCCGTGGCGGTGGGCGACCTCGCCGATCAGCTCGACGACCCGGCCGCGCAGCCCTCCGGGGGCCACCAGGATGCGCCGGTAGCGGGTTCCCCTGGCGTAGCCGGTCAGCGAGTTGAACAGGTCGGTGAGGTCGCTGGCGAGCGACTCGTCGCAGGTCAGCAGTCCCATATCGGTATAGAGCCTGGCTGTGCGGGCGTTGTAGTTGCCGGTGCCGATGTGGCAGTAGCGCCGGATGCGGCCCTGCTCGCGGCGCACCACCAGGGCGGTCTTTGCGTGCGTCTTGAGCCCCACCAGGCCGTAGGTCACATGGCAGCCGGCCTGCTCCAGCGCCCTGGCCCAGTTGATGTTGGAGGCCTCGTCGAAGCGGGCCTTCAGCTCCACCAGCACCGCCACCTGCTTGCCCTGCTCGGCCGCGTGGATGAGCGCGTTGACGATCGGCGAGTCGCCGTCGGTCCGGTACAGCGTCTGCTTGACCGCGAGCACGTCGGGGTCGTCGGCGGCCTGGGCCAGGAACCGTTCCACCGAGGTCGAGAAGGCGTCGTAGGGGTGATGCACCAGCAGGTCGCCCTCGCGGATGGCGTCGAACATGCTGACCGCCTCGCGTCCCGACCCGGACAGGCGCGGCTGGGTGGTCCCGACCCACGGGGGCTCGGCCAGCTCCGGCCGGTCGATGGCGTCGGCCAGGCTGCTGAGGTCGCCGAGGTTGAGCGGGCCCTCGACGGTCAGCAACGCGTCGTCGTCCACGTCCAGCTCGCGCTGGAGCAGCCGGATGATGTGCTCGGGCATGGTGGCGGCGACCTCCAGCCGCACCACCGCCCCGAAGCGCCGGCGCCGCAGCTCCTCCTCGACCGCCATCAGCAGGTCGTCGGCCTCGTCCTCGGCCAGCTCGATGTCGGCGTCGCGGGTCACCCGGAACGGGTGGGCCTCGACCACCACCATCCCGGGAAAGAGCTGGTCGAGGTGGGCCGTCATGACCTGCTCGAGCGAGACGAAGGTGGACCCGTCCGCCAGTGGCACGAAGCGCGGCAGGATGTCGGGAACCTTGACCCTGGCGAACAGCGGCCGGTGGCTGGCCGGGTCCCGGACGGTCACCGCCAGCGACAGCGACAGGTTGGACAGGTACGGGAATGGATGGCCCGGGTCCACCGCCAGCGGCGTGAGCACCGGGAAGACCTGGTCCTGGAAGTACTCGCGCAAGTAGTCGCGGTCCTGGCGGTTCAGGTCGGCGACGTCGGCGAGGTGGATCCCCGCCTCCTCGAGGGCCGGGAGCACCTCTTCGAGGAAGCAGCGGGTCTGCGTCTCGATCGCGGGGCCGATGTACTTGCCGATCGCCTCCAGGGTCTCGGTCGGGGTCCACCCGTCGGAGCCCCGGGTGGCGACCCCGGCCTCGACCTGCTCGCGCAGGCCGGAAACGCGCACCATGAAGAACTCGTCCAGGTTGGTGGCGAAGATCGACAGGAACCGGAGCCGCTCCAGCAGCGGGGTCTCGGGGTCGGCGGCCAACGCCAGCACGCGGTCGTTGAACTGCAGCCAGGAGATCTCGCGGTTCAGGTACAGCCAGGGATCGGCCAGGTCACGCTCACCTGGCGGCCGAGGCTGCTCGGCGCTGGTCACGTCGGTCATGGTTGGTCGCTTCCGGGAGCTCGGGTAGGCCCACCCATGTCCATGTTGGCATCGCCGCGCGGAGATGCAAAGAACTCCCTTGCTGCCGCCGTGCGTCGTTCAGGCCTCCTTCACCGGCCGTCGGCGCCGCTCGACCGTCACATAGATCCACGCCACGGGCATTCGGGCCGTCACATCGGGCCGCCGCCGTTCAGGGCGTGGCCGAGCAGGCCCAGCGGTGGCGAGCCCATCTCCAGCAGGGCGGTGTGGAAGCGCGGGTGGGAGTAGCCGCTGCCCCAGGCGGCCCGTGCCCGCTCGCGGAGGCGGAGGATCTCCAGCTTGCCCCAGGTGTAGCGGCCGTAGGTGGGGTCGAAGGTCGCGCGGGTCGCCTCGGCCCTGGCGGCGGAGCCGCGGATGAAGGAGTCGGACTGGAACCGGGCGATGGCGTCGTCGACGCTCATCGACCCGGAGTGCAGGCCGATGGAGACGGCCAGGCGGGTGACCCGCTGCAGCGACTCGACCGCGACCCCCACCGCGAACCGCGGGTCGCCGTCGCGGAACCCCTCGTCGAGGCAGACCTCTTCCACGTAGTGGGCCCAGCCCTCGATGAACGCGGTCGAGTGCAGGGTCCGCCGCACGTCGCCGGCGACCCGGCGCAGGTAGCGGCCGTGGGCGAAATGGCCGGGGGCGACCTCGTGGACGGTGATCGCCGGCAGGCTCGACCGGCTGAACACCTCGAGCCAGTGCTCCTGCTCGTCGTGGGGCCACGACGGGTCCGGCGGGGTGATGTAGTAGCGGGACGGGGCGTCCGCCTCGTACGGCGCCGCCCATGACATCATCGCCAGGGCCCAGCGACGCGAGGGCGGAGCCGGCCCGACCAGGCACTCGCCGTCCAGGCCCGGCACCAGGTCGCGGTCGCGGGTGAAGGCGATCGCCTCGGCCGTGACCGCCTGCGCCTCGGCGAGCACGCCGTCGGCGTCGGGATGGTCCGCGGCCAGCTCGGCGACCACCTGGTCGAGCTGACGGCCGGGCGCCAGCCGCTGGCAGGCGTCGGCGAGCATCGTGCGCAGCCGCTCGCGCTCGGCGTCGGCGCGCTCCTCGAGCCGGCCGAGGTCAACCTCCATCGCCTCGCTGGCGCTGAGCAGGCCGAGGTTGGCGGCGCCGAGTGAGGCGTCCGGGTCGCCGTCGCGGGCACAGGCCTCGACGTGCTCGACCAGGCGGGCGTGGGCGGCCAGGGCCTTCTCGGCGAGCGGGTCGGCCGGGTCGAGGTCGGCGGCCAGCCCCCGCACCACCGGCAGCAGCGCCTGGGCGACCGGAGCGCTCACCTGGTCCAGCGCGCCGACAGCGACGTCGATGGCCCCGGGCCAGGCGGCCAGATGCTGCCGGCGAGCCTCGGCGCGCTGCTCGGCCCGAACGCCGGGCCTGGCCGCATCAGCCCAGGCGGGCGGCGATGCGACCGGCGGCGCGGTGCGCCAGGCCCATGATCGACAGCATCGGGTTGACGCCCGAGGCGGTCGGGAAGACCGAGCCGTCGGTGACGAACAGGCCGCGCACCTCGTGGGTCTCGTGATCGGGACCGACCGCCGAGCTGGCGGGGTCGGTCCCCAGCCGGCACGAGCCCATCTGGTGATACGAGAAGAAGGTCATGCGGCCGCCACGGTAGCCGGCGCCGCGGATGGCGCCCGCCCAGGTCTCCTGGGCGCCCGGCTGGCCGGGCCGGAACGAGATGCGCGCCGGATGCATGGAGAACACCTCGCTGGCGCCCGCGGCGGCCAGGACCTGGCCGGCGGCGACGACGCCCTCGGCGGCCCGCTGCTCGTCGGCGGGAGGCATGCGGTAGCGGAGCCTCGGCTGCCCGTCGCGGTCGATGCGCACCTGCCCACCTGCGGTGTCGCGGCACAGCACCGCGCACAGTGAGAGCTTGGCGTAGCGCTCCATCAGCGCCCGGTGGCTGGCCGACGACACCCACGGCAGCGCGGTCGAGCCGCTGCCGGGATGGACGGGCACGGTCTCGAAGATCGGCGCGTACTCCCCCAGCCTGGAGCGCAGCTCGGCCGAGTAGCGCGCCTGCAGGGTGCCCTCCCACATGCGCACGTCCTCGTCGAACACGCCGAACGCCGCGGTACCGGGGTGCAGCCGCAGGTGGTGGCCGACCTGGCCGCCCAGGCCCGAGCGCAGCAGCAGCGCCGGCGTCTCGACCGCGCCCGCCGCCACCGCCACCGCGCGGGCGCGCACGCGCAGCCGGTGGCCCCCGGCGCTCGCCTCGACGCCGGTCGCCCGCCCATCGGTGACCAGCACCCGGCGCACGTCGGCGCCGACCACCAGGCGGGCGCCGCGCCGGGCGGCGTCCTCGAGGTAGGTCCGCATGGTCGACTGCTTGGCGCCGAGCCGGCAGCCGAACCCGCACCAGCCGCAGGCGGCGTCCTGGGCGCAGCCGCGCACGTCGCGGGGCAGCACGTCGGCGTGCCAGCCGAGCTTGCGCAGGCCGGACTCCATGAGCTGGTCACGCTTGCCCGGCAGGCTCTCCCCCGTGGTCACGCCGAGCCGCTCGGCGACCGCGTCCAGCGACGCCTCGACCTCGCCGGAGACGAACATGTCGCTGCCCGACACCTTCGCCCAATCCGCGAGGACGTGCGGCGGGGTCTTGAACGAGGTCGTGTAGTTGACCACCGTCCCGCCGCCGAGCGTGGACCCGGCCACGATCCGCACGCCGAGGTCGCTGGTCGCGATGGTCAGCCCGTAGAGGTACAGGTCCCTGGTGGACTCCGCCTCCCGATGGTGGAAGTCGGCCTCGGCGGCGTAGCCGCCCTTCTCGAGGACGATCACGTCCGCGCCGGCGGCGGCCAGCTCGGCGGCGACCACCCCGCCTCCCGCGCCGGAGCCGACCACCACAACGTCGCAGGAGAGCTCCTGGTCGGTGTCGATCTCCAGCGGCTCGAGGCGTCTGGGCTCGCTCGGCGCCGGACCGAGCGGGCCCGGGTAGCCGGTGCGCGCCAGCGCCGCGCCCGGGAAGGAGTATTCGGACGCCAGCGCGGCCGAGGTGAGCACGCCGGCGAGCTGCCGGCGGGTCCGCAGCCGGCTGCGCCACCACTGCTGCAGCAGCAGCTCGACCGCCTCACGGGAGCGCTCGGGCACGGGGGTGGGGCTGCCGGTCAGCACCAGCGCGCCGACCCGCGAGCCGAGCAGCCGCAGCGCGTCCACCAGGCGGTCGTGGTCCTGGCGCGAGGGCAGCATGCCCAGCAGGGCGAGCATCCGCTCCGGGACGGCCGGATCGTGGTCCGGCCCGAGCACGCCGGCGGCGAGGGCGGCCGCCACCCGCGGCACCTGTCCGGTGGTGCCCGTGGAGGCGGCGGGTGCGACGGAGGCCATGCCCACTTGTACCGCGACACGGCGTCCCCGACCAGAGGGAATCATGGGATTCTCCCGATGCGGCGGCCGCTGGCCTGCTATCGCGAGGCGCTGGTCGAGCGGGGGCGGCCTCGCGAGCCGGTGGCCGTCGCCGACGTCCACCAGGGATCGCCCGCTGCCTGCTGGTGCTGCGACGCTACGACGAGGCGCGGGAGCACGCCGAGGCGGCCATGAGCGCGGTCACCAGCGGGTGGGGCCGAGGCGGCCGCCCAGGCGCGCCTCGAGGGCCTCGGCGTCCAGCGGCCCGTCGAACAGGCGGCCCTGGCCGAGCTGGCAGCCGAGCTTGCGGAGCAGGCGGAGCTGCCCGGGGGTGGCGACGCCCTCGGCGACGGTCCGCAGGCCGAGCGAGTGGCCGAGCAGCAGGATCCCGCGGACGAGCGCCGCCCCCCGGGACGCGTGCTCTGCGAGGTGACCGCCGAGCAGGGCGACATAGGACCGGTCGACCTTGAGGACGTCCAGCGGGAAGCGCGCCAGGTACTCCAGCGACGAGTGGCCGGTGCCGAAGTCGTCGACGGCCAGGCGGACGCCCAGCTCCTTGAGCCGCTCGAGGCTGGCGCCGACGACGTCCTCCTCGAGCAGCAGGGTCTCGGTGAGCTCCAACAGCAGGGCGCGGGGTTCCAGTCCGGAGCCGTCCAGCGCCTCGCGCACGTGGCCGACGAAGCCGGGGTCGCGAAGCTGGCGCCCGGAGACGTTGACGGCGATCCCCATGGGCGAGCCGCCTGGCAGGCGGGCGCGCCAGGCGGCGCCCCGCTGGCACGCCTCGCGCAGCGTCCACGCACCGATGGGGACGATCAGGCCGGAGGACTCGGCGGCGGGGATGAACTCGATGGGCGGCAGCAGGCCGCGCATCGGGTGGTTCCAGCGCAGCAGGGCCTCCGCTCCCACCATGCGGAGCGTGCTCAGGTCGACGATCGGCTGGTAGAGGACCGCGAGCTCGCTTCGCTCGAGCGCCCCCTCCAGATCGGCCGCGGATTCCGTGTCCATCCTCGGTAAACATCGACAGACCGAGGATCGAATTGAGGCGGCCGGCGCGGCGGACGGCAGGCGCCGTGGGGCCCGCGCCCAGGCGGCGTCCGCCGCCGAGCGGGCAGGCGCCGTGGAGTGGACGCCGGGCCGCGGGAGTGCTTGGCGGCGGTGGTAGCTTCGGTGTATGAGCACACTCGAAGGTGGCGCCTGGCAGGCGGCCGGTGGCTACCTCGAGCACTTGAGCGACGCCGATCTCGCGCTCCTGGGTTCCGCCGCCGGGAGCTTGCCGGCGGAGCGGCTGCGGGGCGATCCGGCGATGGTCGAGCGGCTGCTCGACCACCCGCGCACCTTCCAGGCGGTCTTCGGCGGGACCGGCCGGGCCGACCCGCTGCTGCGCGCCTCACCGTTCCTGGTGTTCGCGCTGGCGATCCAGCGAGGCGCCGAGGACCTGCGCGAGGCGGCGTTCGTCGGCGAGTGGGCGGGCCCTCGGCAGCGGCTGCCGGTCTTCGACGCGGCCACGCTCCGCGACTTTCTGGCGGCGCCGGCGCGGCGGCTGTTCCTGGCCGAGCTGCTCGCCTCCTATGTGCACGTGGCCAGCGGCAGCGTGCTGGTGCAGACGCGGCGCGGCTGGCGGCGGCAGCGCTTCAGCGAGCTCGACCCGGTGCGCCTGGCCGCGCTGCTGGACGTGGTGCCCGCGGGCGAGCGCGTGGGGATCTACCGCCGCCTCGGGGACCTGGCGCTGTTCCTGACCGGGGTGCTCCCGGACCACACCGCCACGCGCGCGTTCGCGCCCGTCGACGCGCAGCGGCTGCTGCGGCATGCGGGCCTGGAGGGCGTCGAGGCGGGGCGGCCCGGGTCGATGGCCGAGCCCGCGTGGGGGTCCGGAGGCGTCGCGCTGCTGGAGCGGCTCGGCCGGCGCTGGTACCGGCTCGCCTACCTGAGCGCGCCGGTGCGCACTGCCCCGCTGCGGGTGATGGACGAGGTGGCCGAGCGCTTCGACCAGGCGAGGCGGATCCTCAACCTGGTCACCGACACCTACCTCTTCCCATTCCGCGCCCGCTGGTTCCCCGGCCCCGCCCCCGGCGGCTAGAGACGGGGCCGCGGCGCCCGCGGGAAGCAGGCGCGCCGGGCGAGGCTGCAGCGCGGCGCCCAGGGCCACAGGGGCGCCGCGCCAGCTGGGGCTCCGGGTCAGAGCAGGTCGTCGAGGGTGGGCTTCTTCTTGTCTTCGGCTTCGGAGAGGGCGTCCTCGAACGAGGGCTTGCGGGACTGCCGGCGCAGCGCGTCGGCGAGCGGGTCCTTGCCGCCGAGGTCCTTGCCGGCGTCGAGCAGGTCGTCGAGCGAGGCGCGCTCCTTGCCCTCCAACCGCAGGCGGATGGCGGTCAGTGTGGCCGACTGCCCGGTGGTGAGCCCGTACTGGGTATGAAGCTGGGTGAGCGCCAGCTCGGCCCGCTGCAGGAGCTGCCTGTCGACCTCGGTTGGCTTGTCATCAGCCATGATGCGTTCCTCCTCAGGTCACAGCCTGCGGGCGACCAGCTCCGCCACCGGGCTGCGCTCACCCTTGAGCAGGGTGACGTGCCCGAACAGCGGCTCGCCCTTGAGCCGTTCGATCAGCGCGGCGACCCCGGACTCCGGGTCGACATATGGATGGTCGACCTGCGTGGTGTCGTGGCACAGCACCAGCTTCGACCCCTCCCCGAGCCGGCTCGCCAGCGAGCGCAGCACGCCGTACTCGACGTTCTGCGCCTCGTCCAGGATGGCAAAGGTCCGCACGAACGTGCGACCGCGGATGAAGGTGAGCGGCTCGAGCTGGACGGTGCCGTCGTCCAGCAGGCCCTGGACCAGGTCCTGGGTGTAGCTCTCGCGCCGGTCGGCGTCGTGGGAGCCCCGAAAGAGCTGCGCCATGGTGTCGTGGATGGCCTTCATCCAGGGCGAGATCTTCTCGTCGACGTCGCCCGGCAGGAAGCCGAGGTCCTGGCGCCCGACCGGCACGACCGGCCGGAACACCAGCACGCGGTCGTACTCGCTCCGCTCCATGGTGGCGTCGAGACCGGCGGCCACGGCCAGGTAGGTCTTGCCGGTGCCGGCGTTGCCGGCCAGCGACACCAGCGGGATCCCGGGGTCGCGCAGCAGGTGCAGGGCGAAGTGCTGCTCCTTGGAGCGGGCGCGCACCCCGAAGGTCTCCGGCGCGTCGTGGACCAGCGCGACCTCGACCGGCTCGCCCGCCGCCACGCTGGTGCGCACCTGCCCGAGCGCGCTCTGGCTGCCGGAGCGCAGCACCACGAACTGGTTGGCGCACAGCGGCTGCTCGGGGGTGATCTGGCCGCCGCGGTCCGCGTAGAGCGCATCGACGACCTCGCCGGGGACCTCCAGGGTGGCGACGCCGAGGTAGCCCTCCTCGATGGCGACGCGCTCGTGGCGGTACTCCTCGGCGGCCAGCTTCAGCGCCTCGGCCTTGATACGCAGGCTCGCGTCCTTGGAGACGAGCACGACGGCGCGCTCGTCACCCAGCTCTTTGGCCAGGTTGGCGGTGGTGGCCAGAATGCGGTTGTCGTCGGAGTCGTGGGCGAGGCCCTCGGGAAGGCTGAGCCTGCCGGTGTGGTTGACCTCGACCCAGATGCGCCCGCCACCAGGCAGGCCGACGCCCTCCGACAGGTTGCCGCACTCCCGCAGCGCCTCCAGCCCCCGGATCGCGCGCCGCGCCGACGCGCCGGTCTCGTCCGGCCGGGTCTTGAGCTTGTCCAGCTCCTCGACCACCGTCAGCGGGACCACCACGTCGTGCTCCTCGAAGCGGCCCGGCGCGTCCGGGTCGGCGATCAGCACGTTGGTGTCCAGGACGTAGGTGCGGAGCGGGACGGTGGGACTGGTTCTGCGGGTGGCTCGAGGCATGCACGAACTCCTTGACGTGGCCTTCACCCTGGCGTCTGGCCACGAGCGGGATCCGCATCGTGACCGCCACCGGCTTCACATCGGCGTCACCACCCCAAGTCCCAAACTCGCTTCGAGCGTGTCCCGCTCGGGCACGAAGGTCAACAGGAAAATCGCGGCCTTGGCGCAGCACCTGGCACTCGGTACAGTATCGACTTGAGCTAACTAGACACTGTGGACTAGGGTCTCCTCAGATCGCCCCAACTCCGTTCCCAGCCGTGGGGCGCGGGCGGGCCGGGTACTTCTCCGGCGGCTTGCCATCGGCAGGCCGCGGCCGGACCGTCATCACCCGGGAACGGACAACACGTGGTCGGCTCTGCCCGAGCGACGACGTCGACGACAAGGCCGCGGAGCCACCGCGGCCTTGTCCTGTCTGCGCGGACATGCTCGCGTTCCCGGTACGCATCGCGTTCGAGGGAGGGCGGGCCCCTGGGCGCGCCGCCTAGTCCCCGCCCGCGCCGGTGTCCTGGATGGCGGCGGCGATCTCCTCCAGGTCCCTGGCGCCGAGCCGCAGGCTGCCCGCCGGCAGCCAGGCCTCGAGCTGGGAGGGCCGGCGCGCGCCGACGATCGCCGCGGTCACGCCCGGCTGCTCGAGCACCCAGGCGACCGCCACGGCGGCGACCTCGACCCCGTGCCGCTTGGCGATCGGCCGCAGACGCTCGGCCAGCGCGAGGTTGGCGTCAAGGTTGGGCTGCCGGAAGTCGCGGCTGGAGCGGCGCCAGTCGTCGGCGGGCAGCTCGGCCGCCCGGTCGGCGTCGAAGGAGCCGCTCAGCAATCCGGACTGGAGCGGGCTGTAGGCGAGCACCGCGGTGTCGTGCGCATGCGACCAGGGCACCAGCTCGCGCAGGGCGCGGCGGTTGATCAGGCTGATCGGCGGCTGGAGCGAGTCGACATGACGGATGCGCTCGCAGCGCTGCACCAGCTCGAGGGTGAAATTGGAGACGCCGATCCAGCGCGCCTTGCCCTCGTCGACCAGCTCGCTCATGGTGAGCCACGAGTCCTCCACCGGGGTGCCGGTGGACGAGTCGGGCCGGTGGATCTGGTAGAGGTCGACGTGGTCGCGGCCCAGGCGCTTGAGGCTCTGGTCGAGCTCGAAGCGGATCGACGCCGGGCGCAGGTCGCTGACCGGCGAGCGCTCGTTGCCGCCGTACCAGTTCAGCCCGCACTTGGTGAACACCAGCACGCCCTCGCCACGCTCGCGGACCACCTGGCCGACGATCTCCTCGGAGTGGCCGAGGCCGTAGACCGCCGCGGTGTCCACCCAGTTGACGCCGGAGTCGAAGGCCCGGTGCAGGGCCGCGATGGACTCGTCGTCGTCTTGAGGGCCCCAGCCGAACGGGCCCGGGCCGCCGATGGCCCAGGCGCCGACGCCCACGACCGAGAGGCCCGGTCCGTGGCTGCCGAGGTTGCGGAGCTGCATGTGGTGGTGCCTCCTCGATGTCGCTGGCGAGCCGTCCTGGACCGGTGCCGGCCCGGTCGCAGCCTACCCGAGTCCGCCCGTACCGGCCGACCCGGCCTGGTCGGCGGTTCCGGCATTCCCATCATCGGCACGGCGGCGGCCGTCGTGCATGGCGAGGTCCACCTCCTCGAGCCGGTCGGACGGCCGGTAGCGGCGGCCGGCTTTGGCACACGGCCTGCCCTGGCGGAGCACCACGTCGGCGGTGTAGTCGCACTCGCCCTTGAGCAGCGACGATCCCACCGCGTAGGAGTCGACCGGCACGCCGCCGGCCTCGAACGCGGCGATCCGCCCCGCGGTGAAGCCACCCGAGACGATCACGCGGATGTGCGCGAAGCCCTCGGCGTCCAGCGCCTGGCGGACCTTCCAGACCAGCCGCGGGTTGACGCCGGTTGGGACGAAATCCCCCATCTCGCTCCAGAGCGCACGGTCGACCATCATGTTGGAGGTGTCCAGACGCACCCCCCAGAGCCGGTCCCCGAACGCTCGCGCGCAGGCCAGCGAGGTCGCCACCGAGTCGTTGTCGAAGTCCACCAGGGCGATCAGCGGGACGTTGGGCATCTGCCGCTCGAACGCGCCCGTGGCCGCGACCGTGTCGCCGTTGAACACGGCGATCAGCGCGTGCGGGATGGTGCCGAGGCCGCGCTCCCCCCACCAGGCGGCCTGGGCGTCGGTGGCCACGCCCTGGGCGCCGCCGACGAAGGCGGCGTAGCCGTCGCCGCCCTGGGTGGCCCAGTGGTCGAAGCGGTCCGCGAAGAACAGCACCGACTTGCCGCCGGCGGCCGAGACCACCTGGGCCACGTTGGTGGCCACCAGCGAGCGGCGCGCCAGCACACCCAGGTAGACGCTCTCCAGGTGGGCGATCAGCCGGTAGGGCGCGGTGATCTCCACGACCGGGTCCCAGGCCTGGGTCCGCTCCCCGTCGCGCAGCGCCCGCACGCGGACCTCCCCGGATGCCGGCCGCCACAGCCGGTCGAAGGCGACCTCCGCCTCCACCTGGGCCCGCACCGCCTTGAGGTAGTCGGGCCCACCGGCCTGGCGGGAGCGGCGGGCCTGGTTGCGGGCGTTCAGGTAGTCGGCGAAGGCGCGGTCGGCGGCGCCCTGGTCGACCGACTCGCCCGCGCCCAGCGCCAGGACCGCGAGCGCCTCGTCGATGCCGCAGGCCACCACGCCGTCGTTGCGCTGGAAGACCTGGATGGTGACCTCGGTGTCGTCGCGCTCGGCGCTGAGGATGCGCCGCGCGCGGTCGAAGTACACGGCCGCCCGGTAGCCGGCGCGCAGCTCGACGACGGGCAGGTCAAAGACCCACGAGGCCAGGCGGCCACCGGCGGTACGCGACTCCGGGCCATGGACCGGGAGCGGGATCGCCGAGCCCGAGCTCGCGTTCGGGAAGTCTTCGTTGGGCGCGTGCATGAGCTCCCGGCTCAGGGTAGCAACCGCGCGACATCGTTGCCGTAGCCCGGCCGCGGCGGTAGCGTCGAACCTGGGCCAGGCGCGAGACGGCAGCGAGGACCTCGCCGTTCCCGCGGGCCCGGGACGGGAGGGCGCCATGATCGCGCACAAGCTGGTGAGCTCCGGGCAGCTCCTGGTGGTGCAGCTCGACGCGGGACAGGCGGTCTGGTGCCAGCCGGGCCGCTTCGTGTGGAAGACCCCCAACGTTGACGTGCAGGCACGCATGATCGGCTCCGGCGGCGAGGGCGGCGGCCTGCTGGACCGGGCGCTGGCCACGGCCATCTCCGCGGGCAGGCGCCGGCTCGCCGGTGACGCCGCCGCGCTCCCCTATTTCGCCGCCACCGGCTCCAGCGGCCTGGTCGCCTTCGCCGGTGACGCCGGCGGTCCGATCCAGGAGCTGCACGTGGAATCCGACCGCGGCTGGCTGGTCGCGCGCGGCGCGCTGGTGGCCGCCGAGCGGACCGTCGGCCTCGGCCCCGCCCCGAACCAGCCCGCCGGATCCCGTTCCCCGCAGGGCCAGAGCGGGCTGGAGCGGCTCGACGGCCGCGGCTCGGCGTTCGTCACCGGCGCCGGCGGCCTGGTCGAGCTGGACATCGCCCGCTACGGCGGCACCATCGAGGTCGACCCGGAGCGCCTGGTGGCGATCCAGCACGGCGTCCGCATCGAGCCGCGCCGCAAGGCGCTGGGCTCCGACGAGCTGCTGGCGCTGCTGCTCGGCGGCGGCCGGCCGAGCCTGGCGACGCTGAGCGGCGACGGCGTGGTGCTGCTGCGCAGCGTCCCCTCGCCGGCCGACGGCTCCAAGCCCGCAACTCACCAGCAAGGAGGCGCAGATGGCGTTCCTGGATGACGCCAAGCAGCTCGCGGAGCAGGCCACCCGCCAGATCGACCGGGGGTTCGACCAGGTCCGCGAGCGCATCGACGAGCTCCAGCAGCAGCGCCGCTTCAACCAGCTCGCGCGTGACATCGGCCTGCTCGTGTACCGGTCGCGCCGCGGCGGCAGGCCGCTGGACGAGCTCGAGGTCGAGCGCATCTCCGCCGAGATGGCCTCGATCGAGGCGGCGCTCGCCAGCCCCGGCCGGCACGGTCCCGGCGGCGAGCCTGGAGCCGGCGGGCCCGGGACCAGCGGGCCCGGCCCGGGCGGGACGGCGGAAAATCCGCGGCAGGAGGGCGACCCGCCGGCCTCGACCGAGGGCTATTCGCTGGACGACGTCTGAGCCGGCAGGAGCGCCCCCGCTGGGACCGGGGGACGCTCATCCACAAGCTGCGCGTATGGGTTGAGGGTTTCTCGGGGCGCGGATAGCATCAACTCGCCTTTCAGCAGCCCAGGAGGATTGGTGACCCGCTTCCAGCGCCTCGCTGTCGCGACGACGACGGCAACGTTCCTGCTGATCGCCGTCGGGGGGCTGGTCCGGGCGACCGACTCCGGACTCGGCTGCCCGGATTGGCCCCGGTGCTTCGGCAAGCTGACCCCGCCGCCGAACCTGCACGCCTGGATCGAGCACTCCCACCGGCTGGTCGCCGCGGTGGTGATCGTGCTGGTCGCGCTCACCGTGGTCGTGGCCTGGCGAACAAAGCAGTCGCGCGCCATCCGCTGGGCCTCGATCGGCGCGCTGGCGATGGTGATCGCCCAGGCCATCCTCGGCGCCATCGTGGTGTGGGCCAAGCTCGAGGCCGAGTCGGTCACGCTCCACCTGGCCACGGCGCTGGCGCTGGTGGCGCTGATGGAGTTCATCACCTTCCGCTCCCGCTGGGGGCTCGCCGACCGCTCCGGGCGGTCGCGCCAGTTCGTGCGGCTGGCGATGGTGGGCGCGGGCCTGACCTACGCGCAGATGCTGGTCGGCTCGACCGTCACCGGCCACCAGGCGGGGCTCGCCTACCCGGCCGGCGTGCTGGTGCCCAACCTCGACCTCTCGACCGCGCAGATCCAGTTCGTCCACCGGCTGCTGGCGATGCTCGTCGGAATCGTCGTGATCGCGATCTACGTGCGGGCGCGGACGACCCAGCGCGCCCATCCCACGGTCACGCGGCTGGCCGGGTACGGGGCCGGGCTGGTGCTCGTCCAGATCGCGCTCGGCGTCGCCAACGTCGCCAACCGCCTGTCGGCGCTCACGGTGGTGCCGCACCTGGCGGTCGGGAGCCTGCTCTGGGGCACGATGTTCGCCCTCGTCCTGCACGCCGACCGGTTCGCGGGCGCGACCGAGCGCGA
>WNGH01001028.1_pt1 | contig 25493 bp, 27 predicted proteins | sample 5400631 | NCBI WGS metagenome assembly WNGH01 (sample SAMN13153373, study PRJNA577476) | soil metagenome | isolation source: 115 cm soil or saprolite under Garry oak tree replicate 1 | place: USA:California | collected 2016-06-15
TTGACCGTTCCTCCAGCGGTCCCAAACCTCAGCCCTCTGCTTCGGCGTAAACCTCGTCCGTGCGTTCCCCTCCATACGCATACCTCCTCATCTGGCAAGATTAGAAGGTGTTGCGTCGATCGGTTGAACCCGCCGCCAATAGCAGACATTCACGGCAGCTCACCAACCGCGGTTTAGCATTCCGTAACTCGCATCATCAAGAGCGGGTGCCCGATGGAGCGCCGCCGCTACAGGCAAGCACCACTATCTCATAGGAATAGGGCGATTGCCGTTAGTCCATCTAGTATTCAGCCGTTCGTAGTGACTTACTCTCCTGCCGTAGCTGTCCAAGGCAAAACTTACGCAATATTGCACTCTGTTCAGAAGTTATTGAGAGCGCCGCCTCATCGGACTTCGAATAGTCATCCAAGAGCAAGCAAACCAAATTCCTGATCTCAACATACTCGCTCGCGAGCCACTGCAAAGCCTCTCGCTTTGATTCACAAACATTTCCCCTTAGGAGCATCAGCATTCGAGCCGACCAACTGACCGACCAGATCAGTTTCGACAGTACTACTTTAGGCTCCGGCACAATGCCCTCAGGATTACCCGCCAACATATATTTAAGCCTTTCGAACGCCCACGCTCTCAACTGGCTATGACTGATATCCGGGAAAAGAGTAGATATAGAGTCGTTTCCAGAAAGATGTTTCGATCGATTTTTAATAATCCACTGATCAACTAGATCAATTGTTGCATCCGAGGGATACGTGACTTTTACGAACTCATCGAGTCTCTTTACTAAGTGTCCGCTCCTAGAAACAGAAAGAGCATACCCATCCAAAATTGGATACTTGGGCGTTGATGCCCACGCCCACTCTCTGATCTTCTGACTTAAAAGTTCTAATTTTTCTTCAGGGACAAGAATAATTACATCCAAATCACTTCTACCAGGAACCCAATTCCCCGTTGCAGCAGATCCGTATAGACACACCGACGTCTGACGACCTAGTCCTTCATAAAAAAACTCATCTAATTTATCTGCATAGGGCGGTGAACTACTAAGCAATCTAGCTCCTTTCAACTAGTAGCATGTTAGATACCCTCTAACCACTGAGGCGCGCGCCTCTAGGTATCGCCACGATAATACCTGTCGATCGACATCTGAAGCATGGGAACGCTTCCGAGCGTATGAAGCATGCCGTTGACGACATTGAGAAGCGCATTTCCTTCGAAAGGCGACCGGCGGCTCAGGGTCGGTTCGCGACCGTTGGCCGCAGACTTTGGCTCCCTTCGACGAAAAAGGAGCCAGTCATGGATCAGTTCAATGTTGTGACGAAGCCCGATTCCTCGGTCTTTTCGCTGCACGGAACTCGCGCAACAGTTGCGAGGGCGGGGCGAGTTCTTTGATCTCCCGGATTCTGACGTCGTCAACCTTGAAGTGCATTTCGGGGGCGCTCGCGTGAAATATCTAACGAACTGAAAAACTTGGTTTTAGCCGAAGCCCCGGCGGCATGCGGACCGTGATACCGTTATGAGGCCGTATCGGCCCGGTTTACCGACAACTCCCGCAAGGAGGAGCTGATGAAAGGACTACCCGCTGTGTTGTTTTGCATCGTGCTGGCCGCTGCGCTGGTCGCCTGCGGCCAAGACAAGGGCAAGGCGCCGACCGAGAAGAGGGCGACGGCACGGGCCCAGAGCAAGGCGCCGACGCAGGCCCAGAAGAAAGCGACGAAGGCGCAGAAGAAGGCCCCGACGCTGGCCCAGAAGAAGCAGCAGGACCGCTGGGGAGAGTGCAACAAGCAGGCGAACCTGAGAAACATGAAGGGCGAGGAGCGCAGGAGGTTCATCAGCTCCTGCCTCGGCGGCGGCGCCTAGAGCTTTACCACTAGACTGGCTCCGATCGCCCCTGCTGAGGGGTACGCAGGTGGAGCGAAATCAACATAAGACCGATGTGCGCCGTTCAGGACAGATTCAAGCACTGGACTGCGGCGCGCCGGAGAATTGATTATCCTATCCGTGAATGTCCGGTATGGAGAAAGGCGACCGGCGGCTCAGGGTCGAACGCGGACATTGAGTGTTTTAGGTCGCCTCGCAATGCGGCTCCCTTGGGGCAACCCCATCGTTGGTAGCCACACGACTGGGATTGTCTTGCTCCTGGGGTGTACGAGAAGCTTTGGTCACCGCTTACGACGCGCCGGATCGTCTCGTGCCAGCACGTCGGCGAAATCGTCGAAGCGCTTCCACTTAGGCACCGGCGGAGTGTAGCCCTCGCGCGGCACGTAGGGCGAAGGCTCGACCGTCGTCATGCGGTGGATGTAGCGCGGGCAGTTGGGGAAGATGCGCTCGGCTCGGACACGCACGATGAGCTGCGCGCCGGCGAAGCTCGCGAGCAACGGATCGTCGCCGGCGACCGACGCGCTGCCGTTGACGCGCAGGCGCCTCGGTTTCTCGAAGTCGATGAACAGCAGCGCCACCGCCGGGTTGACGAGCACATTGCCGAGGCTGCGGAACATGCCGTTGCCGTCGTAGCTCGGGAAGGCCAGCTCGGCTTCGCCGGTCACGCGAACGAAGCCGGGCGCCCCGCCCTTGAACGAGCAGTCAGGCCGCCCCCGCTCGTCGGCGGTGGCGATGAAGAACATCGGCCGGCTCTCGACGAACGCCCGGTCTTCGTCGCTGAAATCCCGGCGTGCCAGTTTCTCCTCCAGCCGGTCGGCGAGGCGGCGCGCGTCGAAGCGGTCCTGCAGCGCTCGCATGCCTGCGTGGTACGCCGGGGATGTTTCGTCGTTCATGGCTTGAGCTTGCTAAGCGATATCTTCGTGCAGGCAGAGGATGTTGCCTTCGGGGTCCTGGAACCACGCGGCCCTTTCCGAACCGAGCACGGCGACGTGATCGACGGTCTTGAAGCCCGGCAGGTCGTAGTCGGCGAACACGACACCTCGCGCCTCGAGCGCGCGGATCGCGGCGACGATGTCCTCGACCTGGAAGCTCAGGGTCGAATGCGTGGCCTTGGTGCCGCCGGGTTTCGGAAAGAGCGCGACTTCGGTTCCGCCGCAGCGGTATACGAATTTGCCGCTGAGCTTGGGACCGACGGCCTCGAGCCCGAGCTGCTCGCTGTAGAAGCGGCGTGCGCGCTCCAGATCGATGACGGGGAGCATGCAGCTGATCTGCGTGCCTTTCAGAACGTTGCTGCGTGGTGCGGGTGCGTTCATGTCGTCTCCTTGAGGTTAAGGTCCGCCGGTGAAACATTTACGCTCCGGGCAGGTGCGGCCTATACTCCGCCGGAAGGGCACGACGGCGCCATACGTGTTTCCACGTAGTCGCTCGAGCTTACGGGGAGTCGATGGCAACCCTTGCAGCACGCATCGCAGAGCAGGGCTTGAAGCTGCTGAACGAGATGGCGGCCGAAGCCTGGAGTCTGGAGAGCTTCGCCAGCTCGGGGCTCCACCGACTGCCGCGCTTGGTTGCGTCGGAGGTGACCACGCTCAGCATCTGCGACCTCGCGCGCGGCCGCCGCACGGTGTTCAGCGCGCCCAACCGGGCCTTCTCCGCAGGCGAGCGGGCGTCGTTCGACGCGCATTTCCACGAGCACCCGCTCGTGCTCTACCACTCGAAGACGCCGGGCGGCACCACGCACCGCATCAGCGACTCGCTCTCGCCCTCGCAGTTCCGGCGAACGCCGCTCTACAACGATTACTACCGCTGCGTCGGCATCGACCAGGTGATGGCGCTGCCGCTGTACGTGGACCGGCGTTTTCTCGTGAGCTTCGTCTTCAACCGCAAGCGCCGCGATTTCGACGAAGCCGAGCGCGACGCGCTCGACGTGCTGCGCCCGCAGCTCGCCGCGCTGTTCGGCCAGGCGCTGTCGCAGGAGCGCACGCGCTCGCTGCTCTTGCAGCTCGACGCGCTCGCGGCCCCCGGAGGCTGGAGCGCGATCGAGCTGGACGGCGAGCGGCGCGTGGTGCGCGCCTCCGACGCCGCGCGCGAGCGCATCGAGGCCTGCTGGCCGCTTTGGAAAGGCGGCGAGGGCGCGCGGCTGCCCGATGCCCTGGACCGCTGGCTGCGGGAACGAGTGGAAAGTACGGAAAATCTCGCCGGCACCACGGCGAGCGGCTCGCTCACGGTCGGGCGAAGCGGGAAGGCGCTGCGCGTTCGGCTCGTGCCCAACCCGGCGAGCAGTGGCGGCTTTCTGCTCTTCGTCAGCCTCGCGGTCGAGGCCGATTTTCCGGCATCTGCCGCGGGGGCGGCTCTCACTTTGCGCGAGCGCGAAGTCCTGCAATGGGCTGCGGCCGGCAAGACCAACGCGGAAATCGGCGCGATTCTCGACATGAGCCCACGCACGGTCGAGAAGCATTTCGAGCACGTTTTCGAGAAGCTCGGCGTGGAGACGCGCATGGCGGCGGTGATGCGCTTGCTGGCCGGCTCGCCGCAACGCTGAACGCGCAGTGTTTCCCATACACACCGGCAGGCCCGCGACGATCGCGCCCAAGGGCATGGTCGCCTCGCCGCACGCGCTCGCCTCCGCGGCGGGCGTCGACGCGCTTCGCGCCGGAGGCTCGGCGGTGGACGCCGCGATCGCGGCGGGCGCCGCGCTCTCGGTGCTCTACCCTCACATGACGAGCGTAGGCGGCGACGCGTTCTGGCTGATCTACGACGCTCGAGCCGGGCACGTGCGCTACCTGAACGGCGGCGGGCGCGCAGCGAAGAGCGCGAGCATCGACTGGTTCCGCTCGCGCGGCATGAACGAAATTCCGTTGCGCGGTTTCCTCCCCGCGACGCTGACCGTTCCGGGAGCGGTGGCGAGCTGGTGCGCGGCGCACGAAGAGTACGGGCGGCTGCCGATCTCGCGCGACCTTGCCTCCGCCATCGAGTACGCGCGCGAGGGATATCCGGTGACGGAAAGGCTCGCGCGCTGGATCGAGATGTGCGCGGGCGAGAACGCTCTGAACGCTCACGCGCTTGCGCTGTTCGTGCCGGATGGGACCACGCCGCGTGCCGGCGGCCGGCTCACGAACCCGGGCCTTGCGCGGGTGCTCGAACGGATAGCCTCGGGAGGACACGAGGGTTTCTACGCGGGTGACACGGCGCGCGCGCTCGCAGGCTTTTCCCGCGCGGGCGGCGGATTCTTCGACGAAGCGGACTTTCGCGCGCAGCAAGCGAGTTGGGGCGAGCCGCTCTGCGGCACCTACCGCGGTGTCGAGATCTTCGAGACGCCCCCGCCGACCCAGGGCTTTACGGTGCTGGAGATGCTCAACCTCATCGAGCCCTACGAGATCCGCAAGATGGAGCCGCTCGGCCCCGAGCTCGTGCACCTGCTGGTGCAGGCGAAGCAGATCGCTTATCACGACCGCGACAGATTGCTTGCCGACCCCGAGTTCCAGCCGGTCCCGGTGGAGCGCCTGATCTCGAAACCGTATGCGGATGAGCGCAGGCGCCTGATGAGCGCGGACCGCGCGCTGCCGTGGAATCTCGTCCCTTCCTTTGGCACGCTCGCTGGAGACACCGTGTCCGTGGGCGCGGTCGACGGCGAAGGCAACGCGGCGGCGCTGATCCAGAGCCTTTATTTCACTTTCGGGTCAGGGGTGGTCGCGGGCGACACCGGCGTGGTGCTGCAGAACCGCTCGGCCTACTTCTCGCTCGATCCGCTGCATCCCAACCGTCTGGAGCCGGGCAAGCGCCCGATGCACACGCTGATCGTGTCGATCGCGCTCAAGGACGGCCGGCCCTGGCAGGTGCTCGGCTGCATGGGCGCGGACGGCCAGCCGCAGATCCACCTGCAGAGCTACGTGGGCCTGGTCGATTTCGGTTTCGACATCCAGCAGGCGCTCGAGATGCCGCGCTGGCTCTCGGGACGCTTCAACATCGGCGACTCGCGCGACCTGCTCAACATCGAAGGCCGTTTTCCGGAGGCGACCGTCAAGGAACTCGAGCGGCGGGGACACATCGCAAATCGCTGGCCGGATTTTTGCGAGCTCGCCGGCCACGCGCACGGCATCACGATCGATCCCGTGTCCGGCATGCGTGCAGGCGGCGCCGATCCTAGGAGCGACGGCGCCGCGATCGGTTATTGACAGCAGTTCTCTAGATCTTGTCCGGAAAGCGGATGATGAATCCGTCGCGGTTGGGCATGCGCACCTTGGGCAGCGTTTCGGCGTTCATCGAGTCGTTCTCGCCGATCAGCTTGTTCTGCGCGAGGATAAAGGCGGTGAGCGCGTAGACTTCGTTGTCGGTGAGCGAGCGCGGTTGCTGCCAGGGCATCGCGCGCCGGATGAAGTCGAAGACTGTCGTGGAATAGCCCCAGAAGTTGGCGATCGTTTTCGGGGTATCGATGCCGCTCGTGAGAGGAGCGCCGCCGACCAAAGCGGCAAAAGCGCCACCCTTGCCGTTCTCCCCGTGGCACAGGGCGCACTTCTGCGCGAAGATGCGCGCGCCTTGAGCGGGCGTGCCGCCGCCGATCGGCAGGCCCGTGCCGTCGGGCTGAATACTGATGTCCCACGCAGCGATGTCGGCCGGCTCCAACGGGATCCCCAGATTCGGCCCTGCGGAGTAGGCAGCGCCCGAACCGAGACCGAGCGCGAGAGCAATGGCCGGAAGCTTATGCGTAGACATGTTTCACCTCCCCTTTACCGTCGATCGCCCAGCTCGTGAGGCTGTTGTAGTGCTGGTTCGGGAATCCCAGCACGTTCGGGACCTTCTGGGTCTCGCCGCGCTGGGCGACGAACTGGGCGCGGGTCGGCTGCACGTTGCTGCCCTCGTCCCAGGCGCGGCTCTGCAGCACCGCAGGACCGCCGTCCCACCGCCAGGGCATACGGAACCGGGTAAAAGCCTTGGAGAGCACCGGCGCCTGCAGCGCCGCCTGCGCCCAGCTCTGGCCGCCGTCGGCCGAAACCATGACTTTGGAAATCCGGCCGTTGCCCGAGTAGGCGATGCCGGAAATCTCGTAGTATCCGGGCCCCTTCAACGCCAACCCCGGCGACGGGTGGGTGATGAAGGACTTCACCTCCTGCACGAAGTAGAACCGGTACGCTTTTCCTCCCGGCAGGATCTGCGAGTAGGTCCGGGTCTCGTAATAGCTCATCGCCGGAGCTTCGACCAACTTCAGCCGGCGCAGGAATTTCACGTTCATGTTGCCTTCCCAGCCCGGAAGGAGCAGCCGCATCGGATAGCCGTTTCCCGGCATAAGCCGCTCCCCATTCTGGTAGAGAGCGACCATCGCATCGTCCAGGGCCTTGGTCAGCGGGACGCTGCGGCTCAAGGCGAGCGAGTCGGCGCCTTCGGCGACGAGCCACTTCGCCTTCGGGTCGATTCCAGTCTCCTCCAGCAAAGTGGAGAGCGGAACGCCGGTCCATTCGGCGCAAGACGCGAGGCCATGCAGCGCCTGTACCGTCGCCTGGATCGGCTCCTTCGAGAACATCGGCGCGCTGTTGCCGCCGCATTCGACGAAGCTCATGCGCGACACCATCGGATAGCGCGCAAGCGCGTCGAGCGTGAAGGCGAGGGGCCGCTTCACCAGGCCGTGGATCACCAGGCGGTGTTTGTCCGGGTCGATGTCCGGGGTGCCGGAGTGCACGATCGTGAAATGCAGGCCGTTCGGCGTGAACGTCCCGTTGGTCAGTTGATGCGGAGTGCGTGCGTGCGAGGTGCGGGTCTCGCCCTTCGGATTGGAGAGCGTGCGCACGACCTTTCCCTCGAACCGCGACCGCTGCTCGTAGGACGGTGAGACCGCGCCGGGCACGAGGCTCCACGGGTCGTCCGTGAGCGGGGCCGCCCCTGCGGATCGGGCGAGCGTATAGCCCGTCACGGCCGCGGTGAACGCAGCGCCGCCGCGCAGGAAGGCACGGCGTCCGAGAAGCCCATTTCCTGCGACCGCCTCCAGTCTTTCCAACTCCTCCTTTGCTCGATTTCTTGGTTCCATGGTCGGCCTCCTTGAACGGGTCCCTCGGGACCGATATTCTGCTCCCAAACGTCTGCCTCGTGCGCAGCGCCCGTGCTGAGCATAGAATGGCCGCGCAAAGCTTTTTCGCCACCCTGAAGACCAGAAACCGTGCCCTCGCGCAGCACCGCCGATCATTCGGTCAGCCCGCCTGTCGTCAGAATTCCGCGCGACTACAACGCAGCGAACGATCTGATCGAGCGCAATCTCGCCGCGGGCGGCGCCGCCAGGCTCGCCTACGTGGACGACGCAGGCCAACACACGTTCGCGCAGCTCGCCGAGCGCGTCGACCGCTTTGGCTCGGGGCTGCAGACGCTGGGCCTGGAAATGGAGCACCGGATACTGATTGCCCTGACCGACACGATCGACTTCCCCACGGCGTTTCTCGGCGCGATCAAGGCGGGCATCATCCCGGTCGCGGTGAATACCTTGCTCACCCCAAAAGATTACGAATACATGCTCTCCGACAGCCGCGCCAAGGCGCTCGTCGTTTCGGAGCAGCTGCTGCCGCAGTTCGCGCCACTCGTTCCAAAGCTCACTTTCCTCAAACACGTCATCGTCTCCGGCAGCAGGGCTCAGGGGCACACTGCGTTCAAGGACGTGCTGGCGAAGGGGAAGCCCGAGCTTGCGCCCGCGCCGACGACTTCCGACGACGCTTGCTTCTGGCTCTACTCGTCAGGTTCGACCGGCATGCCGAAGGGCACGGTCCATGTCCATTCCAGCATGATCCTCACCGCCGAGCTCTACGCGAAGGCCGTGCTGGGGCACAGGGAAAGCGACGTCGTCTTCTCCGCCGCAAAGCTTTTTTTCGCGTACGGCCTCGGCAACTCGCTCTCCTTTACGCTGGCGGCCGGCGCTACCGCGATTCTGATGGCCGAGCGTCCGACGCCGGCGTCCGTGTTCAAGCGGCTGACAGAAAAGAAGCCGACGATTTTCTACGGAGTGCCGACGCTCTACGCGGCGATGCTCGCGAGCCCCGATTTCCCGAAAAGGGAGAACTTGGCACTGCGCTTGTGCGTCTCGGCCGGGGAGGCCCTGCCGCCCCACATCGCGAAGAGCTGGAAGGAAAAGACCGGCGTAGAGATCCTCGACGGAATCGGCTCGACCGAGATGCTGCATATCTTCCTCTCCAACCGGCCGAACGACTTGCGCTACGGCACCACGGGCAAACCCGTGCCGGGGTACGAGTTGCGCCTCGTGGATGAGCGCGGCAACCCGGTGAAGCAGGGCGAGATGGGAGAGCTGCAGATCAGCGGGCCGACGAGCGCCGCCTGCTACTGGAACAACCACGACAAAAGCCGCAACACCTTCATAGGAGGCTGGACGAAGAGCGGCGACAAGTACACGCTCGACCGCGACGGCTACTACGTATACGGCGGCCGCTCGGACGACATGCTGAAGGTCTCGGGGATCTACGTTTCGCCCGCCGAAGTCGAAGCCGCTCTCATCACGCACGAAGCGGTGCTCGAAGCGGCGGTGGTCGGCGCCGAAGACGAGAACAAGCTCGTCAAGCCCAAGGCCTACGTCGTTCTCAAGCAGCGCAACTCGGGAGGCGAAGCGCTGAAAGCCGCGCTCCAGCAGCACGTCAAGGACAAGCTCGCGCCCTACAAGTATCCGCGCTGGATCGAGTTCCTCCCCGAGCTGCCGAAGACCGCGACGGGAAAGATCCAGCGGTTCAAGTTGCGCGGCTAGAAGGGGAAGGGAGCGGCTTGGATAAAAAAAGTCTTTCGCCGGGCAAGCACATTGCGATCGGTCTCGCCGTGTGCGCGGTGGGCCTGGCTGCTGTCGCCCTCGGCATCCATCAGATCTGGCCCAAGGCGGACAAGTTCGCCGCCTGGGAGTTCGCGGCATTGCCGGTGGGGATGGCCTTCGCCTTCGGCGGAGCGTTCTTCGCGCTGCCCCAAAGCTTCGTCAGAACGCGGGTGCTGATTGCGGCCCTGATGATCACCGCGCTCGCCCTGACGGCAGACTGGATCGCCTTCGGGCCGGGTGACTCGGGCGTCAGGAGGGGCTTTTCCCTCAACCATGTCCGCGGGCCCTTGCAAACCAGTCAAATGCTTGGCCGCGCATTGTTCGGAGTGGGAGCCGTGCTCGCGGACCTTCTGGCGCTCTGGGCATGGGTGCGGTTTTTTCGGACGCCGGGCGGCGGTGCCGCGACCCGGGCGAGATCGAGTCGGTGAATATCGCCTCCATCCGCAAATGGGTCGAGGACGCCAAGCGCATCGTGATCCTCACCGGCGCCGGCATCTCCACCGAGTCCGGGATTCCGGATTTTCGCGGCCCGCAAGGGGTGTGGACGAAGGACCCGCAGGCGGAGAAGCTCTCCAACATCCATCATTACGTCGCCGATCCCGGGATCCGAAAGAAATCCTGGCAGGCGCGCCTCGTGCATCCGACGTGGACGGCACGTCCGAACGCGGGTCACGCGGCGATCGTGGAACTCGAGCGGCGCGGCAAGCTGCACGCGCTCATCACCCAGAACATCGACGGGCTGCACCAGAAGGCGGGCAATTCGCCTGAGCGCGTGATCGAGGTGCACGGCACGGTGCACACGGTAGTGTGCCTCTCGTGCGGCTGGAGGGGACCGATGCAGGCGACGCTCGACCGCGTGCGTTCAGGGGAATCCGATCCGCCGTGTGGGCATTGCGGCGGAATCCTGAAGAGCGACACGATCTCGTTCGGGCAGGCACTCGTGCCCGAGGTGATCGATCGCGCGATGCAGTCGGCAGCCGAAGCGGACCTGCTTCTCTCCATCGGCACGAGCCTGCAGGTCTATCCGATCGCGGGAGCGGTGCCGGTCGCGAAGCACGCGGGCGCGCGCGTGGTGATCGTGAACGCCGAGCCGACGCCGTTCGACGGTATCGCCGACGCGGTGCTGCGGGAGTCGATCGGCGAGACGCTTCCCCGCATCGTCGGCCTGGCGCTCGGGGTCACTTGACACCGGCGCGCTTCGGGCGCCCAATGCGCACCCGTACGAGGAGATAGAGAGAATACATGGACGCGGTTTCCACCGAAGTTTCGGATCGACGCAAGGGATTCCTAGATCGGTTCCTGCCGCTCAGGCACTGGCTGGGCGCGGAGGCGTCGGGCGGCATCGAGATCGGTCAGGCGAAGACGCGCCTGATCTGCACCCTCGTTGGCGTCGGCGGTTTCGCGGTGATGGGACGCTTCGCCAGTCTTCCCGACGGCATCGTCGCCACGGCGATTCTGTTCCCGCTGTACGCGCTGGCCTATCTGATCCTCGCCTACAAGCGCCCCGCGCCGACGCGTGCAAGGCGCGGATTCGCGATCCTGATCGACAATCTTGTGGGCGCCTACGTCGCGTACTTCGGGGGCGGTTACACCGCGTACGTGGGGTTCCTTTTCCTCACGACGGTGGGGTGGGGGCTGCGGTTCGGTCGCCACTACCTGTTTCTCGCGACGGCCATCGCGATTCTCGGCATGGTCTGGAATCTCGTTGCAAGCCCTTTCTGGCAGGAGCACACGCTATTCGGCGCGACGATCATCTTCGGTCTCATCGCAAATACGGTCAATGCCTCGATTCTCCTCGGGCGAATCGCGGGTGCGAACCGCCTGCTGGCGGAGAAAATCGAGGAAGTCTCGCGGCTCGCGTGGCAGGATCAGCTGACCAAGCTCCCGAACAGGCCCTATTTCCGCGAGCGTCTGGCGCAGATGCTCGCCGCCGCAGCGAGGAGCGGACGCCAGGTCGCCTTGCTCCTGTTCGATATCGACGGCTTCAAGTCGGTCAACGACACGCTGGGGCACGAGGCGGGGGACCGGCTGCTTCAGGAGATCGCCGAGCGCGTGGGACGCCGGGTTCGCCAGGCGGACACTTTTGCTCGAGTTGGCGGCGACGAGTTCGTGATCCTCATGGAAATAGTCCATGACAGGTCCGATGCCGTTCCGGTCGCCGAAACGGTGGTGGCGGCGACCGGCGAGATCGAAATGTTTGCCGAGCAGGGGCTGCGCGTCGGTGCGAGCGTCGGCATCGCCTGCAGCGGCTCCCCTCCGTTTCGGGAGCGAATCGCCGATGAATTGCTGATACAGGCCGATCGCGCCATGTACGAGGCCAAGCGCGCGGGGAAAGGCCGCTACAAGTTTGCCGGCGACAGCGGCTGAGTCGCTTCAGAGGACGCTCGAGGCGATGTCGAGTTCCCCGGTAAATTCGCATTCGATCGTTCCCCCCGCGCGCATCGGTTTCATCGGCCTCGGCCGGATGGGCCATCCCATGGCGCGCAATCTCGCCCGGGCAGGCTACGGGCTCGTCACGCACGATATAGACCGCGATGCGCTCGACCGCGCCCGCGATGCGACCGGAGGCGAGGCGCCGGGGTCGCTCAAGGCCGCAGCCTCGCGTTGCGAGGCAGTGATCACGATGCTTCCCGACGGGAACGCCGTGCGAGGGGTCGTGCTTGGGTCGGGCGGGGCCGGAGATTGCCTGCTCGCGGGGCTTTCGCGCGGCAGCGTCCTCATCGACATGAGCTCGTCTTCTCCGTTGGGTACGCGCACGCTCGGCGCGCAGCTCGCCGAGCGCGGCGTTGCGATGCTCGACGCGCCGGTCTCGGGGGGCGTGAGAAAAGCGGTGGACGCGACGCTTTCGATCATGGTGGGCGGCGACGCGCAGAGCATCGCGCGCTGCTGGCCGATCATCGAAGCGATGGGCAGGCAGATTTTCATGACCGGCCCGCTCGGCTCCGGGCACGCGATGAAGGCCCTCAACAACTACGTCTCTGCCGCGGGCCTCGTCGCCGCGGCCGAAGGCGTGCTAGCTGCCCAGCGCTTCGGGCTCGATCCGGGAAACGTCGTCGACATTCTCAACGCATCGACCGGGATGAACAATTCGACCCTCAACAAGTTTCACCAGTTCATCCTGTCGCGCAAGTTCGACTCGGGATTCTCGCTCGACCTGATGGTGAAGGACTTGAACACTGCGCTCGAGGTCGCGCGCTCGACCGGATCACCGGCCCGGCTCGCCGAGGCTTGCCTCGAGGCCTGGACCGAAGCGCAGGCGGCGCTCGGCCCCGGACTGGATCACACCGCCGTGGTGCGATACTGGGAGAAGTTCGCAGGAACGGAGCTCGGGAAGAAATGCGATTGATCCCGCCTCTTGACGTCGGAACACCCGCAGGCCAAGCTCGCACCCTTGGGTCTTATGGAGCCGACGCATGGCCGTGCCCGAACTCAAGTCCCCCGAGCTGAAGCTCGACCCGGACAAGCTCTACCTGGAGGAGGTATTTACCGACCGCCGCATCGGGACCCTGCGCCGTCTCACTCCGGTCACGAAGCACGGAAAGACCGACGCGTCGCGAGCCATCGTCTATGTCGGCGAGACGCAGATCATGACCCCCGCCGGCTCGATCCCGATAGCGTTCGAGATCGGCGCGGACTCCCTCGGCGAGGCTGCGGAGAAGTTCGGGTCGCTCGCCAAGGATGCGATCGACCGCACCGTGCGCGAGCTGCAGGAGCTGCGCCGGCAGGCGAGCTCCTCGATCGTCGTTCCGCAGGGTCCCTTGGGCGGCGGCGGCAAGATCCAACTGCCGTAACGGATTCTTATTTGAGGAGGCCGGCCTTGCGGGCGAGCCCCTGCACGCGCGCGTGCTCGTCGCGGATCTCGGCGAGAAGCTTCTCCGGTGGGGAATAGTCCATCAGCATTCCGAGAGGCCTTAGCTTCGCGCCGATGGCGGGCGACCGGATGGCGCGCTCGAGCGCTGGAACCAGCGTCCGGGTGACTTCGACGGGCACGCCGGCGGGCGCGAAGAATCCGACCCAGACTCCGAAGAGCGGCTCCGAGTAGCCGAGTTCCGACAGCGTCGGGATGTCCGGAAAATCGGGATACTTGCTCGACATGACGATGCCCCGCAGCGTGCCGCTCCTCAGGTGGCCGGTCATCGTGCCGAGCGCGAGGACGACGCCTTCGACATGCCCGCCGAGCAGGGCGGTGACAGCGGGCGAGGCGCCGGTGAACGGCACCGTGGTGAGTCCCGCTCCGGTGAGCGAATTGAGCGTCAGCACGCAGAAATCACCCACCGATCCCGCTCCGGCGGTGCCGACGCGCACGCTCCCCGGGTTCTTTTTCGCGTGCTCCAGCATTTCTTTGAAACTCCTGTAAGGCGCGTCTCCACGCACGGCGAGTATGCTCGGCGAGCGCATCGCGAGTCCGAGCGGCGTGAGATCGGTGAGCGGGTTGTAGTTCGCGGTCTTGGGGTCGAGGATCGAGCGGAAAACGAGCGACGCGTTGTTCGTAAGGACGATGGTGTAACCGTCGGGTTTGGATTTGACGACGAGCTCGGTGCCGAGCGCGCCGCCCGCGCCGGGCCGGTTGACCGGAACGATCGCCACCCTGAGCTCGCGGGAAAGCTCGTCGGCGATCGCGCGCGCGGAAGTATCGGTCGCGTCGCCAGGCGCGAGCGGAATGACAAGCGTCACCGACCCCTTGGGATAGTCCTGGGCGTGGATTTGACTCGCAGCGGCGAGCATCAGCCCGGCGCAGGCCTTGGACGCAATTTTCATTGTCTAAAGTCCCCGAGAAGAGTCCGCATCACGGCACTTCGTAGCCCAGCTCCCTGCAGCTAGCGTGCGCGTAGCGAACGCCCGCGGCGCGTTCCAGTCCGTTTCCGTTCGCCGCGACGACTTTCCCTTCGCGAATGTAGAGAACCATCGGATAGAACCCCTCGTAGGCTCCGCGTCTGTCCTTGTCGTTGATCAACACGCACACCGCCCAGCCGTACTGACGGTCGCGCAGGATCGCTTCCTTCTGGTAGAGAGGTTTGGGCCCGGCTTTGAACTCGATCAAGGCAAAATCGGGCTCGACGAGGCGGGTTCTCAGATAGTCGCGGACGATTTTTTCATAGCCCTCCGGGCGCGGGCCGTAGTCGAGCGCCGCCAGCTCTTCGCGGGACAGGGGTTGCGACTGGCAGCCGGGGAGGAACGCCGAGGCGATCGATGTCGCGGCGAGGATCACCATCAGGAGCCGCACGGGCTGATCGATCAGGGCGTCACGAATGGCGCGCCGAGCTCGTTGCACCCGGTGCGGGCGTAGCGCCAGCCGATGATGTTGTCGTCCCCACCACCGTTCACCGCGACGATTTTCCCGTCGCGGATGAAAAACACCACGGGATAGGGGCCGTCGTAGGCGCCGCGCGTGTTCTTGTCGTTGATCCATACGCACACCCCCCAGCCGTATTGAAGCGAGCGCAGCGCTGTTTCCTGCTGGAAGAGCTGCTTGGGTCCGGCCTTGAACTCGACGATCGCATTGCCGGGATCGAGAAGCTTCGGCCAAAGGTAGTCCCGGATGAGCTTCTCGTAGTTTTCCGGACGCGGTCCGTATTCGTAGGCTTGCATCTCCGCTTGGGTCGGCGGGGTCTTGCATCCTCCGGTCATGACGGCCGCCGTAGCGGCACCAAGGAGTGCGAGAATCATCGCGATGCGTTGCATGAATTCCTCCGTAGTATTCAACCGAACGCGGCAAGATCTTCCGGTGACAGCTTCAAGGTCGCGGCCGCCGTATTTTCCTCCAGATGCGCGATCGAGGCCGTGCCGGGAATCGGGAGCATGACCCGCGAATGAGCAAGCAGCCACGCGAGCGCCACCTGCGCGGGCGGCAGGCCGAGCCGTCGGGCGAGCTGTTTCACGCCGCGCGACCTGAGCGCCGCTCCATCGCCGAGCGGATACCACGGAATGAAGGCGACGCCGAGCTGCTCGCAGGCCTTGAGCACGTCTTCCGATTTCCGGTTTTCCAGATTGTATTGGTTTTGCACCGATGCGATGGGAGCGATACGCCGCGCCGCCGCCAGTTGCTCCGTACTGACGTTGGAGAGCCCCAGGTGCCGGATCTTGCCGGCGCGCTGTGCCTCGGCGAGCGCGCCCACCGAGTCGGCGAAGGGTACTTGCGGGTCCGGGGCGTGAAGCTGATAGAGGTCGATGCGCTCGAGCCTCAAGCGCTTCAAGCTCCCGTCCAACGCCCGGCGCAGATGCTCGGGTCGGCCGTCCGGGTCCCAGCGGCGCCTGCCCGGGCGCACGACCCCGCCCTTGGTGCCGATGACAAGGCCCTCGGGGTAGGGATGCAGGGTTTCCGCGATGAAGGATTCGGAAGCGTGCGGCCCGTAGCTGTCGGCGGTGTCGAAGAAATTGATGCCGAGCTCAAGTGCCCGATGCAGCAACAGCTTCGCCGTGCGCGGATCGGCCGGCGGACCCCAGATGTCGCTGCCGTCGGTGGTCACGCGCATCGCGCCGAAGCCCATGCGCCGCACCGTGAGCTCGCCGAGCTGCAGCGTTCCCGATGCAGCCGCCGGATTCTTGTGCTCGTTCAAGCTACTTGGGCTGTGCTACGGTCCGCAGATACGGCTTGAGCGTTTTGAAGCCTTGCGGGTACTTTTTCTTCGCTTCCTCGTCGGACACCGAGGTCGGTATGATCACGTCCTGGCCCGGCTTCCAGTTCACCGGCGTCGCCACCGCGTGCTTGGCGTTCAGCTGCAGTGAATCGAGCAGGCGCAGAACCTCATCGAAATTTCGGCCCGCGCTCATCGGGTAGACGAGCATCGCCTTCACTTTCTTGTCGGGCCCGATCATGAACACCGAGCGGATCGTGGCGTTGTCCGCAGCGGTGCGCTTTCCGCCGCTCGCGTTTGGATGGATCATGTCGTAGAGTTTCGCGACGTGCAGGTCCGGGTCGCCGATCATCGGATAGTTGACCGCGGTCCCTTGAGTCTCCTTGATGTCGTTGACCCATTTGTTGTGGTCGCTTACCGGATCGATTGAAAGCCCGATGATCTTGGTGTTCCTCTTGTCGAACTCGGGTTTCAACTTCGCCATGTAGCCGAGCTCGGTGGTGCACACCGGCGTGAAATCCTTCGGATGCGAGAAAAGGATCGCCCATTTGTCTCCGATCCATTCGTGGAAGCGGATCTTTCCTTCGGTGGTTTCTGCCGTGAAGTCCGGTGCTTCATCGCCTATGCGAACAGTCATTTTGACCTCCGTCTTGATGGCGGGCCGGAACGCCCGGGCGCTGCGATTGCGCGTTTCCGGTCCTGAGTTGAGAATTCGAGAATTCCCGTTGAACGTACGGGAATGCAAAAATTATACTCCGCCCGACGGTTTGAACTAATGACATTTGAATAATATGCATATTCGAAACGGGTCGCGACCGTTTTACACGGCCTGTGTAAAATTCCTACTTTACGCGGCCTGCCCCGCTGGCATGGCGGGAACGCGGAGCGGTGGCGGAGGGGAGAATACAAGGTGGTCAACGAAGCGGACAAGCCCGAGCGCTCGCCGATGGTGATCCTGTTCGCCGAGATGCGCGGATTCACGGGCATGTCGGACATGCTCGATCCGGCAATCGTGCTCGCGCGGGTGGGTGAATTCGTGTCCCTGGTGTCCAAGTCGGTCGGAGAACACGAGGGCGCCGTGGTGAACATCCTCAGCGACACCGTGATGGCGACCTTCACCGGGCAGGACGATGCTCAACACGCCGTCGAGGCGGCACAGGAAATCCAGTCCGGATTCGCGACCCTCGCCGAGGCGTGGCAGCGCGATTTCGGCATCCGCGCGGCCGTTTCTTTGGGACTGCACTGCGGGGACGCCGTGGTCGGATTCGCGAAAGAAAGCCCGACCCCCGAGCAGCTCTTCGTGTTCGGCGACTGCGTGAGCATCGCCAACCGCCTGCTGCACCGGGCACGGGCCGGCGAGTTCGTCCTCTCGGAGACGCTGATGGACCTCGCCGCCGAGATGGGCGTCACGATCGACGCCGAAGGATTACCGCCGCTGGAAATCCCGCGCCGCGAGCCGATCAAGCTGTTCGGCGTGCTCGTCGATACGCGCTTGGATTTCACCCACGAGTAGAGCCGGCCCTCAGCGCCAGAAGGCCAGGATCATCGCGACCATCTGAAGCATCACGAAATAATATGCGGCGTTGATGCCGAACAGCTTCCAGGACTTGCTTTCCCAGGCGACGGCGCCGAGGAGCAGCGGCACGTAGAAGCCGATCCAGGTCAAAAAGCCGGTGGTAAAGCCGTAGAACGCGGCCGAGCCGTCGGCTCCGGCCTTCCACACGGACGGCCGCCATACCTCGCCGGTGTGCGCGAGAACGAAGACGGTGAGGAACGAGCCGATCAACATGAGGATCAAGCCGCGCCGCATGACTTTTGGATCGGGCTTGCTGCCGGCCGGGATCCCCATCTCCTTCATCCACGCCTTGCCGAGGATCGGGCCGTACCAGAGAAAGCCGAGCACCATCGTGGCGGCCACCGCGACGAGAATTGCCCAGTAGTTCAGATGAATGTCAGGTTGCATGGAATCTCCCCCTTTTTGAACGCGGCCCGGGTGTGCGTGGGCCGCGAAGGAATGCTAGGAGCATCCGTTTCCGGATGCAAGCAGGTCCCTTCCGGGACGCTTCATGCGTGCCTGCGCGCGCTTGGCGGTTTTGGAGCGGAACGAGGAAATCTTGGCGGTTCCGCGCGCGAAACTCCTGACTTGGTTGCGCCCGCGGGCTTTCGCGTCGTAGAGCGCCTTGTCGGCCGCGCGGAGCAAGGACTCGGGTTCCGCGGCGTGATCGGGGAAGATCGCCACGCCCAGCGATGCGGTGACACCCATGAGTTGGCCGGCTTCCTCCCGTATCGCCGAACAAATCGCCTCGCCCCTGCTGCGCGCGCTCGGAAGAGTGGCGTTGGGCAGCACCAGCGTGAACTCCTCGCCTCCGTAGCGGCAGGCGATGTCCGTGCCCCGGATATGGCGTTTGAGCAGCGTCGCGATTTCCGTGAGCACGAAATCGCCGGCGGCGTGTCCCGCGGTGTCGTTCACCCGCTTGAAGCGGTCCAGGTCGATCATGATCACCGCGACACGAATGCCTTCGCGTGCGGCGCGCATCAGCTCGCGGGACAAATAGTCCCGCAGAAAGCGCCGGTTGTAGAGGTTGGTCAGGGGATCCCGGATCGCCTCCTCCTTGAGGGTCTTCAAGGCTTGCGCGAGCGCCTCGAAGGCGCGGCTGCGCTCGCCGACGACCGTGTTGAGCACGAGTCCCGTGGAAACCACGGTGCCAATGAACGCGAGCAGCAGCAAGAGCGAAGTGCTGAGCGGCGCCGATGCAAACGGCCCGCGTCCCGCTATCGTGTGCCACACGGCGATGGTGCACACCAGTGCATTCAGAGAGGTCACCTCGCGCTGCCCGAAGCGCAGAGCCGTCCAGATCACGAACGGCAGGATCGTGAACGTGAGTGGCAGCGAAGGCAGGGTGGGGGCCAATGCGTCGCTGAAGATCGCGTAGGTCAGCGCGAGCATCGGCAGGGCGATGAGAAGCACCCGACCGGCGTACCATAGCGGCCCGGAGATGCGGTGTTGCCTACGCCCTACAGCGTCCAAATTGCACCTTTGCTTTCTTGGAGAATCAGTAAATTACGAGCGATTCTTACCGTGTAGTATAAGCTTCAAATTGCAAGTAAGCCAGCCCCCAGGGGTATTTCGTGAACTATGACGCGGTCGTAAGCACAACAGGGGGAGCCCACCGTGAAATATGACGCGGTCATGAAATGCGCGTCGCCGTAATCGGGGCAGGCCCCGCCGGCCTCCTGTTCTCGCTGCTCGCCAAGCGCCGCTATCCTTCCTGGCGGATCGAGGTCGCCGAGCAGAATCCCGAAGGGGCGACCTACGGATTCGGGGTCGTATTTTCTGACGGAGCGCTCGCGTTTCTCGAACGCGATGAGCCGCGGCTCTCGAGCGTCCTGCAGGCGGCGATGGAACGCTGGCCGATGCAGCGCATCGTGCACCGCGACGAACGCGTGGACATCGACGGGAACGGGTTTTCCGCTATCGGCCGTCTTGCGCTCCAGGAAATCCTGCGAAACCTGTGCCGTGACGCCGGCGTGAAGATCGAGTACGGCCGCGCCGTGGCGGCGCTCGACCAGCTCGCAGATGCGGACGTCGTGATCGGTGCAGACGGATCGAATTCGTTCGTACGAGGGGCGCTGCAAGCGCTGTTTGAGCCGAAGATCGAGCTGCTCAGCAACCGCTTCGCGTGGTACGGCACGGCGCAGCCGTTCGATTGTCTCACGCTCACCTTCCGCGGCAACGAGCACGGTGCATTTGTCGCTCACCATTACCGCCACGCTCAGGCGATGAGCACCTTTGTCGTCGAATGCGATGAGGCCAGCTGGAAAAAGTCGGGGCTCGGTCGGATGAACGACGCTCAGTCGCGCGCTTACTGCGAGCGGGTATTCGCACCGGATCTGGACGGGCATCCTCTGGTCTCGAACAAGTCGCTGTGGAGGCAGTTTCCGCTGCTCTCGAACCGGCGCTGGTTCTCGGGAAACTTTGTCCTGATCGGCGATGCGCTGCGCACCGTGCATTTCTCGATTGGCTCAGGAACGCGCCTCGCGTTCGAGGACGCGATCGCGCTCGATCGGGCGTTCGGCGAGGCGGGCGAGGACGTGCCGCGCGCGCTCGAGGAGTTCGAGCGCGAGCGCAGGCCTGTCGTGGAAAAGCTGCTCGCCGCTGCGAATGCGAGCTCCTACTGGTACGAGCGCTTTCCGGAAAAAATGCGCGAGCCGCCCTGGCGGCTCGCGTACGACTACATGACCAGAAGCGGGCGCATGACGGACGATCGCCTGCGGGAGCAGGCGCCGGAATTCATGGCGAGGGTCGAGGCGGCAAGACGGAGCGGAAGCTGATGCGCAGCGTGCTACACTCGCGGCTGCGACCGGACCCGAGAATGGACTTGGCCACGAAGGAGCATTCATCGAGTAGCGCCATCAGCGAGCTGCAAAAGCACCTGCGGGACGGAAGTTTCGTCATCACGGCCGAGCTTTCTCCGCCGGTGTCCACCGACCCCGCCGAATTCATCGATCACGCGCTCGCGTTGCGGGGACTGGTCACCGCAATCAATGTGACCGACGGTGCGGGATCCAAAGCTCATATGTCGAGTCTCGCGGCGGCACACTTCCTGGTGCGAAGCGGCGTCGAGCCCGTTCTGCAGATCACCTGCCGCGACCGCAACCGCATCGCGCTTCAGGCCGAGCTGCTCGGCGCCGCGGCGCTCGGCATACGCAATATTCTCGCGCTGCGCGGCGACGACCCGAAGCTCGGGGACCAGCCGGACACGAAGCCCGTTTTCGATCTGGATACGACGGCCTTGCTCGCGACCGCGCAGCAGATGCGCTCGGAGCACCGGCTTCCCTCGGGCACCGAGATCAAGGGTGCCGTGAGGTTCGTGCTCGGCGCGGCGGAGCTGCCGGTCGATCCTCCGGCCGGCTGGCACCCCAACGGCCTGCTTTCCAAGATGGAAGCCGGCGCCGAATTCATCCAGACGCAGTTCTGCATGGATCCCGACGCGGTGCGGCGTTACGCTGCGCGATTGCTCGAACTGGGCGTGGCGCAAAAGCTGCCGATCCTGATCGGGATCGCCCCGATTCCTTCGGCGCGCTCAGCGCGCTGGATGAAAGAGAAGCTCTTCGGAGCGATGATTCCGGACGGGCTCGTGGAGCGACTCGAGCGCGCCGCCGACCCGAAGGCAGAGGGCAGAAAAATCTGCGTCGAGCTGCTGCAGCAGCTCGCGGAGACTCCGGGCGTGGCGGGCGCGCACGTGATGGCGCCGGCCTTCCATTCCGCGATCGGCCCCGTGATCGAGGCCTCCCGCGTCGCGGGAACGAAGCGCGCGGGCGCAAGGCGCTAGCTCACAGCCGCCGCGAAACGGGCGTCATGGCATTCAGCCAGGGTTTCATCGAGGTCGACGGTTGCAGGCTCAAGCTCCGCCGCGGCGGCTCGGGCGAGCCGCTCCTTTATCTGCACGGGGGAAACGGCGCGCCGGCGGTCCTGCCTTTCATGGAAAAGCTCGCGGAGCGCTTCGACGTGCTCGTTCCCGAGCATCCGGGTTTCGGCGCGTCCGACGAGCCCGAGTGGCTGGAGAACATGCACGACCTCGCGTATTTCTATCTCGACGTTCTCGAGAGTCTCCAGCTTCGCGGCGTGCATCTCGTCGGCAGCTCGCTCGGCGGCTGGCTCGCTCTCGAGGTGGCGGTTCGCGACGCCTCGCGATTGAAGTCGCTGGTGCTCGTCGGGCCGGCCGGGATCGCGGTGCCCGGGGTGAAGCCCGGCGACATTTTTCTCTGGTCACCGGAGGAACTGGCACGAAATCTCTTTTTCGACCCGGCGCCGGCGGAGAAGATGCTCGCCCAGCCGATGACGCCCGAGCTGCTGGACGTGTCGCTCAAGAACCGGCATACCGTCGCGCGGCTCGGCTGGGAGCCGCGCATGCACGACCCGTTTCTCCACAAGTGGCTGCATCGCGTGAACGTGCCGGTAAAGATTATCTGGGGCGAAGCCGACAAAGTCCTGCCCGTCGCGTATGCGCGCGAGTTCAAGAGGCTGATGCCCGGGGCGGAGATCGACATCATCCCGCGCTGCGGGCACCTGCCGCAGGCGGAGAGACCCGAAGAGTTCTGCGACATCGTCATGCGATTCGCGGGAAAGGGGTGATGCCATGCAAGTCGTCCTGTTTCACCTGATGCCCTACGCCGACCTCGACCTCGAGGCCGGACGCGAGCACGGCACGGTGTGGGTCAATCTGCCGAATTCGAATTTCGACCCGGTGAAAGGCCACAGGCTCTACAACCGTTACCTCGATGAGCTGGAGCACGGCGAGGAGCTGGGATTCGACGCGATCGCCGTGAACGAGCACCACCAGACCGCGTACGGCCTCATGCCTTCGCCCATCGTCACGGCTTCCGCGCTCGCGCGCCGCACGAGGCGCGCGAAAATCGCGATCCTGGGGAGCGCGCTGCCCCTGCGCGAGCATCCGCTCATGGTTGCCGAGGAGCACGCGATGATCGACGTGATCTCGGGGGGCCGGCTGATTTCCGGCTTCGTCCGCGGCATCGGCGCCGAGTACCACACTTTCGGGGTGAATCCGACTTTCTCGCACGACCGCTTCCACGAGGCGCACGATCTGATCGTGCGCGCCTGGACCGAGCCCGGTCCGTTCGCCTTCCAGGGCCGGCACTACAACGTCCAGTATGTGAACCTCTGGCCGCGTCCCTATCAGAAACCGCACCCGCCCATCTGGATCCCTTCGCAAGGCAGCAAGGAGACGATCGACTGGGCCGCGCATCCGGACCGGCGCTACACCTATCTGCAGACCTTCAGCCCGGCAAGCGTGGTGCAGCGCTACCTGAAGATGTACCGCGACACGTGCAAGGGTTACGGCTACGAGGCGGAGGACCGGCAGCTCGGCTGGGCCGTGCCTGTCTACGTGGCCGCCACCGACGAGGCGGCACGGGCTGAGGCAAAACCGCATTTCGAGGCTTTCCGCAACGTCTTCCTCAAGATGCCGGTCGAGATGCTGCTGCCACCCGGATACACTTCGCGCGAGTCGCTGAAAAACGTGATGAAGGCGAAAGCGGCGATATTCGGCGACATCACCCTCGAGAAGTCGATCGAGCTGGGGCTCATCGTCTGCGGCAGCCCGGCTACGGCGCGCCACGCGCTCGAATCGTACTGGAAGGACATGCGTTTCGGGAATCTCCTCGTGCTGTGCCAGTTCGGCACGCTGCCCGGAGACCTCACCCGCCGGAACATGGAGTTGTTCGCCCGGGAAGTGATGCCGGCCGTGAAGCAACTGATTTCGAAGGCAGTACCCGCTTAGCGACCTCCCACGGCGACCCTGTCGTTCTCAATCGCTACCAATTTGCAGAACAGTCGACCGGCGTTCCGCGTCATGACCAGCTAATCCTTGCCCTCGTAGACCATAAGAAAAAACGACTGAGGAGAGTCTTTACTACAGCCTTTTCTGCAACCGAACGAGCGCATAGGAGTCATCCGCTTCTCTTCCTTGAACTGCTTTGCGATCTTAGAGTTCATGCGCTGGCGCTCGTATGTGACCTCGACCGGACCATTCCTTGTCTTGGAGCAGTCTATGCGGGTGGCGGCTGCATTGAGCGTGCAGTACTGGATTGCGGAAGTGGCATCGGCGGATTTGAACACGGGAAAATGCTTCACTGGGTTTTTGTCCTTCTCCTCCGCCCACCATGTGACGAACTTAATCTCCGGCTCCTGACCAAGAAGGTCCCCCGGATCGTCGGCAGAAGGGACCCATTCTTTGGCGCTCGGGTTATTGGAAGGTGAGTTTGCCAGTACCGGTTCCTGAATGTCGGACGAGATTTTCCAGAACTTACCGGTCTTCTTACATAGAAGATCGTCCACACCTGCCCGATCTACGCCCAAGTCGGTGATTCTCAGAAGATATACGAGCCTTACCGTTGTCCCGTCGATCTTCACCCTGAAGACCGCCCTGTCATCGCCAAGGTATCCCGGATCGGGAAGGTAGAGGTACTCTCCTAAGCTTGTCAATTTCCCGTGCTTGGGCGAGCCGATCGCCTCAACATTGCCAAAGGGCGGCCGCTCGACTTCCCGCTTTTCATAGCGGGAAAAATACATTGCCGCAAGACCTTCGGGACCAAGTGACTCCCCTCCAAATTGTTCGCCGGGTGGAGGGTTGTGCTGCACGAGAAGGCACATTCCGATAGCGCGCTCTTTGGCAGCAGGGGTGCCTTGGCCTGTCTTCGCTTGCGCGATCCGGGTACCGCCATATTGCTTGGGCGTGTCTGGCGTGTCCAGCGTTGCCGTGATTTGCCGAGCTTCAGACGCTTGGGTAATCACCACCTGCGCGTACTGCGGGGGGAAATCTGGTATGGCCATCGGGAACATGATCAGTTTCTCCATCAATTTACCACTAGACTCGCTCCGATTCGCCCCGTTGAGGGGTACGAAGGACGAGCCAAGTTAGCATAAGACCGATGTGCGCCGTTCAGGACAGCTTCATGCACTGGACCGCATTATGTCCCTCATCACGCCGCCGATCGCCACCGCCGCCTGCGGCGCGCCCGAGAATTGATTATCCTATCCGTGAATGTTCGGTATGGAGAAGGCGACCGACGGCTCAGGGTCGCAAGCGAACATTGAGTGCTTGGGTCACCCTATGCAGGCGCCTTGCCCCTCGCCCTAAACTCATAGATAAGCAACGCGACGCCGAGCACGCCGCCGAGGACGTTCAACCCGCCGTTGATCTTCGAGGCCTGGAACGGCATCAGCAGCAGAAGGCCCGCCGCAGCGAAAGCGACCCGCATCGGCAGGCCCATCACCCTCATGGCATAGCCCGTGAAGGCGGCGCACACGAACCAGATGCCGGCGATCGACAGGATCATCACGAGCCCGATTTCGAGCGCGCTGCCCCGCATGATCAGCGCCGGCGAGTAGACGAAGAGGAAAGGCACGATGTAGGAGGCCCAGCCGAAGCGCATCGCGGTCCAGCCCGCGGCCATGGGATCGGTCTTCGCGATCGTGGCCGCGACGAACGCCGCGGTCGCGATCGGCGGCGTGATAAGCGACATGATTCCGAAATACAGGATGAAGAGGTGCGCCGCCATGGCTGGCACACCCACCTTGACGAGCGCGGGCGCAACCAGGATGGCGAGCATCACGTACACCGCGAGCGTCGGCAGGCCCAGGCCCAGCACGATGTTGGTGATCGCGCAGATGACGAGGAGAAGGAGCAGGTTTTCCGCGCCCAGGTTGACGAGGTAGGCGGTGAGCGCGAACG
>WNGH01003243.1_pt1 | contig 25483 bp, 30 predicted proteins | sample 5400631 | NCBI WGS metagenome assembly WNGH01 (sample SAMN13153373, study PRJNA577476) | soil metagenome | isolation source: 115 cm soil or saprolite under Garry oak tree replicate 1 | place: USA:California | collected 2016-06-15
GAAATGGCCCCAGGTGATTGGTCGCCAGCATCAGCTCGAGCCCATCGGCCGTCTTCTGATATCGCGACGTGAACGCCGACGCTATGTTCAGCAGCGCATCGATGTGGTCGGCGGTGCGGTTCAGCTCCCGCGCCGCGGCGCGCACCGACGCCATCGAAGACAGATCCAGCGCAGGGCGCGACAGCGCGATGACCTGCGCCCGCCGCTTCTGCAGCGCCGCGACGGTCGCGGAACCGATCGCGCCCGTCGCTCCCGTGACGACAACCGTTGCCATGATCTAAGCGTGCTGATCGTAAGCGCGCACAACGGCTACCCACGCCACCTCAACTCGGGGGCCGACTTCATCGAGGTCGACGTCCGGCGAACCAAAGCAGGCGTGGTGGTCATCGCGCACGACGCTCTCCGTCTCGACCGCCAGTACGTCACCTTCGACGAGGTGCTCGACGCGGCTTGCGGAAAGATCGGCATCCAGATCGACTTGAAGGAGGCCGGCTCCGAGGTCGAGCTCGTCACTCGCGCGCTGGAGAAATGCGGGCCCGCCAAAGTTGTTGTCACCACGCCAGACTACGAATCGATCCGCAAGATCAAAGAGAAGTTTCCGGAGATCCAGGCCGGGCTCACTCGCCGGCACGTCGAGCAGACGGACGCCGACTTCCTCTGCCTCGATCAGCAGTACGTGACCAACGAGGCCCTGAGCTTCTGCGAGCAGAACAACATCGACGTGTGGGCATGGACAGTCGACGACATGAGTCTCATGCGACGCCTGGTCGCGAGCGGCCGAATCCAGGGAATCATCACCAACCGGCCCGACCGGGCCCTCAAGCTCAGGTCGGCCAGATCGTGAGGTCCTGCTGGCAGCAGAACGTGCCGAGGTCGGGCGTCCAGTGGAGGATGAACGGCGGCGTCGCGTTGCTGACCCGGAAACAGATGTTGATCGGGCCGAAGACCTTGCCACCGCTGAACTCGTGGCGCGCGAACGTGTTGCAGCCGGTCACGCCGGTGATGGGGATCGACGTCCGGCGCCCGGCGTCGATGAGCTGCAGGTCGTCGGGCGCCGCATAGGTGGCTACGCTCGAGTTCTGGAACTTGACGGTCATCCGGACGATGTCGTTCTGCACGCGCACCTTGGAGATCCACAGCGTGTAGCCGCGGAGGTTGACGCACGGGCCAGGCGAGCAGCTGTCGGGGCTCAGGTTGCTGTTCGGGGTGGTCGCCAGCGGTGCCTTCAGCGCCGAATAGGCCGCGCCGGCCACCAGCGCGGCCAACATCAGGCCGGCGGCGATTCCCAGGGCGGTGAGGACACGGCGGGGCATGTGGTTGGTTAACGCAGATTATTGACCGGCGGTATCGGTTTGAGGCTTCCGCGGGCAGCCCCATCCCCGGCCTTCGGCCGGTACTTCCCCATAAATGGGGAAGAGTTCCGCCACCTCTAACCCCTAGGCCGGGACGAGCTCTCCGTCTCGGCTGCCCATCCTCTCGTCGGTCAGGACCCTGCCGTCCTTCAGCCGTATCTGCCTCCGGGCCTCGCCGGCGATGTCGGTGTCGTGGGTGACCAGCACGATCGTGACCTGGTCCTCCGTGTTCAGGCGCTTGAGGAGCTCGACCAGCTGCTGGGCGGTCTCGGTGTCGACCGCCCCCGTGGGCTCGTCGAGCAGGATCAAGGACGGCCGGTTGACCATCGACCGCGCGATCGCCACCCGCTGCATCTGGCCACCCGACAGTTCGGCCGGCCGGTGCTTGATCCGGTCCGCCAGCCCCACCCGGTTGATGAGCTGGGTCGCCCGCCACCTGCCCTCGGCTTTGTGCTCCTTGACGTAACGCAGCGGCAGCGTCACGTTCTCGAGCACGTTCAGGCCGGACAGCAGGTTGTACTCCTGGAACACGAAGCCGACCTTGCGCGCCCTCATGTGGGCCCGGTCGCGGTCGCCAAGCTTGGCGGTGTCCACATCGTCGATGAACAGGGCGCCGGCCGTGGGCTTGAGCAGCAGCCCGAGCAGGTCGAGCATCGTCGTCTTGCCGCTGCCGGAGCGCCCGACCACGGCGACGAACTCGCCCTTTTCGATGTCGAGGGTCACCCCGTCGAGCGCCTTGATGGTCTCCGAGCCACGCTTGTAGTACTTGGTCAGCTCGACCAGCCTCACGCTCGCCATCTACTCGTTCCTCAGCGCGATCACAGGGTCGAGCCGGGCGGCGCGCCACGCGGGCAGCACGCCGGCCACCGCGCCGAGCGCGGTCGCAAAGCCGATGGCGAAGATCGTTAGGGCGGGAGTGATGAGGAACAGGGACGATCCGTCGGCCGGCGCGAAGAAGGTATTCCGGAGCACGACGACGCCCACGCCAAGCCCATAGCCGACAACTCCCCCTATGAGGCCGATGAGCGTTGCCTCGACGAGGAACTCGCCCATGATGTTGCGGGTCGTCGCGCCGACGGCTTTCTTGAGGCCGATCTCACGCACGCGCTCGGCCACCGACATGAACATCGTGTTGACGACCGAGAGCCCGCCGATGATCAGCGCCAGCAGCGCGGCCGCGGTCGTGATGGCCGTGAAGATGGCGCCGCCGTTCTTGAATCCGGTCACGAGGTCGCTCGGTTTGGTTGCCTTGACGCCGGTGACCTGCGAGTTGATCTGGTCGGCGATTTTGTCCAGTTCGGGCAGTGACGCCCTCGGCTTGCCGTAGACCGAGATGCCCTCGGTGATCTGGGTGACGTCGAACGATCTCTGCAGAGCGGCCGGCAGGCTGTCCCTCAATAGCATCTGGCCGTCGGTGAGGTTGATGTAGGCGAAGGTGTCGGGGGCGGTCTTGGTCTCGTTGAGGATGCCGACCACGGTGAACTTGTGGTTGACAAAGTCAGGCTTGGCGTCGGCCGGCTTGACCGGCAGATCGATGGTGTCGCCTACCTTCTTCTTGAACTCTTTGGCGATCGTGGAGCCGAGCGCCACCTCGCCCCGCGAGCTCGCGGTCGCGGCGCGGCCCTGCGCGTAGGTCAGCTTGAGGGCGCTGTAGTTGTTCTCCTCGGGGTCGCCCGCAACGATGGTGTCCGGGATTCCGAAGCTGACCACGAAGTTGCCGCCCGGCTTGGCGGAGAACTGATAGCTCGGAAATGCCGCCGCCACACCGTCGACCTTCTTGATCTCATCGACCTTGGACATCGGCAGGAAGTTCGCAGCGGCGCCATCGGGGGGCCCCACTTGAATGCTGCCGCCGAAGTACTTCACGCCGCCGTCGATCAGGGCGTTGAAGTTCTCGGCCAGCGCGCCCATCGTGGTCAGTGCCAGCACGCCGATCACGATGCCCGAGATGGTCAGAAAGCTACGGAGCTTGTGGCGGGTTACGTTGCGGAGGATCTCCAAGAGACTGTTGAGGATACGGGGCCCTTCATTAAATGCGGGTAAAGGATCGGCCGCGAGACGGCTGCGAGTCTAAAAGCCGAACTCGCCGATGTGGAGACCGGGAGCGCTCATGTCGACCTCGACCCAGAAGGCTTGTTTCTGCACGACCGCAGACAGCTTCACGCCACCGCTGACCTTCTCGTAGACGGCGAAATCTTCGTTGGGCAGCGCGCCGAGCTCGGTCCAGCCGTTCGCCGTCATGTCCTGCCGCGTCGCCTCGTAGATCGCCTTGACGTTTGGCCCGACGTGACTGACCGACAGGTTTGCGTTGGAGCACAGCCACAGGTTGTCCGCGTCGTCGTTCTCCCACGTGAACAGCTGGCCGTCGGGCTTGAAGACGACGACGCCGTCCTGCTTCATCAGCTGGAACTGCGCGTTGCCCGGATCGCACTTGTTGCTCCACGTCGTGCCGAAGAGGTGGAATAACAGCAGACCGCCGATCGCGATTCCGAACATCCCGACGATCCAGTTGAGGCGGCCGCCCATGCCGCCGGGGGTATAGCACGACGGAAGGCCGATTGGCCCCATCGGCCGGCTCCGCGGGCCACTTCCCCGCGAGCGGGGAAGAGTTCCTGCCGTTCCAAATACAATGGCCACGCCATGAGGGGATGCGGTGTTCAGCCTTGTGCTCAAAGGGTTTCTTCTCGGCTTTGCCGTCGCCGCGTCGCCTGGGCCGATCTTCTTCCTGTGCGTTAGGCGCACCCTCAGGAAGGGTCGGCTGACCGGCCTGTTTTCAGGCCTCGGAGTCGCCACCGCCGACGGCTTCTACGCGGCGATTGCGACGTTCGGTGTGGCCGCGCTGGCGACCGCGTTCGTCGCCGGACGGCGGCCGCTGGCCGTGATCGGCGGCGTGATCCTGGTCCTGCTGGGCGCCCGGATCCTGATGGAGCGGAGGCGGGCCTCCGAGGCAACGCCCCCCGTCACCGGGCGAGGGCAGGCGTGGGCCTACGTGTCGACACTGGGCCTGACCATCACCAACCCGGCGACGATCATCTCGTTCGCGGCGCTCGCGGCGACGCTGGGTCTGGGCACGGGCGGCTCTTTCGTCCGCCCGATGCTCGTGGTGATCGGCGTGCTCCTCGGGTCGGCCGCCTGGTGGTGCATCCTGGTGATCGGCGCGTCGCTGTTGCGCTCGCGCCTGACGCCCCGCGTCGTCGGTTGGATCAGCACCGTCAGCGGCCTCGCGATCGCGGTGCTCGGAATTTTGGCCGTGATCTCGGCCTTTTCAGGCTAGGGCAGGATTAGATGGAGACGAAGAAGAAGCGCTCGCGGACCGTGAGCTGGGAGGACCCATTCCTCGTTATGCAGGCGGCGCCGGGCAGGACCGGGCTGGAGCTTCTGAAGGACGTCTTCGAAGGCAAGCTTCCGCCTCCGCCCATCACGCAGACGCTCGGTTTCATCGGCGTCAGCGTCGAGGAGGGAAAGGCAATCTTCGAGGGCGAACCCGATGAGTCGGTGTACAACCCGATCGGCGTGGTGCACGGCGGATACGCGATGACGCTGCTCGATTCCGCGATGGGCTGCGCCGTGCACTCGACGCTGGCCGCCGGCGAGCGCTACACGACCCTCGAGGTGAAGACGAACTTCGTGCGCCCGATCACGCTCGACACCGGCCGCGTGCGGTGCGAGGGCACGGTGATCCATCGCGGCGGCACGGTGGCCACCGCGGAGGCAAAGCTGGTCGTTGCGAGCAACGGAAAGTTGCTCGCGCATGCAACGACGACCTGCCTGATCGTCAGATGACCTACCAGATCCGGATCGTCGACGTCTTCACAGACAAACCGCTGGCCGGCAACCAGCTGGCGGTGGTGCTCGACGCGAAGGACATCCCGGTGAAGTTGATGCAGCGGATCGCGTGCGAGATGAACTTCTCGGAGACGACGTTCGTCGTACCTCCAGAGGATCCTGCGCACGCCGCCAGGGTGCGGATCTTCACGCCGCATACGGAACTGCCGTTCGCGGGACACCCGACGATCGGCACGGCATGGGTGCTCGCCGATGAGGGCCTGGTGCCCAAAGACGTCAACCAGTTCACGCTCGAGGAGAACGTCGGGCCGGTGCCAGTCCGTCGGGACGGCCAGATGTTCTGGATGACACATCCTGCGGTGCAGTTCGGTCAGGTGTATCCACATAGCCAGGCCGCGGCGGCGATCGGGGTGGAAGAGTCAGACCTCGTGACCAACGCCCCCGCGCAGGTCGGGAGCACAGGCCTTCCCTTTGTTTACGTGGCGCTACGAGATGCGGCAGCCGTTGACAAGGCGACGTCGGAGCGATCGCGGCTGGAGAAGCTCCTGAACCGCAAGATCGCGGACGCCGTCTTCCTCACCGCGGCAAATGGATCCAATCGGCTGTACAGCCGGATGTTCTCGCTCGACATTCCGGAAGACCCGGCGACCGGATCCGCCAGTGGACCGCTTGGTGCCTACGCCGTCAAGTACGGCCTGGCCGAGCGAGCGCCCACGGTGTCGCTGATCAGCGAGCAGGGCACCAAGATGGGCAGGCCGAGCCAGATTCACATCGAGCTCACCTACGGGGAGTCGAAAGACATCCCGGAACGCATCGAGGTCGGCGGGTCGGTGATGCCGGTGCTCAGCGGCGCCTTGTCAGACTTTTCCTAGTTGGTCGTCGACAGCTACAGGTTTTTGCCCCGAAGCTTCTGTTCTTTATATGAAGGACGCGGCGCGTTTCCAGGCGAAGAGGAACCCGTCTGGACACACTTTGCAAAGCGCCTGGCGGATTCGCGGATCGCGCTGCTCACCTCGGCCGGCATTTACCTGAAGGCGTCGCAGCCGTCGTTCGACCTCGACAGCGAGCGAGGGCGCCCTGAGTGGGGCGACCCGACGTGGCGCTCGATCCCCGCGACCGCGCGGCCTGCCGAGTTCGCGGTGGCGCACCTGCACATGAATGACGAGGACGTGCTGGCCGATCCTGAGATCGCGCTGCCGATGCGTGGACTGCATCAGCTGGTGGACGAAGGGCTCGTCGGAGGCACGGTACCCAACCACGTCGCCGTGATGGGCTACCAGGACCGGCGATTGACCGACTGGCATCGCACGACCGCGGGCGAGATCGCGACCTACCTGCGGGAGCAGGGCGCGGACGGTCTCATCCTCGCCCCGGCTTGACCCGACTGCTGCAGCAACGTGCCCGTGCTGGCACGGTGGATCGAGGCGGCGGGGATCCCGACCGTGGTCGTGACCATGATGCCGGCGGTGGCCGAGGAGCGCCGAGCGCCGCGCATCGTCGGCGTCGAGTTCCCATTTGGGCACGCCTTCGGCATGCCAAACGATCGGGCGATGCAGAGGCGGGTGCTGGAGCTGGCGCTTCGCGTGCTGGCTGGGGCTTCGGCGTTCGGGGCGCGGGTCGACCTCGACGTCGAGTGGCCGGTGCCGCTTCGCGAGGCCTACCGAGCCTGGCAGCCCAAAGAACCAAGCCCGATCGTCAAGAAGATGCTGCAATCGAGGTAACGCTTCCCCGCTTGCGGGGAAGTACCCGGCGAAGCCGGTGGAGAGGCAACTCTTCCCCATTCATGGGGAAGTACCCGGCGCAGCCGGTGGAGAGGCAACTCTTCCCCATTCATGGGGAAGTACCCGGCGAAGCCGGGGGATGGGGCCGACCGAGCTCCGCCTTACACCCTCAGTAGTCACCGACACAACAACTGCGAGATCGTCTCGGCGTGCCTGGCGCCAGAGCGCTTGCCGCCAGACGGATGCGGACGTCGATGAATGCAACCGAGCTGTTGATCTGGTCGCGGCTTCGCGGCCGAAAGGTGGATGGGTGGAAGTTCCGGCGCCAGCAGCCGATCGGGCCATATTTCGTGGACTTCTACTGCCCCGCGGCAAAACTCATCGTTGAAATTGATGGGCCGGCGCATCAGGGCGATGCGACCTGGGCCTACGACCTGCGGCGGCAGGCTTGGCTAGAAACTGAAGGACATCGAATGCTTCGCATCAGCGTCAGCCAGATCAGCCGAGACCTGAACGAGGTGATCGAGACGATCTACGTTGTGTTGCTCGAACAGGAGAAACGGGGGTTCTTTCGGAGGCCCCATCGGCCGGCTCCGCCGGCCACTTCCCCGCGAGCGGGGAAGAGTTAGCCTCCCTCGCGCCCTCCCCGCCATTCGGGCCACCTCTCCTAGGTGGGGAGGAGTTGTCGCCTAATTACTTCGGGTCGAGTTTGATCGAGGCGGAGTTGATGCAGTAGCGCAGGCCCGTCGGCTGGGGGCCGTCGTCGAAGACGTGGCCCAGGTGCCCGCCGCAGTTCGCGCACGTCACCTCGGTCCTCTCCATGAAGAGCGACCTGTCGGTCGTCTCCTCGATCGGCGCGCCCTCCGCGCGTGCGTAGAAGCTCGGCCATCCGCAGTGCGCGTCGAACTTGGTGTCCGACTCGAACAGCTTGGCACCACATCCCGCGCACAGGTAGACGCCCGGCGTCTCGGTCTCCCAGTACTCGCCCGAGAAAGGCCTCTCAGTTCCCTTCTCACGCAGCACGTGGTACTGCATGGGGGTCAGGTCTTGCTTCCACTCCGCTTCGCTCTTCTGGACTTCGCTCTTCTTCATCGCCTCTAATCTGCCACGTTTTGTGAAGCGCCAAACTAATGAAGATGCCGAGCCGAGAGATTCAGTCGCGGCTGAAGAAGGAGCTGGTGATCTGGTTCGTCACCTCCAGCCCTGATGGCAAACCGCAGGCTGTGCCTGTCTGGTTCCTATGGGACGGGGACTCATTCCTCATCTACTCGGCGCCGGGCGTCAAGGCACGCCACGTGCGCGCCAATCCCAACGTTGAGCTGCACCTCAACACGGACGAGGTCGGCGACGTCGTCATTCGCGTCTCGGGCAAGGCCAGGCTCTCGCGTTCGGAACCGCCGGCCGACAAGGTTCCGGCCTACGTCCGCAAGTACCGCGACCAGATCAAAGGCTTCGGCTGGACGCCGCAGGTGTTCGCGGAGAAGTACCCGCATCCCATCCGCGTCCGCCAGCTGCGCTTTCACTAAAGGGGGATCGATGACGCATCCGCTTCGTTTCGGACTCAAGGCCTCTGGCCAGTGGATCACGATCGACCAGCTCCGCTCGATCTGGAAGATCGGCGACGAAGGCGGCTTCGACCACCTCTGGGACTTCGACCACCTGGCCTCGATCGGCCCCAACGGCCCCGGCGGCCCTGTCTACGAGGGTTGGGCGCTCCAGGCGGCGATGGCCGAGGCCACCAAGCGCGTGCGAATCGGGTGCATGGTCACAGGCAACACCTACCGCCACCCGATCGTGCTCGCCAAGCTGGCTATCACCGTCGACCACCTGTCCGGCGGCCGCCTGGAGTTCGGGATCGGCGCCGCGTGGAACGAGATCGAGCACGAGATGTACGGCATCGAGGGTCTCGACCACCGCGTCGGCCGCTTGAGCGAGTCGCTGCAGATCCTCACGTCGCTCTTCACCCAGGAAAAGACGACGTTTGACGGCCGTTACTACAAGTTCAAGGACGGGATCGCGAACCCCAAGCCGCTGCAGAAGCCACACCCGCCGTTCTGGATCGGCGCGTCGGGCGAGACCACGCTGCGCCTCGTCGCGCGCCACGGCGACGTGTGGAACATCGCCGGCGGCGACGACCAGGCCGTCAAGGACGTGATCGGCAAGTTCGAGGAGGCGTGCGGCGCCGTCGGCCGCGATCCCTCGGAGATCCGGCGCTCGCTCCAGTTCTTCTGGGACGGCCAGAGCAGGGACGAGGTCCGCGAGCAGTCGGCCAAGTACCTCGAGATGGGGATCACCGAGCAGGTGGTCTACATGCGTGGCGACAACCCCGACAAGTCGGCGGCCAAGCTGGCGGAGATGCTGCCCGAGCTGCGCCGGCTGGCACCGGTCACCTCCTGACATATCGTTGACAAGACATATATCGCGGTAGTAATATGTCGGCATGCCCGACGTGTTTCAGGTCCTGGCTGATCCGACCCGCCGGCGGCTGATCGACGCGCTTCGCGATGGAGAGCGGTCGGTCAGCGAGCTGGTCGAGGTGGTCGACATCGGCCAGCCGGGCGTGTCGCGGCAGCTGGCGATCCTCGAGGACGCGCAGTTCGTCGTCGTCCGGCCAGAAGGCCGGCGGCGCCTATACGCGCTGCGGCCAGAACCGTTCCGCGAGCTGTCTCAGTTCGTCACCGCATACCGGGCGATCTGGGAGGGGCGTCTCGACAGGTTTGCCGCCGAGCTGGATCGGCGGCGTCGGACAAAAGTCAAAAAGGAGAAACGACCATGATCAAGCCGTGCATCGTTTTCAACGACCGTGCCGAAGAGGCGATCAACTTCTACGTTTCGATCTTTCCCAACTCGAAGGTACTGAGCATCCAGCGCAGCGAGGCCGACGCGCCCATCGCCAAGGGCAAGGTCCTCGGGGCGACGTTCGTGCTCGACGGCCGCGAGTACACGGCATTCGACGGCGGACCGAGCTTCACTTTCTCCGAAGGCTTCTCGCTGATGGTCAACTGCAAGACGCAGGAGGATGTCGACAAGTACTGGTCGAAGCTCACCGCAGGCGGCGGGGAAGAGGGACCGTGCGGATGGCTCAAGGACCGCTTCGGCCTCTCGTGGCAGATCGTGCCTGAGGTGCTCGGCCAGATGCTGAGTGACTCGCGTTCCGGCAACTCCGAAGCCGCGATGCAGGCGATGCTGCAGATGAAGAAGCTCGACATCGCGGAGCTCGAGAAGGCCTACCACTCCACCCGCGTCGCTTGACAGAACGACCGAAGCTCACCCTCGAGCGCACGTTCAAGGCGTCCATCGATGAGGTGTGGGAACTGTGGACGACCGGAGACGGCATCGAGTCGTGGTGGGGCCCGGAGGGATTCAGCGTCGCCGTGCGCGAGCTGGATCTCCGCCCGGGCGGTGACCTTCTCTACACGATGAGCGCCGTAGCGCCGGAGCAGATGGAGTACATGGTCAAAGCTGGAATGCCGTTGAGCACCGACCATCGGCTGACCTTCACCGAGGTCGACCCGCCGCGCCGCCTTGCGTATCGGGACATGGCCGACTTCATCCCGGACGTCGAGCCGTACGAGGTCGAGACGGTGATCGAGCTGTTCGAGGTCGAGGACGGCGTACGCATGGTCCTGACCTTCGACGCGATGCATGACGACAGGTGGACGAAGCTCGCGGTGATGGGGCGCGAGAGCGAACTGGTCCGCCTCGCCGCCATCCTCGAGGCGCGACAATAATTCACCTCCCCACCTTGTGGGGAGGTCGGCGGCGTGAGCCGCCGGGTGGGGGTTAGTAGGAGGCCGTGATGCCCGACAGCGTTTATCGCGTCACAGAGATCATCGGGACGAGCAGCCAGTCGTGGGAGTCGGCGGCGAAGACCGCTGTCCAGACCGCGGCGAAGACGTTGCGCGACCTCCGGGTCGCGGAAGTCGCCGACCAAGACGTGACGATCGAAAACGGCAAGGTCACCAGCTACCGCGTGAAGCTCAAGGTGTCCTTTAAGTACGAGGGCGGCGCCTCACCAAGGAAGAAGGCAGCAACCAGCAAGCGGTAGGGGAAGAACTCTTCCCCGCTTCGCGGGGAAGTACCCGGCGGAGCCGGGGGATGGGGCCGTACTTTCCCTAGGGGGCGGTCGCGGCCTGCAATTGGATGCCGGCTGCCTTCATCTCCTCGATGGCCTGCTGGCCGGTGGCTTCGTTAACCGCGGCGCAAAGGTTGACCAGGACGCGCACCTGTAACTGGTTCTTGCGCGCGTCGAGCGCGCTCGCCCGCACGCAGTAGTCGGTCGCGATCCCGCACACGTCGATATGGTCGACCCTGTTCTCCTTCAGCACGTCAAGCAGCTTGTGGCCCCGCGGGTCCAGCCCGTCGAACGCCGAGTAGGCGGCTTCGTGGCGGCCCTTGGTGACGACGGCCTGGATGTACTTCTCGCGCACGAGGTTCTGAATCGTGGGGACAAACGCCGCGCCCGGCGTGCCGATCATGCAGTGCGGCGGCCAGGTGTTGACGTAGTCGGGGGTGGCGGAGATGTGGTCGGGGGCATCTTCGTGGTAGTCGCGTGACGCCACCACGAACTGGTACTCGTTCTTGAAGTGGCGGACGTGGCGCGCAATCATCGCCGCCACCTGGAGCCCGCCCTGCACGCCCAGGCTGCCGCCCTCGACGAAATCGACCTGGACGTCGACCACGAGCAGCGCGTTCCTCATGCTTTCATTGGCTCGATGGCCTCCGATAGTAGCGGGCGCGCGTTGAAGAAAACGGCCCCCTACGGCTCCTGGGACTCACCGATCAGCAACGACGTCGTGCTCAAGGGCCGCGTCCAGATGCGCAACCAGATGGTGCGATGGGACGGCGACGACCTCTACTGGTCGGAGCTGCGGCCCAACGAAGGCGGGCGCATCGTCGTCTGCCGGCGCGCGGCGGACGGCGCGATGAGCGACGTCACGCCCCAGGGATTCAACGCCCGCAGCCGGGTCCACGAGTACGGCGGCGGGCACTACGCCGTGAGGGCTGGAACGGTTTTCTTCACCAACTACAAGGACCAGCGCCTCTATCGACAGGATCCCGGCAAGGTTCCGCGCGCGATTACGCCGGACTCCGATATCCGGCACGCCGATATGGTGGTCGACGATCGGCGCGGCCGCGTCATCACGGTGCGTGAGGACCACAGCACCGGCGCCTCGGAGCCTGTCAACACCATCGTCGCGGTCGACGCGCTCGGCGAGCGCGACCCCATCACCCTGGCCTCCGGCAACGACTTCTACTCTTCGCCGAAGCTAAGCCCCGATGGCGTGCGCCTGGCGTGGCAGACGTGGAATCACCCCAACATGCCGTGGGACGGAAGCGAAGTGTGGGTCGGCGAGCTCGACCGCGACGGACACGTCACCTCCAAGCGCAAGGTCGCGGGTGGCGAAAACGAGTCGGTGCTCGAGCCGGAGTGGTCACCCAGCGGCGAGCTCTACTTCGTCTCCGACCGCAACGACTGGTGGAACCTCTACCGCGCACGTGGCGAGGGCGACGAGCCGGTGAGCCGCCGTGCCGCGGAGTTCGGTGCGCCGCAGTGGGTGTTCGGCCAGCGCTTCTATGACTTTCACGGACCGGACGAGATCATCTGCATTTACTCGGACCCGGTTGGCACCAGGCTCGGCCGCATCGACCTCAACTCCGGCCATCTAGAGCAGCTCGAGCTCTTCTACACGACGCTGGCCAACGTCCAGGTTTCGGGTCACAAGGTCGCGATGTACGCGAGCTCGTCCACGCTCGCCGAGCGCGTTCTCGTCCTCGACCTCGACACGCTCGCTCAGCAGGTCGTCAAGGTCGGCAACGCGGCGCACATCGACGGCGGCTACTTCAGTGCGCCGAAGCCCATCGATTTTCCCACCGAAAACGGGTTGACTTCGCACGCGTTCTACTACTCGCCGCGCAACCAAGACTTCACCGCGCCCGCGGGCGAGAAGCCGCCGCTCGTCGTCCACTGCCACGGCGGTCCGACCAGCGGCGGCGGTCCGACGTATCCGTTCCAGTACCAGTACTGGACGAGCCGCGGCTTCGCACTCGTCGATGTGAACTACGGAGGTTCGTCTGGTTACGGGCGTGCGTACCGGCAGCGGCTCAACGGCAACTGGGGTGTCGTCGACGTCGATGACTGCATCAGCGCGGCCCGCCACCTAGTGAAGCAGGGACTGGTCGATCCCGATCGCATCGCGATCACAGGAGGATCCGCGGGGGGTTTCACAGTGCTCCTCTCCCTGACCAAGCGCGACTACTACAGCGCCGGCGCCAGTCACTACGGGATCGGCGACCTGGAGCTGTTCGTCAAGGAGACGCATAAGTTCGAGTCCCGTTATTGCGACAGGCTGGTCGGTCCATATCCAGAGCGTGCCGACCTGTACCGCGAGCGTTCGGCGATCCACTTCGCGGACCAGATGCACGCGCCGGTGATCCTCTTCCAGGGCCTGGAGGACAAGGTGGTTCCACCAGACCAGGCCGAGACCTTCGTCGCCGCGTGCCAGGAGAAGAAGCTACCTTGCGCGTACGTGCCGTTCGAGGGCGAGCAGCACGGCTTTCGCCAGGACAAGAACATCCGCCGCGCGGCCGAAGGCGAGCTCTACTTCCTGTCGCGCATCTTCGGGTTCGAGCCCGCCGATGAGATCGAGCCCGTGGAGATCGAGAACTTCAGCCCTTCGCCACGTCGTGGTGTCGGCGAGAGGATTTGAACCTCCACGCCCTTTCGGGCACCAGCTCCTAAGGCTGGCGCGTCTGCCATTCCGCCACGCCGACGCCCTGCAACGATAGGCCCAAACTGGGATTCCCTGTCGAAATAGTGTTCGGGTCAGGTACCGGACGCCACGTTGTGGCCTAAAGTTCAGGTTTCGTGGGACAAGACGCCCCGCACCAGAATGGCTCGCGGCCGAAAAGCGAAACCAAGCCTGAGAGCAACGGTCACCAGAACGTAGGCGGATACCGCCTGCTACGCGAGCTCGACACCGACAGCCTCGGCTCGGTCTACGAGGCCGAACACCCGCGGCTGCACCGTCGCGTCGCGCTTCGCACCATCGGCACCGGCGTCGCGCGCGACGTCAGCTTCTCGCGTCGCTTCCTGCTCGAGCTGCGCTCCTACACCGCTCTCGAGCACGAGGCGATCCCGCGCCTCTATGAACTGGCCTATGAGGGTGACTCGCCCTATCTCGTCACAGAGCTGGTTGCCGGCTCCACCTTCGACGGGATGCTTGCCGATGGGCAGCGCTACGAGCCGCTTGGAATCATCGACCTGCTGCGGCCGATCGCCAGCGCGCTCGACTACGCGCACTTGCGCGCGACGGTCCATCGCGACGTCAAGCCCGCGAACATCCTGCTCGCGGACGACGGGCGGACCCTGCTGACCGGATTCGGCCTGGGCGCGGTCGCGTCCTTCAACAGCGGTCCCGGTTCCAGCGGGCCGGTGGCGCCGGACTACGTCGCGCCAGAGCGGCTGGTCGGCCGCGAGGTCGATGGGCGCGCCGATGTCTATTCGCTCGCCGCCGTGATTTTCGAAGCGACGACGGGGCGCCGCCCGTTCTCGTCGAAGAGCTGGATCGAGACCTTGAGCCGCCGGCTTTACGAGCCACCGCCCAACGTCCGCGAGGTCGATCCCGACCTTCCCGCGTCCTTCGCGGCCGTCCTTCAGCAGGCGATGGACCGCGACCCCGGGCGCCGGCCGGCGACCGCAGGTGAGCTGTTGCAGCGCCTCGAGTCAGCCATCATCTCGCCCAACGGAAGCGTGGCGCGGAAAGACTGGCTCGAGCCGGTCAAGCGCGTCCGCGGGATCGGTGTCGGTGCGGCCCTGGTCGTGATCGTCGGCGCGGCCGAGGTTGTGTGGCTGTTCGAAGGCTCCGGATTGACGCTTGTGCAGCACACGCTGCGGGGCTGGTTCGGGGGAGGCTAGCCGACCCGGCCGTCGACCATCATCACCGAGTTGCAGGTGAAGAGGCGGTCGACTCGGAACCCAGGGTTCACGTTCGAGGGGTCCTGCCCGATCGCGGCCGCGATCTGCTGCACGACCTGCGCCGCCGGGACGTTCATGCCGAACACTGTTCCGCTGGTCGGCATGATCTCGAAGACACCGTTGTGCGCGACCAGCACGACCGAGCCGCTCCAGCCGAATCCGTTGTAGGTGCCCTTGCCGGTGATGATCGCGCCAGCGACAGAGTTTTCACTGATGGTCAGGGTCAGGTTGGAAAGTCCGGGGACGCCACCGGATTGATTCAAGGCGTGGATCAAGTCGTGAGCCGTGTAACCCCGGTGCACGGCGTGGTTCTGCGCGATATCCGCGCTCACACAGGACTCGGCCGACGCGACCGCGACAAAGGGCTCTTCACCCTGGGTGCCGAGTCCACTGACTCCGCCGACGATGATCGTGTAGATCCCGGCCGGCCCGTTTTTGACAGTCACCGTGGGCAGCTTGCCGGTCGCCACGTACGACTGGCCGTCCGGTGCCTTCACCGTCAGCTTCATCGCGCTGCCCGGATATCCCAGCGACGATTTGACGGCGCTGCCGCCTGCGTAGCTGTACGAGTACGTTTGCTGCTCACCGTTGTGCAGAGGCGCGCCGACGAAATCCTGCTCGGTGCCCGGAGTCGTGCCGACCGCGACCGCGTTCTGCGCGTCGAGCGCGGGACCGAATGGATCGTTGGGGTCGGCCACGATGGGGCCGGGGTCGCCGATGTGGCCGTCACCACCATATGGCCTTCGAAGAGCTTGATGATCATCGTGCCGTCCGTCTTGATGTAGACCTCGAACTTCGTGCCGCGCACGCTCGCGGTCGCCGACTTGCCCTTGACGTTGAAGGTCGCGCCGGTCACAAGGTGCTGCACGTTGGTGAACGTGCGCCCGATCTGCTGCGTCAGCGTGACGTCGTGCAGGTTGCCGCTCTTCGTGAAATGCGCCGCGTCGACCTTGATCGTGGTGTCGCTGGCGAGGCGCGTGAGCGTGCCGTCAGGCAATGTGATCGCGGCGCGGCCCTTGGTGTCGGTCTTGACCGAGTCGCCGGGCTGGACGACCGAACCCGTCAGTGCCGAGGCGAAGTCGGTTCCGTTGTGGGAGACGGACGCCGCGGCCTGGTAGACGGTCAAGGTGCCCGAGGCGTTGACCTGGGCCTGGGCGGCGACATTCAGCCAGACCACGATCCCCACCACGATTAGGACCAGGATCACGAGCGCGACGACGATCCGTCGGCCGCCGCGGCGACGTTTGGGGGTGGCGGCTACAGATGCCATGTTGCCCGGGAAAGATAGCTCACCGAATGCCTTTTATCGGTGGCCTTCAACAACCATGATCGTGTCGCCGCCGGCCGCACACGAATAGACGCGGTCGACCGTGAAGTCCTGCGGAATCGTGCTGATCGACTGCTTGCCCGCGGGGCCGAGATAGTTGAGCACCTGCGTCGTGACGTTGACCCCGCGCACGCTGACCTGGGTCACGACGGCGCCGAGGTTCGGGCTCGCGGCGTAGAAGACGACCGTCCATGAGACAGTCGTGCCGCCGAGGTCGGAGTAGTAGTAGATGCGAGCCGAGGTTGGCGAGGTGCCCTGCACCTTGAGGGTCACGCCCGTCACGCCGGCGTCGGCCATGCTCTTGGCGATCTGCGAGTTGCTGAGGGTCTGGCGGACGACCGCGCCGCGGTCATCCGAGTTGCCCGCGGTGCACGGTGCGTTGGTGGCGAAGGCGACCACGAACGCCTCCGCGGGAGACACGTTGATCGCATGGACGATGGCTCGGTACTTGCCGGCGGGTCCACTCAGGTTGCCCTGGACCGGCGAGGCTCCGCTGCGCGAGGCGTGCTCGACGTTGTTGGGGTCGACGATCGAGAGCGTCATGAAGCTGCCGGGGTAGCAGAGCGCGACGCTGATGGTGCCGCCGGGTGAGTTGTAGTCGAACGTGGTGATCTGGCCCGTCGAGATGGGATCGCCAGCCGATGTCTGCAGCGTCCCCGCGGTGGTGCCGTTGGAGACGGCGCGGCTGCACTGCGCTGTGAGAGCGTACGGGTCCTGCAGGTCGCGCTGGATCGCCCGCACCGCGGACAGCGTGCCGTTGGCGTCAGCCGAAATCTCCTGCCCACCGCTGACGGAAGCGGTCGTCTTGCCGTTGACGCCGACCGTTCCCTCGAAGACCTTGATCAGGTTCGAGTGGTCCTGGCGGACGACCATCTCGAACTGAGTGCCGCGCACCGACGCGCTGACGGAATGGCCACCGACCTTGAAGGTCGCCCCGCTGACGAGGTGCTGCACGTTGACGAATGTGCGCCCGATCTTCTGCGCGACCTCGGCCGACTGCAGGCTGCCGTTCTTCTGAAGCTGGACGGTCGTGATCTGGACAGTGGTGTCAGGCGACATCCGGACGAACGAGCCATCGGGGAACTGGATCGCGGCGTGTCCTTTGGCCTGGGTCGCGACCTCGTTGCCGGCGTTCAGCGCCTGGCCCGGGATGGCGCCCTTGTGGTCCACAGTGACCGGCTGGTTGTAGATGACCAGCGTCGCCGGCGCCGTCACCGCGGCCGAGGCCTGGACGACCAGAAACCAGTACCCGCTGCCAAGCACGAGCAATATCGCCAGCACTACCGCCCCGGCGCAGCCCAAAAGGCTGCATCCGCATCCCCGGCCGAAGCAGCCGGAGCTCTTCTGAGAGCTCGGGGGAACGGCTTGCTGGGGGACTGTTGCGGCGGGCGGTGGCTGAACTGCCATCGCCCGGGAACATTAGCTGCTGGGAATCTGCAAATCGATAACTAAGCGCGCCGGATCGCTCAGCATGAAGACGCGCATGCATGTCGGGCGGTTGATGCCAAGACCCCAGGACACGTAGCCCTCGAAATCCTGTGTCTGGCGAGCTTCCTTCAGGACCTGGAAATCGCTGTGGACCAGGTCGGTCGAGCCCGAAAACGTGGTGGCGCCGGTCGCCGAGTGGACCGTGACCAGGATGCCGGCGGTGCCGCTCAGCGTCACCGACTGGCCGCTCCCGCCGAGCGTGAAGACCGGCTTGGTCTGCCTTTTCACGGTGTAGGTCGGAACGATCGAGTCGAACTGCAGGACGAAGCGGTCGTAGCCGTCCTGCTCGGCGGCGCGTGCGGTGATGGCATTGGCGACGCCGGTCTTGCCGCCCGACGCGTCCGCGCATGCGAAGGCGGGGAGATTCGTGCCGGGCGCGGTCGGGGGCGTGACCGGCGGGGGAGAGATGCGGGGGCCGGAGGCGTAGACGTGGCCTGGCGTACTGGCGGGGCTGACCGCCGCGCTCGGGGCGAGCTCAGGCCCGCAGGCGGTCAAAACCAAAGTCAAAACGGCGAACAGGCCCCATCTCACGGGCCGATAGTATGGTCGAGCCCACGCTGGGCAGCGCCGAGGTGGCGGAACAGGCAGACGCGTCGGTCTCAAAAACCGATGTCCGCAAGGACGTGCGGGTTCGACTCCCGCTCTCGGCACCACGCCGGTATGAAACGGGTTGGACAGTCATTAGGTTGCATCCGGTCGATATCGCACGATCGCCGGCAGAGCGCATTCTCGAGCTGACCGCGCTCATCGGTGAAGCGGAGATGGCGGCCTGGTGCGCGGGGCTGCTGGACGGCTCGATCACGTACGACGATCCGCGCCGACCCCCGATCACCTGGCTGGGCGGCAGGCACGCGGCCGCGCTTCAGCTCAAGCACGGGGCCGCGTGGGGTGAGCAGAACTATTGGCCGCGGGTGTGGGCGGGACGCGGACTGCTGTACGTGTGGAGCGCGAGTGCAACGAGCGCGGTCCTGTCAGGTCTTCACGACGGGGCCTGGCGGGTGCGCGAGATGTCGGCCAAGGTGGCGCGGCGTCGCGAAGTCGCGGTGGCCGAACCCATTCTGGTCGCGTTGCTGGACGATCCTATGCAGCGGGTCCGCGCTGCTTCCGATGCGGCGCTGTCGGCCTTGACGGCTAGGGAGTAGGCACGATTCCCGGGATCACGTAGGCCTCGATCATGGCCACGATGCCGACCGCTGAGGTGAGAATCAGGCTGTAGCCGATCACCCGGCGGAAGATGTCTCCCTCCGCGCCGACCTTGTTCACGCCTGCGGCACCGACCGACAGGTTCTGCGGGCTGATCATCTTGCCCATCACGCCGCCTGACGAGTTCGTGCCGGCGGTGAGGATCGGGCTCACATTGCCCAATTGCTGCGCGGTCTGCGCCTGTAGCGGCCCGAACAAGGTGTTGGACGAGGTGTCGCTGCCGGTCAGGAAGACACCCAGCCAGCCCAGGAATGCGGCGACGAACGGGAATATGAACCCAGTCTTGGAGAGCGCGATCGCCATGCTCGCGGTCATGCCCGAGTAGTTCATGAGCTGGGCGATGGCGAGGATAAGCGCGATCGTCGCAATCGGCAGAGCGAGCTGGCGGATCGTCCGCGCGTAGACGGTGAAGAAGTTCAGACGCGCCCCGGCCAGCAGCATCAGCAGGAACGCGACGATGCACGCATAGAGGACGAGGGATCCGGCCGCGGCAAGGAAGTTCCAGTCGAAGGCCAGGGGGTAGGGGGTGGACTTCGAGACGATCGGCTTCTCGCGGTTGATCAGGGAGACGGGCTGGCCCTTCTGGATGTCATAGGTCCCAGGCCACAAGAAGTTCCAGTCGGGAAACTTGAACGCCTGGCGGTCCTTGGCCGGGTCCGGCCCGATCCATGGCAGCTTGCAGAGCGCAAACGCGGGCGTGCCGCACTTGAGGTCAGCCGTGATGTTGGCCGGCGCGGGCAACGCGGTCTTGACGTCGCCGACCGGATGGCCCGACCACCAGGGCAGGTTGCCCATCTGGCCGATGAGGATCACGATGACCAGCACCAGGTACATCGCGTACGCGCGAGCGATGCGGCTGGGCGAGTCGATGACGTCGCGCGAAGCACGCGTGTCGGGCGTGTCGGCAACGCCGCGTGCGGGCAGGTCCGATCCGCCCATCACTCGACGCGGCTCGGCCGATGGTACCGCCGTCGCCGGCTCGCCTTCGAATTGCCATGTGTCGCGGGGCCGCCACACGCGCAGCAGCAGGGCAAGACATCCCATCGACACCAGCGCCGCGATGATGTCGGTCAGCTCGGGGCCGACGAAGTTCGAGACGAGGAACTGCACGACGGCGAACGAGACGCCGGTCACGAGCACGGCGGGCAGGATCTCGGTCATGCGCCGGAAGCCCGCCAGGACGACGATCAGGTAGGCCGGGATCAGAATCGAGAACAGCGGCAGCTGGCGTCCGACCATCGCCGACAGCGCCAGCGTGGTGTTGGTGACCGGGTGGCCGATGATCGGCGCGACGAGCCCCCCGAGGGTGACGACCGGGATGCCGATCGAGCCGAACGCGACGGGAGCGGTATTGGCCAGCAGCGCCAGCACGGCTGCTGTCACCGGTTCGAATCCAAGGCTGGCGAGGATGGACGCGGTGATGGCGACCGGCGCTCCAAAGCCTGCGATCCCCTCGAGCAGCGCGCCGAACGAGAACGCGACCAGCAGAACCTGAAGGCGGCGGTCGGTCGTAAGGCGCGTGAGCGAGCGCTTGATGACGTCGAAGTCGCCGCTCGCGACGGTCAGGTTATGGAAGAAGACGGCGTTGAGGACGATCCAGCTGATCGGCCAGAGGCCGAACGCCATGCCCTCGGTGGCGGTTCCGACACTGATGCCGAACGGCATGCCCCACACCAGCCACCCGAGGACGAAGGCCGTGAGCATCGCCGCCAAGGCGCAGATCCACGCCGGCAGGCGGAGTATCGCGAGGAGGACGAACAGGACGTAGAGCGGAAGTCCTGCCACTAGGGCCGACAGCAAGATGCTGTCCACCACCGGCTGATAAACCTGATGGAACGCCAAAAGCACGCCCATCGCGCCCACCCCCCAAAAAAGGCGTTATGAAGCCAGGATTAATTCAATCTGAATTCGGGCCGCTTTGCAACTCTGCACCCGGCCGGCTACCAGCTTCCGCCGCCGCCCCCGCCTCCGCCGCCACCTGACGAACCGCCGCCACCGAACCCGCTCCCGCTGCCCGAGCTCGGCGGGGCGGACGAGATGGCGCTCGAGATGCTGTCGTTCATGGACTGCAGGCTGCTCGACAGCAGCGCAGCCTGGAACGGCGCGTTTCCGACATACCAGCCGTTCGACGCACTGGTGTCGATGCCCTCGAACGCCTTCGCCCAGCGGTTGACGACGCCGAAGACGATCGCGTAGGGGAGGAGCTGTGTGAAGATCTCCGCCTTCTCCGCGAACTGCTGGCGGTACTTCTCGGCCGTGTCCATGTACAGCCGAAAGCCGAGCGTGTGCTGCAGCAGATCGCGCCCGACGGCGGTGCGCTGCGACATATTCTTCGAGGTTGCGATCAGCACCATCCCGACGAGCACGATCGCTAGCCCGACGACGCCCCAGCCGAAGTGGACGCCCAGCTGGTAGGTGGCGAACGCGCCGAGTATGAGGATCGCCGTGCCGAGACAGCCCCATCCGGCGCGAGCTGACGTTGGGTTGGTGGTGAAGAGCCGGCGAGCCATCGCGTCGGAGACGATCTGCCTTTCCGCCTGCTGCAGCGTGGAGCGGAATTTCCCTTTCAGCTCGGAGACCTTGACCTGCTCGCGGCCGGCGAAGAGCCCATCGAGCAGGGTGTTCTCGTACGGCAGCAGCTTGCTGACGTCGCCCGACTTCTGGGTGAGCTGCCAGTCGTGGCGCCCGAACAACTCCGGGATGTCGGTGATCGTCAGGTAGCCGTGCACGGCGAGGTCGACGATGGACGCGGTGACGTCCTTGGGGTCGGCGCTCTCGTCGAGGATGAGTCCGAGCTGCGCCGGTCTCAGGTCTTGAGGCGGTCCGAACTCCACGACCACGGGCTCGTGCTGAAACAGCGGCTCCGTGTGCTCCGCAGCGTCGCCGGGCGCTGCGTAGTAATGGCCCAGGTACGCGCGATCGCGGCCGTGGCGCCACCAGTTCCAGGCGATCGCGGCCACGCCACCGACAAGAATGAGAAGCGCGAGCGCGATCGTGAGCGGGTTCACGTCGAAAGCGTCCTGGGGAAACTGTCGTTCACGCGGGGTGAGCAGGGGCGGCGGAACATTAACGGCTCCCTTGTCGATGCTCACCGCTACCGACATTTGCTCCCCTGAGCCCAGTTGACGCGTCGATGTGTACGTAAAGAAGTTGTTCAGGCCGGTAACCGTGCACCCTTCTCGGGTGCCCTCCGGACCCTCATAGCAGGCGGCTTCCCGGAACGATCCTGTAGGCACGTAGATGTTCGCGATGACCGACTCCTTGGGTACCTGCCATTGGTCGCCATCGACATTCCAGAAGAGCTCGTCGTGGTCCTCGAACCTGTTCATGACGCCCTGGACGGTGTAGCTGATGACGTAGTGGTTCACGCCGCTCACCGGACGGTTGGGGTCGCCGATCTTGATCACGAGGCTGGCCCCGTAGACGTTGGTGTCGAACCGCACCGGGCGCTGGCCGTCCGTGACCGACTTGACATAGAGGTTGTAGTAGCGGTCCTGTGACTTGTCGTACTGGTAGCGGACCGGGATGGTCCGGAAGATCCCGTGCCTCTGGAGGTCGCCGAAGTCGACCCGGATGTCCTCCTCGACGGCGATCGTGGAATCTGGGTTGATGTGGATCGTCGACTGAAATGACTTGATGACCCAGCCCTCGTCGGCGCCGGCGGTGCGTCCTGAGACCCCGATCGCGAAGGTACAGAGGGTTGCGGCGAGCGCCAGCTTCGCGAATCGGATCGTCATCGGCAGCCCTCCGGGCTGCGACCTGAGATGTCGACCGGACCTTCGGCGCCCATGCGACGCATCTGCGTCGTTGCCTCCTGCGCTCCTCGCTCACGCATCAACGGATGCGCTCGCTGCGGTGCTCGTCGGCGCCTAGCATCTACGCCGCCTGGATCGCCGAATGTCTCGGTCGGCCCTCATGTCGCAGCCCGTATATTGCCGTGTGGCTGTATATGACCATGACCAACCTCCGGCACGACATCCGGAACGTGGCGATCATCGCGCACGTCGACCACGGCAAGACCACGCTCGTCGACGCGCTGCTGAAGCAGAGCCACACGTTTCGCGAGAACCAGGAGGTCGGCTCGCTCATCATGGACACGAACGACCTCGAGCGCGAGAAGGGGATCACGATCCTCGCCAAGAACACCTCGATCCGCCACGGCGGCGTGACGATCAACATCATCGACACGCCCGGGCATGCCGACTTCGGGGGTGAGGTGGAACGGGTGCTCAACATGGCCGACGGGTGCCTCTTGCTCGTCGATGCGGCCGAAGGCCCGATGCCGCAGACGCGATTCGTCCTGCGCAAGGCATTCGAGGTCGGCCTGCGCATCGTCGTGGTGATCAACAAGGTCGACCGCAAGAACGCGGATCCCGAGCGAGCGCTCAACCGCGTGCATGACCTCTTCCTCGAACTCGCCGAAGATGCCGATCAACTCGAGGCCCCCGTCGTCTACGCGATCGCCAAGGAGGGCCGCGCCGGGCTCCGGCCCGACGACCTGGCCGCCGACCTCGAGCCCCTGTTCCAGACGATCATCGCCAGCATCCCGGCCCCGATCGCTGAGCAAGGCGGCTTTCAGATGCTGGTCGCCAACCGCGCCCACGACGACTACACAGGCACCATCTCCATCGGCCGCATCTCGAGAGGCCGCGTTGCGCCGGGCGATGTGATCGCGGTGCTCGGAGCGGAAGCGGCGGCGAGGCAGGCCCGTGTCGTCCAGGTGCTCATGTACAGGGGTCTTGACCGCGTGGCCGTGCCGAGCGCCAGCGCCGGCGACATCGTGCTGCTCACCGGGCTCGAAGAGGTCGCGATCGGCGACACGCTCGCGGACCCCGATGCGCCTGACGCGTTGCCAAGGATCGCGATCGATGAGCCGACCGTGCGCATGACGTTCGGGGTCAACACCTCGCCGTTCACCGGCCGGGAAGGGAGGTTTTCGACCACGCGGCAGCTGCGGGCGCGGATCTACAAAGAGCTCGACACGAATCTGGGTCTGCACGTCGAAGACACCCAGGCCGCGGAGCGATTTCTTGTCAGCGGTCGCGGTGAGCTGCACCTCGCGGTGCTGATCGAGACGATGCGCCGGGAGGGCTACGAGTTCGAGGTATCACGTCCCGAGGCCATCGTGAAGAGGATCAACGGCCAGCTCATGGAACCGGTCGAGCACCTCACGGTCGACGTCCGAGAGGACAACCTCGGTCCGGTGACCGAGGCTCTCGGTAAGCGGCGCGGTGAGATGCTCGAGATCATCTACGACCGCAAGGGCGGCGTCCGGCTCGAATATCTGATTCCAACACGTGGATTGATCGGGTTTCGCAACACGTTTTTGACGCTCACGGCGGGCAACGGTCTGATGGGGTCGATCGGCATGGGCTACCGGCCGTTCCTGGGAGAGTTCAGAGAGCAGCGCAACGGTGCCCTGACCGCTTCTTCCGCCGGTAAGTCGCTGGCCTTTGGGCTGGCGGGCGCCCAGGAGCGAGGCACCACGTTCATCGAGCCTGGTGAAGAGGTCTACGAAGGCATGATCGTCGGCATCCAGAAGAGGCCCGGCGACATCCGGGTCAACGTCTGCCGCGAGAAGAAACAGTCGAACATCCGGTCGTCCACCTCGGACATCTCAGTAAGGCTGACCCCGGCCTCGAGATTGAGCCTGGAGCAGTCCCTCGACTTCCTTGCGGACGACGAGCTGCTGGAGGTCACGCCCAAGCACCTGCGGCTGCGCAAACGCCACCTCACCGAGGTCGACCAGTCCCGCGCCAGGAGGCTCTCCGAGGCGGCAGGAATAGGTTCCTGAGAATCGGGGTATACTCGTTGCAGCTGGCGAAGCGCCAGCGCTCACCGCAGGCTTCTATCTTCTCGAACGGGCCCGCTAGTTGAGTAGGCCCCGCCGTTCGAGAGATAGGAGATGGAAATGCCCACAGGCACCATCAAGAAACTGGTTTCGGATCGCGGCTTTGGATTTATCAAGGCCGAGGACGGACAGGAATACTTCTTCCACCGCAGTGGCACCGAAGGCGACTTCGACGGCCTCCAGGGTGGCGAAAAGGTTTCGTTCGAAATCGAGTCGAGCCCCAAGGGCCCGCGCGCTAAGAGCGTCCGCGTAGCCTAAGTTCGAAAACCAGAAAGGCCCGAGCGCAAGCTCGGGCCTTTTTTATTGGGAAACTCCTCCCCGTTCATGGGAGGTGGCCCGAAGGGCCGGCGGGCCAAGGACGGCCCATAATGGGAGGCAGCGACAACCGTTTCGTTCGGAATTGGGGGATGACAAGTGAAGAAGCTTCCGGCGGACAACACGCCTGGATCAGCCAAGGTAGGCGAGGGCCTTCTCGGCAGAAAGGTCACTCGCCGGGACTTCGTCAAGACTGGGTCTTTACTGGCGCTCGGGGCGAGCAGCTTTCCGACGATCCTCACCGCGTGCGCGACGGGTAGCAGCACGACCAAGAGCGGACCGAAGACGCTCAAGATCCTGCAGTGGAGCCACTTCGTCCCGGACTACGACAAGTGGTTTGACCCGTGGGTCAAGCAGTGGGGCCAGGACAACAACACGACCGTATCGGTCGACCACATCACGTACTCGGACATCCCGACGCGGACGGCGTCGGAGATGAACGCCAAGTCTGGCCACGACCTG
>WNGH01002729.1_pt1 | contig 25480 bp, 16 predicted proteins | sample 5400631 | NCBI WGS metagenome assembly WNGH01 (sample SAMN13153373, study PRJNA577476) | soil metagenome | isolation source: 115 cm soil or saprolite under Garry oak tree replicate 1 | place: USA:California | collected 2016-06-15
ACATCTCTTCATTGCGCCAATCTTTACCTGATCCCTCCTTCTATACCCTCTTCCTCTCATCCCAGGGCCTATGCCTGAACCATTTTCGCCTCGCCTGCACGCAAAAACCACTGGACTCCCCAGAAACCTGGCTCCCCATGCTCCAAAAAGCCCAATTAACCATCCTGCAAGGACTCGAACAGCAACTCGCCGAATTAATACGTAAACACGACTACCGCTACATACACGAAACGCGCGGCACCGAAATGACCTCCTGGCAAAGAGCAGCAGCCCTCGTCGCCGGCGAATCCCCACCATGATTCACCCTCGCGGCATCACCACCAATGCAACCTCATGCTCCTCTGCCTCCACAAAATCAAGCGCAGAACTCGCCGAACCACGCGGTGAGATACGCCAGAAGAGCCTCTGCATCCTCGTCCATTCGGCCAGAAGCTGGGCCGCGCGCCAGCTCCGCGTCTTATTCCGGTGCCATTGAATAACCGTCCGTAAAGCCTCTAGTTCTCCGGGATCATCTATCCGTTGTAACTCAACCAGTTCTGGATTGCAGCGCATAGGGAATATACCCTTCGCATCAAACACGTACGCCACACCAGCAGACATGCCCGCCGCAAAATTCTTACCGGTTTCACCGAGCACAACCACCATCCCTCCGGTCATATACTCGCAGGCGTGAGCCCCTACCCCCTCAACGACAGCCAGTGCTCCGCTGTTGCGTACAGCAAAGCGTTCTCCCGCACGGCCAGCCGCAAAGAGTTGCCCTCCGGTCGCCCCGTAGAGCACCGTATTGCCAAGGATGGTATTTCTATGCGCGGCGAAACTCGCATCCGTTGGCGGAGCAATGACGATTTGACCACCGGTCATACTCTTTCCAACATAATCATTTGCCTCACCCTGCAGGACCAGGCGCATACCAGGCAGGCAAAACGCGCCAAAACTCTGTCCAGCCGCCCCTTGAAAGGCACAGGTCACGCTTACTCCTGGCAGTCCCACGTTCCCATAGCGGCGCGCAATCTCACCCGCGAGGCTCGCTCCAATGGCTCGATCATAGTTGTGGATCTGGTGCTGCATCAACACGCTGCGTTCTCCCAGCAGCGCCTGTTCAGCTTCAACCAGTATCTGTTCCGCCAGCACCGATTGTTGCTGTACTTTACTGGCCGCTCCGGACGAGCTCCCAGGAGCGGCCTTAAGCAGTGAGGCCACATCAATATTCACTTCAGCAGCACTCTGCAACAGGTCAGCTCGTCCAACCAGGTCATCCAGGCGCGCCACGCCAAGCTGTGCCAACAACTCGCGCACCTCCTCGGCTACCATCGTGAGATAGTGCACAATGTGGTACGTTCTACCCACAAACTTCGCTCGCAAATCCTCGCGCTGCGTGGCTATGCCAGTAGGACATGTGTTGAGGTGACATTGACGCGCCATATCGCAGCCAAGAGCCACCAGGATAGCCGTACCAAACCCAAATTCCTCTGCACCCAGCATCGCTCCAATAACCACATCACGCCCTGTCTTGAAACCACCATCGACCCTCACTTTAATGCGGTCGCGCAATCCATTGCGCAGGAGCACCTGTTGCGTCTCCGCTAAACCTCGTTCCCAGGATAAACCAGCATGTTTGATGGACTGCAGCGGCGATGCACCTGTACCTCCATCATAGCCGCTGATCAACACGTAATTGGCATGAGCTTTGGCAACGCCTGCTGCAATTGTGCCCACACCGGTAGTCGCAACCAGCTTGACGCCGATCCTCGCCCGTGGGTTGACCTGCCGTAAGTCAAAAATCAATTGAGCCAGGTCTTCAATGCTGTAGATGTCGTGATGCGGCGGTGGAGAAATGAGCGCTACATACGGGGCAGTATGTCGTAGTTTCGCAATCCAGGGCGTTACTTTGATCGGCGGTAACTGTCCACCCTCGCCAGGTTTCGAACCCTGCGCCATCTTGATCTCCAGCTCTTCGGCTCGCACCAGGTATTCTGTCGTCACACCAAAGCGTGCAGAAGCTACCTGCTTAATTTTACTACTGACAGGGTAACCATCCATCTCCTCATGATACCAGTCTGGATCCTCACCACCCTCACCAGTGTTGTTACGCGCTCCCATACTATTCATTGCCGCGGCAATGGTGCGATGCGTCTCGGGACTGAGGGCGCCAACTGACATCGCGGAAACGACAAAGCGCGCGCGTATAGCTTCCATCGGCTCAACCTGCTCAAGCGGAATAGAGGCCGTCGGCACAAATGTCAAAAGATCGCGCATCGTCGTTGGAGGGCGCTGGTAGACCATTTCGGTAAAATGGCGATAGTCTTCGCTCTCACCACTCTGTGCGGCCTTTTGTAAAGCCCGCACAAGCACCGGGTTGAAAGCATGATATTCGGCGTCTCGCCGGAACCGAAAGCGCCCAACGTCCTGCAATTTGCGACGGCGCCCGTTCAATGCTGCTTCCTCCTGCACCTCCTCAGACTGCTGTAGTCCCTGGCAGCGTTCGATCACCTGTCCGGCCACTTTGGCAAATGTGAGGCTGCCAGCATGAGCGGCGGAGCCGGCAAAGCAGCGTTCCACTATCGACCGATGCAGGCCAACGATCTCGAACTGCCCCGCCCCAACGATATTGCGCAGCGTTGAGATCCCCATACGGGCCATGATTTTACGCAAACCCCCTTCAACGACGTGCAGGTACATCTCAGCCGCCTGTTCTCCTGTCAGGTGCTCTAGCCGCCGCTCGCCAGCCAGTGCTCTTACGCTTGCCAGTGCAAGGTATGGCACAACAGCCTCCGCGCCATAACCAAGCAAGAGCGCTATCTGGTGTATATCCCAGGCAGCAGCAGTCTCACAGAGTAATGAGACATACGTACGCAAACCGCGCCGCACCAGCGCTTGATGGATTGCGCCAATGGCCAGAAGCATCGGCACAGGAGCATACGCCGGACTGGCACCACGATCACTGACGATAAGGAGCGCCATGCCATCAGCGACTGCTGACATCGCTTCCTTCTCCAGCCGCTCAAGTGCAGCCTCAAGCGCCCATGGGCCAGCTGCCGTTTCAAAGGTAGCGTTCAGCGTGCGGGCGCGGAAACCATTGACCTTCAGCTGACCTATCGCCTGCAATTGAGACTCGTTCAGCAGCGGCGACTCAAGATGTATCAGTTGCGCGTGCAGTGCGCTTTCAGTCAGGAAGTTCTGCCGGCGGCCAAGGTAGCAATCAAGCGACATAACGCCCTGTTCGCGTAAAGGATCAATGGGGGGATTGGTGACCTGGGCAAAGCGTTGCTGAAAGTAATCAGAGAGCCCGCGAGACTGCTTGGAGAGCACCGCCAGGGGTGTATCATCGCCCATACTCCATACCGGCTCTTTCCGTTCTGTGAGCATCGGACGGAACACAAATTCAATATCCTCATTCGTGTAACCAAAAAGTTGCTGCCGCGAGAACAGGTCGGCATGGCTAAGTGAGCTTTCGGCAAGAGGCGTTGCAGCGCCAGAAATATCTGCCAGGCGCACAAGGTATCTATCCAACCACTCTTTGTAGGGCTGGCGTTGCGCCAGTCCCACCTTGATCTCGTTGTCACGCAATAAAACACCATGTTTGAGGTCTACCGCAATCATTTCACCTGGCCCCAGCCTGCCCTTCTCGACCACGTCATGCGCCTCCAGAGGCACTACCCCCGCTTCAGAAGCCAGAATGAGCATCCCCTGCGAGGTAAGGGTATACCGTGCCGGGCGCAGACCATTGCGATCTAAAGCGGCGCCCACAAATCGGCCATCGCTGAAGACCAGGGCCGCCGGCCCGTCCCATGGTTCAGTTATACCTGCATGAAAGGTAAACCAGGCACGTTGTTCCCCAGACAGCTCGGCATCCTCTTCCCAGGCGGGTGGAATCAGCATCTGCATGCTATGCAACACGTCTCGACCACAATGCATCAGCAATTCCAACACATTGTCCAGTTGGCCGGAGTCACTCTCTTCCGGCTGGATGACCGGGAGCAGACTCCGTATCTTGCTCCCCCAGAGCGGTGAGAAGAATGTGCCCTCGCGTGCCTGCATCCAGAGGCGATTCCCCTGGATCGTATTTATCTCCCCATTATGTGCCAGTTGACGCATCGGCTGCGCCGATGACCAGGAAGGAAACGTATTCGTGCTGTAGCGCTGGTGAAAAATGGCAAAGGCGCTGCTGAAACGTGGGTCAGCCAGGTCGAGATAGAAGCGGGGTAACTCGGTCGGAGCCAGCAAGCCCTTGTGGACTATGGTTGTATGCGATAGCGAGACAATATAACAATCTTTCATCTGCGCCTGCAGCAATCGTTGTTCAATCAGGCGCCGGGCATAATACAACGTCCGGTCATTCTGCTGTTCTATGCCTTGCCGTGGGCATTTCAAGAGCACTTGTACAATACTCGGTGCCGTTGTGCGAGCGCGTGTACCCAGGAGAGAATAATCGATGGGCGGATCTCGCCAGAGGAGCAACGCCAATCCTACTTCGTTCAGTGTTTGCTCAATAATATGTCGGCACTGTATATTCGCTATCGGGAAACGCTCCTGTGATGGTAAAAAGATCATTCCCACCGCCAGGTCATCTGGATCAAATGGGGGAATATGCTTTGCCAGGAGTTCCTCATAAAAGAGCGTCTTAGGAATCTGAGTAAGCAGACCGGCTCCGTCGCCCGTCTTCGCGTCGGCGTCTTGAGCTCCACGATGCGTGAGGTGCGCTAATGCCTCGAGCGCCGTTTCTACGAGTACATGACTGGCCTCACCAGAGATCTGGGCAATAAAACCAGTGCCGCAGGCATCGTGCTCCCAACGAGGGTCATAAAGTGGATAAGCAGGATCAAATTGCGAATGTACGGACATGTTTCGCCCTCCCAATAAATAGAAGTTGCTCAAGAGAGAAGGTACCTGCATTGGAACCAATCCGGGCTCGACGACCTGACAATGCTCGTCGAAGTCATTACTTGCGCGCGTCACCCATACGTGGGTTAGCTTAGTTGGATGCGAGGCATAATTTGAGGCAACATTGAATCAGGAAGAGCGGCAAAGCTCACAGCAGACAAACAGCGTCATTTGCTAAACAGAGTATAACATAATACACCCGCCACTCACAAGAGGCAGGCAGAGCTTTCACCAGATAATCCTATGCGCAACTGAGCAAATACCCCAAAAGCAATAATAACCAGGCAAACAGCAAGAGAAGATGTTGAACATACCTCTCCCTGCTCAGACAACAAAGTGCTGTGTCCCTGGTACAGCATACCAGGGGCACAGCCATCAGAAGAACGAAGCCACTTGCGTCCTATTCAGTCATCATCACACTATCTTTTGCCTTCGCATCAAGCGAAGCCGCGATCTTCTCCTTGTGATCCTCCGGGTGCAATATTGGCTCTCCCGTCCTAAGCTTACGCACATACATGTAACCAAAGCCAACCACCAGCCACGCAAGACTGAAGCCAATTGCGATAATCGTATCAACCTGCGTAGAACCACCTCCCACAATGGAGTAGTAGATGACGCCTATGAGCATCCCGATATTGAGCACCACACCCAGTATAGGAGCGATAATACTATTGTAAAGGCTGCGCTTTTTAACTCCTGCAAAGGCAACGAGACAGACGATACATGTCATACCATAGAGCAGGAAGGTGCCAATGTTGGAGATGAGTGTTACTTGTGTCAGTTTGTCAATAGACAGTACCCCATACGAACCAATGACAGCAGAGATGACCGTTAACACGATTACTCCTACATGTGGAGTTCGGTACTTCCCATGCAGGAACCCGAAGATAACGGGAAGCTCGGTATCCTTACCCATCGCATAAGTAACACGCACACCCGTGTTCAGACAAGAGAGTGCGGTACCTATCAAGGCGATGACAACCGCAGCCGCTAATATCGTCGCGAAGGCAGTTCCGTAGCCACCAAGTAACTGGTTGCCTATAATCTGTGCCATCTGACCAATTGGCGCCCCAGAGCTATAGGCCGCGGCAAAGCCACTTCCCCCACTATTCTTGTAGGCATCGTTAATAAAGAAGTTCGTGGCAAAGTACTCTATGAGGTAGAAGATGACTGCCTGAATGATGAGCGAAAGGAGTACTGCACGAGGAATATCTCTCCCCGGATTCTTAGCCTCTGCTGCCAGTGCCGTTGCCGACTCAAATCCAACAACCAGCAAGATTGCAATGGTAGTCTGAAAGATGAGCCCTCCAAGGCTATGTGGGGTAATCACGCTCAAAGCGCTGGGATGGAGATAGTGCACCCCCGGGTTCATCAACCGGTAGACAATAGCCAGGACCGAGAAGGTCACCAGCGCGAGAATCTGAATAACATTGATAACGATATTCGCCAAAGTTGAGCCTGTTACACCAATATATGAAATGGCTCCAACAACCATGGCAAATACTATACACACTAATACTTCTTGTAGCGGCGACCCAAAGCTTGGTATAAAGGTTTGCACAATGTACGTAATCACCAGGCCCATGAAGGCAACCATTACTCCCGGATAAATCCAGTAGTACAGGTGCGAGGCCCACCCTACAATGAATTTACTCAAACGCGCAAACTTAAAATGGCGATGCTCCTCTTGTTGTAGCACCGAGGCTTCGGCAAAGTAGTACGAACTGCCTGCACCTGCTTCGGGATAGCGTTTAGCAAGCGCGGCGTAGGCTGTCGCAGTAAACAACGCGATAGCTGTCGCGACAAATACCGCGAACCACATGCTCATTGCTGAGCTAGGTGCAGCCTGCAACTGATATGTCGTCCAGAGGAAAGCTCCTGGCGCAATTAACGCCATAGCATTGATGGTTAATCCCGTAAGCCCCAGCGTGGGCTTCATACCCGTGGATTCCTTTTCGTCGATTGATTGCGTTGCCATGATAATCTCCCTTTTGTATCTCTCACAAATTCACAACATCAACCTCTATGGCCCCATTACCATGTTTTTAGCCGCGCCGCTTACTCACCGTTTATTCACCGCTAACTCACCCTGCACGAGCAACCATCTCCGGTTACTCCTTCCCCCCTAAAGTATAAAAATTCTCTGTATCTAATCATACTGTCAAAATATGAGAACTTGTCCCACGCAATTTGTGCTATTTGCACAAATTACCTACAAATTCTTCAGAAAATCCTGGCAAATCCGTAAAGATGTTACATTTTTCCAAAATACAATACGTATCATATCACTTTGATTGTGCGCATTGCACCAGTATGATCGATATGCTATTATTCTACTATGACCACATCCATACCAGAACAAAACAAAACTGAAAAAGACGCACCTCTTCGCCGTGATATCCGCATGTTAGGAGATGCGCTGGGAAAGGCCATTCAACAACACGAAGGCATCTCCGTCTTTGAAACAGTGGAGCAACTTCGGCGCAAATGCAAACACCTGCGTACCTGCGCCGAAACCCTTCGCTCGGCCTCTGCAACAGAAGCCGCCCAACTACAGCATGAGATGGCGACACTCGATCAAGAGATTACGCGCATCGTGGACAGCTGCGATCTCGATACCACCATCGACGTGATACGCGCCTTCACCGTCTATTTTCACCTCGTCAATACTGCTGAACAACACCATCGCACGCGCCGGTACAACTATGAAACCCTCTCAGCGTCAACTCCCCTGCGCGACACACTGGCTGGCCTTGTAGCCTTCTATCAAAAAAATGGCATCAACGCCTCAACCCTACAACAACTCCTCAACCAGCTTTCGATCGATCTTGTTTTTACAGCCCACCCTACCGAGGCCATTCGTCGCAGCCTCATTATCAAGTCACGACAGCTCGACGCTCTGCTCGAAGAGCACGATCTGCATGCATATATGACCCTGCGACAGCGTGCTCTATGGCAACACACCCTGGAAAGCACGATCACCCTCTTGTGGCGCACCGACGCCGTGCGCTACGTTCGCCCGCATATACTCAATGAGATCAAAATGGGCGGCTACTATCTCAATGAGATTCTCTTTGATGCCCTGCCTGAACTCTACGCGGAACTCGAACAACTTCTTCACGACGCGTACCCACAGGATCAACTGACGATCCCCCCCTTTTTGCGCTTCGGCACCTGGATTGGCGGCGACCAGGATGGCAATCCCAATGTACTTGCAGAGACGCTGCTTGAGGCTTTGCACTGGCAGCGCTCACAGGTTATCGAACATTACCGCTCATCGATCCAGACCCTGGCACAAGAATATTCGCAATCTCTCAAGCTGTGTTCTATAACGCAACAATTGCAAGATTCTCTCAAACGTGACGCCGCGCTCTTGCCTGACTACGACCATGAACTTGGCAGCCAGACGGCGCTGGAACCCTATCGCCGCAAGCTCTCCTTCATGTGGAAACGTTTGGGGGCAAAAGATTCCTCCATCGCCTACCACTCCGCACAAGAGGTCCTCGCCGATCTCCTGTTGATACGAGATAGCCTCCTGGCAGATGGCGAACAGCATGTTGCGCACGGGCAACTTGCCACTCTCATTCGCCAGGTGCAGGTCTTTGGCTTCCACTTCGCCGCTCTCGATGTACGCCAGCACAGCGAACGCCACTCCAGCGCCCTCGCCGAACTGCTCAAGATCACAGGACTACGCCAGGATGATTATAGCGCTCTTCCTGAATCAGAGCGCGTGAGCTTCCTGACGAATCTCCTCAGCGATCCGCGCGTCCTTCCCCGCTATGAACTCAACGTGAGCAAAGAAACGCAGCACGTGCTCTCTACCTTTGATGCAATCCGCCAGGCGCGCGAAGAATTCGGAGAGCATGCCGTCACTTGCTACATCATTAGCATGTCCCGTACAGTCAGCGACCTGCTCGAAGTCCAGTTCTTCTGCAAAGAGGCCGGCATCACCAATCTTCCCATCGTCCCCCTCTTTGAAACCATTGATGACCTGCGCTCTTGTACGGACACCCTTGAGAGCGCTTTTCACCAGCCCAATTATCGCCGCTGGATAACCTCTTGTGGCAATCAGCAGCAAGTAATGCTGGGCTATTCTGATAGCAGCAAAGATGGCGGTATCCTTACATCTAGCTGGGAACTCTACCTCGCCCAGACCAGGTTGGCAGCCCTGGGAGCGCGCTATGGTATCGGCTTTACCATTTTCCATGGTCGCGGCGGAGCCATCGGACGCGGTGGTGGACCCATCTATGAAGCCATCCTGGGACAACCTCCGCACACCGTCAACGGGCGTATTCGCATTACAGAACAGGGCGAAATGCTTTCGTTTAAATATGGACTTCACTCGATTGCACTGCGTAACATGGAGCTCGTTGTGGCGGGCGTGGCCCAATCCAGCATCCCCGACGATATCCTCCCACCAGCGCTTTCACACATCCACACACCCCCTGCCTGGTTGGAAACGATGCAGTGCCTCTCAACAAAAGCTTATGCTCGCTATCGACAACTCATCTATAATACCCCGGAATTTTTACGCTTCTTCGAGCAAGCTACCCCCATCCTTGAACTGGGCTGGCTCAACATTGGCTCACGGCCACCCCGTCGCGCAGCCGGGCATAGCATCGAAGAATTACGTGCCATCCCCTGGGTTTTCTCCTGGATGCAGAGTCGCTACGTTCTGCCAAGCTGGTACGGCGTAGGTGCCGCCCTTGAAGAGTACATCGCCGAAGACCCTGATCAGCCCAATCGCCTTGCACAGCTACAAAATATGTACCGTTCCTGGCCCTTCCTCCGCGCCTTCCTGGACAATTTACAGATGACCCTTTCCAAAGCAGATATGCCTATTGCCCACCACTACTCCCTCCTGGTGAGTGATAAAGCCCTGCGAAAGCGTATCTCAACAGAAATAACAGCAGAATATGAGCGCACCCAACATATGCTCTTACAAATTGTTGGAGGCAAAGCCCTACTCGACACCTCGCCAGTGCTCCAACGTTCTATCCGTCTGCGCAACCCTTATGTCGATCCCCTGAGCTACTTCCAGGTCGCCCTGCTCCGCCGTCTACGCGCCATCGGCGGCCCTCTCGTCCTCGACGAAACTACTCAGCAAAACGCCACCGGCCAGGAACGCGAACGAGCCAACCTCACCTACGCCGTCCTCCTGACCATCAACGGCATCGCCGCCGGCCTGAGAAACACCGGCTAACACCTGAGCTAATAAAGGTTGCCCTGCGTCTGTTCGGTGATAATCATCTACTTTTAGGGCTCCCGCGGAAATAACGTACCCAGGGAATCGCTTGTGCGGCCACTCTGTGAAGCGGTCCCTGTGCAAGCATGGTTGCTTTATTTCCGCGAGTTCCCTAAAGACGCGTTTAGATGCGTCAGGAAGGAAAGCGTCCTGCTCCCCTGTACTCATATTCCTGTTGCGGTGTCTCCACCTTCTGGTGGATCTCTCGGTACTGGTATAGCTCCTCTATAGCCTGAGGCGAGAGGATCGATGCAGTCCAGGGACCCGCCAGAAAACGGCGAAGTTCCTCTGTGGGTTTTGCCTTAAGCTCTGCTACGAAGTTCTCTTCTGTTCTGTCTAGTTGCATACTTGCTTGGGAGTTTGTCATCTCCTTCTCCTTTCTTGCCTACATGCAGTCTCCTCCATGCAGTCTCCTCGTATGAGGTACTTTTCTTATCACTAACATAGATTCCCTATGTCACAGACTCGTTACATTCGCTGCATTGAATATCACAAGCAGTTCACAGTCTCACCGGAGACACTCGCCACCACCAGCAAACCTGTAAGTATCCCCAGTGGCCTTCAACAATAGGTTTTTTGGGGCAGATCGTCACATTCGTCACATTCGTCACATTCGTAGGGGCGGGAGAGGGGCGCAGTGGAGTGGGGACGCTTGCGTCGCCCATGGCGGGCAGGTGCGAGGCAGGTGCGAAGTGGCAGGGGAACAGGACGCAGGCTTCCCTGCTCGTTTCACAAAATACCTACCCTCGAGAGAGCCCCTCTGTTTCAATGGCAAATGCCCGTGGTTGCATAGTTGTACCTCCCGGAGACAGGAGCATGCTGCTCCTGGTTCACACGGTGGCAACGATAGGTGCCGACAAACAATCGGCCCGTTATCGCTGCCAGCCTCATGGGACGCTTTACGGGAGACTTGGGCTTGGCGACGGCTTCACCGCAGACGTCTCCGCGCCTTTGCGTCGCAGTACGCGGATCGCCAGCACTGCCCTGATGATGCCAGTGAGCAGCAAGAGCGCGCAGATCACCAGGAGCCACGAGTCCAAATCAGGGTACACGAGCCAGACGTCATAAAATGTTGCGCCATTAAAGTTGTTGACGAAGAACAGCAGCAAGAGCAAGAGGGCCAACGGCAAGGCGAAGTCCCAGGTGAGTCGGAGGCCAAGACGGATGAACTGGGGCCGCCGTTGCTGGCGTTGCTCGAACCTCCTGGACCACCGTCGCAAGCGCAGGAGCGGCCAGAGCGCCAAGGCGGAGAGCACGACGAGAACCCCATCGATGATGAGGTAGAGCGTGGTCAGGCTCAGGGAAGCTTGGGGAGCCTGTCCCGCCAGCAAGCGTGTGACTCCGGCCTCCAGAGACGTGAGTGCTGAGTTCGCCCCAGCTACCGGAATGAAGTTGTTGGCGTTCTCCAGCAAGACCGCGCCCCAGCGGGTCTGCGGCTCGATGAGCAGGCGCGTAGTGAAATTGGGCTCGGCTCCATCATGCCAGATGGCTGGGATACCCGCGAGTGTTCCATTGTTCCAGCCCATGCCATACGAGCCGGTTTCCACTCCCTCTGTGAGAGCAACCGCAGGCGCATGCATGGTCGCAATCCCTGTCGGCGAGAGGACGGTCGCGGACCCAAAGCGCCCTCCATTCATCTGCGCGACGAGGTAGTGGGTCATATCCCCGGCGCTGGAGACCAGGAAGCCCGCGGGCACGTTAAACGCTTCGTAGAGATCAAACGGCACGGGCACCCCGAAGAGCCAGCGGTAGCCCTGTGCCAGCCCATCATGCCTGGCCTCTTGCTCTGAAGCGAAACTGTCGTGCATTTGGAGCGGAGCAAAGATGTGCTGCTGCACATAGGTACCGTAGGGCTGCCCCGAGACCGTTTGCACGATGAGTCCCAGCACATCGTAGTTCGCACTGCAATACTCGTAGCGACTGCCCACCGGTCGGTCGAGGACGACGGTCCCCAGGCTGCGCACAAACTGCTCTAAGGTCATCGTGACCTGGTCCGTGCTACAAGCGGAGGCGGGCAGCCCGCTCGTCTGGTACAAAAGGTGGCGCAGGGTGATGCGGGCCGAGGCGACCGGATCTGCGACGCGGAACCAGGGCAGGTAGCGCTGCACCGGCGCATCCAACTCCACCTTGCCCGCCTCAACCAGTTGCATGATCGCTAGCGCCGTGAAGGATTTGCTCACCGAGGCAAGCAGGAACGGGGTGTGTGGTGTGACCGCTCGCCCTGTCGAGTCGGCAGATCCGAAGCCACGCAGGTGCACAATCTGGTCGTTGTGGACCAGGCCCAGGGCCACGCCGGGAATGTGGTTGGCCTGCATCTGTGCGCTCACATACGCATCAATTTTGGCGATATCTGGCTCATTTGAGTGCGCTGCCGCCGACACAGAGAGCATAGTGAACGGCAGTGCGAACAGTGCTATCAGTGCGAGCAGGCAGGCCAGGACACCACCGAGAATGGTTCGAGAGAGATTCGTTTTCATGTGCTCTTCCCTTTCTCAAGGCGACTGCAAGAGTCGCCTTGAACGATGCACCTTCAAACCTCGGTCAGCGCCGCAGGTGTTTCTGCTGGTTGCGGTACCTCAAAGAGTTGCGCGTTCCGCTCCGGGTTGTATCCGAGACGGCCCCTGGTGAAGACGAGGAGCAGCACCGCAAAGGCGCCGAATATCACGATATTATCCGCCTGCCAGCCTCCGTAGACGAAGGGGCGCGCCCATCCTGTGACGACAAGATTCGCGGGGATGAGCAGGGCAACAAAACTGGCTGCATCGCCAAAACCATGGGTGAGTGTCGCGATCAGCACACTTCCTTTCGTGTGATTAAAGACCCAGGTGTAGAAAAACGTGGCGGCAATCGCGACGATGAAGAAACCCACGTAGTTGGTGAGGCTGAACGGTCCGAGCACAAAGGTAAAGAACACGGGCAAATGCCACAGGCCATGCAGCGAGCCAAGGATGACGGTTCCCAGGACGGGGCCGTAGCGTTGTTGCAACCTCGGCAGCGCAAATCCGCGCCAGCCCAGTTCTTCTGCGAACGACGCCGTCAGAATGATAGCCACGGCTTGTGGGAAGAACACGGTGAAGATGAGCGTCCACTGCGCCAGGAGAGCAAGGGGCAAGTTTACCCCATAAAAGACGCTGTAGCCCACTAGGTAGATCGGGATAAAGCCGAAAATGGCTATCAGGTACCACCCGATGCCCACCCGCCATTGCACACACCGGCGCAGCAGCAGTCCCAGGCCTGCTTTGCCAGACGTGACGGCGGTCACGCTGAGGGATGCCAGAGCCGGCCCGGCAAGGGGACCGAGCACAAAAGCGATAATAAACGCGCTATCTGGGAGTCTGTAGGGGAGGATGCCAAGCCCATTCACCCCTCTGGAAAGCGCGAAGGGCAGCAGGAGCGCCCACATCCCCGCGAATGCGATGACGAAGTAGGCCACCAACGGATGACTCCTGATAAGACGCTTGAGTGCTGAAGAGGTCGCAGGTTGCGACGGTGTTGCGATGGTAGACATGGTGTGTTTCCTTTCTTGTGAGAAATGTACCGTTAACAAATGTTCCTTGTGCTACAATTTACTCGAGGCTTGTTCCTGTCTGTCTGCCCCATCCTGTCTCTGACGGTGCCAGGGGCAGAAGAGGTATGGTACAATAGGAAGCAGAGCCTTCAACTTCCGTGATAGTGCACTGCTCATCACTCAGGTCAGCGATGAGGGACACGCCTGCCTCACCTTCCTGACTGCTGATACTACCTTGCATCACTGCTGACACGCAGTGTAGCTGCCGCATAGCCAGCAGCAGCGTTGCAGTGATGACTATCAAGATAGAGCAAGTATAGGTTCCGGCAGCGCCAAACGCATCTCGCAAACGATGGATTTCTTCTACGACTTTCGTAGGGGGTCGAACCGCTCTCAAAAGAGGGTGCATAGCGTCGTGCGCAAGAGAGTCTCTCCCAGTTCACCAGGTGCGGCAAGGTGAAATTGTACCTGAAGAGCATATCGAAACTGCAAGACCAGTTCACTCGTCCAGGCGAGAGCCAGGTAACCGCAAAGGAGTGTATGTGATGAATCTTCCGTCTGTCTCAACGCAGACCGCGGTGGATGCTCAGCCGCGAGGCGAAACGGATACGCGCTTGCGAGGCCGCTGGCTCGTCCTTGCACGAGTGGTATGGGTAGGTATTGCTGTGCTGTCCCTGGGCCTCGTAATCGCCAGCATCCCAAGCTACTTTGCGTTCCTCCATGTTCTCTGCACCGGTACTCTTGCTACATGCAGGAACAACGGGCAAATCACCCCTGACTATCTGCGAGCGCTTCAGGCGTTGGGCCTCTCTCTCGACTCCTTTGCGACGTACCTGGTCGCACTCGACATCGTCTTTGCCGTTGTCTACGCTTCCATCGCTGCGGTGATCTTCTGGCGCAAGTCCGATGACCGCATGGCTTTCTTTGCCTCACTCACCCTCGTGACGTTTCCAGCGGCTTTCAGTACCAGTGAGCTGGCGACACTTCCCTCAGCCTGGTCGTTGCCTGGCCATTTCGTGATCTTCCTGGGCAATATCTCCATCTTCCTCTTCTTCTACCTGTTTCCTACTGGACGATTTGTCCCGCGTTGGACGCGCTGGCTCTGGATAGGGGCGATCGTGTTTTGGGCGGTGGATGGCTTTTTCACTTCCCTACGTTTCTCGATACTCGCTGGTGTGGTGTTTCTCGGCTTTGTCTGTAGTATACCGGTCGCACAGATCTATCGCTACCGGCGGGTGTCCAGCGCGGGACAACGACAGCAGACGAAGTGGGTCGTCTTCGGTCTATCAATCGGGCTTGGCGGTTTCCTGGTAATAAACATATTTGCTTTTTTCTTTCCCTCGCTCGTTCCACAAGGTCCACTTGCCGACTTGATCCTTAACACCGCCCTCCACCTTTTTCTTCTCCTCATCCCGCTCTCGATCGGCATTGCCATCCTCCGCTCGCGCCTCTTTGACATTGATCTCATCATCAATCGCACGCTGGTCTATGGCATCCTGACGGTCAGTGTCATTGGCCTGTACGTGCTGGTGGTGGGATACCTGGGCGCCCTCTTTGGCACCAGCGGCAACCTGTTGATCTCGCTCGTGGCAACTGGCCTGGTTGCCGTCCTCTTTCAACCCCTGCGAGCCTTCTTGCAGCGAGGGGTGAACCGCCTGCTCTACGGTCAGCGTGACGAACCCTATACCGTCGTCACCCGCTTGAGCCAGCGCCTGGAGGTGACATTGGCTCCAGATGCCGTGTTATCTACCATTGTGGAAACCGTTGCCCAGGCGCTCAAGTTGCCGTATGTGGCTATTCTATTAAAACAGGAGGAAACCTATACTCTTGCGGCGAGTGCTGGGAAACTCGTCGGGGAGCCTCTCATCCTCCCGCTGGTCTACCAGGCAGAGACCGTGGGTCAATTGCATCTTGCCCCACGCACCCCAGGTGAACCCTTGACCTCTGCAGATCGGCGTTTGCTGGACGAACTGGCCCGCCAGGCCGGGCTGGCTGCCCACGCCGTTCAGTTGACCTCGGACTTGCAGCGCTCCCGTGAGCAGTTGGAGCAGCGCGTCGAGGAACGCACCCGCGAGTTGTCCTCTTTGCTTGAGATCTCCCATACGGTGGCCTCCACCCTGCAACTCAAGCCGTTGTTGGGACTGATCCTCGATCAACTCAAGACGGTGGTAGACTGCACCGGCTCTTCGATCTTAACGGTGGATGGGGAGGATCTCGTCTTCCTTGACAACCGCAGTCCCGTCCCAGAAGAACAACTGACGCACCTGCGTTTTCCACTCAAGCGCCTGGGACTGATTTGGCAGACCATGACTACCCACGAGTCGATCATCATACGGAATGTGCATGATGATTCGCCCCTGGCCCAGGCCTTTCGTGTGGCAGTGGGTGATCTCCCGGAAACCACCTTTCGCTTCATGCGTGCCTGCATGATCGTTCCACTGATGCTGAGAGACCAGGTGATCGGCATGCTGGTGCTGGCTGCAAGCGAAGAGGATGCCTTTACGCAGCACCACGCCGCGCTCGCCCTGGCCATTGCCAATCAGGCAGCAATCGCGATTGAGAATGCACAGCTCTATGAACAGGCACAGGAACTGGCAGCCCTTGAGGAGCGCCAGCGCCTGGCACGCGAATTGCACGACTCCGTCTCCCAGGCGCTCTATGGCATGGCGCTCGGTCTCCACACCGCCCGTATCCAACTCGACCGCGATCCACAGGAGCTGCCTGAGTCCCTGGACTACTTGCTCTCGCTGGCTGAAGCGGCCCTGGACGAGATGCGCGCCTTGATCTTCGAGCTGCGCCCCGAATCGCTGGAAAGCGAGGGACTGGTCACCGCACTTTCCAAGCAGGGAGCAGCGCTGCAGGCACGTCATGGCATTACTGTCCTGATGCAGCTTTGCGAGGAGCCTGACCTGCCGCTCAAGGTCAAACAGGAACTCTACCGGATCGCGCAAGAGGCCATGCATAACACGGTCAAGCATGCCCGCGCGCGTAAAGTGGACTTGCGACTGAGCCAGGCCGCCAAAGCAGTCATCCTGGAGGTGCGTGATGATGGAGTAGGGTTTGATCCACTGGGCTCGTTTCCAGGCCATCTCGGTCTGCACTCGATGCAGGAACGTGTCAGCAGCCTGGGTGTAATCCATACACTGGGTCATCCGTAGGGGCCGATTATGCAGATTAACAAAATAAGCGGGACATCTGTAGGGGCCGATTTATCGGCCCTCGATGTATGTATCGATATCCGGATTATTTTGTGAAACCTCATTATCGGCCCCGATTTGCATCAACCTAAGACACAGGTCCAGGTTCCAGAGTGCGAGGGCGACCCTCCTTGTCACCCTGAGCGCTCCCTTGTCACCCTGAGCGCAGCGAAGGGCCTGTCTCCATGGCCTCGAGACGCTTCGTTGCCCTCAGCATGACAGCGCCCCCTTGTCACCCTGAGCGCAGCGAAGGGTCTGTCTGGATGCGCCTCGAGATGCTTCGTTGCCCTCAGCATGACAGTGCCGTCCTCCTTCCGCCAGCACCGCGTTGTCCAGCTCTACCCAACCCCAACCATATCGCGTCTCTGAAACAGGTACGCCGCTATCGCCATAGGGATGACGAGGTAAGCCACCACAATCAAGCCTGGTAGTATGCCTAACAGCCCAGCCAGCGCGCCCCCCAGGTGTACCTGTGCGATTGTTCCATTGGAAGATTGCACCACGCCAGTGAATTGTGCCTGCAGAACCCCGACAGAATTGGTGAGACTTGCCGGTGCGAACAATCCTCCAAGCAGAGAATCGACGAGAAACCACACGATACCGGCGATGATGCCCGCGACACTTGAACGCCCGATGACGGCTCCCATGATGGCAATAGAGCCAGCCACCAGCGGCGTGAGCGTCTGCAACAGGATCATCAGCAGCACGCTACCCAATGACAGCAGGACCGCCGCTCGTCGGGCGGATCAATCCAAGCAGCATCCGAATAGTAGTAGTTTTCCCTGCTCCTGGTTCACACGGTGGCAACGATGGGTGCCGACGAACAATCGGCCCGCTATCGCTGCCATCCTCATGGGACGCTTTACGGGAGACTTGGACTTGGGGGCGCTGCCACCGGAGACGTCTCCGCGCCTTTGCGTCGGAGCACACGGATCGCCAGCACGGCTCTGAGGACGGCAGTGAGCAGCAAGAGCGCGCAGATGGCGAGGATCCACGAGCCCAGATCAGGCCACACGAGCAAGATCCAATACCACGACGTCGCGCCAAACAAACTCGCGAACAGTGAGGCACCCAGCAAGATGGCCACCGGCAGGGCGACATCCCAGGTGAGTCGGAGGCCAAGACGGAGGAATTGAGGTCGGCGTTGCTGGCGTTGCTCGAACTTTGTGGACCAGCGTCGCAGGCGCAGGAGCGGCCAGAGCGCCAGGGCCAAGAGCACGGCGAGCACACCATCGAGGATGAGGTAGACCGTGGTCAGGCTCGTGGAAGCCTGGGGGGTCTGCCCCGCCAGCAGGCGTGTGACTCCGGCATCCAGAGAATCGAGGCCCGGGGGAATCACGCTGTTGGCATTCACCAGCAGGATCGCGCCCCAGTGGGTCTGCGGCTCGATGAGCAGCAGCGCATGGAAATGGGCGATGTTCCCACCGTGCCAGATGGCAGGCACCCCAGCAAGTGGTCCATTGACCCAGCCCATGCCATAGAAGCCTCTTCCCCCTTCTTGTGGAACCCCAGGTGCATGCATGGTCGCTATCCCTGCTGACGAGAGGACGGAAGTCGACCCAAAGCGTCCCCCATTCATCTGGGCGACGAGGTAGTGGGTCATATCCTGGACACTGGAGATCAGGCCGCCTGCAGGAACCTGAGACACAGGGTAGAAATCAAACGGGGAAAGCACCCCAAAGATCCAGCGATGGCCCTGTGCAAGCCCGTCGCGCCTGGCCTCTGGCTCAGAGGCGAAACTGTCGTGCATCTGGAGCGGAGCAAAGACGTGTTGCTGCACATAGGTACCGTAGGGCTGTCCTGAGACCGTTTGCACGATGAGTCCGAGCACGTCGTAATTGGTGCTGCAATAGTCAGGGCGACTGCCGACCGGTCGATCGAGGCTGAGCGTGGCGAGACTGCGCACATACTGCTCTAAGCTCATCGTGACCTGGTCCGCCCTGCAGGCATACCCCGACGACGGGATCCCGCTTGTATGGTACAGGAGGTGGCGCACCGTGATGCGGGCCGAGGCGACGGGATCGGCGACGCGGAACCAGGGCAGGTAGCGCTGCACCGGCGCATCCAGCTCAATCTTGCCCGCCTCCACCAGTTGCATGATCGCCAGCGCCGTGAAGGATTTGCTCACCGAGGCGAGAATGAACGGGGTTTGTGGGGTGACCGCTCGCCCGCTCTGGTCGGCAGACCCGAAGCCGCGCAGGTGCACGATCTGGTCGTTGTGTACCAGGCCCAGGGCCACACCGGGAATGTGATTGGCCTGCACCTGTGCGCTCACATACGCATCAATGCTGGCAATGTCTGGCTCATTTGAGCGCGCTGCCGCCGACACAGAGAGCACAGTGAACGGCAGTGCGAGCAGACAGGCCAGGACAGCCCCAACGATGGTGCGAGAGAGATTCGTTTTCATGTGTTCTTCCTTTTCTTAGGGCGGCTCTTGTAGCCGCCCTGAACTATGTACCTTCAAACCTGGGCCAGCGGTGTCTGTGCCTCTCCCTTGACCGCTCACCCTCCCTGCTCAACAGGGCCGGGTTGTGCCTCGGTTGCTTGTGGCTGACCATCCTCAGCAAGCGTGGCACGCCAGCTGAGATGACGATTGCTCCACCAGGCCCAAACCAGGAACAGCAGAATGCCTAGCACTACAATGAACATACTCAGCAGGTCTTCTGCAATCAATGAGGCCGTCCGTTCGAGATGAAGCACGTGACGATCAGCAGAGACGACCGAGCCGAGGCCAACAATGATTGCCACCCAGTCAAAGACCGTATGAAAGCCGATAGCTAACCAGAGTGATCGTGTCAGCAGACGTGTGAGCACCAGGAAGACATTCAACAGCATGATAAAGAAGAGGAACGAGAGTCCTCGCGCATCGAATCCGACTTCCAGCAAATGGAATGCACAGAAGATCAATCCCGTCACCAGGGTTGCCATCCAAATTGGGCTGCCTTCGCCCAGGTTCTGGAAGATATAGCCCCGGAAGCAGATTTCTTCGCACACACCAAACGCGAGGCTCAAGAGCAAGCTATCGACGAGGATGGTCAGAGCACTTGTTCCCTCCTCGAATCCAACGATATGTATCCAGCCAGTTGCATACTCGAGCCCGAACACCAGCGCGACGATCAAGATGCCGAATACCACACCGACCGTGACATCAAGCAGACGCTTGTGAAGCGGTGGAAGGGCAATGCCCTGCCAGGATCGTCGGTCGATGGAGCGACGGTACACATAGGTCAGGCCAAGGATGCCACTGATGTAGAGGAGCGTAAAGACGAGCCGACAGATGACAGACGGTACACCCACATTCTGTAATACGACTCTGACTACATTTGCAAGCAAATTCACCACAATAAAAAAGAACAGGTAGCTGAGGAGCCGCCAGACTAATGCCAGGCGATGGTCCCGAGTCAGAAATGCTCTACTCACTGCAATCTGCATAGTGTTAGATGTCTTGTTTTGCATCTGGTACCTCCCTTTCCTCGATACTCTCTCCTGTCTGTCTGGCTGCCTGGCGAATGGCAGCCAGTAGCGTATCGGTGGTTCCTCGTTTCTCTACAAACGCGACTGCGCCAGCAGCCTGCGCCCGTATGCGTGTCTGCCTCTCGGTATGGATGCTCAGGATCACGACGGCGCTCTGCGGGACAATCGTCCGCAGGGCTGCGGTGGCCTCGATGCCATCCATCCCCGGCATCTCAAGATCCATCAGCACCACGTCGGGCGCCAGTGTCTGCGCCAGGGTAAGCGCCTCTCTGCCGGTGCTGGCTTCCCCAACGACCTGCATGTCCGGCTCCAGGTGGAAACGCACACGCAATCCGCGCCGCACTGCTGGCTGATCATCTACGACCAACAATCGAATCATCAGAACCTCGTCTGTCTGCCCCATCCTGACTCTGACGGTGCCAGAGGCAGAACAGGTATGGTACAATAGGAAGCAGAGCCTGCAACTTCTGTGATGGTGCACTGCTCATCACTCAGGTCAGCAACGATGGACACGCCTGCCTCACCTTTCTGACTGCTGATAGAGCAAGTATAGGGTCCGGCAGCGCCAAACGCATCTCGCAAACGATGGATTTCTTCTACGACTTTCGTAGGGGGTCGAACCGCTCTCAAAAGAGGGTGCATATGACGATTCGCATTTTGCTCGTTGACGACCATAGCGTCGTGCGCAAGGGACTACGGTCGTTCCTGAAGTATGACCCTGAATTGGAGGTGGTCGGCGAGGCGGCAGACGGGGCCGAGGCGCTGAGCCTTGCCCAGGAGCTCAAGCCGGATGTCGTGTTGATGGACCTGCTGATGCCGGTGATGGATGGCATTGCCGCCACCGCTGCCATCCTGCGTGCATTACCCGAGACCGAGGTGCTGGCCCTCACCAGCGTCCTGGAAGATGCCTCAGTGGTGGGAGCGGTGCGCGCGGGAGCTATCGGCTACCTGCTGAAAGATACGCAGGCCGAAGCGCTATGTCAGGCGATCAAAGCCGCGGCTGCCGGGCAGTTCCAGTTGACGCCCAAAGCCGCCGCGCGCCTGATGCAGGCGGTAAGTGCCCCGGAGAGTCCCGAGGCGCTCACTGAACGCGAAACCGAGGTGCTGCGACTGCTGGCTCAGGGGCAATCCAACAAGCAAATCGCCCACAACCTGCACAATACGGAGCAGACCATCAAGACCCACGTGAGCAAAATCTTCTCGAAACTGGGAGTGCAGAGCCGCACCCAGGCCACGCTCTACGCCATCCGCATCGGCCTCGTCTCTCCCAGCTCACCTGATACAGCTGGATGAGTTGCGGACTTAAAACCTCAATTTACCTCTTGTACATATATGCAGATTGAACGAGAGATACAACCATCATTTTCCAAACAGGTGTCCGAAGTAACCAGTTCCGCAGGTCATCATGCTGCTTAAATACAGAGTAGCAGTTATCTCTAAAATGTTGTATAATGACATCATGGAGGTGATAAACATGGAATTGGTTCGCAAACAAACGTATATAACACCGGCTCAGGACAGGGCAGTGAAGCGACTTGCTCAGCAACAGGGCACCACAGAAGCCGAGATCCTACGGAAAGCACTGGACCTGTTACTTGCCAGGGAGGGCATCGGGGAAAACGAGGATCCCTTTGTTGACCTGATCGGTTTGTTCTCTGGGCCTTCCGAGGTAGATCATGACGACATCTATGGCTGATATCAAGCGTGTGTTCATTGATACTTCCGCCTGGATCGATTTGATGAATAGCAATGAACGTCATCATACTGCTGCTGTCACATTCCACAAAAGCCTCGCCCCCATGACTCTTCGTATCACAAGCTGGGGAATAGTGTCCGAGACATTTACCTGGATCCGTTATCACATAGGCGATAGGGAAGCTTCAAGATGGCTCACTGTGAAGGATTCGCTTGAAAATCAAGGCTTCCTCCAGGTAATATACCCAGATTCCCAGATGGAAGCCGGAGTTCGAAAGGTGATTGGTCGCTATCATGATCAAAAGCTCTCCTATGTGGACGCTTTCACCATTGCATTGATCCAGTCTCGACCGGACATCGACGCGGTCTTTGCTTTCGATCATCATTTGACGCTTGCCGGTATACCCGTTCTGCCAGGTCCTCTCGACCGGAGCAGTCGATAAGGACAATGATCCCTGAGCTGTCTACGTGCGCTGTGTCACACACGATGAGATCGTCGAGAATGTGTCAGAACTGAAAACACAGGAGCCACTATGACCACGGAATTTGTTCGATTGTCATGGCGCGCCCCTCGGCCCAGGCAACAGCAAAGTTCCTCTCTCCCAGCTGGCTGCGTGCGGTCGTAACCGCCTGCTCATAGCCAGCACGCTCGACAGGCGGGAGTGGCGCACCGATGACCTCCCGCAGCGTCTCTGCTGCACCCCAGAGCCGTACCGCCCATGCTGCTTCCCCCTGCGCCATAATGACCCCTGCCAGTCCCTCAAGGCATGAGGCAATGGTCAGCTTGTTGCCCAGTTCCCTGGCCAGCATCAAGCTCTCCTCGTAGAGGGCCCGTGCTGCCGCATCATCCCCACGCAACGTGGCAGTACGCGCCAGGTGAGCAAGTGACTCGGCAGTGCCCTGGCGACTCCCCACCGTTCTGTAGATCGCCAGGCTCTCCTCGAACAACGCCTGCGCCGTTGTCTCATCACTGTGCTGGAGGGCCAACTGCCCCAGGAGACTGTACGCGCTGCTGATGAAACCCTTGTCGCCAATCTCCCTGGAAATCGCCAGAAGCTCCTGCGCCAGGGCGTGTGCCTGTGTGTACTCCCCCTGGTACAAGGTCACCTTCGCCCATCCGTGGAGCGCCCAGGCCATGCCCGTCTTGTTCTCCGTTTCCCTCGAGAGGGCCAGTGCCTCCCTGTAGAGGGTAGAAGCCGTTGCGTAGTTGCCTCTCGCTTCAGCTACCCCTGCTAACATATCGAGCGCATCCGCCATACCTGCTGCGTCTCCCAGCTCCCGGTGCAGCGCCAGGCTTTCCTCGCCCAGCGCCTCAGCCCGAGCATAGTCGTTCTGGTTATAGGCCAACCAACCAGCAGCGTCGAGAGCCTTCGCCCGTACGGGCGCCGTGACACCCTCACTTCTCACCAGCGCCCGCTCCAGAAAGGTCTGCCCCTCATTCCAATGACCTCGTACTTCCCAAAACCACCCCAGCGCTCCCCCCAGCCGCAAAGCCAGCTCCATGGTGTACGCACCTTCTCTGGTCTCCCCCTGTTCCAACAGCCACCGCAGCGCAGCACGCGCGTTGTCATGCTCCTTATCCAGCCGCTGCAACCACGCCGCTTGCGGTCTGCCCCAGGCCCAGGGCCCCAACTCGACCTCCTCTGTCAGCGCCAGGTAGTAGGCAGTGTGAGCTCGTCGAGCAACCTCTAGCTCCCCGCTTGCAGCCAGAACCCCAGCCCATACTCACGGATCGTCTCCAGCATCACCAGCCGTGGCTCCTCCCCTTCTTGCTCGCTCTGTCGCAGTAAGCTCTTGTCGATAAGTGAGGACACTCCATCCAACACCGATCTTGTTGTGTCTCCATCGCCAGGAGTCACACAGACCGCTTCCGCTGCCTGGAGCGTGCAGCCGCCGACGAAGATGCAGAGCTGCCGGAAGAGTCGCTGCTCTTCTGCATCTAACAGCTGGTAGCTCCATTCGATCGTACTCCGCAGGGTCTGTTGTCTTGCGGGTACATCCCGTGCTTCGCTCGTCAAGACAGCCAACCGCTGCCTAAGCCGGGCGAGGAGCGCCTGTGGTGGGAGCACTTTGCTGCGGGCCGCCGCCAGCTCGATCGCCAACGGCAGCCCATCCAGGCGGGTGCAGATCTCCGCGACGGCTGGAGCGTTCGCATTGGTCACCTGGAACTCGGGCTTGACTGCCTGGGCACGCTGGATGAATAGAGCCACCGCCTCATACTGCGCAAGGGCCACCAGATCGGGCAGGCGCTTGGGATCGGGCAGGGCTAACGGAGGGACGGCATACTCCTGCTCTCCTCGCACATGCAGCACGGCTCGACTGGTCACCACCACCTTGAGCTTTGGGCAGGCGGCCAGGAGCTCTGCCACCTGCACCGCTGCACTGACCACCTGCTCAAAGTTGTCCAACACCAGCAGCACCTGCCTCTCTCGCAGAAAGGCTTTCACGAGGTCGAGCAGCGATTGATCCGCGGTTTCTTTGATGTCAAGTGTCTGAGCGATCGTCGGCACCACCAACTCCGGATCACTGATGGGAGCCAGATTCACGAAAAACACGCCCTCCGCGAAGCAACCACTCAGTTCCGCTGCTACTTGTAATCCCAGGCGGGTTTTGCCGGTCCCACCGGGTCCCGTCAGGGTCACCAGGCGCACTCCCTCGCGGTGCAGGAGGTGCTGCACCGCGGTGACTTCCTGCCCTCGCCCGATGAACCGGGTCAATTGGACGGGCAGGTTGTTAGGGTGGCTGTCGAGAGTCTTGAGGGGTGGGAAATCCCCAGGCAAGCCCGCAATGACGAGCTGAAAGAGGCGGCTCGGATGTTGTAAGTCCTTGAGGCGGTGCTCCCCGAGCTCCCGCAGGCTCACCCCTTCGGGCAGGCTGTGCTCCACCAGGTCGTGAGTCGTATGCGAGAGCAGCACCTGGCCACCATGTCCCACACCCATGATCCGTGCGGCGCGATGCACATCGAGGCCAACATACCCCTCAGCTGTTCGCGACGGTTCGCCCGAGTGCAGGCCCATGCGGACGCGCACGGTGACCCCATCCGGCCAGGAATGGGAGGCGTAGGCGCGTTGGGCCGCCACAGCCGCTGACACTGCGTCGCTGGCACGGGCAAAGGCGGCGAAGAAGCCATCCCCCTGCGTATCCACCTCGTATCCCTTCCACTCTTGAAACGCTGCACGCAGGAGGTGGCGGCACGAGGCTAACACGTCGGCGTAGCGAGCACCCATTTGCTGAAGCAGGCGCGTGGACCCCTCGATATCGCTGAAGAGCAGGGTCACCGTTCCCGTTGGCAGACCTTCTGAAGAGGAGCGCCTCTCCAGGTCCGCGAGGGGGGCTCCGGCAGGGCTTTCACGGGTAGGTTTTTTTTATGAAGCGAGCGGTGAGACCGAGATTTCTGATATGCTGGAGTCTGCAAAGAAATCCAGCTAATCAGGAGGAATCACATGTCTCACCCCGACTCATTATCGCAATGGGAACGAA